>Ga0335080_10003450_pt1 | contig 15981 bp, 12 predicted proteins | sample Lox_Sample_34_FD_206720 | JGI IMG/M metagenome (GOLD analysis project Ga0335080, IMG submission 206720) | Soil microbial communities from Loxahatchee National Wildlife Refuge, Florida, United States - Lox_Sample_3.4 | ecosystem: Environmental > Terrestrial > Soil > Wetlands | place: USA...
TCTCCTTTTTATCTGTGCCTTGAGCACGTCGATAACTTGGGAGCGTACACCGCATCCCGCCCGGAGACCGGCCTTCTCATCCCATCTGGTAGCGTCAATCATCTTTACCTGCGCAGTTTGCTGCGGAGGTTTTCTGGGCCGTCCTCCAAAGTGAACAGCGCACAGCTGAGAGGCTGAGTGACCAGCCAATATATAGCCAGCACCGTGTCATGCCGGAGCTGGTTGAAAGTGATTTCCCTACGCGAAGGAGCTAAAGGAAAGAAGCCCCGCATTTCTGCGAGGCTGGTTCCTGGCCGCGGGCCCGATCCTACTTGCCCGTGCCCTTGAGATTCGAAGTTTGCGGGCTGCCGCTCGCACTGTCGCTCACGCTCAACTGCCCTGTCCTCGTCCCCGTTGCCTTCGGCGTGAACTCCACGCTGACCGTGCACTTGCCCTTGCCGGCCAGGCTCGTCCCGCACGTTGTCGCCGACACCGCAAAGTCTCCTGTAGTCGAGATCGCAATGTTCGTCAGAGCTACGGACTGATCATTGGTTAGCGTGAATGTTTTCGCCGCACTCGTCGTGCCCACCTTCTGTTTCGCATAAGTAGTGCTGGCCGGAGCCAACGTCGCATCCGCGATACCCGTGCCCGATAGCGCCACTGTCTGCGGGCTGCCGGAAGCATTGTCGGTCAAGCTCAGCGTCCCTGTCACCACGCCCAACTGCGTAGGAGTGAAAGTAACACTCACCTTGCACGTCTTGTGCGCGGCCAGCGTTACTCCGCACGTGTTCGTGGAAATCGTAAAACCGGCGCTTGCGGCAACGTTGTTGATGGTCAACGTGATCGTGCCAGTGTTCTTTAGCGTGACCGTCTTGGCCGCACTGGTTTTGTTAACGGCTTCATTGCCGAAACTCAGCGAAGTGGGCGAAAGCGTGACAGAGGTCGTCACCGTCAGTGTCAGTGGCGTCGTCTGCTTCAAATTGCCCGAGGTGCTTGTTACAGTCACCGTTGCTGTTCCCGTCGTCGCTGTTTCACTCGCCGTCACCGTCACCGTGCTGGTTGTTGTGGCGGGATTTGGACTGAAAGCCGCCGTCACCCCACTGGGCAATCCCAAGACCGAAAGCGAAACGCTTCCGCTGAACCCATTCAACGGCCTGATCGTGATCGTACTGGTCCCCCGCCCACCTTGCGCCACGCTTAAACGGCTCGGAGCTGCCGACAGCGTGTAAAGTGGATCTGAGGACCCGAACACGTATACCGCCCCCTGATTAAGGTTTGAGCCTACCGTCTTAAGATAAGCACCCACCATAGCTGTGCTGCCGCTGACCCCGAGGGAGTAGCCGAAGGTGTCACCTTGCTTGCCGTCTGATGGCGTCAGCTCCGCCTGCTGACTCCACGTGCCGTCGCTGTTTTGCACGAACACGTAAGCCGCTCCTGGCCCCGGCTTCGGGGGCGGGTCGGCGTCGGGGTGATTAGGGGCCCCCACCATAACCGTGTTGCCGCTTAAGGCGACATTTGCGCCGAAGTAGTCATACTGTCTCTCATCGGAGGCAGTCAGCTCGGCCTGCTGACTCCATGTTCCATTGCCGTTTTGCTCGAACACGTACGCCGCACCCTGATTAGCATTGTGGTTCGAGGCCCCCACAGCGACCGTGCCGCCGTCCACTGCGACGAGCGCGCCGAAGTAGTCAAATGACGCGCCGTCGGATGAAGTCAGTTCCGCCTGTTGGCTCCATGTTCCGCCGTTCGGCACAAATATGTAGGCGGCTCCCTGCGAAATATTCGAACCGACGTGATGATAGGGAGCTCCCACCACGACCGTGCTGCCGCTAACTGCAACGGCACCAAAATAGTCACTGTTCCCACCGTCGGACGCGGTCAGCTCCGCCTGCTGACTCCACGTGCCGTCGCTGTTCTGCACGAACACGTAAGCCGCTCCTTGGTACATATGCCGACCTGGGGCTCCCACCACGATCGTGCCGCCGCTGGCCGCAGCACAGCCGAAACCGTCCCCTGCCGCGCCGTCAGATGCGGTCAGCTCTGCCTGCTGACTCCACATCCCGCCGTTTTCTGCGAAAACGTAAGCCGCTCCCTGTCCTGAGTTCGAGCCAACCTTGCGAGTGGGGACTCCCACGACGACTGTGCTGCCGCTTAGGGCGACGCAGGATCCAAAGTTGTCTCCAGCAACGCCGTCGGACGCGGTCAGCTCCGCCTGCTGACTCCACGTGCCGTCGCTGTTTTGCACGAACACGTACACTGCTCCTTGAGACAGATTCGAGCCGATGGAGTGATTCAAGGCTCCTATGACCGCAGTGCTTCCGTCCATGGCGAAGGAATGGCCGAATCCATCGCCTGCCAGCCCGTCGGACGCCGTCAGCTCCGCCTGCTGTATCCACGGGTCTACCACCACCGGATACCGCGCTCCCTCATCCTCCACGCGCACGAGCAGTCGCTTTCCTTGTACCTCCAGCCAACTCCGTAACTCCCGACCCGTCGCGTCCCGTGCAGTCAGACCCGTGTAGCGCAATGCTGATTCCCCGTTCTTGCTCCTCAGCCGCAGTGCCTTCCCGCCCGCGTCCACCGACGGCACCAGTTCTCCTTTCATCCCCAGCTCCACCGTCAGCGCCTGGCCGTTCACGTTTCCCGGTGGATGGGCCAAAGTGAATCCCTGCTCCAAGCCCAGAGGCCCGTTCTCAAACCACTCCGTGATGCCATCCCGGCGGTACTCCACGCGGTTGGCCGCCACCCGGGGTGCCACCGACTTTACCCGATGCACAGCATCGCCGTATCCATAGCCGCGCATCTCCAGCCCCCAACGCAGGTTCTGGCTGCGCACTTCGGCCCCTGCCCGCGTAAACTCCGCCGATAGTGCCCGTCCCAGATTTTCCCCACGGAACCCCTCAGCACTTCGATGAACCCAGTAGCCGGAGTCGCCCTTTCCCAGTGCCGTCGAGATGGGCCCTTGGGCGTCTGGCGGGAGACCCGAAAACCCGGTCGCGGATTTTTCGGCAGCAGCTTTTCCCATATTCGTGGGAACTTGTCCAATGGGTTGTGCGACCGCGAGGGAGGTGAGAAGTAACAGAGCGGCGACTAAGAGCGAGAGACGCATGATTGCCTCCACCGAAACTGGGGAAATACTCGCCCAAGGAGGCATTGGGGTATGCCTTGCCTTAGCGGACGGGCCAAGCATAGCTGCTCGGGGAGCGGAGTGACAGTGAGGTGGATCACAGGCGAGACGTTTGACTCAAGGCCCAAACGATTGATTGGCGAAAAATCCCCATTTCACTCAGAACCCCGGCCCGAAGGGTCTGACTGGTGGTCGATGAGTGTAAACGCCTGTTTGCGACAGTTATCCTCGAATTAGCATATGATTTTGACGGTTCGCCCTTGAAAGACGCACTAGCATGGTCGCTATTGTATTCTACGCACTCCTGATATTGGGCCTCCTCAGCATGGCCGCGCATTGGACCATGCGACTCCGGTTGATGAGACTGGATTCAAGCAGAGACAGAATTGAATGGCTGAGTTTTCGCGGTGGTGATGATGTGCTGAACACCTACGAGGCTCTGTTCCCCCTGAGCCTGCTGCCACGTTTCTGCCGTCACGTTTTCCGGATGGCAATTGTATTAGCCGCTGTTGGACTGTGCACCATTGTCATTCTTCAGGCATCGGGTCGGTAACTGTCGATAAATCGCCATTTCACTTGGAACCCCGGCCCGAAGGGTCTGGCTGGTGGTCGATGAGTGATGGCTCGATGTACGTGAGCGACGACGCCGGGGGTGTGATTTACAGAGTGACTTGGGGAATGTGAAGTCTCCGGCGATTTCGCGTGCCGGACTCGGGCGTCTTGGAGCGACGGCACCCCCAAAATCGAGGGTGCCGGACTTTCCAGGAACCCTCCGCTTTTGCGAAGGGTGGGACGAAAGACAATCTACTGTTTCAGCGCCACGAACTGGCCAGTGGTTCCGTGTAGCTTGTCTTCCCACACGACTTTTGCCGTCTTGCCATCGGCCTGCAGGGTCATTTTCGAGACGCCGATCACTTTATCGCCGCGCTTATCGGTTTCTTCAAGAGTCTCTTTGCCAATCATCTTCACCGACACACTGGTAGTTCCCGGATCGCCTTTGTAAGGGGCTTCTGTCCCGTTCAGTTTCGCAGTATAGGATTGGCCAGTCGGAGTGGTCATGGTTAACTCGTCGCCGCTGACCTTGTATGTCCAGGTGATTCCGTTGTCGGAAACGCCCTCGAATTTTGAGGCTCGCCACGAACCGGAAATGGCATGCGATCCGGCAGGACCTTTAGCCACGCGGGTCCATACACCCTTGCCGGTAACGGGCGCAGCGTTGGTGGCACTACTGTCGCTGAAGTCGGATGTCAGCGTTTTGCCGTCTGGCGAAACCGTCCTCTTCGCGGTGGATACTGTCTTGCCGTCTTTCTTGTCGGTCTCCTCGATCTCGTGGTCGCTTATGACCTTTATCGCCATGGTGTCAAAGTACGGTTGACCCGTCACCGTCTGGTCCTGTCCGTCCGCTTTGATCTTGATGGCTGGAACACACGTCTTGCACTCGTACATGCCGTCCTGCAGCAGATACACGTCAGGCTTCTTGGGAAATTCCATCTTGTTCATATCCATCTTCCACGTCCCATCAAAGCCGTTTTGGGCTGCGACAAAGACAGGAGTGAGCAACAACATCAGCAAAGCAGCGAAAAGAAGCTTCTTCATAGGCCTCCTCCATTACTTTTGAACATTCGGTTTGACCGCGGTGATCGGTTCTAAGGCGCAATCTCTACTGCCAAATTGGGCGGGGTGGAGTCTATACCCGATCGACGAATCGCGTCAACCAAATGCACCCCTACCAAAGCACCGCAAACGAGCCCCGTCTTGGTGACTCCGTGAGAATCAGAGGATCGCTCTAGCCGCCGCCATACTTCTCATACTGCTGATAAATGAATGGGTCCGTCATCCCCGCGATGTAATCGCAAATGATTCTCGCCAGCGGCTCGTGCGCGGCTTTTTCCCGATAGTTCCGCGGCAAATCGTCGGGTTCTTCCATCCAATGCGCAAACAGCTCTCCCACGATCCGTTCGGCGTCTTCCTTTTCTCCTTCGAGCGCCGGACTGAAGTAGAGGTTCTCATACAGAAAATCCTTAAGCTGCCGCCGCTCCTGTTCGACCTCCGCACTAAACGCTGCCAGTCGTTCCGGACGCCGCCGGACCGCCTCAACCGAATGCACTCCCGCCGAAACCACGCGCTCCCGCGTATTCTCGATCAGATCTCCCACCTGCCGGTCGAAAACCCGCTTTAGCGCCTCGTTGAATTGCAGCTTCTCAGCCGCCGTCGGATAGAGTTTCCGTACCTCTTCGAACGAGCGCCCAAAGATGTCCACGTTTTCGGCAATCTGCTCCGCTGTCAAAAGGTGAGCTTCGCAGCCATCGTCCAGGTCCGCGGTGTTATAGGCGATTTCGTCGGTCAGATCGATCAGTTGCGCCTCCAGCGGCGGCCGCTGATCGAGCAAATACTCGGCCAGTTCCGGATGCTCCGCCGCCGGGTAATCGTGCGAATGCTTGATGATTCCTTCCCGCACTTCAAACGTCAGGTTCAGCCCGCGAAACGCCGCATAGCGCAGCTCGAAATCCTCGACAATGCGCAGTGCGTGCAGATTGTGATCGAACGAGAGCCCGTGCCTGCGCATGGCCGCATCCAGCGCCTTTTCGCCCGCGTGCCCAAACGGCGGATGCCCCAGGTCATGCACCAGCGCCAGCGCCTCAACCAGATCTGTATTCAATCCAAGCTGCGCCGCAATCGTGCGCGAAATCTGCGCGACCTCGATGGTGTGCGTCAGCCGATTGCGAAAGTGGTCGGAATACCGCCGCGTGAAAACCTGCGTCTTCGCCTCCAGCCGTCGAAAAGCCCGTGCATGGACCACGCGGTCGCGGTCACGCTGGTAGTCGTTGCGGTAGGCGTGAGATGGTTCGGGATAGCGGCGTCCGCGGGATTGTTCTACGCGAACGGCATAGTCAGCGAGCATCAAGTCAGCAGCCAGTGGCAGCACCCGGTTGCCAGTTTATCGCGCCGGGCCGCAATCGTTGCGCCCAAAGAAGACAATATGCCGAACAAGTAAAATTCTCCTTGACCTTGACCTTACGTCAGGCCTGACCATCGCTGTCGAAGGGCTTCCGATGAAACCGCATGGTGAACGGCCGTATCGGGTGCGGGAATTCGCCGAACTGGCGGGAACCACAGTTCGCGCGTTGCATCACTATGACCGCTTGGGCTTGCTCAAACCCCGTCGCAGCAATGCAGGCTATCGCCTGTATCAATTGCGAGATCTGGGGCGCTTGGAGCAGATCGCAGCTTTGAAGTTTCTGGGAATCCCCTTGCAGCAGATCAAAGCGTTGTTGGACCACAGGACGCTCGACTGGCCGGAAACTCTTCGCTTGCAACTTGAGATGCTCGAAGACAAGCGCCGCCTCCTCGACCGCGCCATCCGCGCGATTCGTCATGCCGGGAAGTCCCTCCGGCCCGGCCAACAACCTTACGCTGCGCTGCTGAAGAAAATAATCGAGGTGATCGAAATGGAAAACAACACTGACTGGACCCGGAAATATTACAGCGACGAAGCTCTCGAAAAAATCGAGCAGCGCAAGCAGCGCTGGTCGCCGGAACTGCAGGAACGCGTCACCAAAGACTGGACTGACCTCTTCCGTGATGTTGAGGCCGCGATAGCGCGTGGAGACGATCCTGCCGGCAAGCCGGCGCAGGCGCTGGGCGCGCGGTGGAAAAAACTGGTAGAGGCTTTTACCGGAGGTGATCCCCAGGTCAGCGCCGGACTTGGCAAGCTTCATGCCGACCGGCCAGGCTGGCCTGCCCATGCTCAACAGCAGATGGCTCCCTTTAGCAATAAAGCTGTCTGGGATTTCATCCACAAAGTGATTGCGTGTAAGTGAGGAATGGCGCGCGGAAATTCGCTGGCGCCAGTCGTGAATTTCCGCGTCGCTATTGTTTGCTTCCGTCTTCGCGCGCCAGCTTCATCTTGGCGGAGTCGAGTTTTTTCTGCACTCGCGCCACATCCACCGGATCGACCTCGGCTGCGATTGTCCGGTTCCACTCGTTCAGTGCGCGTTCCCAGTTTGCGGCCGCCAGTTTGAGTCTCCCCGTTTTCTGATAAAGATCGCCGAGATGATCGTGCACGGTGGGGTCGGTGTTGATCTTCTGCGACGCTTTCAACAGATTTTCTTCCGCCAGATCATATTTCCCAAGCCGGAAGTATGCCCATCCGAGCGAATCAAGGTACGCGCCGTTGGCGGGGTCGAGCTCGACCGCGCGCTTGATATATGCGAGCGCTTCGTCAAGCTGCATGTTCTGGTCGGCCAGCATGTAGCCCAGATAATTCAGCGCCGAAGCATGCTCCGGATCGCCCTTGAGCACCTTTCGGAATTGTTCCGCCGCGTCGGTGTACCGCTTTTCGCGCTCGTACGTCGAGCCGCGCAGAAACCAGACATACTCCTTGTCTTCCTCTTTGGGCGAAAGCTGTTCCGCCTGGTCGAGCGCCTGTTCGGCATCCGGAAAGCGGCGAAGCCGCGTATTCATCTGCGCCAGTGTTATGTAAATCTGCCGGTCGTCATTGTTTCCCTTCAGCAATGAGCGCACGTCCTTGATCGCCTCATCCGCTTGGCCCATATCGGCGAGTTGAGAGTCCAGCACCATTTTCAGATCGCGGCTGTTGGGCAGTTTCTGCACTGCTTCTCTGGCAACATCGGTCGCCTTCTGCCATTCCTTGGCTTCCCGCCAGGTGTCGATTACCTGCTGGTAGCCTCGCTCGGCGTTTTCATTCCCGCCCAGCGCGATCATCTGACGGAACGTCTCGTTGGAAGCCTGATAATTCCCCTGGTCACGGTAGATCGTGCCCAGGCGCTCCAGAAACACTGCCCGGTTGCTCTTCGCGCTCCCGGAGTAACTCCCGTCCGCCTTCTCGGTCCTCTTCAGCAGGTCTTTCATGATCGGGACCGCTTCGTCGTAGCGCCCTTGCGCCTGGTAAATCGACGCAATGTTGTAGGGCACTTCGATTGAGTCCTGCACCATGGACGCGGCCTTCTTCAGATTTTCGAGCGCCGGATCGAACTTGCCCTGTTTGCGGTAGATCTCCGCGATGCGAATGTAAGTCTGCGCATCTTCCGGATTCGCGTCCGCAATAACCCGGTACTGCTCGAGCGCCGCCTCGGTCTGCCCGTCGTTCAAGAGATTTTCGGCCAGTCCGCGAATGGCGTCCAGGTTGTCGCGGTCGAGCTCTATCGCGTGTCGATACGCCTCGATGGCATTCTTGTACTGCTTGCGCTGCTCGTACGTGTATCCGAGGGCGGAATAGAGCTTGGCGGAACGCTCGTTGCCGGGCACCGAGCTGAGCACATCCGTTGCGCGTCCCGTGTCTCCCAGTTCGTTGTAGAGATAGGCAAGCGTAGTCACCGCTTCTTCCGAGTCGGGCTGCAGCTTAACCGCGGTCTTGAATTCCGCCTCGGCCTTTTGCAGGTCATTATTCAGCCGGTAAAGGCGGCCGAGAAGCAGGTGATCGTCCGTGCTTTCTGGTTGCAGGCGAACGATCTGCTCGTATTGCTCGACGGCCAGTTTCAACACGCTCTCCGATCCGTTCCCCGCCTCCATGTCTCCAAGCGAGCGGAGGTAAATTCTTCCCAGCAGGCGCCGTGCTTCAAGATTGTTGGGATCGCGCTTGATGATGTCCTGCGCCTCGAGGACGGCGTCCCGAATACGCCCGGTCTTGGCATACAGCTCGGCAAGCCCCGAGGTCAGATACGCCGAGCTTGGGTCGGCGTCAATCGCCGCTCGGTATTCCTCGATTGCCTTGTTGGACAGGTCGCTGCGGCCATAGGTGGAAACCTGCTCTTCATACATGTGGGCGAGAGCGAAATGATAATAAGCGGCGGAGCGGTCCGATACTTTACCCTTGCCGGCGGCAGGCCCAGTCGGAGAAGAATCGGCCACTGGCGCGGCGGCGGTCGCAGGCGCACTTTGGCCTGGCAATAGGGATCCGCTTAACAGAACAACAATTAGCCCACACTGAGTTTTCATGAACCGTCCTTGCGACATTATGCTATTGGATGCTTACTCGCTTCCCGCCGATTTCCCTATTCTACCCTCGCTTCGGGCCCGGGCAGGAAGAAACCAGGAATGGTCCTGAAAGCCAGAAGTACAGGGGCTTCGGGCGAAAAGTCATAGTCGCCGGAGAAGCCCGGTGTTTTCATGAGCAGAATGCAGAAGTGCCCAGGCTCCTGCCTTGCGCGAGGTATTGTGCGCAATGGCCAAACAGCCGCCGGCGATGACCCGGTCCTTCGCTCCTAGTGCCGGAAATGCCGAACGCCCGTAAAGATCATCGCCAGCCCCAGCCGGTCCGCGGCTTCTATTACTTCCTGGTCGCGAACCGATCCGCCGGGCTGAATAATGGCCGTCGCCCCGGCTCTTGCAATCTCTTCAACCCCGTCGGGGAACGGGAAAAACGCGTCCGATGCCGCCACCGTGCCCTTGAGTGGAAGCTGCGCCTTCATGGCTCCAATCTTGCAGGAATCCACGCGGCTCATTTGTCCTGCTCCTACGCCCACCGTTTGTCCGTCGCGCGCGTACAGAATCGCGTTCGATTTCACGTGTTTGCAGACCTTCCAGGCAAACAGCAGTGCGCGCTTCTCCCCAGCAGTTGGCGCTCGCTTGGTTACCACCTTCAGATCCGACTCTGCCAACCGGTGGAGATCTGCGTCCTGCACCAGCATACCTCCCGAAATGTTCTTCAATACCCACGTTTGCTGGCCCGGCGGAACCTCAACCAGCCGCAGATTCTTCTTGGAACCAAATACCTCTTTCGCGCCCGGTTCGAACGAAGGTGCGGCAATCACCTCCAGGAACAGCTTCGCCATTTCCGAGGCTGCGGCGACGTCGACCGGACGATTGACGCCGATTACCCCGCCGAAGGCCGACACCGGATCACACTCCAGCGCTCGCAGGTAAGCCTCGGCCAGCGTGCCGCCGGTCGCCGTGCCGCATGGGTTCGTGTGCTTGATGATGGCGCACACCGGCTCCTCAAATTCCTGCGCCAGATCCCACGCTGCTTGCAGGTCCACAATGTTGTTATATGAGAGCTCCTTGCCCTGTACCTGTTTCCCATGCGCGACTCCCGACCCGGAATCGTCCGTATACATGGCCGCTTTCTGATGCGGATTCTCGCCGTAGCGCAGATCCATCCCCTTGGCGAAGCTGAACCGCAGCGTCTCTGGAAAGATCGAACGGGGCGCCAACTCAAAGCCGCTCGCTGCGCTGATCCGCTCAAGCGTCGAAGCAATCGCGGAATCGTATGCCGCCGTTGTGGCAAATGCCTTTTGCGCCAGCCGCCATTTGGTTTCCTTCGAGAGCCCGCCGCCCGCCCCGGCCATCTCTTCCGCGATGGCGGCATAATCGCCGGGTGAAGTCACCACCGCAACATCCTGAAAATTCTTGGCCGCCGATCGGATCATCGAAGGCCCGCCAATATCGATGTTTTCGATGATCTCTTCAAAATGAACACCCGGTTTCTCCGCCGTTTTCGTAAAGGCGTAGAGATTGACGACCACCATGTCGATGGCCGGAATCTGGTGCTCGGCTACGGCGGCCCGGTGCCCGGCATCGTCCCTGCGGTGCAGGATTCCGCCGTGTACCTTCGGGTGCAGTGTCTTCACGCGCCCATCGAGCATTTCCGGAAAGCCCGTCAGCTGCGAAATGTCCTTGACCGCAATCCCTGAATCGCGCAGCAGCTTCGCCGTCCCTCCCGTGGAAACCAGCTCAACCCCCATCCCGGCTAGCTTCCGGGCGAACTCCACCAGCCCGGTTTTGTCGGTGACACTAAGAATGGCGCGTTGAATCCTGGACATGAATCCCTCGATTGCCAATGAAATTAGCGAAGGGAAATTCTAGCAGGTGGCAGGTGGACAGATGCTGCCCGCGGCCCGTCCGGGTCGCGCGACTCGGACGCTCTCCCGGTTCAGGTCAGGCTGCCTGGCGGCGTCCTGCCGGGCTACTCGCTTTCGTTTGTCGCCTTGGCCCGGAGCTTGACTTGACCTTCCTGAAGTTCTATCGAGTACTCCACGGTCCGGCAGCCGTGCTCCCGGCGGATTTCTGCAGTTTTCTTTTGTACGAACGACGCAAAGGAATTGAGGCTGCCGGTTGTCTTCTCGCCCGTCTTCGCCTTGGCGTCCGCCAATGCCTTGTAGAGCGCTGCCACTTTTTCGCGTTCGGTAATGGAGCCGGAAACTTGTACCGAAAATGTCCCACCCGCCTCGCAAGCCTGTGCTTCGCCGCCTTCGCCAGCCCCTGCGCCCGCCGTTGCCGCCTTGCGGTTGACGCCATAGGCTGTCGGAAACCTCGATTCGCGCTCGCCGCTGCGCACGCCCTGCACCGAAAGCATCGCTTCATGCGGCGCCCGGTATCCCTCTTCACGGATGCGCATCTTCTTTCGCCACAGGTCGCTCTGCACCGCGTAGCGTTGCGCCATTTCGTTGTATTTGTAGCGCTGCGTGAACTTCATCCGCGCACCATCGCTGAATTTTCGCAGAAGGCTCAGAACCTTCCACTCGATATCCGTGGGAGGCCGCTTGGCTGGGTTGTTGAAGAAAATCTCGTACTCGATCTTCAGCCGCCGCAGTTGCTGGTCGAGAAGTTCCAACTCTTCATCAATTGTCACAGTGGACCCCCAAGCAATTAGCTTAGCGGCAAGCACTTGGAGATGGCAGATTCCTACGGGCCGTGTGGCAGATGGTACGAAAGTTACGGGTGCGGTCTCGCGCATACGTCCTTGCGCAGGCGGTGAACCAAAGCGCTGTGCCGCCGACGGTCCCTGGACGCCGCCTTCAGGTCTGGCTACTTGCCATTGTTCGCCATCTTCTTCACCATCGCCAGCACCAGTTTCCGGTCGCTGTCGTTCAGGTCGGTGGCGTATTTCCGCATTTGGCTCAGGAAGCGAAGCTCATCGTCGGAGAGTTGAGGCAGGCCCTTGTGGTGGCCGTTGGTCGGGCCGGTCGCAAAGAACTGCGAGAGCGGCAGGTCCATCGCGCCGGCGATCTTTGCCAGCGTGTCCAGCGATGGGATGGTGTGGCCGTTCTCCACCCGCGACAGGTAACAACGCAACAGACCCGTGCGCTTTTCGATATCTCCTTGGGACATGCTCCGCTGAAGGCGGTAGTTCCGGATGGTTTCACCGATATTCATAGAAGTGCGCTGCGAAAGCAGTAAAAAAGCTCGCTGCATAGTAACCAGAAGGGCACCTTCTGGCAAGTGGAAATTCCCGGGGCGCACTTTGGCGCGCAAAATGCCCCCATTCTCCGTTCCTTCTGCACACGCGCGTTCTCAGCGATGGAGCTCTGCGGTCGTGCGCGAGCTCACTTCCCGTTCTTACTTCTTAAGCTGGATCGCCAGAAAAGCAACCGTGCGCTGCCAGGCGTCCGCGGCATCCTCGGCGCGATATCCTTGTTTGTTATTCGGATTCTCGAAGGCGTGCCCCGCGTCCGGATAAATCTTCACTTCGATCTTCTTTCCCATTTGCTCCATCGCCTGCTGGAATTTCTTGACGTCGTCCGGCGGGATGCCGCGATCTTGCCCTCCAAACAGTCCCAGGATCGGCGCCTCGATCTTCTTCATTTCCCCCGGATCGGTTGCCAGATGTCCGTAGTTGATTACCGCTGCCGCCAGGCGCGGCTCCGCTATGGCCGCATCGAGCGAATAGCCTCCGCCCATGCACCACCCGATCGAGCCGATGCGGTCCTTCTTCACGTTGGCTTGCGCTGCCAGATAGCTGTAGGCGGCTTTCAGATCGCCGAGCGCTCGGTCCGGCGGGACTCCGCGCATCAATTCATGCGCCATGTCCGGTGTATCGGCAACCTTGCCTCGATACAGATCGATCGCGAGCGCAACATATCCCTCTCCGGCGAGCTTGCCGGCTTGTTCTTTTACCCAATCGTTCAGTCCCCAGTACTCGTGGATCACGATCAGCGCCGGAAACGGTCCCTTGCCGGCGGGCGCAAACAGCATGCCGCTGACCATCCCGTCGCCCGACTTGTATGAAACCTGCTTGCCCTCTGCCGCGAACGCGCTCACCGAAAGGCTTACAAAAAGAAACGCAAGGAGAGTCTTCATCTCACCACCCCATCATTACCGGTCATTGTAAATCTCCGTGAGCGGATGGCGTTACTTCCAAATGTCCGTCGGCCCGCCTCGCTTCTGAAACCGGCCCCTGAGCTTTCACTTCTGACTTCTGGCCTGTCCTAGCCCGCAATCATCGGCACCGCGGCCAGGGCGGCGAGCATCCCCACTGTCCGTGCCCGGCTAAAATGCTCGTGCAGGAATACGCGCGCCAGCAGCACCGTAACCGCGGGATAAAGCGAAGTCAGAACGACTGCCGAGTCAAGGCGTCCAATTTGCGAGGCATAAACGAACGTAGCACTTCCGGTGATGTCGAGCGTCCCGGCAACCACAGCAAGTCCTGCGAGCGGCCTCGGCACCGCTCGGAGAAGGCCGCCCAAAATAACGATCGCGAGTGTAACTAGCAGCGACGCACTGCGCGAGCAGACGGCCAGCCAAAGAGCCGATCCATTCCCCGCCTGGTGCATGCAAAGATAGAAGCCCGCGAATCCGCATCCGGCCACTAGTGCCAGGCCCAAACCCTCGGGCCGGCTGTCGTTTTCTTCCGTGCGCGAAATGAGCCAGACGCCGATGCCGGCGAGAATGAATCCGGTGAAGTGTCTCCAGCCCGGGAAGCCTTCTCGAAGCGCGGTCACGATAGTGGGAATCGCCGCTCCGACTACTGCCGACACCGGCGCGATCAGCCCCATCTTCCCGCTCGCCAGCGCCCGGTAAAACAGCGCCAGCGAGACACCCCCCATCGCTCCGGCCGCCAGCGCCCATCCCAGGCCTTGCCGGGCCGGAAACGGCAGGCCCATGCCCAGCGCCACCGCCGCCGCCAGCGTCATCCCGCTCAGGTGAACTACCAGCGTAAACAGGAATGTGTTGACGCGGCGTACTCCAAGGCCGCCGAGAAAGTCGCTCGATCCCCACGCGCCAACCGCGGAGACACTGAAAGCAGCAGGCAAATAAAGGCTGGGATTCGCCACGGGACTACGAGATTAGCATGGAGGACTTCCGCGCTCTTGCCGTACCCTCCCCAGATCGCGTCCGCTTGATACTTACACCGTTACTGCTTCCGCCTCCGTTTTTCCCGCCAGCAACTGCCGCAGCACGTACTGCAGGATCCCGCCATTTGCGTAGTACAGGGCTTCCTGTGGTGTGTCGATGCGTACGATGGCCTGAAACTCACCAGTCTTTTTCCCGTTGCCCATGCCGCCCTGCACCTTGACCGTGATTTTCTTCCCCGAGGAGAATTTCTCTACCAGGTGGTTAATGCCGCCGATCTCAAACACTTCCTGTCCGGTCAGCCCGAGTGATTCCGCATTCTCTCCCGGCAGGAACTGCAACGGCAGAATGCCCATCCCGACGAGGTTTGACCGGTGAATGCGCTCGTAGCTTTCCGCAATCACGGCGCGCACGCCCAGCAGGCGCGGGCCCTTTGCCGCCCAATCGCGCGACGAACCCGATCCATATTCCTTGCCCGCCAGGATCACCAGCGGCACTTTCTCCGAATGGTATTTCTCCGATGCGTCGAAGATCGACATTTCCGTGCCGTCCGGCAGATGCCTCGTGAACCCGCCTTCGGTGTTCACCATTTTGTTGCGCAGCCGTACATTCGCGAACGTCCCGCGCACCATCACCTCATGATTGCCGCGCCGCGATCCGTAAGAGTTGAAATCCGCCGGCTGTACGCCATGCGCAATCAGGTATTTGCCCGCCGGGCCGTCCTTCTTGATCGACCCCGCCGGCGAAATATGGTCGGTCGTCACGCTGTCGCCCAGTACCGCCAACGCCCGCGCTCCCTTGACGTCTTCCACCGGCGACGGCTTCAATGCCATTTCGTCGAAGTACGGCGCTTGCCGGATGTATGTGGAATCTTTCTCCCAGGCATACGTCTCGCCCTTCGGAATCGTCAGCGACCGCCACCGCTCATCCCCCGCGTAAACCTCGCCATAGCTCTTCCGGAACATTTCCGACGAAATCGCCCCCGCCATCGCCTGCTCAATTTCCGACTGCGCCGGCCATATATCGGCCAGGTAAACCGGCTTCCCGTCTTTACCCTTGCCGATTGCATCTTTGCGCAGATCGACGTCGATCCGTCCCGCCAGCGCGAACGCCACCACCAGGGGCGGCGACATCAGGTAGTTGGCCCGGACCTCCGAATTGATGCGACCCTCGAAGTTCCGATTGCCCGAAAGCACCGACGCCACCACCAGATTCTTATCGTCGATTTCTTTCGAGACCTCCATCGGCAGCGGTCCCGAGTTCCCAATGCAGGTCGTGCATCCGTAGCCGACAATGTGGAATTTCAGCTTTTCCAGATACGCCATCAGCCCGGCTTTCTCGAGATAATCGCGGACCACCTTCGACCCCGGAGCCAGCGACGTTTTCACCCAGGCCGGAACCGTCAGCCCTTTTTCCACTGCTTTCTTTGCCAGCAAGCCCGCCGCAATCAGCACCGATGGATTCGACGTGTTTGTGCACGACGTAATTGCCGCGATCACCACACTGCCATGCTGGATCGCCTTGGCCGCGGCCGCCTGAACATGCTCGTGCACTTTCGGATCTTCTACACCCACCCCCGCTGGCGACCCTCCTTCTTGTTCCCAACGCCCCGAATTGCCGGTTGCCGGCGCATTTTTCGCGCTCGCCGCCCCGCCCGCTTTCGGCGGTTTGATCAGCGCGGGCAACGCCTGCGTGAACGATTCCCCCGCTTTCGATAGCACCACGCGATCCTGTGGACGCTTGGGCCCCGCCAGGCAGGGCTCGACCGTCGAGAGATCCAGGCTCAGCAACTCCGAATATTCCGCTTCCGGGGTTTTCGCATCATGGAACAGCCCTTGCTCCCG
>Ga0335080_10003451_pt1 | contig 15980 bp, 14 predicted proteins | sample Lox_Sample_34_FD_206720 | JGI IMG/M metagenome (GOLD analysis project Ga0335080, IMG submission 206720) | Soil microbial communities from Loxahatchee National Wildlife Refuge, Florida, United States - Lox_Sample_3.4 | ecosystem: Environmental > Terrestrial > Soil > Wetlands | place: USA...
TACCCTGGCGGCAGCGGCCGCCTCAGATTGTTGTTTCGTCACACAAACATGATCATGAGGTGGTCGCGTCCACGATGTCCCGACACGCCGGGACACCCAGGTCAGAACGCCAATGGCGGCTGCCGTACTAGGTGCCGGAGACAGCAGTGGGAGGGTGGAGGTGGCCAGTCGGGCTGCCCTCTCGGATCCAGTGCCGCTGATCCACGGATCAAAAGGTCATAACGGTGCTCTACAGCCCATGAGGAGAGAACGGGTGCTTCGAATGAAGACGCCGCGGCTGCTGCGGCACGGTCAGCTTTTGAGGGCTTCCTGCAGCTCGCTGCTGATTTCGTCGGTCGTGGCGTCCACAGAGCGCTTCACGACTTTGGCGGCACCCGTAAGCGCCTGCTCGAGGCCTTTTTCGAGGGTCGGCTCCCCAACCACGATGAGCCCTGCCTGGTTACCAGTCAGTGCCTCAGCCGCCTCTTTGAGCTCCTTGCGAGGCAGAGTCCCGCCCCCGAACATCTCAGGTATGGCACGCATGCGCGAACGATCCATCCGCTTGACGATGTGGGGTTTGCCGTCCTGCTGATCGATCACGGCAGCGTCGAACTTGCCGATCATCTTGTCTTTGTGCAGCTGCTCGACAGCATCCATATCCGCCCGTGCGGCGTCGACAGTCTCGTACGCTGCGGCGTAGAGAAGCATCTGGTTGTTGTCGGCCATGGCATCTCCCTGGTCGGTTACCCGATGGATGAGTCCAACGCTAGCCTGCCGTCACGAGCATCCGCCAGTAGGAGAGCCGCAGCAGCCCTGACCTGGCCCCTACTACTGCAATGGCACCTATCTCAAGCCGACAGCTTGACTTGCGGGAACGCAGCTCCTCGCGAGAGAGCCGCAGCGGGCGGTTCACTGGCGCGAGCTGTGCCGCTGGCGCAGCACTCGTGCGGCCTCCCGGAACGGCACCACCAGGTACACGGCGAGGCCGAAGTACAGCGCCACCGCCGCTGCCGGCAAGGCGAGCCCGATGAGGATCGCGATCACGTACCCGATGACGACGGGCAGGAGTTTCCGTTGCGTGCTGTGCAGCTCCTCACCCTCTCCTTTCGGTGAGTAGAGGTGCTCGTGCCGCGCGTACGCGTCCAGGGCGGCCCCCAGGAGGCGGATGGCCAGGAGCGTGAGCCCGTACATGGTCACATACACCCGTTCGCCGCTGCTGTCTCGCAGGGCGTCGGCAACCAGTTCGGTCGGGAAGGGCAGGAAGACCACCACGAGCAGGACGAGCAGGTTGAGGCGCAGGAAGAGTTCATCGGTCCCTTTGAGCTGGTCGGTCAGGGCGGTGTGCAGGAGCCACGCGCCGCCGATGGTCAGGAAGCTGATGACGTAGGCCAGGTAGGCGGGCCAGGCGTGAAGCACCCGCTGCAGCGCCGTGCCCGGCGGGCGGACGGCGATGTCCAGGACGAGCAGCGTGATGGCGAAGCCGAATACGCCGTCGCTGAATCCTTCCATCCGGTCCTTGCTGAGGACCCGGCGTCCGCGCGGCGTGTCTTCGTCAGCTGGCACGGCATGTCTCCTTCGCGTCGGCCGACAGGGGCGGCTGCTATGAATCCAGGCCGCCCTGCCCGGGTGCCGGGCGGCATGAGTCCAGATTGCCGGCTCGGCAGCGATCATGCCACGCGCCAGCGCTGGCGGATGAGCCCGCGGGCAATGACCAAGGTCCCTGGCCGGGTGACCGATGACCCTGACCGCCCGGCAGGCCTGCTGCTTCAGGCCGAAGAGGGCATCAGCGCGGACGACACCACCCGCACCAGGTGCCAGGTGCGTACGGGATCCTCAACCGGAAGCGGTTACAGAACACGAAGACGGCGAGCTTCGGCGACGGCCTCCGTCCGTGACGACACTCCGAGCTTCTGGTAGATCCGCTTGACATGCGTCTTGACCGTGTTGGTCGACACGAAGATCTCCGCGGCGATCTCTCTCATGGTCAGGCGCGAGGCGAGGTAGCGAACCACGGTCAGCTCGCGGTCGCTGAGCGGCCCCGCATCCCCGCCGTACGCCTTCACCAGCGGCAGGTGGCCCTCGAGCCGATCGAGTACCGCCTGCTCGTATGTCCCGATGTGCCGCGACCTCAGCAGCCGGGCGACCCGCGATCGGACGTCCATAAGGTCGTCGGTGACGGCTACGACGAAGCCTTCGCCCTTGGCGGCCTCGATCGCCGCGGTGAGCAGGGTATCGGCGTCATCCGACTTGCGGCCGCATGCGATCCGCGCGGCGAGCACCGCGACGTCGAGGTGCTCCCGCATCGTCATCGGCACGCACCGGGCGAGTGCCTCGCGTGCCTGATCAAACTCGGCTCGCGCGATGCCGATCCGGGTCTGCAAGATAGCTGCCCGGTTCCCCGGCTCCAGTCTCCGTGCACTTGCCTCGGCACGATCCAGATCGCCGATCGCTAGTGCGACGCGACCCTCCAGCGCGTCACAGAGGCCACGAAGCGGGCTGGTCGAGTCCGGCGGGAGGAACGCGCGCGCATGCGCGATGCCCTCGAGTGCGTCGCCCGCGCGGCCGTCAGTCAGCCACACCCTGGAGAGCAAGAGCTGGCTGACGACCGCGAAGGCCGGACGTAGGTCCTCGCTGATCGAGATCGACTGCTCGAACAGCCGCTCCGCGGCACCGAGATCTCCCCGCTCGAACGCGACTCGCCCCTGGGCGCGAAGCGCTCCCTCCATAATCGGATGCCCGGCTAGCCCTATCGACCCGGCGCTGGCCAGCGCCCGGGCCGCCAAGTGATCTGCTTCGGTGAGCTGACCCTCCACGCACGCTACCCACGCGAGCCCACTGGTCATGACGACCTGCTGCGCGCTCGGGTCGTCGGAAGAACCCAGACTCCGCTCGCACACCTCGCGCGCGCCCTTCACATCGCCAAGCCAGAGCCGGCTTCGTGCCAGGAGGGAGGGAACGAAATCAATGAGCTCTTCGTCGGGCAGGCCCCCGGGTCCTCGATGGGGGGAGAATGCTCGTTCGATGTCGAGCGCCTCCCCGTGCTGCAGCGCGACGAGAGCCTGGGCAAACGCGAGCCGGGCGCGGCCGACATCGCTGAGGACCGCGGCGTGCCTGTTCGCGCGAGCGATCCATGGCCTGGCCTTCCCGGCCGGGCCGGTTGCGGCCAGCGCCAGCGCGAGGTCGGGCAGGCGAGCGGGCTGGCTCGCCGTCGAGTGCTCCTCGACCTTGGCGACCAGGCGACGCACCAGGCGTCCGTCGCCTTGGTAGAAGGCACCGATGAGGTTGCTCCGGAGGACTCCGAACGCCTCGGCGTCCTGGCCGGCCGCCAGGAAGTGGCCGATCGCGTTCTCGGGGTCGCCGGTCTCGGCGAAGAACGCTGCGGCACGCCGGTGCAGGGCGTGCTCTCGGTCCGGGTCTTCTGCGCGGAGGCGATAACGCAACAGATCAGCGAACAGCTGGTGGTACCGGTAGACACCTCGGCCTAGCTCGATGAGGAAGAGGTTCCGCTCCTTGAGGCGGGTGAGCTGCCCGTGCGTGTCGTTCCGTTCGGTTACCGCGGCGCAGCTTTCCGCGTTGAGCGTGTCGAGGATCGACGTGGCGAGCAGGAAGTCGCGGATCTGGTCGGGCTGGCGATCCAGCACCTCGGTGCCGAGGAAGTCGGTGATGGCACGCGGCGTCTTCGCCAGGTGGGCGAGGAAGAGATCGGGATCGGTTCGATCGCGGAGGGAGACGGCCGCCATCTGCACGCCGGCCATCCATCCCTCGGTGCGGGCCGTGAGGATCCCGATTTCGGTCTGGTTCAGTTCGACCTCGAACTCGCGTGTCACCGCGGCGACTTCGGCACGGGTGAGCCGGAGTTCGGGGTCGCGAACCTCGAGCAGCTGACCGTAGGCGCGGAGCCGGTGCAGCGCGAGCTGGGGCTCGGTCCGGCTGGCGACCACTACCCGGCAGCCGGCCGGGAGATGCCCGATGAGCGTGCGCAGGCTGGGTGCGGCGGCCGCAGCGAACTGGAAGTCATCGATCACGAGCACGACGCGCTCACCGAGGCCCGCGAGGCCGTTGACGACGGCGATGGCAACGTCGTCGAGATCGGGGTCTTTCTCAGCGAGCAGGTCGACCACGTCGAGCCAGCGGGCGGGCCACCTCTGAGTGAGCGTGGCGCTGACCGCGAGCCAGAAGGTCACGGGATCCGCATCCCGGGCGTCGCACGAGAGCCAGATCGACGGCAGCCCGGGGCGATCGTGCAGCCAGGATTCGAGCATGACGCTCTTGCCCGCTCCGGGCACGCCGACGACGACCGTCAGCGGCAGCTGTGCGGCCGCGTCGAGCGCGGCATGCAGACGCGGACGCGGGACGTATCCGCCCGGAAGCGCAGGCACCAGGAACTTCGTGGCGGCCAGAAGTCGTGCAGTCAAGATCCTGCCCAGAGTTCGCAATCACCCTCAGTGGGGTGACAGCCGGTCACCCCACCTCACTTTACGGTCGGTAAGAGAGATTTTAGGGCCGGGCCAAGAGGGGGCGACATGACCAAAGTCCCCTCGCTGGGCAGACCAATGACCCTGATCGTCCGCGGGCCCGCTGTTAGGAGTTTGTGCGGGGTTGGCCTGACCGAGCCGCCGTTATGTGCCCGACGATCAGCACATCGGACAGACCCGCGCAGATGGGGGCTGGTTCCGGCCGCCTTCCCGGGCCGAAATGACAGGAGGCGGCCATGGGTGAACAAGGCTCGCACGAGCATGAGCATACCCCGGAGACAGCCAGCGGGGCCACCGCCGGGAGCCCGCAGGATCGAGATAACGCGCATGGCGCGATCGCGGACGCGCCGCCAGTATCCCAGGGCCGGCCAGAGCACCGCCGGAATATAGCTGCTGGCCTGATCGGCGCCCTCGCGCTGACGGTCGTCAGCCTGGTATTCATAGCCTCGTTCATCGGGGCCTTGCATGCTCCTGGCCCGCGCTCGGTGCCCGTGGGGGTCGTCGGCGGCCCGGCGCAGACGTCGGCGGTCAGCCGCGCGCTGGACCGGCAGACACCGGGCGGGTTCAACGTCATCGGCTACCCGAACGAGCCGGCGGCGCGCAGCGCCATCACCGGCCGCATCATCGACGCCGCCCTGGTGCCTGGCCCGCGCGTCCGGCTGCTGCTGGTGGCAACCGCCGTCGGCCAGTCGGTGACAGCTGCCACCGTCAAGGACTTCGGTGCCGCCGCACACGCAGCCCGGCTGCCGGCGACGGTGCAGAACATCCGCCCGCTGCCGCCCAGCGATCCAGACGGCCTGTCGCAGGTGTTCTTCGTCATCGCGCTGCTCGCCCCGAGCCTGATCTTCGGCCAGCAGCTGGTCAGCCGGGTCAGCAAGGACCTGCCCTCGCTGTGGCAGCTAGCGGTGATCGCGGTCTACGCCGTTATCGTCGCCGCCGCGGCCACCGCGATCGCCGATCCGGCGATCGGCGCGCTCACCGGGGCGCCGTGGGGCCTGTTCGGCATCGGCACGCTGCTGGCCTTCGCCGCCGCCGTGATGGCCGCCGCCGCCACGCGGTGGACCGGAGGGATCGGCTACACCGTGCTCCTCCTGTTGTTCATACCCGTCGGCATCGCCTCCTCCGGTACCACGATCGGCCCGAACATGATCACCCAGTGGTACGCCGACCTCGGCAAGGCGCTGCTCCCCGGATCGGCCATACCTGCCATCCAGAACACGGTCTACTTCAACGGCAACAACATCACCCGGCCCGCTGCTGATCTTGTCCTCATGGGCGCTGGCCGGGCTCCTCGCGATGGTGATGGCCGCCATCCTTCACCCGCCCATGCCGGGCCAGCAGACAAGCCCGCCTGCGCAGGACGTCAGCGCCACCGGCCAGACCACGACAGCGGCCAGGCAACCGCGTGCCGCATCCTGACCCGGATCATGGCCCACCCGGCACCGATCGCGGCGTTCGCCGTGGGCTTGCTGCTGTTCACGCTGCAGCGCGGCGGGCCTCGCCTAGTGAAGGAGGAACAGCCGGGGAGGGATACCGGTGACCAATAGCACGGGCACACAGCCCGGCCCCGCACGCAAGGTCACGGCCACTCGCCGCACGATTGCCTGGGCTGTGCTGAGGGCCACGGCGTCCACAGCTGCGCTCGTGGCCATCTACTACCTGCTGCCCCTCGACGCCTCCTCGACTGGGGTCGCAATCACGATCCTGGTCATCGGGCTCGTCGTGCTCATCGTCCTGGTCACCCTTCAAGTCCGCTGGATCCTGACGTCACCGTTCCAGGCGTCCGAGCAGTCGAAGCCCTCGGCACCAGCATCCCGCTGTTCCTGCTGCTATTCGCCAGCACCTACGTGGTGATGGCGAAGATTTCTGGCAGCAACTTCAGCGAGCCACTGACCCACACCGATGCGCTCTACTTCACCGTCACAGTTTTCTCGACCGTCGGGTTCGGTGACATCACCGCCAAGACTGAGACCGCGCGCCTGGTCGTCACCGCGCAGATGATCGCCGACATCGTGATCCTCGGACTCGGGATCAAGGTCATCGTGGGCGCGGTGAAACAGAGCCGACAGTGACAGTCGGCCTAGCCGTCACCCCAGGGAGGCCCAGCCGGATCTCACGTTCCGGCGTATGCCGCGACTGCCAGGTACAGCTCCCCCGCTTGCGGAGGCACCAGGAACTTCGTTGCGGCCAGCGGTCGTGCAGTCAAGATCCTGCGCAGAGTTCGCAATCACCCTCAACGGGGTGACATCCAGTCACCCCGCCTCACTTTAGGGTCGAGGTAAAGATTCCAGGGTCGGGGCAAGAAGGGCGACATGACCAAAGCCCCCTCGCTGGGCGAACCGATGAGCCTGATCGTCTGCGGGCCCGCTGTTCGGGGTTTGTGGCGGGGCTGGCCTGACCGGGCCGCCGTTATGTGTCCCGGATCCGCTGAGAAAGAAATAGGAGAGAAGACATGGCTAAGCCCGACGCGGTATTCATTTACATCGGCACCTATCCCAGCCAGGCGGCGGCGCAAGCCGACTATGACGTGGTCAAGGACCTGCACGCGGTCGGCGCGGTCGGCAGCTACGACGCGGCCGTGGTCACCAAGGACGACGACGGCAAGGTGCACGAGCACAAGGACGAGATGGCCACCCGGCACGGGGCGTGGGGCGGCGCCGCCGTCGGCGCGCTGATCGGCTGCCTGTTCCCGCCCGCGATCATCGCGACCACCGCGGCCGGCGCGGCCATCGGCGGGGTGAGCGGCCACCTGTGGCGCGGCATGTCCCGCGCCGACTGCAAGGAACTGGGGGAGCTCATCGACGCCGGGCAGGCCGCCCTGGTCATCGTCGGGGAGAGCACGATCCAGGAGGCGGTGGACAAGGCCGCGCTGAAAGCCGAAAAGCACGTTGCCAAGGAACTGGACGTCAAGCCGAAAGACATCGACAAGGCCGTCCGGGAAGCCGCCGGCGAAGTCAGCTGACCAGCCGATCCCCAGCCACGGAAATGGCTATCCCGGCGCGCCGGCCGGACCACTGGCAACTGGAGGACACATGAGACCCGTACATCGACCAGGCCTGCGCAGGTGGGCGCTGCTCCCGGCCGCCGTCCTGGTCTTGTCCGGGCTGGCCGCCGGGTGCAGCAGCACGCCGGCCTACTGCACCGACGCCAGCCAGCTCAAGACCGATGTCCAGAACCTCGGCAATGTCAATATCGATGTCCACGACCTCAGCTCGGTGAGCACCGCGGTGAGCAAAGTCCAGGCTGACGCCAAGAAGTTCGCCGCCGACGCGAAGTCGGCGTACCCGTCACAGACCACGGCCCTGCAGAACTCGCTGTCCAGCCTGCAGACCGCGGTCAAGTCCGCGATGAGCCAGCCGTCCGCGACCACGGTCGCGGCCGTCGCGTCATCGGTCACCCAGGTGAAGACCGCGGCAGACAATGTGCAGACCGCCGTGAAAGGCGCATGCCAATGACCAGCGCCCAGCGGTTGAACCAGGAGACCAGCACCCGGCATCAGGCAGGAGCGGCGCGGATGCCGAAATGGAACTGGGTGGCGATGGGCGAGGTGGGCCTGACCGGCTGGGCCAGGAGGGCCGCCCGGCCGGTCGCCCGGGCGTTCGCCCGCCGCACCGGGCGGCCGGAGGCGGACATGCTGTCGCTGATCGGCGCGGGATTCCTGGCGATCTCACTAATCGACTTCCTCCGCCAGGTCGACGCCGTGATCGCTGCCGGGCGAACCGCCCCTGCGCCGGCTAGGGACGCGCCCGCCGCCCGCACCTAGGAGCAAGCTGAATAAGTCCCATTTACCCATGATCAATGTCGCAAAGCAGCAGGTCAGCTGCTTGATGCTTGATCGAAAAAAGGGTATTCAGTGGCCTCCTGGGACGGCCCGGCGGGCGGCGCCATCGGCCGGCCGGCCGGGCCGCCCGGCCGGAGAGCGGCCACCTGGGCGCCAAGCCGCCGTGGCAACGACGAGAAAAGGAGAGGGCCATGAGCGTCCCGTTCAAGGGCACGGTCAACATCGATATCAAGGACTCCACGCCGGACTGGGCGCCGTACAGCCAGCCGGTGGCCCCCGACGGGGCGCCGAATGTGCTGTACGTCGTCCTGGACGATGTCGGCTTCTCGGCGATGGAGCCGTACGGCGGCCTGATCCAGACACCGAACATCAAGCGGATCGCCGACAACGGCCTCACGTACACGAACTTCCACACCACGGCGCTGTGCTCGCCGACGCGGTCGTGCCTGCTGACCGGGCGTAACCACACGACGAACGGGATGGCGTGCATCAGCGAGGCGTCCTCGGGCTTCCCGAACGCGAACGGGCACATCCCGATGGAGTGCGCGACGGCCGCGGAGGTGCTGGGCGAGCGGGGCTGGAACACCTTCATGGTCGGCAAGTGGCACCTGTGCGCCGAGGACGAGGAAAACCTGGCCTCGATCCGGCAGCAGTGGCCGGTCGGCCGCGGCTTCGAGCGCTTCTACGGGTTCCTGGGCGCCGAGACCAACCAGTGGTACCCGGACCTGGTCTACGACAACCACCCGGTGGACCAGCCCAAGACACCCGAGCAGGGTTACCACTTCTCGGCCGACATCACCGACAAGGCGATCTCGTTCATCCGGGACGCCAAGGCGGTCGCCCCGGACAAGCCGTTCTTCTTGTACTACTCCTTCGGGGCCGGCCACGCCCCGCACCACGCGCCGAAGCAGTGGGCGGATAAGTACAAGGGCACGTTCGACATGGGGTATGAGGCCTACCGCGAGCTGGTGTTTGAGAACCAGAAGAAGCTCGGGATCCTCCCTGACGGCGCGGAGCTTTCGCCGATCAACCCCTACGGTGACCTGACGGGGCCCGAGGGGCAGCCGTGGCCGGAGCAGGACAGCGTCCGCCCGTGGGCGCCCCTGTCGGCGGAGGAGAAGAAGCTGTTCGCCCGGATGGCGGAGGTCTACGCCGGGTTCGTCAGCCACGCTGATGCCCAGCTCGGCCGGATGCTGGACTACCTGCAGGAGTCCGGGCAGCTGGAGAACACGCTGATCGTGCTGGTGTCCGATAACGGCGCCTCGGGCGAGGGCGGCCCGAACGGCTCGGTGAATGAGAACAAGTTCTTCAACGGTATCCCGGACACGATCGAGGCGAACATCAAGTACCTCGACGTCTTGGGCAGCCCGCTGACCTACAATCACTACCCGACCGGCTGGGCGTGGGCGTTCAACACGCCGTTCAAGCTGTGGAAGCGCTACGCCAGCTACCAGGGCGGCACCGCGGACCCGATGATCGTGTCCTGGCCGAAGCAGATCACCAAGGCCGGCGTCCGGCGCCAGTACACCCACGCGGTCGACATCGTCCCGACGATCTATGACTGCCTCGGGGTCGAGATGCCCGACGTCTATCGGGGTGCCACGCAGATCCCGCTGGAGGGCGAGAGCTTCGCGGCGAGCCTGCACGACGAGAAGGCACAGGGCAAGCAGACCCAGTTCTACTCGATGCTCGGCACCCGCGGCATCTACCACGACGGCTGGAAGGCCGCGTCGGTGTCCCCTGCCTCACCAGATGCGTGGGGTGAGTTCGCCACCCAGCGGTGGGAGCTGTTCAGCACCGAGACCGACCCGAGCGAGTGCCACGACCTGGCCGGGCAGTATCCGGGCAAGCTGGCGGAACTGGTCGCGCTGTGGTGGTCCGAAGCGGGCAAGTACCAGGCCCTGCCGCTGGAATCCCGCAACGCGGTGCAGATCCTGCTCACGGAGCGGCCGCAGCTCGCCAAGCCGCGCGATCGGTATGTCTACTACCCCGGCTGTGAGGAGGTGCCCGAGTCGGTCGCGGTCAACATCCGCAACCGCTCCTACGCGATCTCGGCCCAGGTCACCATCGGCACGGCGGGCGCGGCGGGGGTGCTGTTCGCGCACGGGTGCCGGTTCGGCGGCCACGCCCTGTACATCAAGGACGGCAAGCTCAAGTACGACTACAACTACGTCGGCGAGTTCGACCAGTACGTCGAGTCCAGCAAGCCCGTCCCGGCCGGTGACTGCGTCCTGTCGGCCTCCTTCGAGAAGTCGGGCACCGCGATGCCGACCGAAGGCATGCTCAGCCTCTACATCAACCAGGAGAAGGTCGGCGAGGCAAAGATCAAGACCCAGCCCGCCAAGTTCTCCCTGTCCGGCGAAGGGCTCAACGTCGGCCTGGACCGGGCCGAGCCGGTCACCGGCGACTACCCCGGCGACTCGCCCTGGGCGTTCACCGGCGGCACGATCCACAAGGTCACCGTCGACGTCGCCGGCGACCCCTGGGTCGACCTCGAAAAGGAAGTCCAGGCCGCGTTCGCACGCGACTGACAACCCACAGTCGGGGCGGGGGTGGCGCCCGCGCCCCCCGGAGGAACCGAGGTCAGATCATGAACGGCAATGACCCGCTGCCCAGCTGGGGCGAAGGCGCAGCGAAGACCGCGATTCTCGACTTCGTCGAGTCCGTCACCGGGCGCGGCGCATCCTACGTGCCGCCCGCGGAGCGGATCGCGACCTTCGACAACGACGGCACGCTGTGGTGCGAGAAGCCGATGCCGATCCAGTTTGACTTCATTCTCCGCCGGCTATCGGAGATGGCGCAGGCCGACCCCGGGCTGCGCGGCCGTCAGCCCTGGAAGGCGGCGTACGAGCGCGACTACGGCTGGTTCGGGACGGTGATCACCGAGCACTACGCGGGCAACGACGCCAACGTGGGGACGGTCATGGCCGGGATCCTCGCCGCCTACGAGGGGATCAGCGTCGAGGACTTCGAGGCGAAGTCCGATGCCTTCTTGCGCACCGCGCAGCATCCGACCCTCGGCCGCGGGTACCTTGAGTGCGTTTATGTGCCGATGGTCGAGCTGCTCGGCTACCTGGAAGCGAACGGGTTCGCGAACTACATCGCATCCGGTGGCGGGCGTGACTTCATGCGGCCGGTCAGCCAGGAGGTGTACGGGATTCCCCGTGACCGGGTGATCGGCAGCGCAGCCACGTTCCAGTACACCAGCGACGACCATGGCGGCACGATCACGCACAAGGCCGAGGCCGACGTTCTCGATGATGGCCCGCAAAAACCGATCCGGATCTGGAGCCGCACCGGCCGGCGGCCGCTGCTCGCCGGCGGCAACTCCAACGGCGACATCCCGATGCTCGATTTCACCCAGCATCCCGGCAAGCCGTCCCTTCGCCTGCTCCTCCTGCACGACGACGACCAGCGCGAGTTCGCCTATACCAGCGGCGCCGAACAGGCACTGGAGCGGGCCCGCAAGAGCAGCTGGACGGTGGTGAGCATGCACGACGACTTCAAGGTGGTGTTCGGCCCGTGACGGCGGCAAGCCTCGGCGCCGGCCCTGCACCTGGCCGGTCCGCTGAGTCCGCCGGCCCGGTGCTGACCGTGCCGGGAGCTCCGCTGGCGTGTCACGTGATGGCCAAGCCCACTGGGGCGGTGTGCAACCTAAATTGCGAGTACTGCTTCTTCCTGTCCAAGGAGATGCTGTACCCGGGGTCCCGGTTCCGGATGGCCGCCGATCTGCAGGAGACCTATATCCGGCAGCTGCTGGAGGCGCACGCGCGGGCCCCGGAGGTGGTCGTCGCCTGGCAGGGCGGCGAGCCGACGATGATGGGCCTGGATTTCTTCCGCCGCGCCATCGACCTCGAGCGCACCTATGCGCGGCCGGGCCAGCGGATCCTGAACACGATCCAGACCAACGGCACCCTGCTGACCGACGAGTGGGGACAGTTCCTCAAAGCCAGCGAGTTCCTGGTCGGCATCTCCATCGACGGCCCGGCTGAGATGCATGACGCCTACCGGGTGGACAAGGGCGGCAAGCCCACCTTCGGCCGGGTGATGGCCGGCCTGGGGGTGCTCAAGCGCCACGGCGTGGACTGGAACGTGCTGACCACCATCCACGCCGTCAACGGGGACCACGGCCGGGCCGTGTACACGTTCTTGCGCGATGAGCTGGGCGCCACGTTCATCCAGTTCATCCCGATCATCGAGCGCGCCACCGAGGCGACGCTGCCGGTCGCCGACGCCGGGTGGGGTCACGGCGTCAACGGGCGCCCGCTCTACACCCAGGAGGGCGACCTGGTCACCCACCGCTCGGCCGGGCCGGCCCAGTACGGGCGGTTCCTGATCGACGTGTTCGAGGAATGGGTCCGCCGCGACATCGGCACCGTCTACGTGCAGATGTTCGACACTGCGCTCGCGAACTGGTACGGCGAGAGCGGCGGCATGTGCGTCCACGCCGAGACCTGCGGCAGCCAGCTCGCCCTGGAGCACACCGGCGACCTGTACTCCTGCGACCACTACGTCGAACCCGGCTACCTGCTCGGCAACATCAACGACACCCACCTGCTGAAGCTGATCGTGCTGCCCGCCCAGCGCAAGTTCGGGCGGGACAAACGGGACACGCTGAGCCGGTACTGCCTTGACTGCGATGTGCGGTCCGCCTGCCACGGCGGCTGCCCGAAGGACCGCTTCGCCACCTCCCCCTACGGCGAACCCGGCCAGCACTACCTGTGCCCAGGCTACAAAGACTTCTTCGGCCACGTCCGCGAGCCGATGCAAGCCATGTGCGCGCTGCTGCGGGCCGGCCGGGCCCCCGCCGAGCTGATGGCCGCCTATGCCAGGCAAGACTCCCGGCGCGGCCGCAACGACCCCTGCCCCTGCGCCAGCGAACGCAAATGGAAGCACTGCCACGGCGCCAGGCCGGCCGGATGAAGAGGCAAGCAGTGACCGTGTGCTGGCTCCTCGCGGGCGCTTGCCAGAGGAGGATGCATGTACGTCGCTCTGATTACCATCGCCGTGATCCTCATCCTGTACGGCGCGGTCTCCAAACCGCTCGATGCGCGGGGCGTCACGTCGGCCATGATCTTCGTGGCGGCCGGCCTGTGCGTCGGGACGTCCGCTCTCAAGCTGGTGAACATCCACCTCGAGAGCCTCACCGCGGAGCGGTTCTGCGAGCTCGCCCTCGTCTTCCTGCTGTTCAGCGACTCGACGCGGATCGACCTGGCGGGCCTGCGCCGGCATCTGGGCTGGCCCAGCCGGCTTTTGTGCATCGGCCTGCCGCTGACGATAGCCGCCGGCCTGGGCACCGGCCTCCTCGTCTTTCCCAGCCTGGCGCTGGCCAGCGCCTTCGTCCTGTCGACGATGGTCTGCTCGACCGACGCGGCGCTCGGGCAGCGCGTCGTCTCGGACACGTCCGTGCCGGCCCGCGTGCGCCAGGCGCTGGACGTCGAAAGCGGGCTCAACGACGGTCTCGGCGTGCCGTTCTTCCTGGTCGCTGTCGACCTGTCGCTGGCCCAGCTGTCGGGTCATTTCACGGCTGCCGTCCTGCGCAACATGGCGGAGCAGATCGGCTGGGGGCTGGTCGCCGGCATCGGGGCCGGCACGCTGGTCGGCGTGTTGCTCCGCGTAGCAGACGATCGCGGGTGGCTGGAGGGACAATGGCGGCAGATCCTGCCCCTGGTGGGGGCGCTGCTTGCCTACCTGGTCGCCCTGCGGCTGGGCGGCAGCGGCTTCATCGCGGCCTTCACCGGGGGGATGACGTTCGGCTATTTCTCGAGGCGCCATGATCTGCCCGTGACCGTCTTTAACGAGGATGTCGGGGGGACACTCGCGGGCGCCACCTGGGTCGGCTTCGGGGCGCTCGCCGTCGGCATGCTGCTGCCGCACGTCACCTGGCAGATCGTCGTCTATGCGGCGCTCAGCCTGACCCTGATCCGGATGGTTCCGGTGGCGATCGCCATGCTGGGGACCGGGGCGCGGCTCCCGACCGTCGCCTTCATGGGATGGTTCGGCCCGCGCGGCCTGGCCTCCATCGTGTTCGCGCTGATCGCGTTCGAGAGCCACATCCCCAACCGGCAAATGCTGTTCACCACGGTGATGCTGATCATCCTGCTGAGCGTCTTCCTGCACGGCTTGTCCTCGGTCCCGCTGGTGGCGGCCTACAGCCGCTGGTACGCGGCGCACGTGACCAAACAGCCGAGCGCTTCGGAGGCCAAGCCGACGATCATGTCCCGCCTGCGGCATCAGCCGACGCCGGAGGAGACCGAACCGGAGAAGCCTGAACCGGTGACCGCCCAGCAAGGCCCATCGCAGTGACTGAGTATCGATGACAGCGCAGGCACCGAGAATTTCGTGGCGGCCAGAAGTCGTGCAGTCAAGATCCTGCCCGGTGTTCGCAATCACCCTCAATGGGGTGACAGCCAGTCACCTCACCTCATTTTAGGGTCGGATGAGAGGGGCGACAGATCTGCGCGTAGCCCTTACCAGCGAATCGGGCCGAGGAGAGCGGGCGGTGGCGATGAGCGAGCCTCCCCGGAATGTTAGCGGGCCCCACGATCACGTCGGCTGGGTCGACAAGCCGCAGCACGACCCGGCCTGGAAAGGCAACCTGCTGTTCAACGAGTACTTCCACGGTGACAACGGCGCCGGGCTCGGCGCCTTGCACCAGAACGGACGGACCGGGCTGATCGCGGACGTGATCCGCCGCCGCCACGGTGCGGTCAGTTCCATCAGCGACGTGGTCAGTGCCATTCCCAACAAGGCCCAGCCATGACACCACGACGCACCGCGGCGCCCGCTGGACCGGCGGTGCGCGCTGCCTCATCTCGGGTCCCCGGTCATGCTGCGGGCTGCTCCCGCCGGGATGGCGGCTCGTGGTGAAGGCTCGGCGAGAACTAGTCAGAGAGCTATTCGTGCTGGCTGGTCCGGGGGGTCTCACACCGCACCGGCTCGCGGAGATCCCGCGGTTCTCTCCTTGCCCGAACTCCTGAGACGAATGGAGCATCTTCCATGAGCACCTTTCCGCCGATCGCGGACTACGGGTTCTTGTCGGATTGCGAGAACAACTGTCTGGTGGCACCTGACGGTTCGATCGAGTGGCTCAGCCTGCCCCGGCCGGACTCGCCTAGTGTGTTCGGCGCGCTCTTGGACCGGAACGCCGGGAGCTTCCGGCTTGGCCCGGTTAACACCCTTGTGCCCGACCATCGCCGGTACCTACCGGGGACGATGGTGCTAGAGACGACATGGCATACTCCGACGGGCTGGCTGGTGGTCAACGACCTGTTCGTCGTCCGGCCGGTCAGCGACGAGGGGCGGCGTGCTGGCTACGAGCGAGTCCCCAGGATCGGCGCCGGGGTCGGGACCATCCTGCGCACTGCCACCTGCATCTCGGGGAAGGTCGACGTGGTGGCGACGTGCCTGCCGATGTTCGACTACGGGGCCACACCAAGCGCCTGGAGCTACGACGGCGACAGCTACCACTCGGTGGCGGTGCGCCAGCCCGACGGGGACGTGACCCTCAGCCTGCACTCCAGCTTCCAGCTCGGCCAGGTCAGCGCCCGCGCCTACGTCCGGTGCGCCCTCAACGAGGGTGAGTCGGGCTTCATCGCCCTGACGTGGTCGGGGCCGCCGCCGACGACCCAGCAGGAGGCGGACGCCGACCTCGAGTCCACCGTCAGCTTCTGGCGGGACTGGCTCAGCACAGGGACTTTCCCGGACCACCCGTGGCGGCCGTTCCTCGAGCGCAGCGCGCTGAC
>Ga0335080_10003452_pt1 | contig 15976 bp, 14 predicted proteins | sample Lox_Sample_34_FD_206720 | JGI IMG/M metagenome (GOLD analysis project Ga0335080, IMG submission 206720) | Soil microbial communities from Loxahatchee National Wildlife Refuge, Florida, United States - Lox_Sample_3.4 | ecosystem: Environmental > Terrestrial > Soil > Wetlands | place: USA...
CGCGGCCCACGACGCCGGCGCGCTGCTCGTCGTCGACAACACGTTCGCGACGCCGTATCTCCAGCGCCCGCTCGAGCTCGGCGCCGACATCGTCGTGCACTCGACGACGAAGTACCTCGGCGGCCATTCCGACGTGATCGGCGGCTTCGCGGCGACGAACGACCCGACGATCGCGGAGCGCCTCTACTTCCTCCAGAAGTCGCTCGGCGCGGTGCCCGGCCCGTTCGACTCGTGGCTCGTCCTGCGCGGGATCAAGACGCTCGCGGTCCGCATGCAGAAGCACTGCGAGAACGCGACGCAGGTCGCACTGTTCCTCTCGCGCCACGGCGCGGTCGAGCGCGTCCTCTACCCCGGCCTTCCGTCGCATCCGGGCCACGACATCGCCGCGCGGCAGATGCGCCACTTCGGCGGGATGGTTTCGTTCCTCGCCTCGTCGCCGGAGGAGGCTGCGGCGCTGTCGGCGCGCACGAAGCTCTTCAAGCTCGCCGAGTCGCTCGGCGGCGTCGAGAGCATGATCGAGGTGCCGGCGCGGATGACGCACGCCGCGACCGCGTCCGCGCCGTTCGCGGCGCCGCCGAACCTGATCCGGCTCTCCGTCGGGCTCGAGTCGGTGGACGACCTGCTCGACGACCTGACCCGAGCGCTCGTCCGCACGGCCGCGCACGCGTGAGCGAGCCGCAGGAGTTCGTCGTCTTCGTCGAGATCCCGATGGGATCGCGGAACAAGTACGAGTGGAACGACGAGCTCGGCGGGCTCGTGCTCGACCGGCGCCTCTTCACGTCGATGACGTACCCGGCGGACTACGGCTTCGTCGAGGGCACGCTCGGCGAGGACGGCGACCCGCTCGACGCGCTCGTGCTCGTCGCCGAGGCGACGTTCCCCGGCTGCCGGATCCGCGTGCGTCCGATCGGCGTCTTCCACATGAGCGACGAGAAGGGCCCCGACGAGAAGGTGCTGTGCGTGCCGGTCGGCGACCCGAACTTCGAGCGCGTGACGGACATCTTCGACGTCATCTCCGAGGTGCGCGACGAGATCGAGCACTTCTTCCAGCGCTACAAGGACCTCGAGCCGTCGAAGCGGACCGACACGCGGGGCTGGGGCAACCGCGCGGAGGCGGCGGAGATCCTCGACGCGGCGCGCGTCCGCGCGATCGCGTAGCTAGGCCACGAGCAGCGCGGCGCCGAGCGCGCCGCCGGAGTCGCCGAGCTCGCTGACGACGACGGGCGGCGGCCGGTCGTCGACGAAGAGGTGCGGGAGCATCGCGTCGGCGATCCGCCTCGCGCCGTCGTCGCCGAAGCGCGTGCCGAGGCCGCCGCCGACGACGACAGCGTCGAGATCGAGGAGGTTGAGCGCGGAGCCGATGCCGGCCCCGAGCGCGGAGATCGCGCGCTCGACGAGCCGGATCGCGAGCTCGTCGTCGCGCTCGATCGCCGCGGCCCACACGCCGCTCGTGAGGCGGTCGCGCTTGTTCTTCTGCATCAGGTCGAAGAGCACCGTCTTCGCGCCCTTCTCCTGCGCGCGGCGCGCACGCCGCTCCATCGACCCGCGGCCGGCGTACGCCTCGAGGCAGCCGAACCGCCCACACGGGCACGGCGCGCCGCCGAGCCGCACGACGGTGTGGCCGAGCTCGCCGGCCGAGCCGAGCCCGAGCCAGAGCTTCCGATCGATCACGACCGCGCCGCCGATCCCCGTCCCCCACCAGACGCCGAGGAACGAGCGGTACCGCCGCCCGGCGCCGAGCACGCGCTCCGCCTCGACCGCGACGCGCACGTCGTTCCCGACCCGGACCTGCGTGCCGAGCTTCTGGCCGAGCTCCTCGGCGACGGGGAACGAGCCGCGCCACCCGGGAAGGTTCCCGGCGCGCGCGACGGTGCCGGCGCGGCGGTCGACCTCGCCCGGCGAGCCGACGCCGACGCCGGCGAGCTCCTCGGGGAAGACCTCCGCCGCCTCCGCCGCCTCGCTGATCGCGGCCGCGAGCTCGCGGACGACGTCCTGCGGCCCGCCGGTGCGCGGGGTCTCGCGGCGTGCGCTCCCGCGCACCGCGCTGTCCTCGTCGACGACGACCGCCTCGATCTTCGTCCCGCCGAGGTCGATCCCCCCGCGCAGAGCCATGCCGGGACCATAGACCCTTCGCACATAGGATCAACGTCGTGTCCACGCCGGAGCCGATCGACCTCCACCACCTCGGAGGCGAGCGCGTCATCGCGTCGTACCTCCTCGAGACGGCGGACGGCCCGGCGCTCTTCGACTGCGGCCCGAGCACGACCGTCGACGCGCTGAAGGCCGGGCTCGCGGCGCGCGGGCTCGAGCTCGCCGACGTGCGGCACCTCCTGCTCAGCCACATCCACCTCGACCACGCCGGCGCCGCGGGGACGCTCGTCCGCGAGCACCCCGGGCTGCAGGTGCACGTCTCCGCGATCGGCGCGCCGCACCTCGTCGACCCGTCGCGGCTGGAGCAGAGCGCGCGCCGGCTCTACGGCGACTCGTTCGACGTGCTGTGGGGCGAGCTCGCGCCGGTGCCGGAGGCGAACGTCCACGTCGTCGGCGACCGGGTGCTCGGGCTCGACTGCTTCCCGACGCCGGGTCACGCGTCGCACCACGTCTGCTACCTCGACGCCGACGGGACGCTCTACGCCGGCGACGCCGCGGGCGTGTGGCTCGTCGGCGAGCACTCGGTGCTGCCGCCGACGCCGCCGCCCGAGATCGACGTCGAGCTCTGGGAGACGACGCTCGACGAGATCGAGCGGCGCGACCCGAGCCGGCTCGCGCTGATCCACTTCGGCGTCGCGACCGACGTCTCACGCCATCTCGCCGACCTTCGCCTCCGCCTCCTCGACTGGGCCGAAGCGGTCGAGGGCGGCTCGCCCGAGGACGAGTTCATCGCGTACGCGAAGCAGGAGCTCGAGCTCGCCGGCGACGACGTCGAGGCGTACGACCGCGCGATGCCGCTGTGGCAGTCGTACCGCGGCCTCCGCCGCTGGGCCGACAAGCGCGCCGCGACGTAGCGTGGACGAGCGGCTCGAGCGCGTCGAGGCGGAGGCGTTCGCGTCGCTCGCCGAGAACGCCGGGCTGCCGCTGCTGCGCATCGTGGGCGCGGTGTGCACCGCGGCGCCGGTGGCACCGACGCTCCCGCTGCTGAACCGCGTGAGCGGGATCGCAGCGGCGACGGACGACGAGCTCACCGAGATCGACGCGTTCTTCCGCGGGCACGCGATCCCGCACTACGTCGTCGCAACGGCCTCGCCGGAGCTCGCCGCGCGGCTCATCGCGCGCGGGTTCGAGCAGCGCCTCGGCTGGATGAAGTTCCGGCGCGACCCGACGACACCCCTCGTCTCCAGCACCTCGCTCCGGATCGGCGACGCGACGGGAGACGACGTCGCCGCGATCGTCGGCGCGGTCTTCGGCGCGCCGGAGCTCGCCGCGATGCTCGCAGCGCTTCCCGGTCGGGACGGCTGGCACTGGCTCGCCGCCTACGACGGCGAGGAGCCGATTGCGTGCGGCGCGCTGTTCGCCCACGACCGCGCGGGCTGGCTCGGCGCGGCGGGCACGCTTCCCGAGCACCGCGGCAAGGGGGCGCAGAGCGCGATCCTCGCTGCGCGGATCGCCCGGGCGCGCAAGCTCGGCGTCGACGTCCTCGCGACCGAGACCGGCGAGCGCAGCGACGACGGGCCGAACACGTCGTACGACAACATCCTCCGCGCCGGCTTCACGGAGGCGTACCTCCGCCCGAACCTCGTCAGTCCCTGAGGATCCGCCCGCCGGAGGCCTGGTTGCGCGCCTTCACGACGATCTCGTCGACGTTCACGTGCCACGGCCGCGTCAGCGCCCAGAGCACGCAGTCGGCGACGTCCTCCGCCGTGAGCGGGTCGACGCCCTCATAGACCGCGGAGGCTTTGTCCTCGTCGCCCTTGAAGCGGACGAGCGAGAACTCCGTCTCCGCCATCCCGGGGTCGACCGTCGTGATCCGGATCGGGCGCCCGAGGAGATCCTCGCGCAGCGCGTACGTGAACCCGCGCACCGCGAACTTCGCGGTGACGTACGACGCTGCGTTCTCGTACGCCTGGCGGCCGGCGATCGAGCCGAGGTTGACGATGTGCGCGTCGGCGACGAGGTGCGGAAGGCAGAGCCGCGTCATGCGCACGAGCCCGTTGATGTCGGTCGCGAAGACGGTGCTCTCGTCGAGCTCGTTCGACTCGCCGAACGGATAGCGGCCGAGGGCGAGGCCGGCGTTGTTGATCAGGATGTTGAGCCCGCCGAGCCGCTCGACCGCCTCGTCGACGAACCGCGCGGAGCTCTCCGGGTCGGTGACGTCGAGCGGCAGCGCGATCTCCGTCTCGAGCCGCTCGACGCGGCGCGCGCCGCCTGCGACGCGGACGCCGTGGTCGGCGAGCTGGCGCGCGATCTCCAGGCCGAAGCCGGACGAGGCGCCGGTGACGATCGCCGTTCTGCCGGTGAGGTCGAGGCTCGCGATGCAGCGACTCTAACGGCGGGGCAGCACACCGAGCCGCACGTCCTGCTCGCGGCGCGCGACGTGGTCGACCTGCAGCGTCGTGTGGTGCACGTCGAAGCGATCCTCGAGCAGGTGCTGCAACCGGCGGCGCGCCTCGTGGCAGTCGGCGCCGGGCCGGACGAGCACGTGCGCGGCGAGCGCGGGGAAGCCGCTCGTCACCGTCCACACGTGGAGGTCGTGCACCTCGACGACGTCCGCGTCGTCCGCGATCGCGTGCGCGACCGCGTCGGGGTCGATCCCGGCGGGCGACGCCTCGAGGAAGATCCGGCCCGACTCGCGGAGCAGCACCCACGCCGAGCGGAGCATGAGCGCCGCCACGAGGAGGCCCGCGATCGGGTCGAGCCGGTTCCAGCCCGTCAGGAGGATCAGCCCGCCGGCGACCGCGGTGCCGACGAACGCCGCGAGGTCAGTGACGATGTGGAGGTACGCGCCGCGCATGTTGAGGCTCGAGCGGTCGGCACGCGAGAGCACCCACGTCGCGACGAGGTTCACGACGATGCCGGCGAGCGCGACGACGAGCACGATCCCGCCGCGCACCTCCGGCGGCGTGATCAGGCGCCGGATCGCGGAGAGGACGATCCACGAGCCGACGAGCAGCAGCGTGATCCCGTTCACCTGCGCCGCGAGGATCTCGGTGCGCCCGAGCCCGAACGTCCACGGCCCGCGTGCGGGACGCGTCGCAAGCCGCGCCGCGACGAGCGCGGCGGCGAGCCCGAACGCGTCGGTGAGCATGTGCCCCGCGTCCGCGAGCAGCGCGACCGAGCCCGCGACGACGGCCGCGACGACCTCCGCGACCATGAACGCGAGGATCAGCCCGAGCGCGATCGCGAGCGCGCGGCGGTCCTTCGTCCGCGCATGCGCATGCGCGTGCGCGTGGTCGTGCGCGTGCATGCTCACAGCTTACGACCGCACGGACGCGGCCCACGCACGGCCGAGGGCGAGCCGCTCCGGCGGCGTCGGGTGGCTGAACAGGAGGACGTACGCGACCCGCGGCGGCGCGAGATCGGAGAGGTTCCTCCGCGCGAGATCGAGGAACGACCGCTCGAAGGACTCGATGTCGTGCGTGAGCTCGAGCGAGAAGCGATCCGCGGCCCGCTCCCAGCGGCGCGAGAGCGCGCTCCCGGGCGCAAGCCCGACCAGCTCGAGCGCCGTGAGCACGAGCAGCGCCGCCGGCAGCTCGTCCGGCGACGCGACGCGCGTCCCGAGCACGGCCCACACGACGACGACGGCGACGACCGCGAACGCCGTCGCGAGGAGCGTCCCCTTCGCGACGTGGCGCTCGCGTCGGTGGCCGAGCTCGTGCGCGAGGATCACCTTCACCTCGCCCTCGTCGGCGCCCTCGAGCAGCGTGTCGTAGAGGACGACGCGGCGCGTGCTCCCGAGCCCGGAGACGTACGCGTTCACCTTCGTCGTGCGCCGGCTCGCGTCCGCGACGAGCACGTCGCGCACGGGAACGCCCGCGCGCACCGCGAGCGCACGCAGCTCGTCCCCGAGCCGCGCGTCCGCGAGCGGCTCGAAGCGGTTGAAGAGCGGCTCGAACACGAGGGGCGCGAGGAACGAGAGGACGACGACGAGCAGTGCCGCCGCCGCGCCCGCGACGAGCGGCCACGCCGACGGGAATGCACGCGCGAGCCCGACGACGGCCGTCCACCCGGCCGCCGTGAGCACCACGGCGATCGCCCACCCCTTCGCGCGGTCGCCGAGCCACGCGCCGCCCGTCTGCGTCGAGAACCCCCAGCGCCGTTCGCGGTGCAAGCCGCGCCACCACCCGAGCGGCAGCCGGACGAGAGTCGAGATCGAGACGACGAGCGCCGCGTAGACCGCCGCCGCGCCGGCCCAGCCGAGCCCGGCGACGAGGCTCCACGGCCCGTTCCAGACCCACCCGAGAACGACGAGAACGCCGACGGAGAGCGCCGAATCCACGAGGAGGGCGAGATAGAGCGGCCGGTGATAGGCCCTGGCCCGCTCTACCTCGGCGTGAGAGAAGTCTAAGGAGTTCATGTCCGCGTACCGATGCTAGGAAACGGCATGGCTAGACTGGAGGCCGAATGGCGAGCGCTGACGTAGCGGTACCGCTGCTGCTGAACGAGGAGGCCGTGGAGCTCGCGGCGCAGCTCCGCAAGCTGTCGCGCCTCGCGACCGTCGTCGCCCTGCTCACGAGCCCGGCGCTGATCGTCTTCCTCTACCACACGCAGGGCTGGTCGTGGTGGGGCGCGATCCTCGGCGGCCTCGGCGGGGCGATCTGCTTCCGCGGCGCCGTCGACGTCGTGATGCGCCGCGTGATCCCGTGGCCGAGCCTCTTCGCCGTCGACGACAAGCGCGCGAAGGAAGAGGACGTCGCGAACCGGAAGCGGTCGTGGTGGTGGCGCAAGTTCTACATCCGGCTCTTCATCATCGTCGTCGTCGCGTACCTGTTCTACCTGCTCGGCAACTGGGTGGGCTGGTCGACGCTCGCGCAGTTCGGCGTCTACGCGATCACGCTTCCGTTCTTCCTCCTCTTCAACTTCGTGATCCTCTTCGGCCCGATGATGCTGATCGGCATCACGCAGATGCGCGGCTTCGAGCCGGGCGACGCCGACTGGGGCGTGCGGCTCGAGGACGTCCGCGGCCAGGCCGAGGCGAAGGAGGAGGTCCGCAAGATCGTCACGCTCTGGCAGTCGGGCGAGCATTTCGAGAAGGCGGGCGGCAAGCGCGAGCGCGGCCTCCTCTTCCACGGGCCTCCCGGCACCGGCAAGACGATGCTCGCGAAGGCGATCGCGACGAGCTTCAACGCGCCGTTCGTGACGATGCCGGGCTCCGGCTTCGCGCAGACGTTCATCGGGATGGACGCCGTCATCGTCCGCGTCCTCGCCCGGAAAGCGAAGAAGCTCGCGAAGAAGTGGGGCGGCCAGTGCATCGTGTTCATCGACGAGATCGACGCCGTCGGCATGCGCCGCGCGTCGCTGCAGGGCTCCTCCATGACGACGATGCAGGAGATGGCGGCACAGCAGCAGTTCTACGGCGCGATGGGCGCCGTGAACCCGAGCGGCGACCTGATCTGCGAGAACGAGGCCTGGCGCGAGCACCTCTTCACGATGCGCGCGCCCGAGCCGCGCTCGCCGTACCCCGGCTGGGCCCGCAAGGTCGGCAATACGCTCGACCAGGCGATGCCGGGCGGCATGTTCGGGATGGGCGGCCAGCTCGGCCTCAACCAGCTGCTCGTCGTGATGGACGGCATCGACAACCCGCCCGCGATGCGCCGCTTCTTCACGAACTTCGCGAACAACCTCTTGAGCGCGACGTTCATCATCCCGCGCCGCATCGGCCGCGTCTCGCTGCGGATCAAGCCGCCGCGGCCGCGCAAGGACCAGATCTACTTCATCGGCGCGACGAACGTGCCGCTCGAGAACCTCGACCCGGCGCTGACCCGCCCGGGCCGCATGGGGCGCCACGTCTGGTTCCGCACGCCGACGAAGGAAGACCGCAAGGACGTCTTCGACCTCTATCTCGCGAAGGTCTCGCACGACGAGGACCTCGACGTCGAGAAACGCCGCGACGAGATCGCGCGCATTACGAACGGGTACTCGCCGGCGATGATCGACCAGGTCTGCTCGATGGCGCTCACGTACGCGCACCACGACGGCCGCGCGTCGTTCGACTACAGCGACCTGCTCCGCGCGATGTCGGTCATCGAGTCCGGCGCTGCGGTCAACGTCAAGTACTCCGACCACGAGACGCGCGCCGTCGCGATCCACGAGGCGGGCCACGCCGCCGCCGGCCACACGTACCGCGAAGAGGTCGAGTCGAGCCGTCTCTCCGTCGAGATGCGCGGCGGCTCGCTCGGGCGCCACATGTACTTCGGCAAGGAGGAGCGCTTCTCGATGTGGCAGGGCGAGATGTTCGGCGACCTGATCCACACGCTGGCCGCGATGGCGGCCGAGAACGTCTTCTACGGCGAGAACTCGGACGGCGTCGGCGGCGACCTCGCGCACGCGACGAACCTCGCCGCGGGGATGGTCGGCTGGTCGGGCATGGGCCCGCTGCCGCTCGACCTCAACGGCTCGACGGCGAAGGCGGAGAATGACGCCGACGAGCAGAAGGCGAAGATCGCGAAGCACTTCGAGAAGATCGGCCTCCAGCTGATGAACCGGTCGCGCGGCAGCGCCGACTACCACGCCGATCCGATCGCGTCCGTGCTGAACGACCCGACGAAGCGCTCGAACGCCGCGCAGCTCATCGGCCGCGCGTACGTCGTCGCGGAGAACTTCATCCGCCTCAACAAGGACAAGGTCGAGAACGTCGCCGAGGTGCTGATCCAGAAGGGCGAGATCTACGGCGACGAGCTGATCGCGCTCCTCGACGCGCAGCACTTCCAGAAGCCGACGATCGACTTCACGAAGGCGGAGGCATGGCCGGCGATCTAGCGGACACGACGATCGACGCGCAGCCTGCGGAGGAGGCCCCGGCGCTCGACAAGCCGGCGCCACCGCCGACCAAGGAGAAGCAGCGCCTGCTCTACCGCAAGCGTTTCGTCTTCATGTACATCATCCTCGGGCTCGCGCTGCTCGCGACCGTCGCGGGCGTCGTGATGGCGCTCGACGCGACCATCACCGCCGGGGCGCCGCCGTGGTCGTCGTGGAAGCCGGACGGCTCGTCGAGCGCGAAGACGAACACGATCGCGCAGAAGGTCGGCGGCCAGTACCGCCTCCCGAGCGGGCACCAGATGCTCGACATCTACGCGAAGAAGCTCACCGTCCCGGTGACGACGTCCTCCGGCGCGTCCGAGGTGCCGATCGCGGCGGTCGCGATCCGCGGGCCGAAGGGCAAGGTCGACCGGATCTCGATGCTGAGCGACTCCGACAGCCGCCTCTACCAGCTGTGCGGCACGGGCACGGCGTGCGCGATCGGCGAGGGGAAGGCGTCGGTCGCCCGCGGGCAGCTCGTCCGCCGCGAGGCGCTCGAGCTCGCGCTCTACACGTTCAAGTACGTGCAAGGAACCGACCACGTGATCGCGTTCATGCCGCCGCCGCCGGGCTCGCAGCCGTCCGTCCTGATCTTCCTCGACAAGGCCGACGTGAAGCCGTATCTCTCGATGCCGCTGACGAACACGGTGGCCGCGAAGACGCCGCTGCCGACGACGATCTCGGCGGCCGAGGGCAACGCCGTCGACAAGATCATGATGCCGCACCTCTACAAGTTCACCCTGCAGCAGACCGAGCTCGGCCAGGCCGTGCTCGTGCTGCAGCCGGCGACGGCGTAAGCTGTTCGGCGTGCAGGCGGTGACGGAACCGGTGGTGGCCGAGGACCGTCGTCCCCTTCTTCGCGGCGTGATCCACCAGGCCGGGTTCACCGTCTCGCTCGTCGTCGGGACGCTGCTCATCGTCGGCGCCGACGGCCCGCGCGCGCACATCGCCGCGTCGGTGTTCGCGAGCTCCGTCGCGATCTGCTTCGGCGCGAGCGCGCTCTACCACCGCGTGACGTGGACGCCGCCGGTGCGGCTCTGGATGCGCCGCATCGACCACGCCGGGATCTACGTGCTCATCGCCGGGACGTACACCGCCGTCTGCCTGCTCGCGCTCACCGGCGCGTGGCGGTGGACGGTGCTCTCGATCGTGTGGGCAGGCGCCGTCGCCGCGATCATCCTGAAGTTCGCCTGGGTCGACGCGCCGAAATGGCTGGCCGCCGCGATCGGGCTCGCGCTCGGCTGGGTTGGCGTTGTCGCGTTCCCCAAGCTCGCGTCGACCCTCGATCCGGCGGCCGTTGTGCTGCTCGGCGTCGGCGGGCTCGTGTACACGGCGGGAGCCGTGGTCTACGTCCGGCGGAAGCCGAATCCCGCGCCTGCCGTCTTCGGCTATCACGAGGTCTTCCACGCGCTGACGATCGTCGCCGTCGCGTGTCAGTACGTCGCGATCGCGTTCTTCGTCGTACGTGCGGGCTAGCCCGCGGCGTTGACGACGTTCTTGGCCTCGGGGCCCTTCTGGCCCTGAGCGACCTCGAACTCGACGCGCGCGCCTTCGGCGAGCGTCTTGAAGCCCTCACCGGCGATCGAGCTGTGGTGGACGAAGACGTCCTTGCCACCCTCGTCCGGGGTGATGAACCCGTAGCCCTTCTGATCGTTGAACCATTTGACGGTTCCGGTTGCCATATGCAGTACACCTCCTTCTGCCTATCGCGAACGGGCAGAGGAGGCGCAAAGGAGACGCGCATCCGGTACTCGCTCTCGTGTTGCCGCGAGGGTAGCACCGATGGGGTGTTGACCAGGGACGGCAGGCGGCGCATGATCGCCGCGTGAGGGCCACCCCGACGCTCGTCCTCGTCGCGCTCCTGCTCCTCTGTGCCGGCTCGACCGCGGCGCTCGCCACGCGCGGCGCGCCGCCCGTCGTGAAGATCGCGCCGGCGCCGCCCGGCGCGCAGACGTACCGCTGCACGGGCTCGCGGTTCAACCTGTTCGGGAACTCGAACGGGCAGGCGGTGCAGAACGGCGGCAAGGCGCCGAGCTTCTCGACGAAGGGCAAGACGTACTGCGTCGTCTCGCTCGCGACCTACCACTGGAACGGCGGGAACGGACAGGCGCCCGGCTCGATCGGGCTCACCGTCGTCTCCGGCCTCGGCGGCGCCGGCCAGACGCTCGGGCCGCTCGCCGCGGTCGGAAGTGCCGGCCAGGGTGGCACGGCGAACGTGAACTGGACCGCCGACGCGGGCCAGCCGCTCGTGATCGACGGGACCTACGCGTGCAAGGACTCGGATCCGCGAAGCTGGTCGCAGAACACGACGTCGCAGGGCAAGGGGTTCTGCACCGTCGCCGTGACGAACGCGGTGCCCGTCGCGACGCCTCGCCCTGCGAAGCCGACGTACGCGTGCGTCGGCTCGCAGGTGACGCTGTTCGACAACTCGAACGGCGGCGGCGTCCAGAACGGCGGCAAGCCGCCGACGTTCAACACGTACGGCACGCCCGGGATCGGGAGCTACTGCCTGAACTCGATCACGACCTATCACTGGAACAACGGCGCCGGCAAGGCGCCGGGCACGATCGGGCTCGGGCCGCTCACCCTCGCCGCCGTCGTCAATCCCGTCGCGCCGCGCAAGGCGGTCGGGAGCTCGGGCTCGGGCGGTGCGCCGAACGTGAACTGGACGGTCGACTTCGGCGGCGCGACGCCGACGATCATCAGCGGCATCTACACGTGCAAGGACTCCGACCCCGCGACGTGGGCGCAGAACCAGCAGACCGGCGGCAAGGGCTTCTGCACCGTCACCGCGACGCCGGCGTACGTCAACAACTTCACGCTCCCGTCGGGACTGCACCTGCCGCAGGGCCCGCCACCGCCGCCTGCGACGACGACGCACGCGCCGGCCGGCCGCGTGCGCTGCTTCACCGGGACGCTCTCGACGATGCTCCTGAATCCGATCCACGTCGCGCCGGACCAGTGGGGGATGCTGCTCCTCCACTGCGCGATCCCGAAGAAGGACGGGTTCCAGGGCCGGCTCGCGCCGACGACGATGTTCGTGATCGCCCGCGGCTGCGCGCCGTTCTGGACCTACCCGTCGGCGTCCGGCGGCAACCCTCCGCCCCCGGTCTTCCTCTCGTACACCGGCCAGCCGGGCGCGCCGTGCTCGACCGCGTTCACGACGATCCCGTACAAGGTGATCGGCCCGTGGCGGATCGACGTCCAGGCGCGGGACGCCGTCGCGCAGGCCCCGCTCCGGACGGGGGCGTACGGCGTCTACATCCGCTATCCCGGCGGCGACGTCCAGGCCCAGAACACCCTGAACGTGCCATAGAAGTCGGCCACCCCGTATGCGACCATGGAGCCCTCGCGGCCTTCGTGGATCGTCCGACCAACCGAAGGGGCTAGCTATGACGAAGCGTTTCCGGCGCAGGCAGCTCGGGAACATGCACGTGCCGCGCGGGCGGCTTGCCGTGCTCGTGCTCGCACTCGCCGCACTCGTCGGCTCGCTGGCAGGTGGAGGCGCGACCCGCGCTTCCGCGTCGCCGCCGCCGGTCTCGCCGACGCCGATTCCCGCCAACTTCGTCCGCGCGTGCGCGGACCCGGCAGAGGGCGAGATGGCGTGCTTCGCGCTCCGGCGCACGACCGGCATCGTGGCGACGGTGCCCGCCGGCGTGAACGCCGCCGCCGCGGTCAACGGCTACGGGCCGTCCGACATCGACGGCGCCTACAACATCCCGACGACGCTCGGCTCCGGCAAGACGGTCGCGATCGTCGACGCGTACGACGACCCGTCTGCGGAGAACGACCTCGGCGTCTACCGCAACAACTTCGGGCTGCCCGCGTGCACGACCGCGAACGGCTGCTTCAAGAAGGTCAACCAGAACGGGGCGACGAGCCCGCTCCCGGCCGCGAACAGCGGCTGGTCGTCCGAGATCGCGCTCGACCTCGAGATGGTCTCCGCGGTCTGCCCGAACTGCCACATCCTGCTCGTCGAGGCGAGCAGCCCTACGACCGGGAACCTCGGCACGGCCGAGAACACCGCCGTCGCGCAGGGAGCCGTGGCGGTGTCGAACAGCTACGGCGGCTCGGAGTCCTCGAGCGAGACGAGCTTCGACAACTCGTACTACAAGCATCCGGGCGTCGCGATCGTCGCGTCCTCCGGCGACAGCGGCTACCACGTCGAGTACCCGGCCAGCTCGCCGTACGTGACGGCGGTCGGCGGAACGTCGCTCCAGCATGCGAGCAACGCACGCGGCTGGACCGAGTCGGTCTGGTCGACGTCCTCGAGCGAGGGCGCGGGGAGCGGCTGCTCGGCGTACGAGCCGAAGCCGTCGTTCCAGACGGACACCGGCTGCGCGAGGCGGACGGTCGCGGACGTGTCCGCGGTCGCCGACCCGGCGACCGGCGTCGCCGTCTACGACTCGTACGGCTCGGGCGGCTGGACGGTGTTCGGCGGCACGAGCGTCGCCTCGCCGATCATCGGGGCGATGTTCGCGCTGGCGAGCGCTCCGACGGCCGGCACGTATCCCAACGCGTACCCGTACGCGAATCCGGGCGCGCTCTACGACGTCACGACCGGCTCGACCGCGTCGTGCTCGCCTGCGTACCTGTGCACGGGTGAGGTCGGCTACGACGGCCCGACCGGGCTCGGAACGCCGAACGGCGCCGCGGCCTTCGGGCCGGCGACCACGGTCGGGAGCGACTTCTCGGTGTCGGTGAACCCGACGTCGGTGAGCGTCGCAGCAGGCTCGAACGGGACCGCCACGGTCTCGACGGCAATCACGTCCGGTAGCTCCGAGTCCGTCTCGTTGAGCGCGAGCGGGCTGCCGCCGGGCGTGACCGCGTCGTTCTCACCGGCAACGGTCAACTCGGGCTCCTCGTCGACGCTGACGCTCACCGCCGCGTCGACGACGGCGGCCGGCACGTACAGCGTGACGGTCACCGGGACAGCCGCGACGGGCTCGCACACCGCCGTGCTCAGCCTGACGGTGACGAGCGCGCCGGCGAGCGACTTCTCGATCTCGGTGAGCCCGGCCTCGGCGAGCGTGACGGCGGGCTCGGGCGCGAGCGCGACCGTCTCGACGGCGGTGACGTCCGGGTCGGCGCAGTCCGTCACGCTCGGCGCGAGCGGCCTGCCGAGCGGTGCGACCGCGTCGTTCTCGCCGGCGTCCGTCACCGCGGGCTCGTCGTCGACGTTGACGATCTCGACCTCGAGCTCGACGCCGGCCGGCACGTACACGGTGACGATCACCGGCACGGGCTCGACGGCCACGCACTCGACGGCGTTCAGCCTGACCGTGACGAGCGCGAGCACGTGCTCGGCCGGCCAGAAGATCGCCAACCCGGGCTTCGAGTCCGGCTCGAGCGGCTGGTCGGCGACCTCCGGCGTGATCGGGCAGAACGGCCCGTCCGAGCCGGCGCACTCGGGCACGTGGGACGCGTGGCTGGACGGCTACGGCCGGACGCACACGGACACGCTGTCGCAGTCGGTCACGATCCCGAGCGGCTGCAGCACGTACGCGCTGTCGTTCTGGCTGCACATCGACACGGCCGAGCGGACGACGACGACCGCCTACGACAAGCTGACCGTGACGCTCGGCTCGACGACGCTCGCGACGTACTCGAACCTGAACCACGCGTCGGGGTATCAGCAGTACTCGTTCAACGTGTCGGGCTTCGCGGGTCAGACCGTGACGCTGAAGTTCACGGGGAGCGAGGACAGCTCGCTGCAGACGTCGTTCGTCATCGACGACACGGCGCTCAACGTCGGCTGATCGAGAACAGGGGGCCGGGCACACGCTCGGCCCCCGTTCCGACCCTTCGGAGGAACCGAGACGTGTGATGCGGCGCCGCGGCGACTAGCAGAGGGCTTGATAGGCCGAGGCGAGCGCGGACCGGAACTGGTCGAGCTGTCGTGGTGAGAAGCTGCCGATCATGCGCTCCTCGAGCGCGGCGACTCTCTCGGCATGGTCATCCAGGAGCTGCCGGCCGGCGTCGGTGAGGCGAATGAGCAACTCTCGGCGGCTCCGGGGATTCGGCTCGCGGATGATCAGGCCCCGGTCCTCCAGTGTTCGCACCATGTCGGCCATCGACTGCGCCGTCACAAACGAGTTCCGCGCGAGCTGGGCCGCCGGCAGGCCGTCGTGGCGCTCGAGCACGGTCAAAGCCGTGTACTGAAGCGCGGTGATGCCGGTCGGCTTGAGCAGGTCGTCCAGGCGCGATCGAACGACCTGCTCGACTCGCTTGACCGCGTACAGCAGGGACGTGTGCGTCGTCACCGCCTGACGCGCTTCCATCTTCGCCGCTGGACTCGCCACGATCGCTCTCCTCCGCGCCACACGTTGACAGGGAACCCGGCCGGGGCCGATACTACACCGATCATCAGGTTTCCTGGCAATCCCGTCGCCTGAATCTCGGGCCGGACTTGCAGAAGGAGTGAGAGCAATGAGCGCAGTGGCTCGTACGTTGCCGGCCGGTGTGAGCGCAGACGCATTCGCGGACGCGCTGCGTGAGTTCGAGGCGATCGTCGGTCAGGAGTGGGTGATCTCGGACGACGCGAGCCTCGCGAGGTACGACGACCCGTACCCGGTGGGCGAACATGTCGCGGCCGGACCGGCCGCGGTTGTGTGTCCCGACACCGTGGAGCACGTGCAGGCGATCGTGCGCGCTGCGAACACGTACGGCGTCCCGCTCTCGCCCGTCTCCACGGGAAAGAACAACGGATACGGCGGAGCAGCGCCGAGACTTGCAGGCGCGGTCGTGGTCGACCTCGGAACGCGGATGAACCGGATCATCGAGGTGAACGAGAAGTACGGCTACGCGCTGCTCGAGCCGGGAGTGAGCTACTTCGACCTCGCCAAGCACCTCGAGGACACGAACAGCATCCTGATGCTCGACTGTCCCGACCTCGGGTGGGGCAGCGTGGTCGGCAACACCCTCGACCGCGGCGTCGGCTACACACCGTACGGCGACCATTTCCTCTGGCAGACCGGGATGGAGGTCGTGCTCCCGCAGGGAGACGTGATGCGAACCGGGATGG
>Ga0335080_10003453_pt1 | contig 15973 bp, 17 predicted proteins | sample Lox_Sample_34_FD_206720 | JGI IMG/M metagenome (GOLD analysis project Ga0335080, IMG submission 206720) | Soil microbial communities from Loxahatchee National Wildlife Refuge, Florida, United States - Lox_Sample_3.4 | ecosystem: Environmental > Terrestrial > Soil > Wetlands | place: USA...
GCGTGAGGAGATGCTGGCTTTCTTCGAAGGGCGCGTGGCGAAGTGGTGGCTGCCGGACGATGTGGTGTTCGTCGACGCCCTGCCCCACACCGCGACCGGCAAGCTGCTCAAGACCAAGCTGCGCGAAGACTTCAAGAACCACAAGCTGCCGACCGCGTAGAGCGGCGCGGCGCGGAACAGCCTAGCGCGGCGCCTGGCCCTCCAGGTTGTCGATCAGGCGCGTCTCCCCGAGCTTGGCGGCGCCGAGGACGACCAGCTCCGTGTCACCCGCTCCTGGCGCGGTCAGCGTGGCGCGCCGGCGGACCACCACGTAGTCGACGTGCCAGCCGTGCCGCGCAAGCTCGGCATCCGCGGCGAACTCCATGGCCTCGAAGTTGCGATCGCCGCTCTCCACCGCCGACTTGACCTGATTCAGAACCCGATACAGGCGCGGCGCCTCCTTCCGCTGCGCCGCAGACAGAAACCGGTTGCGGGAAGACAGCGCCAACCCGTCGTCCGCGCGCCGCGTTTCGGCGGCCACGATCTCGATCGGCAGCGCGAGCTGCTGCACCATGTGAGTCACGATGTGCAGCTGCTGATAGTCCTTCTTGCCGAACACGGCAACCTGCGGCTGAATCATGTTGAACAGCTTGAGCACCACTGTCGCCACACCGCGGAAGTGCCCCGGCCGGAAGCGGCCTTCCAGCTTGTTCGCGATGGCGGGCGGATCGACCCTGAACAGCTGGGGCTCCGGGTACATCTGCGCTTCGTCCGGATGAAACACGACGTGGACGCCGTCGGCCACCAGCTTCGCGCAGTCTTCCTCGAAGGTGCGCGGATACTTGTCGAAGTCCTCGCCCTGAGCGAACTGCAGGCGGTTGACGAACACCGTAGTGACGACACAGGGCGCGTGCTGATGCGCCAGCCGCACCAGGCGCAGGTGCCCGTCGTGGATGTTGCCCATGGTGGGAACGCAAGCCACCTTCGCCTCTTTCTGGAGGCGCTTGCGCAATTCCGCGACTGTCGTGACGACGTCCATGAAGACCCTTCAACCGCGGAGGCGCCGAGGACGCGGAGAAGGATCGCTCTCGATTTTCCTCTGCGCTCCCTGCGGCTCCGCGGTCAAGTCCTAACTGCCGAGGCTGAAGAACTCCCGCGCTCCGCGCATGTTGCTGATGCGCTGCAACAATAAATCAAAATCCCCAGGCCGATCAACAAAATTCAAATTCCGGCTGTTCACGATCAGCAGCGGCGCCGCGTCGTATTCGTGGAAAAAGCGCCCGTACGCCTGCGTCAGCCGCGCCAGGTAGTCCTCGCTGATGCCGCGTTCATAGCTGGCGGCGCGGCGGCGCACGCGCGCCATCAGCGTGTCGACCGGCGCCTGCAGGTAGATCACGAGATCCGGGACCGCGGCCTGGGGCGCCAGGTGCGAGTAGATGCGCTGGTAAAGGGCAAACTCGTCGTCGCTCAGATTGATGCGCGCGAACAGCGGATCCTTTTCCAGCAGGAAATCCGCGACCGTGCGGCGCTCGAACAGGTCGAGCTGGCTCAGGCCAGACAGCTGATTGGCGCGCTGAAACAGGAAGAACAGCTGCGTGGCCAGCGCCCAGCGCCGCGGGTCCTGATAGAAGCCGGCGAGGAACGGATTGTTCTGCGGCTCCTCGAGCAGGAGCTCGGCGCCCCCGCGCTCGGCGAGCAGGCGCGCGAGGCTGGTCTTGCCGGCACCGATAGGGCCTTCGACGACGATGTAGCGATGTCTATTCATGGATTCGGGTTACGGGCTGATCCGCGACGAGTTGCGCCACCAGGTCCGCGGCGCTTCCGTGGCCAGGAATGAGCGCGTCCGGCGTAACCTCCACCAGCGGAACCAGTACGAAAGCGCGTTGATGCATGCGGGGATGCGGCACTTCCAGCCCAGGCTCGCTGATCACCTGGCCGCCGAACAGGAGCAAGTCGAGATCCAGCGTGCGCGGCGCGTTGGGCTTGCTCCGAACGCGGCCGTGACGCGCTTCCAGCGCCAACAGCTCCCGCAGCAACTCGCCGGCTGAGAGCGCGGTATCGACCACCGCTACGGCATTGACGAAATCCGGCTGATCTGGCTCCCCCACTGGCGCTGTGCAATACAGCGCAGAATGCCGGATCAAACGCGAGCGTGGCAGCGCGCCAAGCTCACGAATGCCCTGGCGCACCTGGCGCACCGGATCCGCGAGATTGGCGCCCAGCCCGATGTGCGCAAGCTCAGAACCCTGGGCCACCGCCTTTCACGAGACCGGATCGGCCGCTACCGTCTCTTTGCCAGCTTTGCCGCGCGGCCGGCGCCGGCGTCTGCGCTTGCCGCCCGCCTGGTCGGGCAGGAGCAGGCTGGCGCGTGCCTCGGGACTCGCGTCTTTGAACCGATCCCACCAGGTCCCCAAGTCCGCGTCCACCTCGCCGCTGTCTGCCCTCAGCAGCAGGAAATCCAACCCAGCCTTGAAGCGCGGATGCTCGAGCAGCCGGTAGGGGCGGTTGCCGGAACGGTGCGCGAAGCGCGGCTGCAGCGCCCAGATCTCCTTCATGTCCGCGGTGAAGCGCCGCGGGATCGCGAGGTTCTCCACCTGCGCGGCAATGACCTGGTCCATCGCATGGTGCAGAGCGGGAATGGGCTTCATGCCGTCGGCCTCGGCCGCCCGCCAGGCGGCGAGCACTTCGTGCCACAGCAGCGCCGCAAAGAGGAAACCGGGCGACACCGGCTTGTCTGCCCGGACGCGCTCGTCGGTCTTGGCCAAGGCGAGCATGACGAAGCGCTCGCCGAGCGGCTGCTCCAGGATGACGTCGAGCATCGGCAGCAGGCCATGGTGCAGCCCCTCCGAGCGCAGGCGCAGGACGCACTCGCGCGCATGGCCGGACAGCAGCAGCTTGAGCATCTCCTCGAACACGCGCGCCGCGGGCACATTTTCGATCAGCGGCGCGAGGCGCTTGATCGGCGCGCGCGTCTTCGGCTCGATCTCCCCGTTCAACTTCGCGGCCAGACGCGCCGCGCGCAGCATCCGCACCGGGTCCTCGCGGTAGCGTTGCTCCGGGTCGCCGATCATGCGGATCACGCGCCTTCTGATGTCGGCGACGCCCTTGGTATAGTCCAGGATCTGCTGGGTGGCTGGATCGTAGAACAGCGCGTTGATGGTGAAGTCGCGCCGCAACGCATCCTCCCACTGCGTGCCGAATACGTTGTCGCGCAGGATGCGTCCGTGCTCATCGCGCTGGTGCTCGTCTGCGTTGGCCGGTTGTCCGCCGCGGAACGTGGACACCTCCACCGTTTCCGCCCCGCACATGACGTGCACCAGGCGAAAACGCCGGCCGATGATGCGGGAGCGGCGGAAGATGGCGCGCACCTGCTCGGGCGTCGCATCGGTCGCCACGTCGAAATCCTTGGGCTCGACATCGAGTAGAAGGTCACGCACGGCGCCGCCCACCACGAACGCTTTGTACCCTGCCTGCTGCAGGCCGGCGGTGACGCGCCGCGCGCATGCGCTGATCCGCTCGCGGGAGATACCGTGCCGCTCGACCGGAATCGTCAGCGGCTCGCGTGGTTTGCCTGGGCGACCGGCGAGCACGCGCTGGATCAGCCGCTTGATCATTCAGTCCCGTTTGGCCGGAGGTCCGCCATCCAGCCCCGCTTGCAGCCCCCGGCCAGGGCTCGGCTCCCGTTCACAGATGATTGATCTCCCAAGGCTTTTCGGATGGTGTGTGACCCGGCACGCGCGGGCCCCGGGTGCTGCGCCGGGAGGCGGGCCGGATGCCCCATTATAGGGGAAGCGGCACCCCGTACAGGCGTTGCAGGTTTTCCGAGGTGAGGACCCGCTCCGCGGGCCCGGCCAGCGGGCTCTCGGCGTCGTATAGCAATACGGCGTGGTCGCAGCGGCGGCGAGCGATGCTGGGGTCGTGCAGCACCATGACCACCGCGCGCCCTGCAGTCTGCGCGAGCGCCGTGAAGCAGTCCAGCGCTTGCAACTGGTGCCGAAGGTCGAGGTGCTGAAGCGGCTCGTCCAGCAGGTACACAACCGGGTCCTGTGTCAGGACCAGCGCCAGGCGCGCTCGCTGGCGCTCACCTCCCGAGAGCGTGGCGAGCGACCGCCCGGCGAGCGCACCGAGATCCACGCGCTCGAGATGACCGCGAGCGAGGCGTTCCGCCTCGGGTTCACGCCCAAGCATCGAGCGCCGATGCGGATAGCGTCCGAGCACGACGTAGTCGAGAACGCTGCCCCAGAACTCAGTCGGCTCTTCCTGCAGCAGCAGGCCGATGCGCTGCGCGCGCGCGGCCGCACCCAATCGCGCGAGCGGCGCGTCGTCCGCGTGTACGGTTCCCGCCAACGGTTTGCGAATGCCGGCCAGCGCGTGCATCAGCGTGGTCTTGCCGCTGCCGTTGTTTCCGAGCACAGCCCAGCACTGCCCGGGCGCGATCGCAAACGAGAGGCCGCGGCATAGCGTGCGGCCCGGGAATCCGAGCGTCAGCGCATCGGCGCTCAACCTCACCGGCGCCCCGCCAACAGGAGCAGCAACACCGGAACTCCGAGCAGCGCCGTCAGCGCGCCGACGGGAATCTGCAATGGAGCCCACACGCTGCGCGCCGCGGTGTCGGCCAGCGAGAGGAGCGCTCCGCCCGCCAGCATTGCGCTCGGGATCAGCCAGCGGTAGTCGGTCACACCGAGCAGACGCACGAGGTGAGGCACGATCAGTCCGACGAACCCGACCGGCCCGGCAAGCGTGACCGACCCGACGGTCGCCGCCGATGCGACAATGTAAATGGCGACTTCGGCGGCGCGTACCGGGACGCCCAGAGAGGCTGCCTTGCTGCGGCCGAGCCCCAGCACGTTGAGGGTGCTGGATCCGACCACGCTCAGCGTGCCGAGCACGATCAGCGCGAGCCATGCCCAGTGCGCAGACGTCGCGTCCGACAGATCCCCGAGCAGCCAGAACAACATGCCTTTCACCGCCGTCTCCGGCGCGAGCAGCAGGATCAGGCTGATCAGCGCTCCGCAGCCGGCGGAGAACACCACCCCGGTGAGCAGCAGGCGATAGAGATTCCAATCGGCGCCGCGGAAGCTCAGGCCGAAGACGATCAGCACCGCCGTCAACGCCCCCGCCAAGCCTGCAACCTGAGAGGCCGCGTATCCCAGCCCGAGGCTCGTCGCTGCCAGCAGCCCCAAGCCCGCGCCGCCCGAGATGCCGAGGACATAGGGGTCAGCCAGGGGATTGCGCAGGAGGACCTGCAACAGTGCCCCCGCCAGAGCGAGCAGGCCGCCGCAGGCAAAGCCCGCCAGCACGCGCGGCAGGCGGACTCTCAAGACGATGTCGCCGACCGCTCCGGGCGCATGACCCATCAGCGCAGCCGCGATATCCGAAGCTGGCAATCGCACGCTGCCTGTCGCGAGCCCCAGCGCCAAACTGACCGCCCCCAGCGCAGCGAACCCAGCGAGGATGACGACCGGGCGCGACACCTCCAAGCGTCCGTCAGCGCAGGCTGATGATCATCCAGCCCTCCTCGATCGCGGCACGCTTCAGCGTCTCATCCGGATCGACGGCGATCGGGTGGGTCACCTTGGACAGCAGCGGCAGATCGTTGAGCGAGTCGGAGTAAAACCAGGTCTCCGTGAAGGAATCCCAGTTGAGCCCGTGATCGGCGAGCCAGGATTCGACCCGCGTCACCTTACCCTCGCGGAACGAGGGCACGCCCGACACCTGGCCGGTGAACTCGCCATTGATCTCCTCGGGTTCGGTGGCGATCAGGTGCTCGATGCCGAATTCGCGCGCAATCGGCCGCGTGACGAAGCTGTTGGTCGCGGTGACGATCGCCCGCGCGTCCTCGCGGTGGCTGTCCACCAGATCGCGCGATTTGCGGGTGATGATGCGCATGATGCGGTCGCGCATGAACTCGCGGTGCCACTCCTCGAGCAGCTTGCGCGGATGACGCGACAGCGGCTTCAGCTGAAAGTCGAGGAACTCGTGAATATCGAGCGTGCCGGCCTTGTAGTGCTCGTAGAAATACTTGTTCTCGGCTTCGTGCACTTCGCCGTCGAGCACTCCCTTCCCGATCAGGAACTGTGCCCACTCGAAATCGCTGTCACCGGCCAGCAGCGTGTTATCCAGATCGAACAATGCAAGGCGCATGAGTGCGGAGTCCGGGGACGCGACGGACGGGTCTAGACGCGCACGACGATAGTGAAGCGGGTGATCACAGGCGGCGGAAGACGGAATGGAGCTGGCAGTATAGCCGAAAGCACCGCCAGGCGATTCAACGTAGTTGCAGCACTTCGCGCAGCAGCGGAAGCGTCACCGGGCGCTTGGTCTCCAGCGAATATTGATCGAGCGCGTCGAGCACCGCCATCAGCGCGGGCAGATCGCGCCGGCCGTGCTGCAGCAGGTAGTCGGTGACCTCGGGCGGGAGCGCGAAGCCGCGGCCGCTCGCGTAAGCGTGCAGCGCCTCGGCCTTCTCCTCGTCGCTCAGCAGCCGCAGCTTGAACACGAGCCCGGCTCCCAGCCGTGTCGCGACGTCGCTGCGCAGGTCGAGCGCCGCCGGCGCCGCATCGCCGGCAACCAGCAGCCGCATGTCATCCTCGTGCAGCCGCTGAAACAAGCGAAACAGCCCTGCTTGCGCGCCGGACGAGAGGCGCTGCACATCGTCCACCGCGACCAGTCCCGGCGGCGCAGCACGGCGTTCCAGCTCGTCGAGCTCGGCCGAGACGCTGCACATGACGGCGCCACGTGAGAGCGTCGGCGCGCGCAGCGCCGCGCGCAGCAGATGGCTCTTGCCGCTGGCGGGCGGACCCCACAGGTACACGCAGCGCTCCTTGAGCGCGCCCGAGAGCCAGGCGTGCAGGACGGCGAGCACTTCCCTGTTATCGCCCGGCGCGAAGTTCTCCAGCGTCGGCGCGGGAGCCTCGGACAAGCGCAAGACCAGCTGTCGCATGCCGTGAGCGTCAGTCACTGCGATGGATCCGGGGAGCCTGTGGCGTGGCGAACGATGTGAAGTCAGCATCGAGCGAGCAGCGCTTTTACGGTAGAATTCGCGCGCCGTAGCCGATCGATGCCGCACCATCCCGCGCATCTTAACTCAGATCATCGCGCGAGCGCCGCCCAGTCGCCCGCATCAACTCATGGCCAAACCCCCGTCTCCGTCCGAAGCGCAGCCCGGAGTCGGCCTCACGTATCGTTCGGCGGGCGTGGACATCGATGCGGGAGACAGGCTGGTAGATGGCATCCGCCAGATCGCGAGCCGCACGTTGCGCGACGGTGTGCTGGCCGGCATCGGCGGCTTCGGCGCGCTGTTCGAGGTGCCAAAAAGATTCCGCAACCCGGTGCTGGTTTCCAGCACGGACGGCGTCGGCACGAAGCTGAAGCTCGCGTTCCGGCTGGGCCGGCACGATACGGTGGGCATCGATCTGGTTGCGATGAGCGTCAACGACATTCTCGTGCAGGGTGCCGAGCCGCTGTTCTTTCTCGATTACTTCGCCTGCGGACACCTGGATGTCGCCACCGCCACCGCGGTCATCGCCGGCATAGCTGCGGGTTGTGAGCAGGCCGGATGCGCGCTGGTCGGCGGCGAGACGGCGGAGATGCCCGGTATGTATCCCCCGGGCGAGTACGATCTCGCCGGGTTTGCCGTGGGTGTGGTCGAAAAAGACCGCATTATCGATGGCAGTCGTATCGCAGCGGGCGACGCTGTGCTCGGGCTGGCTTCGAGCGGTGCGCACTCCAACGGCTACTCGCTCATCCGGCGTATCCTCGAGCGGGAAGCGGTCGACCTCGGTTCGGATTTTCACGGCCGGCCGCTGGGTGATGTCTTGCTGGCGCCCACACGCATCTACGTCAAGCCGGTGCTCGCGCTGCTGCAGCAGGTCGAGGTGAAAGGACTGGCGCACATCACCGGGGGCGGCCTGCTGGAAAACCTTCCGCGCATCCTGTCCGGCGGCCTGACCGCCGAGCTCGAGAGCGACGCCTGGCCGCGCCCGCCGCTGTTTGCCTGGCTGCAGGGCACGGGCGGCGTGGCAGAGCAGGAGATGTTGCGCGTTTTCAACTGCGGCATCGGGATGGCGCTTGTGGTGAGCGAGGCGACGGTCGAGCGCGCGATGCAGCATCTGCACGCAGCGGGCGAGAACGTGTTCCGCATCGGCCGCATCCGCGCGCGCCGCCCGGGCGAGGCGCAGACGGTGATCGTCTGAACACAATGCAGCGCCTCGCCGTCCTGATCTCGGGCCGCGGCAGCAATCTGCAGGCGCTGCTCGCGGCGGGCTTGCAGGCCGAGATCGCCGTGGTGATCAGCAACGAGCCTCATGCCCGTGGACTGGAGATCGCGCGCCGCGCTGGCGCCGCGACCGAGATCGTGGAGCACCGGCAGTTTCGAGAGCGCGCCGCCTTCGATCTCGCGCTCGGCGACGTCATCGCACGCTACAACCCGGATCTGATCGTGCTGGCCGGTTTCCTGCGCGTGCTCACCCAGCCCTTCGTCGAGCGCTTCGCAGGCAAGCTCATCAACATTCACCCCTCGCTGCTGCCGGCGTTTCCCGGCCTGCACACGCATCGGCGCGCGCTCGAAGAAGGCGTGTGCATCCACGGCTGCACCGTGCACTTCGTTACGCCGAGGCTCGACGGCGGCCCGATCATCGTGCAGGCCGCGGTGCCGGTCCTGCCCGACGACAGCGAGGCGACGCTCGCGGCCCGCGTGCTGCAGCAGGAGCACGTGGTGCTGCCGCAGGCCGTACGCTGGTTTCTCGATGGCCGCCTGCAGGTGCACGGCAACCGCGTGCTGGTGAGCGGTGCGCGCACGTATCCCGACGCAATCGCATCGCCTGTGCCGACATGAGAAACACGATCTTGTGCTGCGCTCTGCTGCTGTGTCTCGGCGCTTCACTTGCCGCGCCGGACAAACCGTTCCCGTCGCGCGTCGAGGTCAAGTACCGCGTGAGCATCGCCGGCTTCCCGGTCGGCGAGGGAGTCGAGGTGTTCGAGCAGGACGGCAAGAGCTACTCGGTGGTGAGCGACACCAATACCGTCGGAGTAGCCGCGCTGTTCAAGCTCAACATCCGCCGCGAGGCCAAGGGCAGCATCACCGCACGCGGGCTACGCAGCGCGAGCTTCGTCGAGACGCGCAACGGCCAGTTCAAACGCGGCGCGAGCTTCGATTGGGCCGGCGGCCGCGCAGAGCTCGTCGACGGCGACAAAAGGCAGACCCTTCCGTTGCCGCCCGATACGTGGGACGCCGCGAGCTTTGCCTGGAACCTGGCTTTCTCGCGCGTGGACATGAAGGTACTGCAGGCGCACCTCACCGACGGGCGCCAGATCACGCTGTACAAGTACGCCGTGCTCGGCCGCGAGAAGCTCTCGACGCCGCTGGGAGAGCTGGACACGATGCATGTGAGGAAGGTGCTGGAGGAGGGCGACAAGCGCGAGTTCGACGTGTGGCTGGCGATCGAGCAGCACCTGCTGCCCGCCCGCGTGCGCCTGACCGAGAAGGACGGCACCGCGTTCGATTCGGTAGTTGAAAGCGTCAGCCTGACGCCGTGACGTGGGGAACAGTGAGATAGGTCTCACGCGCGGTCGTCTCGGAGCGGCGGTGTCCGCGCTGCAGGTGATACTGGGTCTGACTCGCCCGGCCGACGTCGCGCTGCGGATGTTCTTCCGCGACCATCCCGAGCTGGGGCAGCAGGACCGCGGGTTCGTGGCCGAGCTCACCTTCACCGTCCTGCGCCATCTGCGCCTGCTCGAGCGTCTGGCCGGCGAAGCTCAGCCTCGCCGGCTCGCTCTGACGGCGCTCCTGCAGATTGGCTACAGCGTGCGGGAACTCTCGCCGCTGCTGACGGGGGGAGATGAGGCCTGGCTGGTGCAGGCGCGCGCGGCCGACCTGGCGCAGCTGGAACCGGCGGTTCGCCTGAGCTTGCCGGACTGGCTCTACGATCGCTTGAGCGCGCTGCACAACGGCACCGAACTGCTGGCGCTCGCGCAAGCGCTGCTGCAGCCCGCCCCGCTCGATCTGCGCGTGAACACGGTGACGGCCAAGCGCGACGAAGTACTGGCGGCACTCGAGCGTGACGGCATCGGCGCCGCAGCCACGCGCTATTCGCCAGTGGGCGTGCGCCTGCAAGGCAAGCCCGCGCTGCAGCGGCATCCCCTGTTCCTCGAGGGCAAGGTCGAAGTCCAGGACGAAGCCAGCCAGCTGCTCGCCTACCTGGTTGCGCCGAAGCGGCGCGAGATGGTCGTGGACTTCTGCGCCGGCGCCGGGGGCAAGACCCTCGCGCTGGGCGCGCTGATGCACTCGGAGGGACGCCTGTATGCCTTCGACACCGCGGCCAGACGGCTCGCCAATCTGAAGCCGCGGCTCAGGCGCTCCGGCCTCTCGAACGTGCATCCGCAGGTGATCGCCAACGCGAGCGATGTGCGCGTCAAGCGGCTCACGTCCAAGATCGACCGCGTGCTGGTCGATGTGCCGTGCACGGGATTCGGGACCCTGCGCCGCAACCCCGATCTGAAATGGCGCCAGCGCGCCGAGAGCGTGACCGAGCTGACGGCCAAGCAGCGCGCGATTCTGGAGGGCGCGGCCGGTCTGATCAAGCCGGGGGGACGGCTGGTCTACGCCACGTGCAGCCTCCTGCGCGAGGAAAACGAAGCGATCGTCGAGGCGTTCCTGCGCAAGCGCCCGGACTACACCCGCCTGCACTGCGGCGAGATCCTGCTGCAGCAGGGCATCCACCTCGATACCGGCGAATACTTTCAGGTCTATCCGCACGTCCACGCGATGGACGGCTTCTTCGCCGCCGTGTTGCAGCGTGCGAAATAGCTTAGGGAACTGGCTCTAAAATCCCGGCATGGATCCAACCGACAAAGCGGAAATCCATAACCTCGTGCTCGGCCTGCTCGCCGACCTGCACAACATCAACGTGCTGTGGCAGGCCGGCGTGCTGGCGGCGAGCCTCGGGCTCGCGTGGTGGATCGCGCGGCTCATACGCGGCCGCCTCGCCATGATTCCGCCGGCGGAACCCGGTGGGACCATGAAGATCAGCGTCGGCGGCCTCAACCGCGTCGTCTTTCCGCTGTGCGCCCTGCTGCTCGTGATCGTGGGCCGCTTTGTCCTGCACCGCTTCCATCAAGGGCTGCACCTGCTCGACATCGCGGTCCCACTCCTGTTCTCGCTGATGCTGGTGCGCGTGGCGGTCTATGTGCTGCGTCGCGCGTTCGGCGCCGGCAGCCCGCTGCGCAAATGGGAGCGCGCCATCGCCTGGACCATCTGGATCGGCGTAGCGCTGCACATCACCGGCTTGTTGCCCGACGTGGTGGACCTGCTCGACAGCTTTGGCTTCCACGTCGGCAAGCAGCGCATCTCGCTGCTGAACATCCTCCAGGCCCTGCTGTCGGTCGGCATCACCGTGGTGGTCGCGCTTTGGGCGGGACGGACCATCGAGGGGCGGCTCATGTCCGCCCCGGCCCTGGACCTGAATCTGCGAGTGGTCCTTTCAAAGCTGGCCAAGACGCTGCTGGTGATCGTGGCCGTACTGGTGGCGCTGCCCGCCGTCGGCATCGACGTCACCGTGCTGTCGGTGTTCGGCGGGGCGTTCGGTATTGGCATCGGGCTCGGCCTGCAGAAGATCGCCGCCAACTACATCTCCGGCTTTCTGATCCTGCTCGACCGCTCGATCAGTCCGGGCGCGCTGGTCACCATCGAGGGACGCTATGGGCAGATCACGAAGCTTGCCGGGCGCTACGTGGTGGTGAAGGGCATGGACGGCACGGAGTCGATCATCCCCAACGAAACCGTGATCACGTCGGTCGTCATCAACCATTCCTACTCGGACCGGCGCGTGCGCGTCGACGTGCCGATCCAGGTCAGTTACGAGAGCGACGTGGACCGTGCGCTGGAGCTGATGCTCGACGCCGCCCGCAGTCACTCGCGAGTTCTGGCCGACCCCGCGCCCGCCGCACAGCTCAAGGGCTTCGCGGACAGCGGCGTCAACCTCGAGCTGTACGTGTGGGTCCCTGACCCGGAAGCCGGAACCGGGAACCTGCGCTCGGATCTGATGCGTGCCCTGTGGGCGAGTTTCAAGGCCAACGACATCTCGATCCCCTACCCGCAGCGCGAGGTCCGCATTCTGGGGAACGCCGGGTCGTGAGATTTTTCGGCCCCCGGGCGGCATCCCTCTTGCATGTCGCGGGGACTTGAAAGGGGCCACTCCGGCGGCCATGTTGCATCTTCATCCCCGGCTGTCTCGTTGCTGTACAATGGCGGCCGCTGAAAACACCTAACTACCTATCAAATATGGATTTTATCTTGGGACTGCTGCAGGGACTGATCGATCTGCCCTGGTGGGGCTGCGCGCTCTTGGTGCTCGGCTTGACCCACATCACCATCGCCGCGGTCACGATCTTCCTGCACCGCTGCCAGGCCCACCGCGCGCTTGAGTTGCACCCCGCGGTCAGCCACTTCTTCCGCTTCTGGCTCTGGCTCACCACGGGCATGGTGACCAAGGAATGGGCCGCGGTACACCGCAAGCACCACGCCAGGTGCGAGACCGAGGAAGACCCTCACAGCCCGAAGGTGTACGGCCTGCGGAAAGTTCTGCTGCAGGGGACAGAGCTGTACCGGGTCGGCGCGGCAGATCCCGAGACGCTGGCCAAGTTCGGGCACGGCACGCCCGATGACTGGATCGAGCGCAACCTCTACTCGCGCCACCCCGTCCTGGGCGTAGCGATCATGCTGATGATCGATCTCGCCGTGTTCGGGGTCGTGGGCCTCGCCATGTGGGCGGTGCAGATGGCGTGGATTCCGTTTTTCGCCGCCGGCGTGATCAACGGCCTGGGGCACCACAGCGGGTACCGCAGCTTTCAGACCGAGGATGCGAGCACCAACATCGTCCCGTTCGGCATCCTGATCGGCGGCGAGGAGCTGCACAACAACCACCACGCCTACGCCTCCTCGGCGCGCCTGTCGAGCAAGTGGTACGAGATCGATATCGGCTGGCTCTACATCCGCAGCCTGGAGCTGCTCGGGCTGGCGCAGGTGAAGAAGCTCGCGCCCAAGATCCGCTTCGAGCTCGGCAAGGCGCGCTGCGACCTGCAGACGCTGCAGGCGGTCATTACGCACCGCTATGACGTTGTGCAGCGCTTCGCGCGCTCGCTCAAAGCCACACTCGCAAACGAGCTCGAGCGCGCAAAGACGCGCGGCCACGCAGACGACACGCACCTGCTGCGACGCTGGCTGCAGCGTGAAACGAAGGACCTGCTGGTGTCCGAACAGGCGCGCCTGCAGGAGGTGCTGAACAGCAGCAGGGTGCTCGCGACGGTCTATTCCATGCGCCAGGAGCTCTCCGCGCTGTGGGCGCGCTCCACCGCGTCGAAGGAGCAGCTGCTGCACCAGCTGGAGGACTGGTGCCGCCGGGCGGAGAGGAGCGGCATCGCCCCGCTGGAAGCCTTCTCGCGCACGCTGCGCGGCTACGCCTCCGCCTGACGCGAATTTCTTCCGGACAATAAAAAAGGCCTGCGGGAGCGCAGGCCTTTTTTTCGTTCGCGCGTAGCCGGGCCGACTACTTGAGCTTCGACTCCTTGTAAACGACGTGCTTGCGCGCAACCGGGTCGAATTTCTTCAACTCCATCTTGTCCGGCTTGGTCCGCCTGTTCTTGGTGGTGGTGTAGAAGTGACCGGTTCCCGCGCTCGACTCGAGCTTAATCTTTTCGCGCATTACGGCTCCTCGATGTCCTCAAACTAAACCTTCATGCCGCTCGCGCGCAGCTCGGCGAGCACGACGTCGATGCCCTTCTTGTCGATCAGCCGCAGGCCCGCCTGACTTACGCGCAGGCGTATCCAGCGGTTCTCGCCATCCACCCAGAAGCGCCGCGACTGCAGGTTGGGCAGAAAACGGCGGTGCGTCTTGTTGTTGGCGTGGGAAACGTGGTTCCCCTTCATCGGCTTCTTGCCGGTGACCTCACAGATACGAGCCATTCCGAAGCTCCGCGCGCCAGGAAATTAACGAAACAGCTCTTATACCACGCACCGTTACTACGCTCAAGACACCCGCCCGTCGCGCAGCCGTAAGCATTTCATACCGCGTCACGCCTTTTTCCTAAGTTCCCTCAGCGCTTTACAACAAGGCAGTGAATCTCCTATCCTATGGCGCGCGGCTGGACGTGCCCATCAGGACGACCCGCCGACGGGTGTTGTACTCGGCGGTTTAAAACCAACATCAGGGGAAGGAGATCGAAGCTATGAAGAAATCAGGCATCGCCGCGGCGTTGCTTGGCCTGCTTTGCCTCGTCGGCTCGTCTGGCGTGTTCGCACAGGTCAAGGGTATCTATTGGACCACGAGCGGGTTCTTCGGGCCGTTTCCCATCACCGGCCTGATCCCGACCGTTCCCAAGGAGAAGCAGCGCGACGTCACGATCCCGGTCAGCATGTGGATCATCGACCATCCGAAAGGCCTGGTCGTGTTCGACACCGGTAACAACCACGCTGTTTCGGACGGCAACTGCAAGTCGTACTGGGCCGCCGGCCTATGCGACTTCCTGAAGCCCAGCCAGAAGCGCTCGGACGTGATCGACGAGCAGCTCAAGAAGCAAGGGTTCTCGCCTGACAAGGTCAAGGTCGTCATCACTTCACACACGCATCTGGACCACGTTGGCAACATCGCACTGTTCCCGAACGCGCTGCACGTGATGCAGAAGAGAGAACTGTATCAGGGCTGGTGGCCGGAGAAGTTCCAGGGCCGTGCTACACCGGGCACGTTCGTGCTGGCCGACATCATGCCCGCCCGCGAGTTCAACTATCTCGAGCTCGAAGGGGATTACGACCTGTTCGGCGACGGCAGCGTCCAGATCCTCAGCACGCCGGGGCATACGCTGGGCCATCAATCCGTGAAGGTCAAGCTGGCGAGCGGCGGCACGATCGTCATTTCGCAGGACGCGATCTGGATGCAGGAAAATCTGGACGGTTATCCCGCCGGCCTGAATTTCAGCATCCAGGCGTACACGAACTCGGTGAACCGCCTGAAGTTCATCCGCGACCTGGAAGGCGCTCAGCTGTTCATGGCGCACGACCAGGACCAGTACGCCGCGAAGGGCGGACGGTGGTATAAGTAAGGCAAGCGCACTTAAATCCTGCGCTGCGAGAGGCCCCCCCGTGCGGGGGGCTTCTTTTTTGCCCAATTTGACCATGTCCATCGTGAGCTCTGCTCCCCCGGCGATCGTGCTCGAATCGGTCTCGAAGCGCTACGGCTCGAAGACCATCATCCACGACCTGTCCTTCACCGTTGGGCAGGGCGAGATCGTCGGGTTTCTGGGTCCGAACGGCGCCGGAAAGACGACGACGATGCGGATGATCGCGGGCTACACGACGCCGACATCTGGACGCGTCACCGTGGCCGGTCTCGACATGGCCACGCAGAACGAGGCCGCAGCCGCGAAGATCGGTTATCTGCCCGAGCATCCGCCGCTGTACGACGTTCTAGACGTGTCCACGTTCCTGCGCTTCGTAGCGAAGATCAAAGGCGTTGCGGCGCGCGAGATTGCGTCCGAGCTGGAGCGCGTCATCGGAGCGTGCCGGCTGGAAGCGGTCACCCGCAGCGAGATCTTCAAGCTTTCCAAGGGATACCGGCAGCGACTGGGACTCGCCCAGGCGTTGCTGGGGAAGCCCCAGGTGCTGCTGCTGGACGAGCCTACCGCGGGCCTGGACCCGGGACAGATCCAGGAGACCCGGGAGGTCATCCGCGCGTTCGGCGAGACGCATGCCGTTCTGCTCTCCACGCACATCCTGCACGAGGTGACTCTGATCTGTCAGCGCGTGGCCATCATCAATCAAGGGCGGCTGCTGGCGATCGACTCGCCGGGCGGGCTGCAACGGGCATCCGAACAGACCAACAGCGTCGTTCTGGAGGCGACGGCACCCGCCGATCCGCTGCGCCAAGAACTGCTGTCGATCGCGGGTGTCAATGCGGTCAGGATCCAGCTGCTGCCAGGCCGCACTTCGACGCATTACGTCGAG
>Ga0335080_10003454_pt1 | contig 15972 bp, 16 predicted proteins | sample Lox_Sample_34_FD_206720 | JGI IMG/M metagenome (GOLD analysis project Ga0335080, IMG submission 206720) | Soil microbial communities from Loxahatchee National Wildlife Refuge, Florida, United States - Lox_Sample_3.4 | ecosystem: Environmental > Terrestrial > Soil > Wetlands | place: USA...
CCGGAGAGATCGAGGGCGGTGCGCTGACCTCGCAGCGGCCGTTCCGTTCGCCGCATCATTCCGCCAGCATGGCGGCCCTGACCGGCGGCGGCATGCGGGCAAAGCCCGGCGAGATCTCGCTGGCGCAACAGGGCGTGCTGTTCCTCGACGAATTGCCGGAGTTCGATCCGCGCGTGCTGGATTCGCTCCGCCAGCCGTTGGAGAACGGCGAGGTCTCGGTGTCACGCGCCAATCACCGCGTCACCTATCCCGCGCGTTTCATGCTGGTTGCCGCGATGAACCCCTGCCGCTGCGGCCACGCCTTCGAGCCCGGCTATTCCTGCAAGCGCGCACCGATCGACCGCTGCACCGCCGACTACCAGATGCGCATCTCGGGTCCCCTGATGGATCGCATCGACTTGCGGATCGAAGTGCCCGCTGTCACGGCCGCCGACCTGATCCTGCCGCCGCCCGCCGAAGGCTCGGCCGAGGTCGCCGCCCGCGTTGCGGCAGCGCGCGACGTTCAGGCTGCGCGCTACGCCGCGGCGGGGCTATCGAACATCCGCACCAATGCCGAGGCACCGGCCTCCCTTCTGGAGGAGATCGCGCAGCCGGACGCGCAGGGCCAAAAACTGCTGCGCGACGCCGCCGAAACCATGCGCCTGTCGGCGCGCGGCTATCATCGCGTGCTCAGGGTTGCCCGCACACTCGCCGACCTCGACGGCGCCGACAAAATCGGCCGCCTCCACCTTGCCGAAGCCCTGTCCTACCGGGCGCTCGCCGACGACGTCCGCCGCGCGGCGTAGGTTGGCGTCCCGTCGATCGGCTGCGCCGCTCCGAAGGCGGGCTAACCTTCCGTTAACCACGTTCTCATCGCGCCCACTGCACGGGCGCGGTTTCAAGCACTTTGCAAGGTGAGCGCCGCATCGTCGCAGCCCGAAGCGCGGTGCGAATCGAAAGCCTGAAGGGTCAACGATGGGACGGTTCTTCCGCATCAAACTGCATGTTCGCCGCTTCGCCCGACGTCATTCCTGGCTGATCACCTCACTCCGTACCTTCATGATCTTTTCCGCCGCCTTCGGCGGCGCCTATGGCTTTATCGCCGGCAGCCGGGCCGAGCGCTCGGGCTACGACCCCCACGCCTTTGCGATCGGCGCAAGCTTCCTGTTTGCAATCGCCTGCGCGGCGCTCGCAACGCTGAGCATCCGCCTTCGCTTCCAGCGCAGGAAGCTTCGCAAGATCGCCCTCCACAATGAGGCGCTCGCCGATCGCAATTGGGAATTGCAGGAGGCCGAGGGACGCGCCCGCAGCCTGTTCGAATCGCAGAGCGATCTGATCGTGATGCGCGACGCAAGCGGCGCCATCACCTTTGCCAACGACGCCTATTGCCAGATGGCCGACCGGCCGCGCGAGGCGCTGATCGGCAGCCGTTTCACCTTCGACATCATCGAGCAAGGGGACAGCGCCCTGGAACAGAGCGGCACGCGGGTCCACGACCAGAAAGTCAAGAGCCCGCTCGGACCGCGCTGGATTGCCTGGCGCGAAGGTTTCGTCCGCTCGGATGCGGGTCAGCCCGCGGAATTGCAATGCGTCGGGCGCGACGTCACCGACCGCACCGAGACCGAGCGCGCGCTGGCCGAGGCCCGCGACCAGGCGGATGCGGCCAGCCGCGCCAAATCGCGCTTTCTTGCGATGGCAAGCCACGAGATACGCACGCCGCTCAACGGCATCATCGGCATGAGCGGACTGTTGTTCGATACCTCTCTGACGCCGGAGCAGACGACCTATGTCAGGGCGATCAAGACCTCCGGCGACGCGCTCGCCTCGCTGATCGAGGAGCTGCTGGACTATTCCAAGATCGAAGCCGGCAAGATCGACCTCGAACAGCGGCCATTCGCGCTTGTCGCGCTGATCGAGGATATCACCGAATTGCTGGCACCACGTGCGCAGGCCAAGAAGCTGGAGATCGCGGCCTATGTCGACGAGCGCCTGCCGCAGCAGGTAGTCGGCGACGCCGCACGGCTCCGCCAGGTGCTGCTCAACCTCGCCGGCAACGCCATCAAGTTCACGGCGACTGGCGGCGTCGCGCTGATTGTCGAGCCCGGCATCTGGCCCGACGAGATCAGCTTTCTGGTGCGCGACACCGGCATCGGGATTGCGCCGGACGCGCGCGATCGGATTTTCCGCGAGTTCGAGCAGGCCGACGCGCGCATCGCACGAAACTATGGCGGTACCGGCCTGGGCTTGAGCATCTCCGATCGCATCGTCAAGCGCATGGGCGGTCGCATCGCGCTGGAAAGCCGTCCAGGTGCCGGCTCCACCTTCGAGGTCGCAATCCCGCTCCCAGCTTCCGAAAGCGACGAGGCAAAAGCCTTCCCGGCACCCGAGCTGGACGGTCAATCGGTCATGCTGGTCGCACCGCAATCGATCGAGACATCGCTGATCGCGCGGCGGCTGGAACGCTGGGGCGCGCAGACGTGCCTCGCTTCCGATCGGGCGGTTGCCGAGGCGCTGCTGCCGGAGCGCGTTTGGCACGCGGTGCTGATCGATCGCGCGCTCGGCCACGACGCCGTCGAGGGGCTTGCCGAGGCAGCGCGAGCCCACGCGAGAGAGCGGATCGTGATGTTCACGCCGGCCACGCGGCAGGAACTGCAGCCATCATCCGCCCTCACCGGCTATCTGGTGAAGCCTTTGCGCGCCGTCTCGCTCGCGGCGCGCCTGTCGGCCACGCCGGAGATCGCAGCGCCGGCGCTTGCAAGCGATGCCATGACCGAAGCGACGGATCTGCCAGCCGCCGCTGTCGGTACACCGGCTCGCGGCCTTGCCGTGCTGGTTGCGGAAGACAATGAGATCAACGCATTGCTGATCCGCTCGCTGCTTTCGCGTCTCGGACACCACGCGGTGATCACGACCAACGGCCAGGCCGCGCTCGAATCCTGGCTCGCCGCGAAGTCCGCCGGGACACCCTATGACCTGGTCCTGATGGACATCCAGATGCCCGAGCTCGACGGCATAGAGACCGCCAAGCGGATCCGGGCCAACGAACTGGCCGGCCGGCGCACGCCGATCCTGGCGCTGACCGCAAACACGCTCGTGGAGGATCGCTATGCCTGCTTCGAAGCCGGCATGGATGGATTCCTGATCAAGCCGCTCGATCGCGACAAGCTTGCCGAAGCGCTTTCGGGCCTCGTCGCCGCGCGGCACATCGCAGCGTAACTTCGCCGCGTCAATGACGGGCTACAGCCGCCGCAACGCCACCGTCTGCACGACGTGGTCGGCACCCTTCTTCAGGATCAACGTCGCGCGCGGCCTTGTCGGCAGGATGTTGTCCTCGAGATTGGCAAGGTTGGTGCGTTCCCAGATCGCGATCGCGGTCGCAGTCGCTTCATCGTCTGAAAGCAGCGCATAGCGATGGAAGTACGACCTCGGGTCGGTGAATGCGGTATCGCGCAGCGCGAGGAAGCGCCTGACATACCATTGCCGCAACACCGGCTCGTCGGCATCGATGTAGACGGAGAAGTCGAAAAAGTCGGAGACGTAAGGCACCGCCTTGCCGTCCCGCGGCAGCCGCCCGGTCTGCAGCACGTTGACGCCTTCGACGATCAAAATGTCCGGCTGGTCGATCTCGACCCACTGGTTCGGCACGATGTCGTAGGTCAAATGCGAATAGACCGGCGCGCGCACCTGATGGCGACCCGCCTTGATGTCGCTCAGGAATGACAGCAGCGTCGGCAGGTCGTAACTCTCCGGAAAGCCCTTTTTCTGCATCAGGCCCTGCCGTTCCAGCACCGCGTTGGGGAACAGGAAGCCGTCGGTCGTGATCAGATCGACCTTGGGCCGCGGCGACCAGCGCGCCAGCAGCGCCTGCAGCACGCGCGCGGTGGTGGATTTGCCGACCGCCACAGAACCTGCAACGCCGAGGATATAGGGCATCTTGCGGTCGCGGATGCCGAGGAATTCCCGCTGCGCGTGGTAGAGCCGCTGCGCCGCATCGACATAGATGGACAGCATGCGCGACAGCGGCAGGTAAATGGCCTCAACCTCCTGCAGGTCGAGGCGGTCATGCATCGAGCGCAGGCGGTCGAACTCGCCCGGCTCCAGGGTCATCGGCGTGTCGTCGCGCAGGCGCGCCCACTGTTCGCGCGAAAAGACGCGATAGGGATTGTATTGTTGTTCCGGTGCCCGAATGTCCATGGTGCAGACCCGATTTCTCAATCTTTCTTGCGCGACGCCTTTTCTTCCAGTCCGGATACCGATGTACGCTGCGCCAGCGCGGCCTCAACCTCGTCAAGGGTCACACCGCGTGCCTTCAGGAGCACAAGCAGGTGATAAAGAAGGTCGGCGCTTTCGGCGATCAGATGGCTGCGGTTGTTCTCGACCGCGGCAATCACGGTTTCCACCGCCTCTTCGCCCAGCTTTCTGGCGCAATAGTCCGCGCCCTTGTCCAGGAGCTTCCTGGTGTAGGACCCCTCTCCCACCGATGCCGCGCGGGCATCGATGGTGGCGGCCAGATCATGGACGGTAAAACGCGGCATCAACTGAACTCGACAGCTACGCCCGCGAACTGCGCGGGCGCCTCAACCGCTCATGTAGCACTTTTGTGACCGGGAGTCTTTAAGACGGCGCCGTCAGGGATCAAGCCGCACGGGTAAGCCGGCGCGGGCCATGTGATCCTTGGCCTGGCGGATGGTGAATTCGCCGAAATGGAAGATCGATGCTGCCAGCACGGCGGTGGCGTGACCCTCGTGTATACCATCGACCAGGTGATCGAGGTTGCCGACCCCGCCGGAGGCAATCACCGGGACCGGCACGCTGTCGGCGATCGCCCGCGTCAAGGGGATGTCAAAACCCTGGCGGGTGCCGTCGCGGTCCATCGAGGTCAGCAGGATTTCGCCCGCGCCCAGCGAGACCACTTCCTGGGCATATTCGAGGGCATCGATGCCGGTCGGCTTGCGCCCGCCATGGGTAAAGATCTCCCATCGGTCGGAGCCGCCGGACCGCTTTACCCTCTTGGCGTCGATTGCGACCACGATGCACTGTTCGCCGAATTTTTCCGCGGCTTCCTTGACGAATTCGCGCCGGGCGACCGCGGCCGAATTGATCGAAACCTTGTCGGCGCCGGAGCGCAGCAGGGTCCTGATGTCGTCGATGGAGCGCACGCCGCCGCCGACCGTGAGCGGCATGAAACAGGCTTCCGCCGTGCGGCGGACCACGTCCAGCATGATGCCGCGATTTTCATGAGTCGCGGTGATGTCGAGGAAGGTGAGTTCGTCGGCGCCGGCGGCGTCATAGGCGATGGCGGCCTCCACCGGATCGCCGGCGTCGCGCAGGTCGACGAAATTGACGCCCTTGACCACACGGCCGTCCTTGACGTCGAGACAGGGAATGACGCGGACCTTGAACATTGAAATCTCCTAGGCCGCTGCGCGCGCGCTCTTGATCAAGGCGAGCGCCGCCGCCGCATCGAGCCGCCCGTCATAGAGCGCCCTGCCCGCGATGGCGCCGGCAAGCTTCTTTGCCCGCGGCATCAGCATCGCCTTGATGTCCTCGATCGAGGCAAGCCCGCCCGAGGCGATCACGGGAATGGAAATCGCATCGGCGAGCGCAATCGTGGCGTCGAGATTGAGGCCCTTGAGAAGGCCGTCGCGCGCAATGTCCGTGAAGATGATCGCGGCGACCCCGGCATCCTCGAAACGTTGCGCGATCTCGAGTGCGGTGACCTCGGACGTCTCCGCCCAGCCCTCGACCGCAACCTTGCCGTCGCGGGCGTCGAGCCCGACCGCGACGCGTCCCGGAAACTTTTTCGCGGCCGTCCGGACGAGGGCGGGATCGCGCACCGCGGCGGTGCCGATGATGACCCGCGCCACGCCCTTTTCGAGCCAGGCTTGGACAGTCCTGAGATCGCGAATCCCCCCGCCGAGCTGCAGCGGAATGGCGACCGCCTTCAGCATCGACTCGACCGCCTGCGCATTCATCGGCTTGCCGGCAAAGGCGCCGTCGAGGTCGACCACATGCAGATATTCAAAGCCTTGCGCGGCAAAGCTCTTTGCCTGAGCCGCAGGATCGAGGTTGAACACGGTCGCGCGCGCCATGTCGCCCTGTTCGAGCCGTACGCATTGGCCAACCTTCAGATCGATCGCTGGAAAGAGGATCACGGTTTCCACTTCAAGAAGTTCGAGATCAGCGCCAGCCCGAAGCGCTGGCTCTTCTCGGGGTGGAATTGGGTGCCGACAGCGGTATCCCTGGCGACAACGGCCGTCACCGGCCCGCCATAGTCGGCGCGCGCCAGCACATCGGCCTCGTTTGCGGCATTGAGGTGATAGGAGTGCACGAAATAGGCGTGGCGGCCCTTCGGTCCGAGCTCGAGCCGATCGAGCAGCGGATGCTCGCGCAGCACTTCCAGCGTATTCCAGCCCATGTGCGGGACTTTCAGGTTCTCGTCGCGCGGAGAGATCTTTTCGACGTCGCCCTCGATCCAGTTGAAGCCTTCGGTGACGACATGTTCCTTGCCGCGGGTCGCGAACAACTGCATGCCGACACAGATGCCGAACAACGGCCGCGCCTTCCTGCGCACGGCTTCGGTCAAGGCCTCGACCATGCCGTCGAGCGCATCGATCCCCCTGCGGCAATCGGCGAAGGCGCCGACGCCGGGCAGCACGATGCGATCGGCGCGGTAGACCGTCTCGGGATCGCGCGTGATCACGACCTTCTGCGGCTCTAGCGAGCCGCGCGCGGCCCGTTCAAAGGCCTTTGCCGCCGAGTGCAGATTGCCCGAGCCGTAATCGATGACGGCGATGTTCATCGCGGGCCTCCGGGCTCCGGAAACAATCCGATGATGCCGCCCTGTGGCAGCGGCGGCGGTTCCGAGAAGCGCTGGCCCGGAATATTTCGGGTCGGCGGCGGCCCGCCGCGATCGACCGTCAGGGGATCGTAGCTCGCCCCGCCTTGGCCCGCGGTCCAGCGGTCGAAGAAGCGACGTTCGGCGGCCTCCTCGTCATCGGCAACGACGGTGTCGAGCTGGCGCCACTTGCGCCGCGACAGCGTCCAACGCTTGAGGCTTGCCGCCTCGAACCCCATCAAGAGCGCTACCAGCGCGCCGGCCAACCAGATCGCCGTCCGTCCGGCGCCAAGCCAGGCGAGCCCGACCTCGAGCGCGACCGTCACGACGACCCAGCCGATCGCCGCCAGCCACAGCCGGTTCCAGACCAGCCAGAACGGCGCAAGGATCATGGCCCAGACATGAAATCCGTCGCGCACGAAGACGCAGTTGTCGGCGGCGCGAAGATCCGCGCCGGAAGCGGAAGGAGCGTGAACCGTGTAAACCGGCATAACGATGCCTCAAAACCTGTTATCAGAACCGGCAGGTCATGCCGGGATCGAGCGATCAGCCGCCGAGCGAACCCTTGGTCGAGGGCACTTCGCCGGCGGCACGCGGATCGATCGAGACCGCGGCGCGCAGCGCCCGTGCCAGACCCTTGAAGCAGGATTCGGCGATATGGTGGCTGTTCTCGCCATATAGGGTCTCGACGTGCAAAGTCACGCCGGCGTTCATCGCAAAGGCGTTGAACCATTCGCGTACCAGTTCGGTGTCGAACTGCCCGATCGTGTCGCGCGGAAACTCGACCTTGAATACCAGCACCGGCCGGCCGGAAATGTCGATCACCACGCGCGACAGCGTCTCATCCATCGGCATGTGGACCGAGGCATATCGCGTGATGCCGGCCATGTTGCCGAGCGCCTGCTTCACCGCCTGGCCGAGGGCAATCCCGACGTCTTCGGTGGTGTGGTGATGATCGATATGGAGGTCGCCGACCGCCTTCACCGTGAGGTCGATGCGGGAATGCCGGGCCAACAGATCGAGCATATGGTCAAGGAAGCCGATTCCGGTCGCGACGCCGGACACGCCGGCGCCGTCGAGATTCACCGAAACCTCGATATCGGTCTCTTTGGTCTTGCGCTTGATGCTGGCCGTGCGCATGAAGGTCACATTGTTGGGCTCGAAAACGCGGGCCCTTTTAACAGGACGTTGCCCCCTTCGCTACTGCGGGATGGCCAGCTTGGGACAGAACTTCCGCCTATGGTGAGCGGATTGCCGCAATTGTAACCGGCGCCTCAAAACCTTAAATCTGGCCGGACGAAAGGGTATTTCATGCAAGCCTCACATAACGACACCCAGGTCTGGCACGGCACGACGATCTTGACCGTCCGCAAGGGCGGCAAGGTCGTGATCGGCGGCGACGGCCAGGTCTCGATCGGCCAGACCGTGATCAAGTCCAACGCAAAGAAGGTGCGCAAGCTCGGCAAGGGCGACGTGATCGGCGGCTTTGCAGGTGCGACCGCGGATGCATTTACCCTGTTCGAGCGGCTGGAAGGCAAGCTCGAGCAATATCCGGGACAATTGACCCGCGCCGCCGTCGAACTCGCCAAGGACTGGCGCACAGATCGCTATTTGCGACGGCTCGAGGCCATGATGATCGTCGCCGACAAGGACGTCTCGCTGGTGCTCACCGGCACCGGCGACGTTCTGGAGCCGGAAGCCGGCGTGATGGCGATCGGCTCCGGCGGCAATTACGCGCTGGCGGCTGCGCGCGCGCTGATCGACACCGACAAGGATGCCGAGAGCATCGTGCGCCGCGCGCTCGATATCGCCGCCGACATCTGCGTGTTCACCAATCGCAACGTCACGATCGAGACGCTGCAGGGTGGCTGAGCGCTATGCCTTCCGCGCAATGTTGAGGGCGGATCTGCCTCTGATCCGGCGCTGGCTTTCAGCACCCGATGTAGTGCGATGGTGGGGCGAGCCCGACGAGCAATTCGCGCTTGTCAGCGGCGATCTCGATCACCCCGACATGGACCAGTTCATCGTCTCGCTCGACGGCCGCGCCTTCGCCTACATCCAGACCTATGCGCTCTCGGCCTGGAACCAAGGATTTGGCATGCAACCGGCGCAGACGCGCGGCGTCGATCAGTTCATCGGCGAGCCCGACATGATCGGACGCGGACACGGATCGCGCTTCATCCGCTGCTTCGTTGACGATCTGTTGGACCGGGGCATCCCGCGCGTCGTAACCGATCCCGATCCGGCCAATGCGCGCGCCGTGCGTGCCTGCGAGAAGGCCGGCTTTCGTCGGGAACGGATAGTCGATACGCCCGATGGCCCTGCGCTATTGATGGTCCGCAATCCATGACGGGCATGTCGGGCGATGGTGGCTCCCGTCTTGCCCCCTGGCAATGGGTGACAATCGCGGTCGGCCTGCTCGCGCTGCAAGCGGCTATCCTCCGTGTGATGGGGCGCGTCCCGATCTGCACCTGCGGCTATGTGAAGCTTTGGCATGGCGTGGTGCAGAGCTCGGAGAACTCGCAGCACCTGACCGACTGGTATAGTTTCTCGCATCTGATCCACGGCTTCCTGTTTTACGCCGCGACCTGGGCGTTGTTCCCGCGCCTCGCCTGGCCTGGCCGGCTGATCATCGCGATGGTGGTCGAAGGCGGCTGGGAGCTTGTCGAGAATTCCAGCTTCATCATCGAGCGCTATCGATCCGCCACGGTCTCGCTCGACTATTACGGCGACAGCATCGTCAATTCGATCGCCGATACGCTGGCGATGGTGACCGGCTTCCTGGCCGCCCGGATGCTTCCGGTCGCGCTCACGATCGTGCTTGCTCTCGCCTTCGAGATTGTCGTGGGACTTCACATTCGCGACAATCTGACGCTGAATGTAATTATGCTGATTTACCCGTTCGAGGCGATCCGGCATTGGCAGGCGGGACCGCCGATCATCTGACGCCGAAATGGCTTGCCACAAAACTATTCCGACCCTAGCTAAGGCCCATGACAGACTTCTCCCCCCGTGAAATCGTCTCCGAGCTCGACCGCTTCATCGTCGGCCAGGCCGAGGCCAAGCGCGCCGTCTCGATAGCACTGCGCAACCGATGGCGAAGGCTGCAGCTCAATGGCGGCCTGCGCGAGGAAGTGCTGCCGAAAAACATCCTGATGATCGGACCGACCGGGGTCGGCAAGACCGAGATCGCGCGGCGGCTGGCCAAGCTCGCAGGCGCGCCGTTCATCAAGGTCGAGGCGACGAAATTCACGGAAGTGGGCTATGTCGGCCGCGACGTCGAGCAGATCGTCCGCGACCTGGTCGAGGTCGCCATCGCACAGGTGCGCGAACGCAAGCGCAAGGATGTGCAGGCGCGCGCCCAGCTTGCCGCCGAGGAGCGCGTGCTCGACGCGCTGGTCGGGCCCAATTCGAGCGCCGCAACGCGCGAGTCCTTCCGCCGCAAGCTACGCGCCGGCGAGCTCAACGACAAGGAGATCGAGATCGAAACGCAGTCGTCGGGCGGTTTTCCGATGTTCGAAATCCCGGGCATGCCCGGCGCGCAGATGGGCGCGATCTCGATCGGCGACATCTTTGGCAAGCTTGGCGGGCGCACCAAGACCCGACGCCTCACCGTCGAGGCCTCGCACGAGACCCTTGTCAATGAGGAGTCCGACAAGCTCCTCGACAGCGACCAGCTGGTGCAGGAGGCGATCGGCGCGGTCGAGAACAACGGCATCGTCTTCCTCGACGAGATCGACAAGATCTGCGTGCGCGACAACCGCGTCGGCGGCGACGTCTCGCGCGAAGGCGTGCAGCGCGACCTCTTGCCGCTGATCGAGGGCACCACGGTCTCGACCAAGCATGGCGCGGTCAAGACCGACCACATCCTGTTCATCGCCTCCGGGGCGTTCCACATTGCCAAGCCGTCCGATCTCTTGCCGGAGCTGCAGGGGCGGCTGCCGATCCGGGTCGAACTGCAGGCTCTCACCCGCGACGACTTGCGCCGCATCCTGACCGAGCCCGAGGCCTCGCTGATCAAGCAATATGTGGCGCTGATGAAGACCGAGGGCGTCACTCTCGACATCACTGACGGTGCGATCGACGCGCTTGCCGACATCGCGGTCGCCGTCAATTCGAGCGTCGAAAACATCGGTGCGCGGCGGCTGCAGACCGTGATGGAGCGCGTGCTCGACGAGATCTCCTTCACCGCGCCCGACCGCAATGGCGAGACCGTCCAGGTGGATGCCGATTATGTGCAGAAGCATGTCGGCGACCTCGCCAAGAACACGGATTTGAGCCGGTTCATTCTGTAATCATCTGCCTTTTGTTTGAGCATAATCTTTTCGAAGTACCGTTGCGCGCCTGCATCAAGTGGGGGACAGGCTCCTTCGGGATCGTGCTGTAGGATTGTTGTCCCTACGGTTGCGGGGTAGTCTTCATTCACCCGGGGGGGCAGGATGAAGGGGCGCGCGTGGGACAATCCCTGGCGGTTGATGCTTGTCATCAATGCCGCCATCGTGTTCGGGGTTTTCTGGCACAAGATCGCGCTGCCGCCCTATGTCCCCTACATCCACCTGCTGGTCGACTACCATTTCGGCTTCATCAAGCGCGCACTGATTGGCGCGGCGGTCGCGCTGTTTTCCGACAAGGTGCCGGTCTGGTTGGCGTTTGCGCTCGGCGGAATCGTGTGGCTGATCACGTTTGGTCTGTTCATAGAGCTGTTCCGCCGGACCTTCGGGTTCGATGAGAGACAGCTGCCGCTATTCGTGCTTACGGCGGGCTCGCCGTTCTTCTTCAAGAACTTCATGCACACACTCGGGCACTTCGACATCTATGGCTGCCTGCTTGCCATCTGCCTTCTGCTGGTGCCGGCGCGCTCCGTCCTGTTCGCAGTCTTCGCCGCGCTGGGCGCAGCCGTCCTGCTTCTGATCCACCACATTCATGCGCTGATGTATGTGCCGACCGTCGCCATGATCGTGATGCTGCGCTATTACCTGACCGCGGGCGTCAACCGGCGAAACATCGCAATCGGCATTGTCGCGCTGTTGCTGCTCGCGAGCCTTTTCGTCGCCACGCAGTTCTGGGGTACGATGCCGCTGCCAGAAGCGGACTTCGTCGCCTATTTGCAAAAGCGGATGGCCGATCCGTCCCGCACCGAACTGTTGAACTTCAGCTACATCTGGTACCAGCCGCTATCCAAGGAGGTCGCCGACACCTGGCAGCGCATGCCGTCGAACCTGCTCGGCGTCCCCGTGTTCGCGCTTCTGATCTGGCTGCATAGACCGCTGTGGCGCTATCTGGCGCAGACTATCCGCGCGCTGAGCGACGATCGGCATCGGCGCGTCGTGGTCGCAGGCCTTGTCGGGATCAGTCTCGGTTATCTCGTCATGTTCGCCATCGTGTTCGACTACTCCCGATGGGTGTCGAACTGGGCGGTCTGCATGATCCTGATCTTGCACGCGATCAAGGCGCTGCCGGCCGGCCGGGAGATCGCGCCGATCCCGACGGGTGGATACACCAGATACTTCGGGTTGGCGGTGACGCTCATCCCGCGCGTCGGGATCGTGCGGCCGTTCTAGAATCTCGCTCGCCTGACGCGCACGTAAAGCGCACCCTCGCCGCCATGGCCGATATGCGCTTCCTCGAAGCCGACGACCAGGGAGCGGAATTCGGGCAGGCCGAGCCATTGCGGCACCTGGCGGCGCAGCACGCCCCGTTCGGCCTCGGCGCCGATCTTGCCCTTGCCGGTGATGACGAGCACGAAGGTGAGGCCATCGTGATGCGCGCGTTGCAGGAAGCCGAGCAGCGCCCGATGCGCGCGCGTCTGTGTCATGCCGTGCAGATCGAGACGTGCTTCGATCTCGTTTCGGCCGCGCGACAGCCGCGCGCGCTCGCGGCGCCCGAGCGGTGCCAGAGGCGGCGCGGCGGGCTTGCTCGGCTTCGGCGGCGGAGCCGACGGCATCGGCCGCGTCGAGATGGGAGATTTTGCGGCAAGGTCCGGCACCGGCGCTGCGCCGGCCTTTGCGACGCGGGGTTTTTTGCGCAGCGGCCTGATCTGCCTTGCCACGCTGTCCCAGAGCGCGCGTTCCTCTTCGCTGAGGCTGCGCTTGCCGCGCGCCCGCGCGAACTCGTGGATCTCAGGTGGGCGTTTCATCGGGTGCGGCGGCTGCGATTGAGGCGCGTGTCACGGCTTGGCGCCGATGCGGGTCGCGCTTCCGGCAGCGGCACGGGCGCGGCCGCCATCGCTCCCGTTGCCTGCCCCTGCGTCGAGGCAGAGGCTCGTGCCGGGGCCGTGTCCTTCCGGTCCCTTGCGGCGTCTTTCATGGCGAGCGTCTGCGGGTACAGCTTTGCGATCGTCTCGGACGGGCGGGGGTCCGGCAGCGGCATCTTGTGCGCCCGCTGCTCCGGATCGAGCGATTTCGGCACCAGCATCACAAACCGCACATTTTGCTTGAGGCGGCCGGCGACCTTTCCCGCGTCCGTGCCGGCGCCGAAATAAAGGTCGGCGCGCGCGGGACCGACGATCGCGGACCCCGTGTCCTGCGCGATCATCAGCCGGCGGAACGGTGTCCTTGATCGCTCCGACTCGATCGGCAGCTCGCCCTCGATGAAGAACGGCGTGCCATAGACATGCAGCGATTTGTCGACGGCGATCGAGCGCCCCGGCGTCAGCGGAATGCCCTGGGCGCCGACCGCTTCATCCTTGTCGGAGAGCTGCACTTCGCGGAAAAAGATATAGGAACGGTTTTGCCGCCGGACATCGTCCGCGGCATCCGGGTTGGCGTCCATCCATTCCCTGATCTTCTGCATCGACATCTGCTCCCGCGGGATGATGCCGCGATCGATCAGCACACGGCCGACCGGCGTATAGGGATAACCGTTGTAGGAATCGTAGTTGATCCGCAGCGTCGAACCGTCGTCGAGCTCGATCCGTGCCGAGCCCTGGATTTGCGCAAACAACAGATCGGTCTGGTTCTTGACGAAGCAGATTTCGAGGCCGCGGCCGTCGATCGCCCCATCCTCGATCTCGGCGCGATCGTAATAGGGCACAAGCTTGCGGCGGCCGATCTTGCGATAGACCGGCCCCTTGTTCGGCAGGTCGGGCGAAGCCTGGCTGTAGCCGCGAACGAACAGGTTGGAGGGACGCCGATAGACCGGCACAGGGTAGATCTCGTTCTGTGTCCGCGATCCCTCGATGACCGGTTCATAATAGCCGGTAACAAAGCCCTCGCCCTCGCCGAGCCGCGAGATTCTCAGCGGCGTAAAGTTCTCTTCGAAAAAGGTCCGGGCCCTGGCGCTATCTGCATTGTCCATCGCGCGCGCCGCTCGGCATGGATCGCGCAGCGACGCGCCGAGGGCACGCGAATCCTGTAGCTGCGGCGACTGGGCAGCGATCGGCTTGCAGCTCTCGCGAAACGTCTTGAAGGCCGCCAGATGATCGTCCTGGTCCCAACCGGGAATGTCGGAAAAGGCCAGCGGCACATATTGGCTGCCGGCAATCTCGAGCGGAAGTTCAAGCCGCGGATAGGGAAGTGTTCGAGGATGGGCTGCCGGCTGCGGCGCGGAACGCGAATGCGGGGCGCGGGCCGCCAATTCGGCAAGCGGCACCGAAGACAGCGCCACTACGGCGACGAATAACGACGCCGCAACGCACCATCTGCGCACATTTGCATCAGTGGGCGCTTCCCGTGCCAACCAGCTTCCAATTCGGATCGCGTGAGGTGCTATCGCGGGCAAAGGTCCAGAGGTCGGTGATATCGGCGACCTTGTCCGGATTGCCATCGACAATCGTGCCGGCCTTGTCGCGGGTGACGGAAATCATCTGCGACACGAATCTGACGGTGAGCTGGGCCATGCGATCGCGCAGCTCGGCATTGACAAGCTCCGCCTTGTCGATCGAGACGAACCGCGTCTCGGTCTTCTGCTCGTGCCTCTCACGATCCTTGATGACCGCATCAAAACTCTCGAAGACTTCGGACGACAGCAAGTCGCGCAGGGCACGGCGATCGCCGTTGGCGAAAGCCAGCACGATCATCTCGTAGGCCGAGCGTGCGCCGGACAGAAAATGCCGCGGATCGAATGAGGCGTCTCGCGCCGCGATCGCATCGAGCCCCTGCGCCAGCGCCGTGCCGGTTTCCGCAAGGCCCTTCCAGCGATCGGTGGCGGGCGCGACGTCGGCAGTCGGCGCCAGCGGCGCCTGATCGATCACCTTGCCTGGAATCGGAACGACGTTGCTGTCGGGCGCGCCCTGGACCGTATTGCGCGCGGCGCGATCGAATGGCGGCCGCTCGCTGCCGGTACGCTGACCGAGCACGTTGCGCAGGCGCAGGAAAATGAATACCGCCAACGCCAGGAAGATGATCGTATAAATGTCCACGTCGTTTCCGCTTTCTGGTCGCCGCCGGCAACGGGGTCCGGCACTTAGGCGTTCCCTACCTCAGAAGGCAACACCTCAACACGACATCATCGATTCGAGTCCGCACGATGTAGGCACGAAATCTTGCCGGGCCAATGGCGCGCTTTGGCACACCTCGAATTGTAGCGCGTTTTCGGGCCGAGGGGAAACCCGATCCTGGGACGGAAATCGCGCATATTCAATCATTTAAGGTATGCCAAGGGCTTGGCCTGCCTCCCTTTCCTCCCTTGGTAAATAAGTCGCAACATACGAACCACGGGTGACGCGGTCGTCCTTGTGGAACAAGGCGGGGCTATGTTAGCCACTCGCCCCGACAATCGCTTTTTCGCGTGAGGAGAGATTTTTATGACCAATGGCAACGGTAACCCTCCTGACGCGGCTCCTCCCCAGCTCAACGTGCTGGCGCAATATACCAAGGACCTGTCGTTCGAGAATCCGAATGCCCCCTCCTCGCTCGGGCCACAGTCCCAGCCGCCTCAGATCAACATCCAGATCAATGTCGGAGCCAACGCGGTCGCCGAGACCGACTATGAGGTCATGCTGACGGTCGAAGGCAAAGCCGAAAATGCCGGGAGGCTGATCTTTTCATTCGAGCTGGTTTATGGCGGCGTGTTCCGCCTGCTCAATATTCCGCCGGAAAACCTGTCGCCGATGCTCCTGATCGAATGCCCGCGGCTGTTGTTCCCGTTCGCGCGGGAGATCATCGCAACCGCCGTGCGCGACGGCGGCTTTCCGCCGCTGTTGCTGGATCCCGTCG
>Ga0335080_10003456_pt1 | contig 15970 bp, 10 predicted proteins | sample Lox_Sample_34_FD_206720 | JGI IMG/M metagenome (GOLD analysis project Ga0335080, IMG submission 206720) | Soil microbial communities from Loxahatchee National Wildlife Refuge, Florida, United States - Lox_Sample_3.4 | ecosystem: Environmental > Terrestrial > Soil > Wetlands | place: USA...
TGGTACGTGACGCGGATCCTCGACGAGACGCCGCCGCCGGAGCGCTGGCTGCCCGCCGGCAACCGGCGCAACGCCAGTACCGTCGCCTACAAGACCGGCACTTCCTACGGCTATCGCGACGCCTGGGCGGTCGGCTACAACACGCGTTTCACCGTCGGCGTCTGGGTCGGGCGGCCGGACGGTGCCTTCTCGAACGGCCGCATGGGCCGCGACGCCGCGGCGCCGATCCTGTTCCAGGTCTTCGACCAGCTGCCGCACGGCGAGAGCGCCGCCGCGGCGACCCCGCCGGCGGGTGCCATCCTCGGCGGCACCAACGATCTCCCGGTCAACCTGCGGCGCTTCGATCCGCAACCCGGTCTGGAAACCGGCGCGCAGCCGCAGGTCCTCGCCGGACCGAGCATCCAGAGCCCGGTCGATGGCGCGACGCTCGATCTCGTAAGCGCCAGCCTCGTGCTGACGGCCCGCGGTGGCTCGCTGCCGCTGCGCTGGCTGGTGAACGGCAAGCCGGTGGATTCGGAGCCGTTCCGCCGCCAGGCCGAATGGCAGCCCGACGGCCGCGGCGCGGCCCGGGTCACCGTCATCGACGGCTTGGGCCGCAGCGCCAGCGCCGCGGTGTGGCTGAAGTAGCTACTTCGCCGTCGCGCTCCGCGCTCCGGTGATGACTGCGGTCGCCAGCAGGACCTTCAGCAGGTCGCCAAGCAGGAACGGCACCAGGCCGAAGGTGATCGCCTTGTCGAGGCCGATGATGGTGCTGAGCCAGGCGACGCCGAGGACGAAGCAGAGCACGTCGGCGACCAGCAGGAGCAGGAAGGTCGGCACCACCCGCGCGGTCCAGCCGCGCTCGGCCAGATGTCCAATCAGGGCCGCCATGATCGGGAAGGCGACGATATAGCCGACGGTGGTCGCCACCATGCCGAGGGTCTTGAACTCGGAGAGCAGCGGGAACTGGATCGACAGAGCGAGCCAGGCGACGACCGTCGCGACGCCGAGGCGCCAGCCGCAGAGCGCGCCGACCATCAGCACCGCGAAGGTCTGCATGGTCATCGGCACCGGGTACATCGGCACCTGGACCCAGGAGGCCGCCGTCAGGAACGCGACGCCGAGCAGGACAACTGCACCCTTGGCGAGCAGCGAGCGCCCGGCGAGGCGCAGCGGCACGTAAGCGGGGCCTGTGGGGATCAGGTTGGGGATGTTGCTCATGATTTCGTTCCTTCCTCAATTCAAGCTTTGACGCGAATGCCTTCGCGAGTGAGATCGTCCATGACCTCGAGGATGCCCTGGCGCAGGACATCCACGGCCTCGTCGATCTGCGCCCGGGTGATGACCAGCGGCGGCGAGAGGATCACGAGGTGGCTCAGCGGCCGCACCATCAGGCCCTTCGGCCGGCACTTCTCGAAGATGCGCCAGGCGAAGTCCCAGCTGGCCGGCGGCGCCAGCTTCTTCGCCTTGTCGGCGGTGGTCTCGACGCAGACCATGAAGTGGCTGCCGCGCACGTCGCCGACGGCGTCGAGCTCCAGAAGTTCGCCCAGCCGCTGGCGGAAGTAGGGACCGTTCTCGCGGACCCGGGCGCAGATATCCTCGCGCTCCATGATGTCGAGATTGGCCATGCCGGCGGCGCAGGCGACCGGATGGGCGGAATAGGTGTAGCCGTTGGCGAAGAACTGGCCCTTGCCCGCCGTCGCCGTCAGTTCGGCGAACAACCGGTCGGAGACCAGCATCGCGCCCAGCGGCACGTAGCCCGAGGTCAGGCCCTTGGCGCAGGTGATGATGTCGGGCTCGATGTCGAACATCGGCTTCGAGGCGAAGATGTGCCCCAGGCGCCCGAAGCCGGTCACCACCTCGTCGGAGATGTAGAGCACGTCGTACTTGCGGCAGACCTCCCAGGTGCGGCGCTGATAGCCGGGCGGCGGCACGATGACGCCGCCGGAGGCGAGCAGGGGCTCGGCGATGAAGGCGGCGACGTTCTCCGGCCCGAGCTCGAGGATCTTGTTCTCGAGGTCCGCCACCTTCTCGTCGCAGAAGGCTTCCAGCGACATGCCCTCCGGCCGGCGATAGGGATTGGGCACCGGGATGTGGTGGATGATGTCGGTGATGAGGTCCATGTTGCCGCGGTCGGCCGGCTTCCCCGAGACCGAGGCCGAGAGCAGGGTGCTGCCGTGATAGGCATATTCCCGCGTGATGATGTGCTTCTTCTTCGGCTTGCCGAGGAAGTTGTTGCGGAAGGAGACGAAGCGCAACGCGGAGTCGACCGCCGTGGATCCGCCCGTGGTGAAGAACACGTGCTTCAGGTCGCCCGGCGCGTATTGCGTCAGCCGATGTGCGAACTCGATCGAGGGCGGGGTCGCGATGATGCCGAACGGCGAGAAGTAGCAGAGCCGCCGCGCCTGCTCGGCGATCGCCTCGGCGATCTCGTTGCGGCCATAGCCGACGTTGACGCACCACATGCCGGCGATGCCGTCGATCATGCGATGGCCCTTGGCGTCGGTCACCATGGCGCCTTCGCCTTCGACCACGATCAGCGGCTCGCGCGACTTCACCAGGCCGAGATCGACCCAGGGATGGATCATGTGATCCCGATCCTTGGCGGTCAGGTCGGCGGCGTCGAAGCCGAAATTCGCGGTGTCCATGGATCCCTGCCGATGAAGCGCCCAACGCGCCCCGCCCGGGTCGCAGGCGGGGCGGCGCTAAGCAGTAGCCGATCGCGACGGGTGTTGTCGAGGCACCGCAAGTTGCGCGCGGCACCGTCCCTATTGCGGGATCTTATGCTGGTCGTCGTATTGCTTGACCATTTGCGCGGCCTTGGTCATTTCCTCCTGTGACATCGCGCCGACGATGTCGTTGAGCGCGGTCTCGATCTCCATCTTGCTGGCCTTGCCGGTCTTTCCTAGAGCCTCAGCGTTGGAGAGCGACTGCATCGCCAGCGTCAACCATTTGTAGGCCTGCACCCGGTCGATCGACACGCCCGTGCCGCGGGTATAGGCGCGGCCGATCTGGTACTGGGCATAGCCGTCGCCCTGTCCTGCGGCGATCTCGTACCACTGCGCCGCCTTGCCGTAGTCCTGCGGCAGCTTCTGTCCGAACTCGTACATGTCGGCGACGTTGACCGCGAGACCGGTATTGCCGCCCTTCGCGAGCGGCTCCCAGATCGCGATCGCCTGGTCGGCATTGCCGGCATTGAGTGCGTCCCAGCCCTTCTGCTCCGTGTCGTTCGCGGGCGCGGGCGGTGGGGCAGGTTCTGCAGGCGCTGGCGGTGATGTCTCCGCGGGAGCGGGCGTCGGCACCATCGGTGCAGGTGGAGTGGTCGCAGCTTCCTCGGTCGGCGCGGCGGGTGCGCTCTCGGCTGCGGCCGCCTTGGGCTGTTCCTCGGCCTTCGGCTTCGCTGTGCTCGCGGGTGTCGTCGACTTCGGCAGTGTCGGCGCCGCTGGAGCTTCCGCCGTTTGCGTCGCTTCGGCTGCAGGCGGTGTCGGCGCCGGCTTTGCCTCGGGCTTGGTTTCTACCGTCTTGGTCGGCTCGGGTGCCGGGGTGGGCACAGGAGCGGGCGTCGCGATGGGCTTCGGCTTCGGCGCGGTGATGGCGGGCGCCATCGACGGTGCCGCCGGCGCAGCAACCGGCGGCTGTGCCGGGGTCTGCACAGTGTTGGTCGTCGACGGTACCGGCGGCGTCACGTCGTTGCTGAGGGCCGGCGCCTGGTTGGGATAGACGGCGACCGGTGCCTGCAAGGTCGCCTGCTGCGTCGTCTTCGGCAGCGGTGCCGCTCCGCAGCGGCGATGCGCGGCGCCGAGCAGCGAGCGCGGCATCGTCGGCGGGATGCTGACGATGATCATGCTGTCGGGGCCGGTGCGCTGATAGACGTAGTCCTGAGAGATGCCGTCGGGGCCGACGGTGGAGACGGTGACGCTGTCCGGCTCGACCCGATAGCTGACGGGCAGCGTCACGCTGATCTTGCCCTTGTAGTAGGTGAAGGACTGGCTCGCGGTGAACTCGACACCGCCGCCGGGCGGGCAGCCGAGCGTCGGACCTTGCCATTTCCCGAGCAGCCAGTTGTCCGGCTCCGGTGCCGGCGGTGCGACCGCGGCGACCTGCGCGGGCGTCGTGGCGACGGGCATTGCGGCTGCCTGTGCGGGCGTCGGCGCGACTGGTGTTGGGGCCGGGGCCGGCGTGGGCACTGGCGCCGGTGTGGGAGCTGCGGTCGTCGCTGTCTGCGTCGGCTCGGCTGTCGTGGTTGGTGCGGGTGGCGTGGTTGGCGCGGCGGGTGGCGTGGGCGCACTTTGCGTGACCGCCTGCGGCGTGGGCGATGCGGGCGCGAGCTGCAGCGGTTCCGTCTTGGTGGTCATCGCCTGGGTGGTCGGGGAGGCCGGAGTCGTGGCATCCGCGTCCGATGTGGCGGGCTCCGCCGCGGATGGCGCAGGCGCGGCCTGGGCGACAGGCGCAGCGACGGCGGGTTCCTCGGCAGCATGGGTGTTCGATGGCTTGCGCGCGGTCGTCTTATTGTTGTCGGGCTGTGCCGCGGTGAATTTCGGCAGGCCGCTCTCGGTCGTGCCGGCATTCGCGGCCGGGGTGGGGCTTTCGGATGCCGTTGTTGGTGCGGGTGCCGGTTCAGGGGTCGGAGCCGGGGTCGGCGTCGGCGTCGCGGCGGCTTCAGGCGCGGGTGGTGTGGCTTCGGTCGCCGTGCTTTCGGCGGGCGCCGGTGCCGGCGTCGCCTCGCTGGTCGGTCCGGGCGTGGCGCTCTCGGTTCCAGTTGCAGGGGCAGCGGGTGCGGGTGCGACACTGGGGACGGCGGACGGCACGTCGGCGAGATTATCGCCACTGGCTGCGGTGACGCCTGATGGCGGCGGTGCGCTGGCATTCGTGATCGGCGGCGGTGCCGGCTCCGACGAAGCGCCGGAGCCGGGCTGCATCGCGGTGATGTCCTCGGTGGTGAGGTCGTGGCCGCCGCGCATCGATTGCGGCTCGACGGCGCTGGTCTTCGTCACCTTGGTCGGGATGTTCGAGCCGCCGTTCGCAGGTGGCGGCGGCGCCTGGACGGTCAAGGCGCTGAGGCGCTTTCCGGCCTCGGTGTCGCCGGCGTCCGCGGCTTTCTGCAGCCATGTCTTCGCCTGGTCGAGGTCGCGCGGCACGCCGTTGCCGTTGGCGTAGAGCGTCCCGAGGTTCCGCATCGCCATCGGGAAGCCTTGCTTCGCGGCCTTCTCGTACCAATAGGCCGCTTTCACATGATCCTCGCCCACGCCGAGGCCATGGTCGTAGAGGGCGCCGAGCGCGTTCTGCGCCGTGGCGTCGCCCTGTTGGGCGAGCGGGAGCCATTGCTCGTAGGCGCCGCGGAAATCGCCTGTCTGATAGGCGGTCACACCGGCCTGGTAGTCGGCCCGGACGGGGGCCGGCTGCACCAAGGCTGCTCCGAATATCGCGCCGATAAGCAATAATGACGGCGCGCACACCCACTTGCGCAACTTTCTCCCCGAACCCATAAGACTTCCCTGTTACGATCTCTTAGTATCTTAGTCGATTTTGACAAAACGACGCGGCGATGCGCAAAGCAATATTCGCATTGTTTCTAGCACTTTGCACGCTGGTCGCGGGCGCGACCGGCGGCCGCGCCGATGATGTGAAACCGGCCGGATTGGTGGTTGACGCCGAGAGCGGTAAGATTCTTGTCTCCAACCGGGCCTCGACCCTGTGGTACCCGGCTTCCCTCACGAAAATGATGACAGCTTACGTGGTGTTCGGCGAGATCGCGGCCGGGCATCTCGCCATGGATACGCAAATCACAGTATCCGCCGCCTCGGTGAATCAGCCGCCGACGAAGTTTGGTTTCCGCATCGGGCAGAAGATCACCGTCCAGCAGGCGCTGCAGGCGATGCTGGTGAGTTCGTCGAACGACGCCGCGGTGGCGCTGGCGGAGCAGGTGGCGGGCAGCGAGTCGGCCTTCGTCGAGCGGATGAACGCCGCGGCCCAGAGCCTCGGAATGGTGAGCACGCGTTACCGCAATGCCAACGGCTTGCCCGATGATGCTCAAGTCACCACGGCACGAGACCAGGCCGTGCTCGCGATGGCGTTGATCCATGACTTCCCGGACCGCTATGCGATGTTCAGCCTGCGCAGCGTCACCATCGCCGGCCGCAGCCAGCCGACCGTCAACGGCCTGCCTTCGTCCTATCCCGGCGCCGACGGCATGAAGACCGGCTTCACCTGCGGCTCCGGCTATAACATCGTCGGTTCCGCCCAGCGCGGCGGGCAGCGCCTGGTGGCCGTGCTGTTGGGGGCGCAGGATCGCGACCAGCGCTCCGCCATGATCCGAAAGCTGCTCGACACCGGTTTTGCCGGCGGTGATTCGATCCCGCCCGCGATCTCCAGCATCGCCATGGTGCCGGCGGCTTTGGACAGCGGCTCGGCACCGACCGTGCTCAGCGGATCGGAATGCGATGCCTCGAACACCTCCGACGTCGAATCCGCAGCGAGCGCCCGCTTCCCGGGCTGGGGCGTCATCTTCGGCGCCTTTCCCAGCCCCGACCAGGCGCACCAGGCGCTCGGCAGCATGCAGCAGCATCTCAAAGGGTCGGTCGGCGGCCGCCCGGCGGTGGTCATGCGCCAGCTGGAGGGCGGGAAGCGCTATGTGGCGCTGCTGGTCGGCCTGAAGTCCAGCGATGCCGGGCGCACCTGCAAGACGCTGTGGCAGGAATCGAAATACTGCCTCGCGCTCAATCCCAAAGTTCTGAACGACCCCTCCGCGATGTGGCGCTGATCCGCCTGCAGTGGCGCCGGCGCGTGCGGACGGGCATGCTGTCGCCATGGTTTGGCAGCGCTTCCTGTTGATCCCCATCTTTCTGGCGCTCGTCGCCTGCACCACGCCGCCGCGTCCGGCGATGGTGCCGCTCGGCAGCAGCGGCGATTTCGGCTACTCGGCGCGCGATCTCGGGCCGGATCGGATCGAGGTCAGCTATCGCGGCGATGCGGTGGCGGTCTCGCCCTATCGGCCGCGGGAGGACGGCCGGGCGAAGGCGGAGCTCGATCTCGCCCACGACCTCGCGCTCTGGCGGGCGGCGCAGATCGCCCTGGATCGCGGCAAGGCGGGGCTCAAGATCGAGTTCGAAAATCGCGACAGCGACGTCGTCGTGCAGCAGCGGACCTACTACCGGGCGGACCCGTTCTACGATCCGTTCTTCGATCCCTATGACGACCCGTTCTGGCCGACCACGTGCCGGTATTGCGGACCGGGCCCGATGTACCATTTCGACCGGGTGCGCACGGCGACTGCGCGCGCCGTGGTGAGGCTCACTGTGACCCTTTCCCAGAGCTTCGAACCCACGGTCGAGGGCATGGTTTCCGCCGCCGAGACGCTGGCGCGGCTCAAGGCGGCGCACAGCGGCGCCGTCTACTAGGATAGGCCTATCTGGCGATACCGTCGTCGGACCCAGAGTCCTGGCCGGAAGACTTACTCTTGTTCCTGTCTCTCGGCTTCGGCGCGACCGCCTGGAGCTCGATCTCGGCGGCCTTGATCTGGCCGTCCGTCATGCCGGACTTGATGTCGTCGTAGAGCGAGGCGGCGCGCTTCGCGTCTTGCCCGGCCCTCGGATTCTCCACCGCCTGCGCCGCCCAAACATAGGCCTCGATCAGGTTCTGCGGCACGCCGCGAGCACGCCAATAGCAGTCGGCGATCAGAATCTGCGCCTTGGCGTAATGCTGATCGGCGGCCTTCAGCAGCAGGTCGGTGCCCTTCCGTCCGTCGGCGCCGACGCCGTCGCCATAGACCAGCTTCTTGCCGAGTGTGTATTGCGCTTCGGGCAACCCCTGGTCGGCGGCTTTCTGGTACCAGGTGAGCGCCGCCGCCTGGTCCTCATCGACGCCTTCGCCGTTCTCGTACATCTGCGCAAGGTAGAGCTGTGCCTTCGGGTGGCCGCCCTTGGCGGCGGCGGTGTACCAGCGCGCCGCCTGCTTGCGGTCGCGGTCGACGCCCTGGCCGTCGTAATAGAGATTGGCGAGATCGAATTGCGCAAGCGCGAAGCCGAGCTGCGCCGCCTTCCCGTACCAGGCCGCGGCCTCCTGGTCGTCGCGCTTCACGCCGAGGCCGAGATTGTAAAGGACGCCGATATTGGTCATGGCCTCGGGATCGCCGCCCTCGGCCTTCGGCTTCCAGGCGTCCATCGCCCCGGTGAAGTCGCCGTTGTCGAAGGCGACCGATCCCGGATCGGCGGCACCGGTCTTCGGCGTGTTCATCAGGAAGTCCGTGGCGCTGCCGCTGGGAGGCTGCTGCGGCATCTGAGTCATCAATACACTCAGGCGCTGCACGGCCTCGGTGTCGCCGGCATCGGCCGCCCTCAGCAGCCAGGCCCTCGCCTGGTCCAGGTCGCGCGGCACGCCGTTGCCGTTGGCATAAAGCGTGCCGAGGTTACGCATCGCCAGCGGGAAGCCCTGCTTGGCCGATTGCTCATACCAATAGGCCGCCGTCACAGGGTCCTTGCCCATCCCGAGGCCATGGTCGTAGAGGGCGCCGAGGGCGTTCTGGGCGGCGGCGTCGCCCTGCTGGGCGAGCGGCAGCCATTGCTCATAGGCGCCGCGGAAGTCGCCGCCCTGATAGGCGGTCACGCCGGCCTGGTAGTCGGCCCGGGCCGGGGCCTGCTGAACCAGGGTTGCTCCGAAGATCGCGCCGGCAAGGAATAGTAACCGCACGCATACCGGCTTGCGCGGCTTTCTCCCGGAACCCATAACCATCAGATTTCCCTGGATGATCTCCTTGCAGCTCCGTCGCTCTTGACCAGGTCATGGGCGATGCACAAAGGAATATTCGCACCGAATCCAGGATCTGTATTCATCAAAAATCGGATCTTAGTCCTGATCGAGTTTCAGCCACGGTCTCGCTGTGCGTACCCACGCCCCCAAGGTCGAGGGGATATGCTCTCGTTCGCGGAGACACGCGCGCGCCTCAAGGCGGCGCGCAGTGGTGGCGTCGGCTGAACCTTATTCGGCGGTGCCGTTGTCAGATCCCTGGCCGGAGTTCTTGTCCTTGTTCTTGTCTTTCTTCGGCGCGACCGCCTGGAGCTCGATTTCCGCGGCCTTCAGCTGGTCGCCGTTCATGCCGGACTTGATGTCGTCGTAGAGCGAGGCGGCGCGCTTCGCGTCTTGCCCGGCCTTCGGGTTCTCCACCGCCTGCGCCGCCCAGACATAGGCCTCGATCAGGTTCTGCGGCACGCCGCGGCCTCGCCAGTAACAGTCGGCGATCAGGATCTGCGCTTTGGCGTATTTCTGATCCGCTGCCTTCAGCAGCAGGTCGGTCCCCTTCTGTCCCTCGGCGCCGACACCGTCGCCATAGACCAGCTTCTTGCCGAGGGTGTACTGCGCCTCCGGGAGCTCCTGGTCCGCGGCCTTCTGGTACCAGGCGAGGGCTGCGCCCTGGTCTTCGTCGACTCCTTCGCCGTTCTCGTACATCTGCGCGAGATAGAGCTGCGCCTTCGCGTGGCCGCCCTTGGCGGCAGCGGTGTACCAGCGTGCCGCCTGCTTGCGATCGCGATCGACGCCCCGGCCGTCATAATAGAGGTTGGCGAGATCGAACTGTGCCAGAACGAAGCCGAGCTGCGCCGCCTTCTCGTACCAGGCGGCGGCTTGCTTGTAATCGCGCTTCACCCCGAGCCCGCCCTCGTAGAGCACTCCGACATCGGTCATGGCTTCGGGATCGCCGCCGTCCGCCTTCGGCCTCCAGATGTCCATCGCGCCGGTGAAGTCGCCGTTGTAGAACGCCGCCGCTCCCGGATCCTGGCTGTCATCCTGCGCCAGGGCGAAGGTCGCCGCGCTGCAGAGCAAGGCGGCGGCGAGGGCGGTGGCGAGCATCAACCGCATGGCAAACCTTTCGGGGAGCGGGGCATCGGCCTAGCGCAGCAGGTAGGTGCGGCCGGCGATCGGCGTGAAGTCATCGACGCTGAGCGAGCAATTCACATGGTCACCGTCATCAGATAGCGGAAACAACCCCCATTCGAAACAGTATTTTTGCCGCCGATCCCAGTCCACGAGGGAGAGGCCGAAGACCGGCGCGCGCGTTTCCCAGAGCCGGCGGTAGAGCGCCCGGTTGACCTCGATGATTCGTGGCTCCCAGCCTGTATCCTCCAGCCAGAGATTGCTGAAGTCCTGTTCCGCGAATCGCGCCACTTCGGTGCCGACCAGCCGGTAGTGCACGCGAAAGGGCGCTTCGTGGATATCGACGAGGGAGAGATAGGGCAGTGCCTCCTTGAACGCGACCGGGTCGATGTCGCGGCGGGCGGGGAAGGCTCTGGCCCCGCGCAGTCTTTCCCAGGTCTCCTCCACCGATGCGATCATGCTCGACTTGATTTCGTCGCGATCCACGAAGCAGACCGCGCCTTCGAGCCATTGGTGTTCTGCCATGCCGTCCCCTGACGGGATTCTCAACCCGCATCCCGCGACAGGAATTATTGGCTAAGTTGCAGGAAAATGACCATTGGTATTTCATCTGGGCGTCAGGTCTTATCGGCATTCTGCCTGTAGCGCGCCGGTCGGGAGACGGAATGACCTTCGATCCTCATGATGCCGACCGGCCAGTCCTGCATGGTCCCGGGGGACCGGCAGGCCACGGGTCCGGCGGGCACGGATTCGGTGCGCGGCTGCGCAACTACTTCCTGGCCGGGATCCTGACCATCGCGCCGGTCGGCCTCACGCTTTACATCGCCTGGCTGTTCATCACCTGGGTGGATGCCCGGGTCTTCAGCCTCGTCCCGCCGGAATACAACCCGCAGACCTATCTGCACATGCCGTTCTACGTCCCCGGCATCGGCCTCATCATGGCCCTGGTGGTGGTGACGCTGATCGGCGCCGTCACCGCCGGCCTGCTCGGCCGGCTGATGCGGCAGCTTATGGAGGCGGTGCTGAACCGTCTGCCGATCATCCGCAGCGTCTACACCGTGATCAAGCAGGTGACGGAGACGGTGCTCGCGAACAACGCGGCGGCGTTCCGCGAATGCGCGCTGATCGAGTATCCGCGAAAGGGCAGCTGGACCGTCGGCTTCATCACCGGCCGCTCCTATCGGGAGTTCGAGGCGCTGGCGGGCGAGGAGCTGGTGAACGTGTTCGTGCCGACCACGCCGAACCCAACCTCCGGCTTCCTGATGTTCATCCCGAAGCGCGAGGTGCATATCCTGAAGATGTCGGTCGAGGACGGGATCAAGCTCGTAGTCTCGCTGGGCCTCGTTCTGCCGTCAGATTCCGCCACTCAGCCCGAGCGCAGCGTTCTCACCACGGCGTCGCGCTCGAACAAATAGAGCAGGACGCGCAACGCGCGGCCGCGATCGCCGACCAGCTCGGGGTCCTGCTCCAGCGCGAGCTTGGCGTCGTCGCGCGCGATCGGGATCAAGTCGGCGTGGAAGGCGAGGTCCGCCAGACGGAAGTCGGGGAGGCCGCTCTGCCGGTTGCCGAGGATCTCGCCGCCGCCGCGCAGCCGGAGATCCTCCTCGGCGATTTTGAATCCGTCCTCGGTGTCGCGCATGATCTGCAGCCTCGCCTTGGCGTTCTCGCTCAAGGGCCCGTGATAGAGCAGCAGGCAGCTCGACTTGCCCTTGCCGCGCCCGACCCGGCCGCGCAGTTGGTGCAGCTGGGCGAGGCCGAAGCGCTCGGCATGCTCGATCACCATGACCGTCGCCTCCGGCACATCGACGCCGACCTCGACCACCGTGGTCGCGACCAGGATGTCGATCCGCCCAGAGGCAAAGTCGGCCATGGTCTTGTCCTTGTCCTGGCCTTTGAGGCGGCCGTGCACCAAGCCGACCTGCGCGCCGAAGATCTCGGCCAGCGCATGGTGTCGCGCCGTGGCGGCCGCCGTGTCGCTCTGCTCGGATTCCTCGACCAGCGGACAGATCCAATAGACGCGCGCGCCCTTCGCGATCGCCCGGCGCAGGGCGGTGATCACGTCGTCGAGGCGATCGTCAGGCAGCACGCGGGTGTCGATCGGCTGGCGGCCGGCCGGCTTCTCGGTCAGGCGCGAGACGTCGATGTCGCCATAGGCGGTCAGCATCAGGGTGCGCGGGATCGGCGTCGCCGTCATCACCAGGAGATCGACGCCCTTGCCCTTCTCGGCGAGTGCGATCCGCTGCTGCACGCCGAAGCGATGCTGCTCGTCGACGACCGCGAGGCGGAGGTCGGAGAAGGCGACGTCGGACTGCACCAGGGCATGAGTGCCGACCACCAGCTTCAGGGTCCCGTCCGCGAGGTCGGCGAGGATGGCGTCGCGCCCCTTGCCCTTCTCGCGGCCGGTCAGCAGCGCGAGGTTGAGGCCGGCCGCCGTCGCCAGCGGCCGCAAGGTCGCGAAGTGCTGGCGGGCGAGGATCTCGGTCGGTGCCAGCAGCGCCGCCTGGCCGCCGGCCTCGACCGCGATCAGCATCGCCATCAGCGCCACAGCGGTCTTGCCGCTGCCGACATCGCCCTGCAGCAGGCGGAGCATGCGGTGGGTCCCCGCCATGTCGGATTCGATCTCAGCCACTGCCGTGGTCTGCGATCCCGTCAGGCGATAGGGCAGGGCCTTCAGCACGCGGTCACGGAGCGCGCCGTTGCCGACGCTGGGCCTTCCCGGGAGGCGGCGGTTGTACTGGCGGGTGAGGGCGAGGGCGAGCTGGCTCGCCAACAGCTCGTCATAAGCGAGACGCTGCCTCGCCGGTGCCGAGGGCTCGAGGTCGCGCGGCGATTGCGGGCTGTGCGCCGCGCGGACCGCCGCATCCCAGCGCGGCCATTCATGCCGCTTCACCAGATGCGGATCCGCCCATTCCGGCGGATCGGGGAGGCGGTCGATCGCCGCACGGGTCGCCTTCACGACGACCTTGGGCGGCAGGCCGGCGGTCAGCGGATAGATCGGCTCGTAGCGTGGGATCTCGCCGCGCCGTTCCACGGGCACGATGTAGTCGGGATGCACCATGCTCGGTGTGCGGCCCTGGCCGTAGCGCTCGATCCGGCCGCTCACCACCCGGAGTTCGCCGACCGGCAGCATCTTCTTCAGGTAATCGGCCTTGGCGTTGAAGAAGACGAGATCGATGTCGCCGGTGTCGTTGACGCAGGAGATGCGATAGGGCTGGCGCGGGTTGCGCGGTGCCATGTGGGCGAGCGGCTTCACCACCGCGGTGATCACCGAGCCCGCCACGGCCTCCTCGAGATCGGGCTCCGCGCTGCGGTCGACGAGGCCGGTCGGCAGGTGCCAGAGCAGCGAGGCCACGTGGGGCCCGCACAGCTTCTCCAGCAGCTTGCCGAAGCGGGGGCCGATCCCGGGCAGGCTGGTGACCGAGGCGAACAGCGGAAACAGGATCTGCGGTCGCACGGATTCTCCGGGTTGGGCGATGGTCCCCGGAGAGGTATAACCTCGCCCCGGCGACAGGAAAAGGCGATGACGGAAAGGGAATTGGAGGCGGAGGAGGGCAACCTGCGGCGGCGGCTGCTGTTCCAGAGCCGGCACCGCGGAGTGAAGGAGCTCGACCTCATCCTGGGCCGCTTCGCCGAGGCGCATCTGGCGCAATTCGGCCTTGCGGAATTGCAGGACTACGCCGTGTTGCTGGCCGAGCCCGACCCCGATATATACGACTGGCTCGTCGGACGCGTCCCCCTGCCGCCCCGGCTGCAGAACCGCGTGACGCACCTCCTCCTCGCCTTTGGAATCGCCCCTCGGACCCCTGGCTGACGCCCGTGACCAAGCTGCCATTTGAACTCCCCGGCCCAGGCGGGACAGGCGCGGGTCGACTGAATGTCGGCGGCGTCCCGGAAGGCCATGACGCCGCGGTCATCGCCGCGCTGGCGGAGACCCATGCCGGCGGCGTGCTGCACGTGGCGGTCGATGACGTCCGCATGGCGCATCTCATCGAGGCGCTGGCCTTCTTCGCGCCGAAACAGCGGGTCGTGGCGTTCCCGGCCTGGGACTGCCTGCCTTATGACCGGGTCTCGCCCCATCGCGACATCCTGGCGCGTCGGGTCGATGCCCTGACCGATCTCGCCCATCTCAGGGCCGATGATCCGAAGCCGATCGTCGTCACCACGGTCTCGGCGATCCTGCAGCGCGTGCCGGCGCCGCAATCCTTCGCTGCCGCGGCGCAGGAGCTGTGGCGGGGACAGGCGATCAGCCAGCAGGCCTTGATCGACTACCTGCTCGGCAATGGTTATCTCCGCTCCGGCACGGTCGGGGAGCCCGGCGAGTTTGCGGTCCGCGGCGGCATCGTCGATCTCTATCCACCGGGGGCGCCGCAGCCTCTGCGCGTCGACTTCTTCGGCGACGAGGTCGAGGACATCCGCCTGTTCGATGCCCTGAGCCAGCGCAGCCAGGAGAAGATCGAGCGCTTTGTCCTCAAACCCGTCAACGAGGTCACGCTCAACCCGGCGTCGATCGAGCGCTTTCGGTCCGGCTATCGCACCGAGTTCGGCAGCGTCAGCGACGATCCGCTCTACGAGGCGATCAGCGCCGGCCGGCAATATCCCGGCATGGAGCACTGGCTGCCGCTGTTCTTGACCGAGCTGGTGCCGCTGACCCGCTACCTGCCCGACGCGATCCTCACCCTCGACCACCAGTTCGAGGAGGCGAAGAAGGCGCGGTTGGAGATGATCTCCGACTTCTACCAGGCGCGCACCGACCTGCAGCGGGCGGAGCGGGAGAGCGGCGGCGCGCCCTACCGGCCGCTCCATCCCGGCAAGCTCTATCTGGTCGAGAACGGCTGGCACCAGGTGGAGCGCAACCGCCCGGTCTTGGCTTTCAATCACTACCGCCATCCCGAGAGCGCCGGCTGGGCCGACGCCGGCGGCCGTGCCGGCCTAAGCTTCGCCGAGGCGCGCACCAATCCCGACATCAATCTCTACGACGCCGTCGTCCGCGCCTTGCGGCCGGAGATCGCGAGTGGCCGAAGCGTGCTGCTGACCGCCAGCAGTGCGGGGGCGATCGAACGTCTTTCCGGCCTCATTGCGGATCACGGCCTCGCGGCGCCAAAGCCGGTCGAGCATGCCGACGACCTTGCCGCGCTGGAGCCGGGCACGATCGCGCGCGCGGTGCTCGACCTGCCGAGCGGCTTCTCGGCGGGGAAGCTGCTGGTCGTCACCGAGCAGGACGTCCTCGGCGATCGCCTGACCCGCGCCATCAGCCGCAAGAAGAAGAGCGAGACCTTCCTCGCGGAGCTCGCCAACTTCCATGCCGGCGACTACGTGGTGCACACCGATCACGGTATCGGCCGCTATGAGGGGCTGGAGACGCTCGATGTCGGCGGCGCGCCGCATGACTGCCTGCGGGTGATCTACGAAGGCAACGACAAGCTGTTCGTGCCGGTCGAGAACATCGAGGTGATCTCCCGCTACGGCGGCGAGGATGCGATCGTCGCCCTCGACAAGCTCGGCTCCGCCGCCTGGCAGAACCGCAAGGCGCGGGTGAAGCAGCGGATCCGCGACATCGCCCAGCAGCTGCTGAAGATCGCCGCCCAGCGTGCAATCCGCGAGACCGAGCCGGTGCAGCGCCCGGAGGGGCTCTACGACGAGTTCTGTGCCCGGTTCCCCTATGCCGAGACCGAGGACCAGCTCCGTGCCATCGACGAGGTGATGGCGGATCTTTCGTCCGGCCGTCCGATGGATCGCCTGGTCTGCGGCGATGTCGGCTTCGGCAAGACCGAGGTCGCCTTGCGCGCCGCCTTCGCCGTCGCCATGAGCGGCCGGCAGGTGGCGGTGGTGACCCCGACCACCTTGCTCTGTCGCCAGCACTTCCGGACCTTCACCGAGCGCTTCGCCGGCTTCCCGGTGCAGGTGCGCCAGCTTTCGCGCCTGGTGTCGACGAAGGACGCTACGGAGACGAGGGCGGCGCTCAAGGATGGCAAGATCGATATCCTGATCGGCACCCATGCTGTGCTGGCGAAATCGGTCGAGTTCTCCGATCTTGGCATGGTGATCGTCGATGAGGAGCAGCATTTCGGCGTCACCCAGAAGGAGCGGCTGAAGGAGCTCCGCGGCGATATCCATGTGCTGACCCTGA
>Ga0335080_10003457_pt1 | contig 15968 bp, 16 predicted proteins | sample Lox_Sample_34_FD_206720 | JGI IMG/M metagenome (GOLD analysis project Ga0335080, IMG submission 206720) | Soil microbial communities from Loxahatchee National Wildlife Refuge, Florida, United States - Lox_Sample_3.4 | ecosystem: Environmental > Terrestrial > Soil > Wetlands | place: USA...
TCTGCGGCGTCCCCGGAGGATTCGTCGGCGGCCGCTCCTCCCGTGGCACGTTCTCGAAAGGGTTCGCCGGCCGCTGCGGCGGATTGGTGGGAGGCGGCGTTTGCTGAGGGGGCGTCTGTTGTGGAGGCGCTTGCTGTGGCGGAGTCTGGGCCGGCTGCGTCTGTGGCGGCGTCTGCTGCGGCGGAGTCTGCTGTGGCGGATTCTGCTGGCACCACAGAGGTACCTCACAGGATGCGCAGAGGCAGGCCGCGGCAACGGCCAGGCTAACGCGCCGGGAGAACTTCATGAAAGCATACCTTTCCACTCTGCGGTGACGAGACAGTTTCGATTCCAATGAGGTAAAGCATTAGTTTAGCGGATCTTGAAGGCCCTCAACAACGAGTGCCCAGGGCTACAGGTGTGAAGCTTGGGCACAGAATTGCCTGCCCGGTTAACCTGCTGCCGCCACCGCCCCCCGGATAAAATTCACGATTGCGTCCAGCGATGCTCCCGGCTGAAACACCTCCGCCACTCCCAGCCGTTTGAGCTCCGCCGCATCCTCGTCGGGCACAATCCCGCCCACCACCACCTTGACGTCCCCCATGTCCTTCTCCCGCAGCAGGTCCATCACTCGCGGAACAATCGCGTTATGGGCCCCGGAGAGTATGGAGAGTCCGATCACCTGGACATCTTCCTGCAGCGCCGCGTTGACGATCATCTCGGGTGTCTGGCGCAGGCCCGTGTAGATGACCTCCATTCCAGCATCGCGAAGCGCCCGGGCGATCACCTTCGCGCCCCGGTCGTGGCCGTCCAAACCTGGCTTGGCCACCAGAACTCGAATCGGGTGTGGCATGTTCAGAGGTGCGTCGTTTCCTGGTACGTGCCGAACACCGCGCGCAGCGCATCGCAGATTTCGCCCAGCGTCGCGTACGACCGCACGGCATCGAGCAGGAACGGCATCGTGTTTTCGGTACTTTCGGCGGCGCGCCGGAGAGCATCCAGCGCGCGGCGCACTTTGCCATTATCGCGCCGCGTGCGCAGTGCCGCCAGTTTGGCCGCCTGGTGAACCGCGCTCGTTTCGTCGATCTGCAGCAGCTCGATCGGTTCATCGTCGCTCTGGAAACGGTTTACCCCCACGATCACGCGGTCGCCGCTTTCTACTTCGCGCTGATAGCGGTAGCTCGCCGCGGCGATCTCGCTCTGCGGAAATCCCGCGTCGATGGCGGCCACCATCCCGCCCATCTCATCGATTTGGCGGATATAGCGGTCGGCGGCTTCTTCGGTCCTTAGCGTCAGGTCTTCCAGGAAATAGCTGCCGCCGAGTGGATCGGGTGCGGCGGTGAGGCCGCTTTCGTACGCCAGAACCTGCTGCGTCCGCAGTGCGATCGTCACGGCGTGCTCCCCCGGCAGTGCGTAAGCTTCGTCGAGCGAATTGGTATGCAGCGATTGCGCGCCGCCCAGCACCGCCGCCATCGCCTGAAGTGCCGTCCGTACCACGTTGTTGTAGGGCTGCTGCCACGTGAGAGAGCATCCCGCCGTCTGCGCGTGAAAACGCAGCTTCATGCTGCGTTCGTTTTTGGCCCCGTAGCGGTCGCGCATGCAACAGGCCCAGATTCTCCGTGCCGCCCGGTACTTCGCGACCTCCTCGAAGAAGTCGCTGTGCGCATTGAAGAAAAAACTGAGCCGCGGGGCGAAATCGTCGATGTCCAGGCCCCGGGCAAGCGCCCAGTCCACGTACTCGATGCCGTCGCGCAGCGTAAACGCAAGCTCCTGCACCGCCGTCGAACCGGCCTCGCGAATGTGATATCCGCTGATCGAAATCGGATTGAAGCGCGGCGCGTTCCGGGCGCCGAACTCGATCGTGTCAGTGACCAGCCGCATCGATGGCTTCGGCGGAAAGATGTACTCCTTTTGCGCGATGTACTCTTTCAGGATGTCGTTCTGCAGCGTGCCCGACAGCTGCGCGAGATCCACACCCTGCTGCTCCGCCACCGCCAGGTACATGGCCCACAAAACCGCCGCCGGCGAATTAATCGTCATCGATACCGTAACTTCGCCCAGGGGAATCCCCCGGAAGAGGATCTCCATGTCCTCCAGCGAGGAAACACTGGCGCCGCACTTTCCGACTTCGCCCTCGCTCATCGGGTGGTCGGCGTCGTAGCCCATTAACGTCGGCAGATCGAACGCAACCGACAGGCCGCTCTGGCCCTGCTCCAGCAGGTAATGGTAGCGGCGATTGGTCTCCTCCGGAGTCGCGAAGCCGGAGAACTGCCGCATCGTCCAGAGCCTGCCCCGGTACATGTCTGGGTGAATCCCGCGCATATACGGGAACTCGCCGGGCGAACCGATGTCGGTCGCACGCTCGGTGTAAACCGGTTCGATCGGGACCCCGCTGATGGTTGTGAACTGCCGTTCGGCGGCTTTCATGAATGCGCCAGCTAGAGCTATCTTAGCTCACGCACCCGGTACGTCCCGCTTCCCTGCGCCCGCCTCCCAAAACCGTCAAGATGCGGACATTCCGGACCCTTTTGTGTTCCACTTGCAAATCCGGGACCGCGGTGATATAAACTTGTCGGAAATCATCAGATTCAAGGGATGCAAATTTCGAAGCGAGGGACACGGTAAGGGTTCAGCTCAACACAACCCAGGTATCTTTCAACGGCCACTCATTTATTTCAATCATCGGGCCTCGTTCCCAAAGTGAGCCTGCGATCCTGCCCGGTCCCTCGCGCGGAAGTTTGTTTCCCATAATCTGATGTGTGTGTTCAGAGGGATAGTGGCCGGGGCAATCCCGGCCGGGGGACAGCATGGCGAATTCTACGTCCGAGACGCCCGGGTCCGCGCCTCCACAGGAGAGGACTGCGGCTGGTAAGGCCAGCCCATCTCTGGCCCAGGCGCTTCGCAATATATTCTCCAAGAACGAGGAAAACGAGGAAGGCAAGGTAATCGCGCGCCGCCGCAAATTCGTTATGGCGGCGGTCCTGGGATCGCTCAGCGTCAATTTCCTGATGTTTCTGCGGTTTTTCTTCCCGCGAGCGCTCTACGAACCCAAGACCAAGTTCCGCATCGGTTACCCGTCCGATTTCGGCTTCGGGGTCGATACCAAGTTCCAGAATCAGTACCGGATCTGGGTGGTGCGCAACACCGAGGGCATCTTCGTCATCTCTGCCATCTGCACCCATCTCGGCTGCACACCGGACTGGAAGGCTAGCGAAAACAAATTCAAATGCCCGTGCCATGGCAGCGGCTACGATCCCGAAGGTGTCAACTTCGAGGGACCGGCGCCGCGTCCCATGGACCGCGCGCACGTCGAGCTCGACCCGGAAGGCCAGATCGTCGTCGACCTGAGCCACCTTTATAAATGGCCAAAGGGCGAGCCTTCGCAGTTCAACGATCCCGGCGCCATCATCCGTATATGAGGAGTCATCATGCCTGAAACCAATGGATCCAACGGCGCGCCCCCGGCGGGTGGCGCCAGCGGCAACGGCAGCGGAAACGGTAACGGCAGCGGCGGCAAACTCGCTGCCATCATGGCCGGAGCCAAAGCCACCAAGACCCGCGCCGTCGAAGAACTCACCGAAACCGTCAAAGCTCCCGAGAAAACCGACGTCTGGAAGAGCGTCCTTCGCGTCAAGCACGACGAAACGCCCCGCAGCCGCGCGCTCGGCGTGCTCAGCAACGTCTTCCTGCACCTGCATCCCGCAAAGATCAATCGCGATGCCGTTGCCTACAACTACACCTGGGGTATGGGTGGCATGACGTTCTACGTCTACATTACGCTCGTCTTCACCGGCACGCTGCTGATGTTCTACTATCACCCCTCCAAGGTTGTCGCCTTCCGCGACATCCTCTACCTGGAAAGCGACGTCCCCTTCGGGAAGCTGCTCCGCAACATGCACCGCTGGGGCGCGCACCTCATGGTGATCATGGTCGAGCTCCACATGTTCCGCGTCTTTCTTACCGGGTCTTACAAGAAGCCGCGCGAATTCAACTGGGTGGTCGGCGTCCTCTTGCTGGTGCTCACGCTACTCCTAAGCTTCACCGGTTATCTCTTGCCCGACGATCAGCTCGGTTTCTGGGCGGTCACGGTCGGGACCAACATGGCCCGTGCGACGCCGCTCCTCGGCCACGACGGCCCGTTCGGTCCGCAGCTTGGCATGACGCCGTTCAACGATGTGCGCTTCGGCCTCCTCGGCGGCTCGATCGTCGATTCCAACGCCTTGCTGCGCGCCTACATCTGGCACTGTGTCGCGATTCCGATCATCGCCAGCGCCTTCATGGTTGTCCACTTCTGGCGCGTGCGCAAAGACGGCGGTATCTCCGGCCCGTCCCCCATGGTGCTGGAGAGCGAGATTAAGGAAGTGAAAAAGATATGAGTGAAGGAGCCAGGAGCCACGGGTCACGAGCCAGGAGAGCGCGGCGGACTGCTGTGGCTCTGGCTCCTGACTCCTAGCTCCTGGCTCCTAAAGGTTTTTTATGGACCTCCATCAACTCTGGACCATCGTCAGCACACCGGACAACGTCCCCATCGTGCTGCTCCTCTTTGTCGTGCCCTTCTATACCTGGTACGGACTGCGTCAAGCCTTCGCCAACGATCGCCTGATCGCGCAGCTCGAGGCCAACCCCGAAATGGCGAAGACCCACCACCGCAAGACTCAGCCCTGGCGTCCCGAGTGGGCTCGCGAAGTCCACGTGTGGCCATACCTGTTGCGCATCGAGTTCCTGGCAGCCATCATCGTCACCGTCATCCTCATGGTCTGGTCGATCACGCTCAACGCGCCGCTCGAGGAGCCGGCGAATCCCACCCTCACCATGAACCCTTCGAAGGCGCCGTGGTATTTTCTCGGGCTCCAGGAAATGCTGGTCTATTTCGATCCCTGGATGGCCGGTGTGGTGATGCCCAGCCTGATCATCGTTGGGCTGATGGTCATACCCTATATAGATACCAATCCGCTTGGCAACGGCTACTACACTTACAAACAGCGTAAGTTTTCCATCTGGACGTTCATTTTCGGATTCATCGTCCTGTGGGTCACCATGATCGTGATCGGCACGCTGATCCGCGGGCCGGGCTGGATGTGGTTCTGGCCGGGCACGACGTGGGACCACAACCGCCTCATCTTCGAGGTCAACCGCGACCTGCCGGATATCGTGGGCATCCACACCCGCATCCCCAAGATCATCTTCGGTGCGATCGTTGTGGGCGGTTATTGCGTGGCCGCGGCCATGTTTGTCCACAAGCTGATCACCTGGACGCCCTTCAATCGCAAGGTCTACGCGCGCATGAGCGTCCTGCAATACACCGTGATGCAGGTCTTTCTGGTGATCATGCTGGCCCTGCCCGTGAAAATCCTGCTGCGGCAGTTGTTCCGCATCAAGTACGTCTGGGTGACTCCCTGGTTTAACATATGAGCGATCAAGAAAAAGACCCAGTAGTCAATTCATCACTTAGCAAGCCGTTATTTGTATCTTCGTTGCTCCTGGTCTTATCGCTGATCTGGGGCCTGTATGACGAGATGTACACGATCCGTCCCTGGAAAGGCTATGAGTCGCGATTCGAGAAGCTGTATTCGCGATATCTGAAGACCGCTTCCGTGGGAGAGGGCGAACTGGAAAGGCAGATCAAGAGCTCTCCAGAGTACAAACGGCTCGATGCCGAGATGCAGACCGCGGAGAAAGCCGCCCTGCCGGGCGCCTCGGCCATCGACAAAAAGATCAACCAGGAATTAGTGCCCAAAATCCTGGCATTGAACGATCCTTTCCAGGAGACCCGCAGCCACATCGGCTCCCTCACCTACGAAATCGAGGTGTCGCATAGCGACAGCCATAAGGACTCGCTCCGCAAACAAATCGACGAGCTCAAGAAGGAGGTCCACAAGGTCTCTCTGCCCGGCGAGGACCAGGCCCGCCAGATGGATTTCAAGGCAATGGGCGATCAGCTCCAAGCCTGGAAGGACGAAAAAGCCCGCCTCTTGCAGCAACGCGTTGACCTCATGAAGCAGGCCACGGACCTCCGCGCGAAGCGTGACCAGTACCTCTCCGACCGCATCGCCGACGCCTCCAGCGCCACCATCACCGCGGTACAGAACTCGCTCGACAAGTTCGATATCCGCATCCGCCAGATCCACATCAAAGACGTCGATCTCGTGGACCGCTGCGAATCCTGTCACCTGGGAACGCGCGAGCCGGTAACGCTCACCAAGGCTTCCATGGGCGGCGAAGAGGTTTTCGTCAGCCACCCGAATAAAGAACTGCTCAAGATCCACGATCCCGAGCGCTTCGGCTGCACTCCGTGTCACGGGGGCAACGGCGCCGCGATCTCCAGCGTCGAAAAGGCGCACGGCTATAACAAATTCTGGCTGTGGCCGCTGCATCACAAGGAGAACATCGAGGCCGGCTGCCAGCAGTGCCACGTCCGTGAAATCGTCACCGAGATGGCCGACACGCTCAACCAGGGCCGCGAAACCTTCCGGCTTCGCGGCTGCATGGGCTGTCATCGCTACGAGGGCTTCGACCGCGAGGCCGACGAGATCACTAGCGTCAACCAGCAGATCCGCCAGCTCGAGCAGCAAAAAGCCGAGTGGCAGCGCGAGGTCGGCTTCTCAGAAGCGAAAGCCAACAACCCCCGCACCTCCGACGCCGACGCGAAAAAGCTGTTCGCGCATGCCAACGATCTTAAGGTTCGCTCCAGCGGCCTCGACGCACGCATCGAGCAGCTTGATATGCGCTCCCACGAGCTCGTCCGCGAAGTCAAAAAGGTCGGACCCAGCCTCAAGGAAGTCCGCGCCAAGCTGAAAAAAGAGTGGATCCCCGTCTGGCTCAAAGATCCGCACCAGTGGCGCGAAGGCACCAAGATGCCCACCTTCCGCCTCGACGATAACGAGATCCGTGCCATCTCCGCCTTCATCTGGCAATCTGGCGTCCAGGCGACTCTTCCTCAGCAGAAGCCTGGCGACCCTGAACGCGGCAAAGAGAGCTTCGAGACCCGCGGCTGCATGGCCTGCCATTCCATGGGCGAGGGCGGCGCCAAGCAGGGCGGAACCTTTGCTGCCAACCTGACGCGCGAAGGCGAGAAGGCCAACTACGATTACCTCGTCCGCTGGGTCCACAACCCGCGCCAGCGCTCCGCTCCCTACTGCACCTACGAAAAGAAAGATCTCACTGCCGAAGACTACCAGCGCCACAACCTGCCCTACGTGTTCGACCTCGAGCACAGCAAGTGCCCCAACGACGGCCACGAGCTCCAGGTGCAGCAGATGACCCCCATGCCCAGCCTGCGGCTCACCGAAGACGAAGCCCGCGACATCGCCAGCTACCTGATCACCCGCAAGCGCGACGGCGTCACCTACGCCAACACCGATTACATGGACGATCCCACGCTCAAGAACCAGGGCCTCGCGCTCGTCCGAAACTACGGCTGCGCCGCCTGCCACGAGATCGCAGGCCTCGAAGAAGAGCAGCGCATCGGCACAGAGCTCACCAAGGAAGGCTCGAAGCCCATCGAGCGCCTCGATTTCGCGCTGCTCGGTCACGAAGCCGAGCGCGAAGGCTGGCTCACCCACAAGGGCTTCTTCGAGCACAAACTCGCCGACCCCGCCATCTACGACAAGGGCAAGGAGAAGGCCAAGCAGGACCGGTTGAAGATGCCGAACTTCAATCTTTCCAAGCCTGAGATCGATGCGGTCACTACCTTCCTCGAAGGTTCGGTAGACGCCACCGTACCCGCTCGCTATTTCTACAACCCCGTGGGCCAGCAGCAGGACGTCATCGAAGGCTGGTGGGTCGTCCGCAAGTACAACTGCATGGGCTGCCACAAGGTCCACGTCAGCCAGCTCACTACCTTCGATACCATGACGCGCTACCAGGACCCGGACTGGAAAGACCAGAAGCCCCCGACACTGATCGGCGAAGGCGCGCGTGTCAATCCCGAATGGCTGATGCGCTTCCTCAACAACCCCGCGCTCAGCGAAACCGATACCAACCGCGATGGCGTGCGCCAGTACCTCAAGGCCCGCATGCCCACGTTCAGCTTCTCCGATGGCGAGGTCCGCAAGATAGTCCGCTTCTTCGAGGCACTGTCTTATCAGGCGCAGCCGTTCATCGCCGAGAAGCTCGACCCGCTCAGCGAGCAGGAGCGCACCATGGCCCGCCAGCTGTTCACTAGCGAGGGCGCGCCCTGCCTCAAATGCCACATGACCGGCGACCCCAAGCACGATTCCAAAGCCACCGCGCCCAATTTCACGGTCGCCAAGGATCGCCTCAAGCCCGGCTGGACCCGGCGCTGGATCCTGGACCCCGCTTTGATGAGTCCCGGTACCGCCATGCCCAGCGGCCTTTTCCGTCATGAAGACACCCGCTACGTCTTCGCCGGCCCGACGCCCGCCAGTTTCAACGGCTATACCAAGGACCACGCCGATCTGCTGGTCCGCTATATGTTCCAGTTCACTCCGGAAGAGCTCGGAAGGCTGCGCAGCAGCGCCAGCACCGGCAATTGACACCCAGATTCGAAAGAGGAGGCTCACAGAGCAATGCGAAAGATTTGGATCGGAGCAGTACTTAGCTGTTCCCTGACCTTCATTGGTTGCGGCGGAGGAGAGAAACCCGCTGAAACCGCGAAATCGGAAGGCGCCGCGCCCGCCGGCGGTGGGGGCACCGCCACGCCTGACGAAGCCAACGGCGGGACCGTCACCGGAAAGGTTGCGTTCACCGGCGACAAGCCCAAGATGGCCACGCTCGATATGTCCGCGCAGCCCAAGTGCGAGGCCGCTCACAAGGGCGAAGCCGTCAAAAGCCAGGAAGTCGTGGTCAATTCCAACGGCACGCTCAAGAATGCGTTCGTGTGGATCAAGTCCGGCCTGCCCGACAAGCAGTGGGCCATTCCATCCAATGCCGTCAGCCTCGATCAGCACGGCTGCATGTACGAGCCCCACGTGATCGGCATCGTCGCCGGCCAGAACATCGAAGTCAAAAACAGCGACCCGACCAACCACAACATCCACCCCATGCCGCAGGTCAATGCCGACTGGAATGAATCCCAGTCGCCCGGCGAACCGCCTAAAATGAAGACCTTCCCCCGCCAGGAAGTCATGATCCCGGTGAAATGCAACGTGCATCCGTGGATGCGCTCGTATATCGGAGTGGTGAGCAGCCCGTTCTTCGCCGTGACTGGCGACGATGGAACGTTTACAATCAAGGGACTGCCCCCCGGGACCTACACCATTGAAGTCTGGCACGAGAAGTACGGCACACAAGACCAGCAAGTCACCGTCGGAGCAAAAGAAAGCAAGACTGTTGATTTTTCCATTAAGGGATAAAGAGGGATAGACAATGGGGCGGGATGATTTGGGAAGCCCGCCCCGGGTGTGATGCATCCAACAATTGTGGATTCTGTCTGGCTGCGCCGCTACGCCGCGCTCGTGGTGTGCTGTACCTTCGCGCTCGTCGTAGCCGGGGGTTTCGTTACAAGCCACGACGCAGCTCTCGCCATCCCCGATTGGCCCCTTAACTGGGGTCGATTAATTCCCCCACTGGAAGCAAATATTCGCTACGAATTCGCGCACCGCGTGCTTGCGATGATAACCGCATTACTGACGGCGGGCCTTGCGGTGAAGCTCCGCACCAGGCTTGCGTGGACGGCGCTCGCGGCAGTCCTCGTGCAGGCCGGTCTTGGGGGAGTTCTTGTGAGGTACATCGACCCGGCGTGGGCAGCCGTGGTCCACGCCGCCCTGGCGCAGCTCTTTTTCGGTCTCACGGTAGCCTTGGCGTGGCGGACGAGTCGTCTGCTCTCAATGCCTGCCTCCGTGGCCGCCATCGCGCTCTTCGCCCAAACCGTTCTCGGCGCGGCCGTCCGCCATCACATCGCCAGCCCGATTCCGCACATCTTCGGCGCCGCCGTCGCCACCATCCTGGTCATGTGGGCGGGCCTTTCTACCCTCATGACTCACATGGACGATCCGGCGCTCCGCCGTCCCGCGCTCGCGCTCCTCTCCCTGACGTTCTCGCAAGTTTTCCTCGGCATCGCCGCCTACATGGCGCGGGCCGCCACCGCCGATGCCCCCCAACCCATGCCGCTCATGGTTTGGATCACCGTGGCGCACGTCGCCGCCGGATCGCTCGCATTTGGCGCCGCGGTCGTCCTCGCCGGGCAGGCCGCCCCGCACACGCCACTCACGCAAAGGACGGCCGAAGCCTGATGCGCTCCTATATCGAACTCACCAAGCCGCGCATCACGTGGCTCATCCTTATGAGCACCGGCATCGGCTACTTCTTCGGTCTTCCCTCGCACGCTCTGGGCGATATCAACCTGCTCCTGATGCTGCACACGATCGTCGGCACCGCGCTGATCGCGTCCGGCACCGCCGCACTGAACCAGTGGTACGAGCGCGACGCGGACGTGAAGATGCGGCGCACCGCCGCCCGTCCGCTGCCTTCCGGCCGTCTGGACGCGATGCACGCTTTGCTCTTCGGCGCCGCTCTGTCCGTTGCCGGTTTCCTCGAGCTCTACATCGGCGCCAACCCGCTCGCCGCCTGGATCGGCGCGTTCACGCTGGCTAGCTACCTGTTCCTGTATACGCCCCTCAAGAGCCGAACCTGGTGGAGCACCACCATCGGCGCCATCCCCGGCGCCATGCCGCCCATGATCGGCTACGCGGCCGCGGCGGGCGCCATCACGCGCGAATCCTGGGTTCTGTTCGCCATCCTCTTCCTCTGGCAGTTTCCGCATTTCTACTCCATCGCCTGGATGTACAAAGAAGACTACGCCCGCGCCGGCATCCGCATGCTCCCCGTCGTCGACCCGGACTGCCGTTCCACCGCCCGCCAGATCGTCCTTTACGGGATCGCCCTGATTCCCGTGAGCCTGGTTCCCGGTATCCTGGGAATGTCGGGACGCATCTACCTCGTAGGAGCGCTGCTGCTGGGGTTGTGGTTCCTTTACTCCGGTGTGCGAGTAGCCCTCGAGCGCAGCCTGGTGCGCGCGCGCGGAGTCCTCATTACCAGCGTGTTGTACCTGCCGCTCATCTACGGGCTGATGCTCCTGGATAGGCCGGGTCTGTGATTGAAGTCCAAAACGTCACCCACCGGTACGCCGACCGCGCCGCGCTCTCGAATGTCAGCTTCGAGGTGAAGAAAGGCGAGATCTTCGGCCTGCTCGGGCCGAATGGCGGCGGCAAATCCACCCTCTTCCGAATTCTCACCACGATGATGGTGCCCACCGAGGGCCGCGCTACTATTGCGGGTTTCGACGTCGCCCGCGAACCCGCGCAGGTCCGCAGTCAGGTGGGCGTGGTCTTCCAGACCCAGAGCCTCGACAAGGCCCTCACCGTCGAAGAGAACCTCCGCGCGCAAGGCCACCTGCACGGCCTGAGTGGCGCAATCCTCCGCGAGCGAATGGATGCCGCCATGGACCGCCTCGGTCTCCTCGACCGCCGCCGCGATCTCGTGGATACGCTCTCCGGCGGCCTCAAGCGTCGAGTCGAAATCGCCAAGGCTCTGCTGCACCGGCCCCAGGTGCTGCTCATGGACGAGGCCTCCACCGGCCTCGATCCCGCCGCCCGCCGCGACGTCTCGCGCCACGTCGAAAGCCTTCGCGAGAAGGAAGGCGTCACCATCCTGCTCACCACCCACATTCTGGAAGAAGCGGACCGCTGTGACCGCTTGATCCTTTTGCACAAGGGCAACATCGTCGCGCAAGGCAGCCCCCGTGAATTGCGCTCGCGCATCGGCGGCGACGTCGTCGTGCTCGAGACCGCCGATTCCCAGTCGCTCGCCGCCGGCATCGCGCAGCGCTTCCAACTCGCTCCCACGGTGGTGGATGGCCAGGTCCGCGTCGAGATCGCCAATGGCCACCGCTTCATCGCGGAAGTGGTCGAGGCGTTCCCCGGCGCGGTCGATTCCGTCGGCCTGCACAAACCCACGCTCGAAGACGTCTTCGTGCGCGAGACCGGAGCCTCCATCGATGAATAGCTTCGTCCTTCCCGCCGCCACGCTCTGGCAGCGCGAGCTGGTCCGCTTCTGGCGCCAGAAAAGCCGAGTGCTCGGCGTCGTGGCATCGCCGCTGGTCTTCTGGCTCCTGATCGGCTACGGCTCCAACGACCTCGCCCGCTTCTACTCCGGCGCGCTGGTGCTGACGGTTATGTTCTCCGCGATCTTCAGCACCATCTCGATCATCGAAGACCGCCGCGAAGGCTTCCTGCTTTCCATGCTGGTCAGCCCCGCCCCGCGCACCAGCATGGTGCTTGGCAAGATCCTCGGCGCCGCCACGCTCGCCTGGATCCAGGGTCTCATCTTCCTCTGCTTCGCCCCGCTCGCCGGCGTCGGAATCGGCGCATTCGAGCTCATCCCCGTCGCCGCCGCGATCTTCCTCATCAGCTTCACCCTCACCGGTCTCGGCTTCGTCATCGCCTGGCGCATGGACTCCACCGCTGGTTTCCACGCCATTATGAACCTCCTGCTGGTTCCCATGTGGATGGTTTCCGGCTCGCTCTTCCCCATGGCGACCGCCCACGGCTGGGTGAAGGCGATCATGTGGATTAACCCCCTGACCTACTCCATCGCGCTCCTCAACCACACCCTTCGCCTCCCCAACGCAGCTCCCGGGCTCACCGAAAGCCTGGTCGTAACCGCCGCCTTCGGCCTGGTTCTCCTCCTGGCCTCGGGCGCGATGGCAGCCCAAAAATCCACCCGCAGCGCCGCATGATCACTCATCGCCCAAAATCTCCGCGCAACCTCCGCCTCTCGGCGCCTCCGCGTGTAGTGGTACCCCTCGCCGTCGCCGCCCTCCTCCTCTCCTGCACCCAAATCAAGCCCCTCCCCATCCTCGGCCAGATCCCGCAATTCGACCTCATCTCCTCCACCGGGCAACCCTTCGACAGCCGCACTCTCGACGGCCACATCTGGATCGCCGACTTCATCTACACCACCTGCGACGGTCCCTGCCCCATGATGAGCCATCAGATGCGCGGCATCCAGAGCTCCACCGAATCGACCCCCGCGGTCAGGCTCGTCAGCTTCACCGTCGATCCCAAGCATGACACCCCCGAGGCCCTCGCCCGCTACTCCAAATTCTTCAAGGCGGACAACTCCCGCTGGTATTTTCTCACCGGCGACATCGCCCGCCTCAACGACCTCGGCCTGAACGCGTTCAAACTCAACGGCGTCAACGGCGATCTCAGCCACTCCACCCGCTTCGTCCTTGTTGACGGCCGCCGCCATATTCGCGGCTTTTATCTCTCCTCCGACGACGATTTCCCCAAGCGCCTTCTCCACGACATCCGCCAGCTTCAAGCGGAGCGATCATGACCCAGTACCTTCCCACCGTGAATGCCACATTGAATGCCATCTCGGCGGTGCTCCTGGTATGGGCCTACACGCTGATCCGCCGAAAACAAGTGGACCAGCACCGTCGCGTAATGCTTACCGCTTTCGGTACGTCATGCCTGTTCTTGGTTTGTTATCTCGTTTATCACGCACAGGTAGGCTCAGTTCGATTTCAGCATCCTGGCGCGATCCGAACGGTCTATCTCACCATCCTCGCGACCCACACCGTCCTGGCTGCGGCGGTCCCCGTGCTCGCGATCATCACTCTTCGCCGCGGTTTGTCGGGGCGCTACGACAAGCACCGCCGCATCGCTCGCTGGACACTGCCCATTTGGCTCTACGTGAGCGTGACCGGTGTGGCGGTGTACATGATGCTTTATCATCTTTGAGCCGCTACAATGAATCAGGTGAGCCGTGACTGACGACGAAATCAGGACACATATCGAGTCTCTGCACGGGAACTTGTCTCAACTGTACGAGATCGTAACCATTCAGCGTGACGAGACTCGCGAGCATGGCAGACAGATCGCTCAGCTCACAAACCTCTTCGCACAGGACGCCGAAGACATTCGCGCTCTCGCCCGCATCGCTCAGGCTCACCCGGATCGACTCGACCGTCTTGAGGGCCAGTAGCGTGCCCGACCAAGAATCCTCCCTCCGCAAGCACCTCGACAACCTTCTGCGCATGGAAGGCGCCCACCTGTCCTTCGCCGAAGCCGTCGCCAGCTTCCCCGCCGCCCTGCGCGGCAAGAAGCCCAAAGGCGCACCCCACACCGCGTGGCAGCTTCTCGAGCACATGCGTCTCGCGCAGGAAGACATCCTCGATTTCAGCCGCAATCCCGACTACCGGGAGCGCAAATTCCCCGACGATTACTGGCCGGGCACCGAAGCCCCGCCAAGTGATGATGCCTGGCAAAACAGTGTTAAGCAGTTCGAGAAGGATCTCAAAGCCATGCAGAAGCTCGTCGCCGATGCCGGCCACGACCTGTTCGCGAGGTTCCCTCACGGCCAGGGCCAGACCCTGCTCCGCGAAGCCCTCCTGGTGGCGGACCACAATGCCTACCACCTCGGCCAGATCGTGTTTCTGCGGAAGATACTGGAAGCGTGAGCGCTAGCCTCGTTGCGACCACCAGATGAGCGTTGCCATAGCTGCACCGAACAGCCCAAACCCGCCGAGCACGACGTAGCTCCAGATGTTGCCGAGGTTGACGGTGTATCCGAACCCGATCCGCTTCTGCACAAAAATAGCAGGGTCGTTGGAGTTCACGTAGATCGATCCCAGTGTCCAGCATTCGTCCGGTGTCGCCTCCGCCGGCGCGTTCGGCATGGCGTTCGCCCGCCAACCCGCCATGCACGCCGCCGCTACGAACGCCACGGTCAAGCCCAGCAGTGCCGTGACCGGAGCCCGCACCAGCGGCATCAATCCTACAATCGTCAACACTGCGCCCATCAGGTACATGCCCCCGACGAAGATCCCAGGGATCGCCGTCGGCCGCACGCTTTTCCGCGATCCGATCATTACTGCCGCCCACAACAACAGCATGAGTAGCAGCATGCCTTCGCTGAACCACAGCCGCCCGAATACCGCCGCCTCGCTCTTCGCCACCCAGCGATCCGGCGCCCCGTTCCACCCGAAGTGGACTGGATACCGCTCCGGAATCTCGCTCCAGTGGGCGCGCAGATAGAAGATCGCCGCCGCCGGTCCCGCGAACGGAGGCAGCGCCAGCCAGCCCCACCACGGCAGGCCCCGCTCCGGCGACAGTTCGGCCTCACGCACATCCGGAACCTTCAGGGCATAAGGCCGCACCCGGAAATACGTCCAGAGGAAAGTCGCGAGCGCCAGCACCATCGGCGCAATCGTCAGCGCGGCGAGAGTCGAATCCTCCAGCCCGCCAGTCCCGATCAGGATAGCTGCCGCGAGCGAAAACCAGCCGAACACCCATCCTATGTACTGTGCGAGAATCTTCCGCCCCGCGCCGGTCGCCCGAAACTCCGCTCCCGTCCGCACGCCGAAGAACATGCGTCTGGGCGAAAGATAAGGCAGAGCCATCATCACCGCCCCTTCCAGGATCACGATCGCCGTCAACATCCAAACCGGCCTTGTCATTGCAGCACCTCCATCAGGGCCCGCAGTTCCCCGGCGATCTTCGCCGCCGGGATCCCGGTGGCGCGCATCTCGGCAATCATGTTTCGCATCCGAACGCGAAACTCCTCCAGCCGCTCCGGACTCGCCGCCGCGGGCGTCCCGCGCGCGATCACCCGCGCTCCGCGTCCGTGGCGCAGGTCCAGCCAGCCTTCCTCGGCAAGCTGCCGGTAACCCTCGCCGACGGTGTTGAAGTGAACCCCCAATTCCATCGCCAGTTGCCGAACCGAGGGCAAATCGCTCCCCGGCCGTAAGTCTCCATTCACCAGCAGAACCCGGATGGCATCCACGATCTGCCGGTACGCCGGTACCTGCGAACTCAAATCGATCCGGATTTTGGGTCCTCCTGCCATATGCTCCAGTGTCTACTGTACACATACATTATACAGTTGTCAAGCGATATTTTTCGCCTCCACTCCACTGCGCCTCCGCGCGTCATCTCCACAAAGGCATGCGGACCTCTCTCTTGTGCCTGCTCGCCGCTGTCGCGCTGCAAGCCGCCGTGATCCGCGGCACGGTGGTCGAACAT
>Ga0335080_10003460_pt1 | contig 15965 bp, 19 predicted proteins | sample Lox_Sample_34_FD_206720 | JGI IMG/M metagenome (GOLD analysis project Ga0335080, IMG submission 206720) | Soil microbial communities from Loxahatchee National Wildlife Refuge, Florida, United States - Lox_Sample_3.4 | ecosystem: Environmental > Terrestrial > Soil > Wetlands | place: USA...
CGTCACCATGGAAGCGCTGGCTCCATTTCGTACCGCCGCTTTTGCGCGCCCCGCAGGCGATCCCGCGCCCTTGCCATATCTGCTGGATGCGGAAGATCAACAATACGGCGGCGTGAGTTTGAATCTCGAAGTCTCAATTCGGTCGGCGCGCATGCGCGAGCGCGCCCTGCCTCCGCTCGTCCTCGGCCGCAGCAATCTTCGCGATCTCTACTGGACCATGGCGCAAATGCTCACCCACCATGCCAGCAACGGCTGCAATCTTCGGCCCGGAGACCTGGTGGCGAGTGGAACCGTGTCCGGCGCCGAAAAGAGCGCCCGCGGCTGCCTTCTTGAACTGACCTCGCGCGGCCGGGAGCCGATCGCCTTGCCGGACGGAGAGCTGAGAAGATTCCTGGAAGATGGGGATGAGATCGTGCTGCGCGGACACTGCCAGGGCGACGGCTTCCGCCGCATTGGGCTGGGCGCCTGCACTGGCAGAATCGCGGCGGCGGGCGAGCGCTAACGGCGTTCCACAGCCAACCTCGAGCACCCAAACCCTGGTTTGGCTGACGATTCAGCTCCGCAGGCGGATGAAACCGCTGAAAGAATTAACACGGTTTTAATAATCACCCTGTCATTCGCCGTTAACATTTCTTTCATGCCCGATCAGCCCCTCCGAATTGAAGAGCATCCCGCTTCTCGCGACGGAGTTCGTATACTGCGCCTTTCAGGTCCGCTGTCGTTGTCCAACGTATTTAACTTCCAGGCCAAAGTGCGCGCCGACGAATCCCGCGGACTGATTCTGGATTTCACTGATGTGCCGCTGGCCGATTCCGCTGGAATTGGAGCGCTTGTGGGAGCGTATGTCAGCCGGCAAAAGGATGGACGAACCCTGGGGTTGGTGGGTGTCAATCAGCGCATTCATCAGGCGCTCGAAGTCACGCGCGTAGAGGACTTCTTCAGCTTTTTTGGGACCGTGGCGGAGGCAGAGCAGGCCGCGCACTAGCTTTCGCAAAACCGAAACGCTCCTTGAACAGAAAAGGCGGCCTACTAGGCCGCCTCTCTTAAGATCGGATTTTGATCGTGGTGGTTTAAACGCCCTTTACGTTCTCTGCCTGCCAGCCCTTCGGGCCTTTCACAACGTCGAACTGGACCTGCTGACCTTCCTGGAGGCTGCGGAAACCGTTGGCCTGAATCGCGGAGAAGTGAACAAACACGTCCTCGCCGTTCTGGCGGCTGATAAAACCGTAACCCTTAGCGTCGTTAAACCACTTTACTGTTCCTGTTTCCATGGTGTTACTGTGTTCCTTTGGTGTTGAAATGTGCGCTGGAGCTCGTTGGATAGTGCAGGCAGGTCACGCTGTAGAGCGGGGTACTGCTTACAACCTCAAAGATCAAACGCTCCAATAGTATACCTGACTTTGAAGTCCGAATGCCAGCTGGTTCTTCTCCTTCCCCTAACTCCACCCGCAACAGACTCATTTGCATCTTTCTAAAGCCTGATACATCATAAACTTATGCGTATTTGGGCGGAAATCTCGCGGTCCCCGGTACTAGCCCTTTTGCTCGGCGGGGGGATGTGCTTGTCGGCGCGGGCCGACCTGGTCGACGACGTACGTACTCAACTGGCTCGTGGGGCCGGTTCCTCCGCCGAGGCCGAACTTGCCAGCTACAAGTCCCGGCTCGGCGTGACGCCCGAGTACCTTGAGGCCCTCTCCTGGATGGCACGCGCTGCGGCCGCAAGCCAGCACTGGGACACTGCAGTCTCCTACGCGACCGACACCAGGACGCTCGCCGAACAGCGCCTCAGCAAGGGAAAACTCGACGCCGAACCGCATTTGCCCATCGCCCTCGGTGCCGCCTATGAAGTCCTGGCCCAGGCCATGGCCGAAAAAGGTCAGCACGAAGCTGCGGTTCGGCTGCTGCGGTCGGCCTTGGCGCGCTATGGCACGACATCGATCGGGCCACGCTTGCAAAAGAACCTGAACCTGCTCTCCCTGGTCGGACATGCGGCTCCCGCTTTGCAAGCCGCGCAATATCTCGGCCCCAAGCCGCCCACCCTGTCGTCCCTGAAAGGTTCGCCCGTGTTGCTGTTCTTCTGGGCGCACTGGTGCGGCGACTGCAAGGCCGAGGTGCCCGTCATTACGCGCCTGAGGCAGGAATTCGCTCCGCAGGGGCTGGTCGTGATCGGCCCCACCCAACTCTACGGCTATGCTGCCCAGGGGAACGACGCTCCGCCGGCGCAGGAGCGTGCTTACATCGAGTCAGTGCGCAACCGCTACTACAGCAGCCTCCTCGACATGCCGGTACCGCTGAGCAAGCAGAACTTTAATGTTTATGGAGCCAGCACGACCCCGACTTTGGTTGTCTTAAATCGGGCCGGAACGGTGGCGATGTTCCATCCGGGCGCAATACCGTACCAGGAACTAAGATCCGCCATTGAGAAGGCGATGCAATAGAGAGAGGGCGACGCAATGAGAAGGGCATACAACAAAGACTGCTGCATCCGCCCTCGGCTGATCGCTACAAAACCGATGGCTGCTCCCGCCGCCGCGCCTGGATCTCAATATAAACGTTCACCAGTGACACCGCCGCCGGCGTGACTCCCGGGATGCGCGAGGCTTGGCCCAGCGTCTGCGGCTGCACCTTGCGCAACTTCTCTTGCATTTCTCGCGATAGCCCGCTGACGGAGTCGTAATCAAACCACTCGGGAATCCGGCGCTGCTCAGCCTTCTTCAGGCGGTCGATCGATCGTTGCTGCTGGTCGAGGTAACCCGCATACTTGATTTCAGTCTCAATTGATTTCAGTTCGTTGCGGATTCCAGAGGGCAAGTGGCCAGTGGTCCCTGGTTGGTGGTCAGCGGAGCGAACGAAAAAGTGCGGCACGAGTTCGCGCAGAGTTGGCACGAGTTGCTCGATCGAGATTTCCGGCCGCTTCAGGAATTGTGCCAGTGACTGCCCCATCGCAGACTCATGGAGCGATGGGCGTCCCCGGCCGTCCGGCGCCCCTGCTTTGGCGGCCGTCGGTGCGTGCTCCTCGGGCTCTGATTCGATTCGCTCCAGCACAGCCGCCCTCAGCTTTGTCCCCTCCAGCAACTTCTTCACTTCCTCCAGCCGTCGCTGCTTCGCCTGAAACTCCACCCACGCCCCGTCTGAAATCAGGCCCACGCGCCGCCCATAGGGGGTCAGCCTCCGGTCGGCGTTATCAATGCGCAGATGCAGCCGAAACTCCGCCCGCGACGTAAACATCCGGTACGGTTCGTTCGTCCCCTTGGAAATCAGGTCGTCAATCAGGATCGCCGTGTAGGCTTCCGTGCGGTCGAGCACCAGTGGCGCCTCGTTCTTGACCTTCAACGCAGCGTTGAGGCCCGCCATGATTCCCTGGCACGCTGCTTCCTCGTATCCCGACGTCCCGTTGATCTGTCCCGCCAGGAACAGCCCCGCGATCTTCTTCGTCTCCAGCGTGCGGTTCAGTTCTGTCGGATCGATGGAGTCATATTCGATCGCGTACCCGGGCCGCATCATCTCGGCTTGGTCCAGCCCGGGAATCGACTTGAGAATTGCCAGTTGCACGTCAATCGGCAACGACGTGCTCATGCCATTGACGTAGATCTCGTGGGTGTTCAGGCCCTCGGGTTCAAGGAAGAGCTGGTGCGTAGTCTTGTCGGGAAACTTGACGATCTTGTCTTCGATAGACGGGCAATAACGCGGCCCGATCGATTGAATCTGGCCGCTGTACATGGGCGAGCGATGAACATTCTCGCGAATCACGCGATGCGTTTCCTCAGTCGTGAATGCGATGTAGCAGGGAACCTGCTTATCATGATGCGCGACTCGGTGCGTGCGGAAACTGAAGGGCGTAGGATCTGCATCGCCCGGCTGAAGTTCGAACCTTGACCAGTCGATCGTTCGGCCATCGAGTCTTGGCGGCGTGCCGGTCTTCAGGCGGCATCCGCGCAGCCCCAGCTTCTTGAGAGCTTCACCCAGCAGCACCGCCGGCGGTTCTCCGGAACGCCCTGCGGGATATTGTTGCTCGCCACAATGGATAAGGCCGTTAAGGAAAGTTCCAGTCGTGATGATGACGGCGGAGGCAGCGACGCGCCGCCCGTCGCGCAGCAAAACGCCGCGGATCGTGCGGTCGCTAGTCGCTAGTCGTTGGTCGTTGGCAAATGCGGATTCCTCGCTCGAACCTGCGAACGACGAACGACCATCGACGAACGACGATCCCGAAGGCTGACGGCGGACAGCTGACCGCTCCACGATCACATCCGCGACCTCGGCCTGCTTGATCTTCAAGTTCGGCTGCGATTCCAGTACCTCGCGCATCTTGAGGCGATAGGCCTGCTTGTCGCACTGGGCGCGCGGTGACCACACGGCCGGTCCACGCGAGGTGTTGAGAAGCCGGAACTGAATTCCTACCGCATCCGCGATCTCGCCCATGATGCCGCCGAGCGCATCCACTTCGCGGACCAGGTGTCCCTTGGCGATCCCGCCAATGGCAGGGTTGCACGACATTTGCGCGATCAGATCGACGTTCAGCGTGTAGAGAGCGGTCTTCAGGCCCACTCGGGCAGCAGCCATCGCGGCCTCGCAGCCGGCATGGCCGGCGCCGACCACAACCACGTCAAAATGCTCATTGAAGGTTGGCATGCGCGCCGCTCGGAATCCCCTGATTCGGACAGGAAAACTTCTCGTTCAATTGTAACAACATAGGTGGACCGGACCGCCCCTGCGTCTTGTCAAGCTTTTCTTCCATCCGTATAGTGAAAAGTCCCGAGGTGATCCGTGGAAACAGCCGCTTTTTTTTCGCAGCTCGATGAACGAATCAAGCGATACGACCTGCTTTGCCATCCCTTCTACCAGGCGTGGTCTGCCGGCAAGTTAACGCGCGAAGATCTCCGCGAATACGGCGAGAGCTATTACCCGCATGTCCAGGCATTTCCGACCTATCTCGCGCAACTGGGAATGCGTTTGGAAGACGGCGAATTGCGCCGCGCGGTGCTGGCGAACATGGCCGACGAAAAAGGCGGCGAGGATCTTTTCGGCCAGCCAGATTGCTCCCACGCCGAACTGTGGATGGACTTTGTGGCCGGTATGGGCGGAAGGCGCATTGCAAAAGGGGAGCGCGTGCGCGAGGTCTCCGATCTGATCGAATTCTTCTCCTCTGTGGCCGGCGAAGGCACGGCGGAGGAAGCCCTGGCGGCGTTCTATGCCTACGAATCGCAGGTACCGCGCATTGCCGGCGAAAAGAACCGCGGATTGCGCGACCTGTATAGGGCTGACGAGAAAACGCGCGCCTATTTTATCCTCCATACGACCGCCGACGTCTATCACTCGCTGGTGTGGCGCAACCTTCTGGGTCAACTGGTCGCTGCCAACCCCAAAACAGCCGGCAAAGCATTGGCAGCCGCTGAATCAGCCGCTCGAAAGCTTTGGAACGCGCTCGATGGAATTGAGTCCCGCCGCCTGGCGGCAGCCTAGGGAACCGCTGGCATTTCAGGACTCCAGGCGACGCAGGAATACGGACAGAAAACCAGCAATGGCCCGGCCCATCCCCATCGGCGTGCGCGGCGAGGCGGAAGAGACTGTCGAGCTTAAACACACGCTCACTGCCCATCATCCGGAGTTGCCTCCGGTGTATTCCACTCCCGACATGATCCGACTGATGGAAACCGCCTCCTTCCATGCGCTCCAGCCCTTCTGCGAGGAGGGCGAAATTACGGTCGGCGTTTCAATTCATGTGGAACATCGGGCGGCGAGCGCGATCGGGCTGCGGGTTCGGGCTCAGGCAGAGCTCGAATCGTTTGACGGCCGGTTTTATACCATGCGCGTGACGGCCCATGACGGCTCGCAGGAGATCGGCCGCGGTACGGTAGGAAGAGCCGTTGTGCACGTGCCTACGTTCCTGGCGCGCTTGAAAAAGAAGCAAATGCCAGGCGTGGAAAAATAGAATGCTGGGGCAATCAACCGTGACGCAAACTCAACCCAAACCGTAGCGAAATAGACCCATGCTGTTTCCCACTCAAGCCGCCATCGAGTTTCGTCAACTTCACCGCGGACCCGGCGTACTGGTCCTCCCGAACGCATGGGATGTAGCCAGCGCGCGCATCTTTGAAGATGCCGGTTTCCGCGCCATCGCCACTACATCGGCGGGCATCGCCTTTTCGCTCGGCTATCCGGATGGACAGCGCATTTCGCGCGAAGAGATGATCGCCCGCATCTCTCGTATTGTGCGGGCCGTCAAGATTCCAGTTACGGCCGATATTGAATGGGGATATGGTTCCACTCCGGAGGAAGTCGCCCTTACAACCCGCGAAGTAATCGAATCCGGCGCAGTCGGATTCAATCTCGAAGACGCCAGCGGACGCCCGGACCAACCGCTTTTGAATCTCGAACGCGCGCTCGAAAAAATCAAAGCTGCCCGGGAAACGGCCGCCCAACTCCGCGCTCCCATCGTCATCAATGCCCGCACCGACATTTATCTCTTGCCTGGCGGTAATCCCGATGCGGACTACCAGGAGGCGGTACGGCGACTGACCGCTTTTCGCGATGCTGGCGCAGACTGTGTGTTCGCCCCCGGTTTGAAGGATGCGGCAACGATCGCTCGGCTCGTGCAAGCCGTACAGTGTCCGCTGAATATTCTTGCGGTACCCGGAACGCCACCCGTCCCCGAACTCGAGAAACTCGGAGTCGCGCGCCTCAGCGTTGGTTCCGGTTTCATGCGGGCAACGCTGGGTATGCTCCGCCGCGCAGTTGAAGAACTGAAGTCCGCCGGCACGTACAGCATGCTTGCCGATGGCGTGCCTTATGCGGAAGTGAACAAGCTGCTGGGCGGATAAAGCTGGCGTCCTTGCAGTACGGGCAACCCTGATCTTGCAGTGCGGAATGAGTGTATGACGCAAGTCTCAAACTGGTTCGAACGAAAATTCGATTTCTCGTTCCCGGCAGATCTGCGCCCCGATCTCTGCATTCGATTACGCGGCACGCCCGCACGCCTGGAGGAGATTGTGCGCGGCACGCCGCGCGAGCGCATGGTCGCCGCGCCGGTGAACAAGTGGTCGGCCCAGGAACACGCCGGCCATTTGCTGAGCCTGGAGTCGCTCTGGCTGGCGCGGGTGGAAGACTACATCGCGGACAGAGGCCAGCTCACCGTGGCAGACTTAACCAATCGTCCCACATTCGAGGCCCGCTACAACGACCGCGATCTCGGAGAAATTCTGGCTGATTTTCGCAAGGCTCGCCTCGACATGGTGAACCGCCTGGCCAGCCTCAACCCTGCTTTATTTGGCCGGGTGCTTCCACATCCGCGATTGAAAACGCCGATGCGGCTCGTCGATCATTTGTTCTTCGCCGCCGAACACGACGATCATCATCTCGCCATCATCTGGGAAATGATTCGCGGCTAGGGATGCTTCAAAGCGCGGCTTCAGCCGCTGCGGGAAGTTATTGGACAAAGATCAACGGCTTTCCTGCTCCCACAACCTCGCCAATTTCAACCGCAGGCACGCCCGCTTCTTGCAGCGCCTGCGTGAGCGCCGCGGCCTCATCTCCCGCGACCGAGATCAGCAACCCTCCCGCAGTTTGCGGATCGTAGAGCAGCGTTCGAACTTCCTCGGGAACACTGTCCGCATAGCCGACCATGCACTCTGCAAATTCGCGGTTCGCTTTGAGGCCGCCAGGAATAAAACCAGCGCGGATGCACTCCAGAGCACCATCAAGGGCAGCAATTCTTGCCGCGTCGAAAATCAGGCTCACGTTCGAAGCCAGCGCCATCTCCCGCGCGTGCCCGATCAGCCCAAAGCCAGTAACGTCGGTCAGCGCGTGAACTTGTGTAGGGACGGGCGTCTCGCCCGCCCGGGCGGAGCGAAGCTCCCCAGTGGTGCCGTTTGTCGTCGGTTGCAAGATGTCGCATGTTTGGCGTCCCCCGCCTGTGGCGGGCAGAGGCGCAGAATCCGGCAAGGCCTGGCGAATGACTGAAGACGAACGGCTGGCGACGGAGTTTTCCTGATGGCTGATGGCTGACGGCTGACGGCTACTCACCACTTCCGCCGCCACCTTGTTCAGTGTCGTCATCGAATTCACGGCCGCATCGATCCAGCTTTGCTTGGCAACGCCTTTCTTGATTGCCGTCGAGATCACGCCCGTGCCCAGAGCTTTGGTGAAAATGAGCCGGTCCCCGGCCAGGGCCCCCTGATTCGCCAGCACGCGCTTGGGATGAACGATGCCCGTCACCGCATAACCAAATTTGGTCTCTTCGTCGCGGATACTATGCCCGCCGACAACTATACAGCTAGCCTCAATCATCTTCGATAACCCGCCGGCCAGGATACGCTCGAGAATTGCGATGTCCGCTTTGTCAGGGAAACAAACCAGCGCGAGCGAGGTCAGCGGCTTTCCACCCATGGCATAGACGTCGCTGAGCGCATTGGTCGCGGCGATCTGGCCGAAGACGTAAGGGTCGTCGACGATGGGCGTGAAGAAATCGACTGTCTGGACGAGCGCCGTCTCGGGCGTGAGTTGATACACGCCGGCGTCGTCGGCGTGATCGAAGCCAACCAGCACGTTCGGGTCGTGTTGCCGGGCTAATTTCCCAAGCACCGTGTCCAGCACCGCCGGACTCAGCTTGGACGCTCAACCCGCAGCTTTCACCGACTCCGTGAGGCGGAATGGTTTTACCTCAGCCACGAGAAAGATTGTAAATCGAGCGGTCAGCTTCGAGTTGTGAGGAAGATAAGAGATGAAAATCCGGCTCTCGGCTACCTTGTTGCCAACTGAGTAATTTTCAGATCCGGATAGGCGTGATTCCACTGCGCGGAAATGCTTTCGAAGGTAAGCCGGAAGGGTTTGCTCTGGCCCGGCGGCAGCGGCGACATATTTAAATCCACCGCTTCGTCGTAGGGGCCGCCGGTGCGCAGCACGTGAATCGGAAGTTCCTCTCGCTGGGCAATCTGGCCGAGCTCGTCCTTGAACGTGACCTCGACAACCGCATGTTCCAGCGTCAGGCCGCCAGTATTGGTGATTGTTCCGTCGAGATAGCTCACGGTGGCGCCCACGAAGTTCTCGGCTGCGCTGGTCTTCAGGTCGGAGAACTTGAGGTTGGCGGCATACGCCGGAGGTTCGGCAGGCGCTTTCCGTTCCGCCCGGAAAATCAGAACGAGTATGCCAACAACGATCGCGACGATGGCCAGTCCCGCTAACACCGGGCGCAGGCTTGAGTCTGCTGCCTCGGAAGCCGGTGTGTTAGCAGGCTGAAGCAGACGATCCATCCGGGGATTGTACTACCCTGGAGCCGGGAGACGGCCGTGGACGAATAGCGTTCTCTTCAATCGCCGCCCGTCGCCAAACGGATGAGTCGAGCTTGGATTGGATCGAATAAAAATTTCCACCGACCGGTAGTCTTGCCTAGTTTGTCGGGCGAGGTGTGCACAAACGACCGAGTATTTTCAAACACTTGCAAGAATCCTGCGCTAGGCCCGATAATTGCAGGGCCGGGGCTGGTTTAGTCCCTAGGAACTAGCCAGGAGGCCCTCCCCATGCTCTTCGCATCCAGGCAAGTCAGGCACTGGAACTGGGTTGCCATTCTGTCGTTTGCCGCGTCATGCGCCGTTGGCGCCGTATTTTGGGCTGGCGTCGCCCGCGGTGTCCAATCCTTGGCACGCTGACGGATTTTCGGCAGGCGCGTTTCTGCGTAGATTGATGGTCGTGCGATTGTCGGGCTAAGATTTCCTTGCCTCTTGTATTGACTAGCGGTCATAGTGTAACAGCGAGAAAACGTCGTACTTGGTGAGTTTTTCGCGGCCCTTCAGAAAATCCAGCTCAACCACAAAGGCAAAACCCGCGATGTCTGCGCCGAGGCCTGTGGCTAATTGCGCGGTGGCGACCGCAGTGCCGCCCGTCGCAAGCAGATCGTCCACGATAAGGACCCTCTGGCCCTTCTGGATTGCGTCCTTGTGAACTTCCAGCGAATTGCTGCCGTATTCGAGATCGTAGCTGACCTTGGCACACTCGGCGGGTAGTTTTCCCGGCTTGCGCACGGGAACGAAGCCGGCGTTCAGGCGATAGGCGAGCGCGGGACCAAAGATGAAACCACGAGCCTCCATACCGAGAATGAGGTCGATCTCCTTGCCGATGTAGTTGGCGGAAAGAGCATCGATCAGTTGGGCAAAGCCGAGTTTGTCTTTAAGAAGCGTGGTGATGTCGTAGAACAGGATTCCTTTCTTCGGGAAGTCGGGGACTTCGCGGATGAGCTTCTTGAGGGCTTCGCGATCTACGGCCGTGTTGGTGGGCATCTGCGCTCTTTCATGCTCCTCGAATTTGGAATGAAGACAGGCCGCGAGTGGGCTCGGCCTCGGAAACTTCTACGTCATCGACGCGCGCGGCGCGGGGGCCTTCGCGCAAACGCGAGTGCAGCCCTGCAAGTTGATCGCGCGTGCCTTGGGCGAGGATCTCCACGGCGCCGTCGGGATTGTTGCGCACCCAGCCCGCGATTTGCAGCATATGCGCTTCGCGCTCGACAAACCAGCGAAAGCCGACGCCCTGGACGCGTCCGCGGACGAGAAACCGGCGGGCGCTAATGGTCTTGGTTTCCAATGCCATCAATGAAATTCCAACGTGAACCTTACCGGAACCAGCGCTTCGGATTCGACCGGGGTGTTCTCGCACCTGGCTGGCTCGTACTGCCATTGGGAAGCGGCAGCTAATACGGAATCGTCCAGCAGTGTCCCCGCAGTCTGCACAATAGTTGTATGGGCAAGCGTACCGTTGCTCGTGATGAGCGCATATGCAATAACTTCGCCTTGTTGCCGTTTGTCCCGAGCGTCCTTGGGATAGTTTGGCGGGACACTCTTGGTGATCGACGGTAAACTTGCGTCGAGACAACCCTCCCTTCGCTGAGCGCCACCCGGGATTTCGATCGCATTCTCGTCGGCTGGAGTAGCGACTGTAAGACTCACGACTTCTGCGTCCAATACGGTACCCCCATCCCGCTTGAGCACCATCCGTTGAGGAGCAAACTTGGACCCAACGGGTCGGTAATCGGAATATTCGTAAATGAGCTTCAGGTCTTGCAACTCCGCTTTGCGCAGATTGCCGTCTGCATCGAGGCAAAGCGTGCGAGGGTTCTTCCCCTGTTTGACTTCGACACAGTGCAGTTCAATATGGTGTTCGGAGGCTTTGAAGTAGCGTTCCACTGGAAACCCGGAAGTGATGAGGCGAAAATTGCTCATCGCATACTCGACCCACGCAGCCTGCAGCGGCATGAAATCCAGATTTCGTTTGACCCAAAGTGTCGACCCCTTCAAAACCTCGAGATCGTCGAAGTCAGACACTTTAGTTTGCTTACGTGAGTTGCCAGCTGGGGTGACAAGCCAACTGTACTGCCCTTTGAATTTGGCGGAACCGCCGCCATGCACTTCAAAATCAACCAACAACTTGAACGGCGAACTCGCGCTGGGCAGTAGCAGCGCTCGATCTGCCGCCGACTTGAGCAAAGGGCGCGCCAGATCTTCAGGTTCATCTTTTGCGCTGGCGGTACCGCATGACATTAGAGACGCCGCAACTGCACAGATGCAAACAATCCATAATCGGAAAGGCATAGGGAGAACCCGTAGTCTTGTTCTTGCGTTACGCTCTCGACAAATACACGCCTTCGGCTGTGTCCACTTTGATCACTTCGCCTTCGTTGATGAAGGGTGGGACCTGCACTACCAGCCCGGTTTCTGTTTTCGCGGGCTTAGTGACGCTCGAGGCAGTCGCGCTCTTCAGGCCGGGCTCGGTCTCGATCACCTTGAGTTCAACAGTCTGTGGCAGTTCGATGCCGACGGCCTTGCCGTCGAAGAACTCGACTTTGATTTGCAGATTGGCAGTCAGATAATCCACGGCATCGCCGAGCGTGTCGCGCGTCAGATGAGTTTGCTCGTAGTTCTCGGTGTTCATGAAGTAATAGTCGTCGCCGTCGTTGTAGAGGAATTCCATGTTGATTTCGTCGACGGTGACCCTCTCGATGGGGTCGGGAGAGCGAAAACGTTCCACGAACATCGCGCCGGTGCGCAGGTTGCGCAGCTTGGCCTGAATGAAGGCGCGCAGGTTGCCGGGGGTTCGGTGCTCGACCGAGAAGACGGAATGCAGATCATCTTTGTGCTTGATGACCATGCCGGGACGGAGCTGGGTTGCGGGAATCGACATTGCTGGTCTACATCTCCTTCACTTTCCTAGGAATTTTGGCAGCCGGGGTTCCCATCAAGCCCGCCTTGGCTTGGCAGGACAGGAGCGGGAGATGTTGACAGCTTCCGCCGCGCTCTGGGACAAAGCCCTATTTTACACAGGCGAATGGAACTGCGGCGAGGATTTTGGGCTTATCGCCAAACGATGAACGACTTCGGCCATCCCAGGAAACGCTCCGTGCGCAGGTTGCAGCCGGGAAACATTTCAAGCAGTTCGCGCTTGCTGAGCCAGCGAATGGATTCGCGCTGGCGGATAGCGTGCGACTCCGATCGGCTCGGCCGTCCCGCGAGTCCCTGCAGGGTGCACCAGCGATGCAGGAAGTGGCTGAAGAACGAAGGCGGCAGCCAGTGCAGGAAGATCCCCAGGTAGTGGGGTTCGACCGGGAACCAGCGGTTGGGCACCTGGCAATAGAAACGCCGGCCCAATCGAAGCATCTCGCTGGCGAATCGTTGCTGGCGCTCAAGCGTGCCGAGATGCTCGATTACGGAATTCGAGAATGCCAGGTCAAAACCTCCCGGTAGGTGGGAATCGCAGCCATCTGCCTGCAGGTAGGAGAATCCTGGGGGCGGGTTCCCTCTGAAGGGCCTCACATTCACCAGGGTGATGTGTGGAAAACCCTGTTCGTTCCAGCTCTCAAACGTGCCCCCGAGGTCAACAACGGTCTGGCAGTCCTGAAACTCACGCGTCAGCCACGAGTGACGACGGTGCCGGAAATGTCCGCCGATGCGCCTATAAATCCCCGAAAAAGCCATGACCAAGCCAGTTTACCCAGAGCGAGATGCCTGGGGAGCCACAATTCGGCGTGCGCCGGGGACCTGCTTCCCATTATGGGTCTAGAATGTAGGGAGGTGGCTGGGGTTGGCAGCGCGAAATCAGGAGATGTTTATGCAAACAGGAAAATATGAGAGTTCAGGGGGCGGGGCCGGCATCGCGGTCTCGTTCTTGCTGATCGGCATTGGAGTGGGCGCCGCCTTGGGCTTGCTGCTTGCTCCGAAGACAGGGCGGCAACTGCGAAAGGATCTGCGCCGCTCCTATGACGATGCGCTGGAAACGGTTTCGGATTGGACAGATGAGACGCGCGAGCGAATCAAGGATGCGGTCGAAAAAGGGGCAGGCATCGCGGAGGAACTGCGCTCGAGAGCTGAACCGCTGGGTGACTATCTACGGCGCTCGTGAACCGGTTTAGGGAATCGATTCAGTCCTTGGCTGCTACTTCGGCGGCTCAGCGCGCGGAAGAAGATTCCTTAGGGTTGGATTGGCCGGGGTTATTGCTCAACGCCCGTCTCGTCTTCCAGGCGGCGTTTCTTCTTCTTGACGCTCCGGATGACCAGCCCCACCGACACCTGAAGATTATCCTGCTTTGCTTTTCCGATCAGCGCAAATGAGGTTCGCGTTTGCAGGTAATCCGCTTTGATGCGCACAGCGTAGCGCTCATTGATCCTGTAGTCGGCGCCCGCGCCGGCCACCAGTGCGAGGCCGCCGCTGACTTCGGATACGTAACCGCCCGGAGGCTGCGATTTCGCAATGCCCCTCACGCCGTCGTGCCCGAAAAGAAGTTCTCCAAAGGGCGTCCAGCGTTCATGTTTGCGGTATGGGAACTGCGCTCCGAAAAGAATGTTGTATTCCCTCGTGTCCGCATTAAAAGTCGGCGACGTCAGAGGGCAAAACTGAGGGCAGTTAGGGAACGGCGCCTGGATGGCGCCCGTGGGAATCTGGGTTTCGCCGAAGACCTGGCCGCCATCGAACACCAGACCGATCCATCGATCCAGATTCAGGGACAGCGAGGCGTTCCATCCACTCAACTGGGCCCAGTGTCCGGCGTTGAAGAAACCTGCTTGCGCGAAGGAGTAGCCTGCGAAAAGCTCCGTGAGCGGGTAGGCCGGGCCGGGTGGTTTCGTGGGAGTGGGTATTGAGCTTGTTGCCCCACTCTGATTCGAGGATGGCGGGTTGGGGGTGGGGGCCTGCCCCGAGGCGGGCGAATCCTGCGAAGAAGCCGGAGCTTGCGACGGCTCCGGCGGAGGGACCTGGGCGGGAGCCTGCGACCATGACAACGCGCACAATACTGCGATCGTGGCCAACGCTCCCACGGGTTTCCTCACGATTCCTCCTTTGAGTCCATACCTAGTCGCTCTATCTTGTTGGATGCGAATTATTGAGTATATCGTGAGCGGCGGCGATTGCCTCGCGTGCATTCTGGAGTCTTGCGGCAGCGCTCATTCGATGAACATGCAGTCACCGTAGGAATAAAAGCGGTAGCCTGCCTTCACCGCGTGCCGGTAGGCCTCAAGGACAACTTGCCGCTCTCCGAGCGCACAAACCAGCATCAAGAGCGTGGATTGCGGAAGGTGAAAATTGGTCAGAAGCGCTTCGGTGATGCGAAAGCGGTATCCAGGATAGATGAATAGGTCGGCCTCGCCGCGGCCGGGCTGAACGCTCGCTGGTTCAAAAGTGTGACTTTTCGCAAGGCTATTGGCGTTCCTGTTATCACGATCGACGGCGTGGGCTGGCAGCCGGGCCGCAAACTCGAGGGTTCGCACCGTAGTCGTACCGATGGCGACAACGCGCCGCCCGCTGGCTTTCGCGGAGTTGATGGCATTGGCGACGGGAACAGAAATCTCGTAGGATTCGCGATGTAGCTTGTGGTCCTCTACAGTTTCGACGCGCACGGGCTGAAATGTGCCCAGGCCGACATGTAACGTGATCTCGGCGATTTCGATGCCGCGCGCCCGGATGCGGCCGAGAACATCAGGCGTGAAATGCAAACCCGCGGTCGGTGCGGCTATGGAGCCTCTCGTTCTGGCGTAGATCGTCTGGTAGCGATCACGATCGGCGGAGCGGTCGTCGCGACGGATGTAAGGCGGCAAGGGAACGTGGCCGATCTCCTCGACGCGCGCGAAAAAATCGGCGACGGGACCGAATCGGATAGTCCGCTGACCAAAATCGCCGCGCGCGATGACTTCGGCCTCCAGTCCGGCCGGTACGGGAGCATCAGGATGGCCGGTACGGGCGCTGGTTTTGTCCGAATCAGCAACACTGGGACCCGGACCCACGAAGAACAGCTTCTCTCCCACTCCAATTTTTCTTCCCGGGCGAACCAGGCAATTCCACACATTCGGATGATCGCTCACCTGTTGTGTCAGCAAAACTTCGACCATGCCGCGCAGAAAATCCCGCGCCGCGGCATTACGAGGACTCACGGATTGCGCTCGCTGGCCGCTGCGATGCGCATACAGGCGCGCTGGAAAGACCCGCGTATTGTTTAGAACCACGAGATCGTCCGGGCGCAGAAGGTCGGGAAAATCCCGAAACGCACGATCCTGACGGCCACCTGGCCGTTCCGGGTTAGCGCGGAGCAGGTGCAGCATGCGCGAGGATGCCCGGTCGGGGAGGGGTTCCTGCGCGATGCAATCGGGCGGCAATTCGTAATCGAAATCGGAAACAAGCATGGGATGCGATTTTCTGAAAGCAGCGAAATCCTCCGGCGCGGGCAGGATCTCCGAGAACAGCAGTATCCAGAAGCGATCTCATTCAGAGCCCGGGGAATAGTTTTCGGACCCTGAGACAGCGTCTCAGTTCCAAGCCAGGCATCGACATCGGTCAAACGCGCCAGTTGTCGGCGCGCCAGTTCTTGATCGATTTCTTAATCTCGTCAGGCGACAGCTTTTTATCCAGTGATCTCTCTGCCAGGCTGGCAAGTTCGGCATCGGAGGCAAAACGCAAGGCGATCAACTGGCCCGAAGTGAGCTCAGGAATGCGAGAGCGGA
>Ga0335080_10003461_pt1 | contig 15964 bp, 13 predicted proteins | sample Lox_Sample_34_FD_206720 | JGI IMG/M metagenome (GOLD analysis project Ga0335080, IMG submission 206720) | Soil microbial communities from Loxahatchee National Wildlife Refuge, Florida, United States - Lox_Sample_3.4 | ecosystem: Environmental > Terrestrial > Soil > Wetlands | place: USA...
TACTTCTACCCCGATCTCCCCAAGGGCTACCAGATCTCGCAGTACGAAGAGCCGCTGGCGACGGGCGGCTGGCTCGAGATCGAGGTCGACGGGCGCGCGACCCGCGTCGGGATCACGCGGATCCACCTCGAGGAGGACGCCGGCAAGTCGATCCACGAGGACGCGATCGCGGGCCGCGAGGGCTCGCACGTCGACCTGAACCGCGCCGGCGTCCCGCTGCTCGAGATCGTGTCGGAGCCCGACCTCCGCTCGCCGGAGGAGGCCGGCGCCTACCTGCGCGCGCTGCGCCAGACGCTGCGCTACGCGGGGGTGTCGGACGCCGATCTCGAGAAGGGCCAGTTCCGCTGCGACGCCAACGTCTCGCTGCGCCGGCACGGCGCGTCGGCCCTCGGCACCCGCACGGAGCTCAAGAACCTGAACAGCTTCCGCTTCGTCGAGGACGCCCTGCGCGCCGAGATCCGGCGGCAGGCCGCGGTCCTCGACGCGGGCGACTCGGTGCAGCAGGCCACCATGCACTACGACAGCGAGCGCGGCACCACGCGCGTGATGCGCACCAAGGAGAACGCGGACGACTACCGCTACTTCCCGGATCCCGACCTGATCCCGCTCGCGCTCGACCCGGCGGCGGTCGAGGCGGCGCGGCGCGCGCTGCCGGAGCTGCCGGACGCGAGGCGCGCGCGCTTCGCGCGGGAGTACGGGCTCCCGGCCTACGACACGAGCCTGCTGACCGAGAGCCGCGCGCTGGCCGACTTCTTCGAGGCCGCCGTCCGGAGCATGCCGGCCCGGAGCGGCGAGCCGGGCGCGACCGCGAAGCGCGTCGCCAACTGGATGCTGCGCGACGTCCTCGCCCAGCTCAAGGAGGGCGACCGCGAGATCGACGCGACGCGCCTCGCGCCGGAGGCGCTCGCGAAGCTGGTCGCGCTCGTCGAGGAGGGGCGCGTGACGGCGGCGAGCGCGCGTCCGCTCGTCGCCGAGCTGATGGAGCGGGGCGGAGATCCCGAGGCGCTGGTGCGCGAACGCGGGCTCGAAGCGGTGTCCGACGCGTCGGAGATCGAGCGCGCAGCGGACGAGGCGATCGCCGCGCACCCGGACGTGGCCGCCCAGGTCCGCGCCGGCGAGGCGAAGGGGCTGAACTTCCTGATGGGCCAGGTGATGAAGCGCACCGGAGGCAAGGCGGACCCCAAGCGGGTGCGCGAGATCCTCGCGCGCCGCGTGGCGGCCCGCTGATGCGCCTCGTGCGCCGACTGCTGCTGGCCGCGCTCGCGCTCGCGGTGCTCGCATCCGCGGCGCTCGCGCTCTGGCTGCCGCGCTACGTCGCGAGCCCCGCCTTCGACGCGCGCCTGCGCCGCGCCATCTCCTCGGCGATCGGCCGCGAGGTCGCCTGGGGAGGCCTCTCGGTCGGGCTGATCCCGCCGCGGCTCATCGCGTCGAAGGCGCGAGTCGGCGCGCCGGAGGCGCCTGCCCTCGAGGCGGAGCGCATCGAGCTGCGGCTCGCGCTCCTGCCGCTGCTCGCGCGCGCCGTGGTCGTCGACTCGCTCGCGCTCGACGGCCTCTCGCTGCACCTGGTTCGCAGCCCGGCCGGAATCGAGTGGGGCGGCGCGGCCGAAGCGACGCCCGCCCCCGCTGCGGCTGCGACGCCGCCCCGGGACGGAGAGCCCAAGCACGCCGGCAGCGGCGTCTCCCTCGCGGTGCGCTCTGTGCGCGTCGCGAGCTCGAGCGTCGAGCTCACCGACCGCACCGTCGCACCGCCCGCCACGCTCGGGCTCACGGAGGTGGCGGCGACCGTGCGCGGGACCGGGCCCGACGCGCCGCTCGATCTCGAGCTTGCGGCGCACGTCGCGGCCGGTGGCGAGCTCCGCGGCGAGGGGCGGCTCGAGCCGGGCGGACCGCTCGACGTGACGCTGACGCTCGACGGTGTCGGGCTCGCGCCCTTCGCGCCGTGGCTCGGCGCGAGCCTGCACCTGGGAGGCAGCGCGTCCGGCCAGCTCCGCGCGCGAGGTCCGTGGCGCGCCCCGGAGCAGCTCGACGCGGACCTCCGCGTCGGCGACGCCGACGTGCGGGTCGGCGAGGTCGGCGTCAAGGGCCCGATCGCCGCACGCGCCGCCCTGCTGCACGCGCAGGGCACCTTCTCGATCGACGCCACCGGCGCGGAGCTGGTGTACGGCGGCGCGTTCCACAAGCCGCCCGGCGCGCCGGCCACCGCCGAGGGCAGGCTCGCGGCGCAGCCCGACGGCAAGATCGGCGTCGACGCGGTGAAGCTCTCGATCAAGAACATGGGCGGGGAGGGGCGCCTCGCGCCGGGCTCGGCGGTGCAGCTCGCGCTCGACGATCCGGCGTGGCTCGAGGGCGACCTCGAGGGGCTGCTCGCGCGGCCGGAGCGCCCGCTCGCCGGAGCGCGCGGTCGCGTCGCATTCGCGACCGGCCGCGGCCGCTTCCCGGGCGTCTCGCCGCTGCGGCTCGCCTTCGAGAGCCTCGGCCGCATCCGCGCGGCCGCGGAGGTGGTGGCGTCGAGCGAGCGCAAGCTCGAGCCGTTCGAGGGCGACCGTTTCGACGCGCTCGGCGGCTCGTTCCGCGTCGGCGACGGGCTCGCCCGCACCGACGACTTCGCGCTGCGCTACCCCGGCTACGCCCTCGGGCTCCGGGGCTCGATCGGGCTGGACGATGAGAGGCTCGCGATGGTGGGCACGCTCTCGCTCTCGGAATCGCTGCTCGCGGCGCTCGGGGCGGACGCGAAGGGGGGGCGCGCGCTCCCGCTGGCGCGCATCGGCGGGACCGTGTCGGACCCGAAGGTCGAGGTCGAGGAGGAGGCCGCGGTGGCGTTCGCGGCGACCCTCGCGCTCGGCGCCAAGCGCGGGAAGCTCGAGCGCAAGCTCGACCGGCAGCTCGGCGAAGGCTCCGGCAAGCAGATCCTCGACGCGCTCGGCGGGCTCCTGCAGCGCTCGCAGCCGAAGGAACGGCCGTGAGGGGCGGCGACTGGTTCACGCTGCGCTGGCAGGACGACGCCGTGGTGATGCTCGACCAGCGGCTGCTCCCGCGGCAGGAGCGCTACGTGACGCTGCGGAGCGTCGAGGAGGTGGCGCGCGCGATCGAGACGATGACGGTGCGCGGGGCCCCGGCGATCGGCTGCGCCGCCGCGCTCGGCGTCGCGCTCGGTGCGCTCCAGAGCCGCGCCGCGAGCGCCGACGCGCTGCGCCGCGACCTCGAGCGCGACGTGGAGCGGCTGGCGCGTACCCGCCCGACGGCGGTGAACCTCTTCTGGGCGCTCGGCTGCATGCGCGAGGCGTTCGAGCAGGCGGCCGCGGCGCCGGGCGCGGACGTCGCATCGCTGCGCAAGCAGATCGTGGAGGCCGCGCAGCGCCTCGTCGAGGAGGACGTTGCGATCTGCCGCGCGATCGGCCGCTCGGGCCTCGAGGTGGTGCCGCCGAACGCGCGCATCCTGACCCACTGCAACGCCGGCGCGCTGGCGACGGGCGGCTACGGCACCGCGCTCGGCGTGGTGCGTGCCGCCTTCGAGGCGGGTCGGGGCGTCTCGGTGCTGGCCGACGAGACGCGCCCCTTCCTGCAGGGCGCGCGGCTCACGGCCTGGGAGCTCGCGCGCGACGGCATCCCGGTCACCGTCATCGCCGACGTCATGGCGGGCCATCTCATGAAGCAGGGCGAGATCGACGTGGTGCTGGTGGGCGCCGACCGCATCGCCGCGAACGGCGACGTCGCCAACAAGATCGGAACCTACGCGCTCGCGGTGCTCGCCCGCGAGCACCGCATCCCCTTCTACGTGGCGGCTCCGCTCTCGACCCTCGACCTGGCGACCGCGAGCGGCGACGCCATCCCGATCGAGGAGCGCGGTCGAAGCGAGCTGGCGCGCGTCGGCGAGACCGAGGTCGTGCCGGAGGGCGTTCCCGTGCGGCATCCGGCCTTCGACGTGACGCCGAGCCGCCTGGTGGACGGAATCATCACGGAGCGCGGCGTCGCGCGGGCGCCGTACGCGGAGAGCCTGCGCGGGCTCGCCGCGCGGTGAGCGGGAGGTCGCATGGCGCAGAGCACGACGCAGGTCCACGGCGAGAAGATCTGGATGGATGGCGAGCTGGTGGCCTGGGACCAGGCCACCGTGCACGTGCTCACGCACACGCTGCACTACGGCCTCGGCGTCTTCGAGGGGATCCGCTGCTACCGCACGGCGAGCGGGCGATCCGCGATCTTCCGGCTGGCCGAGCACGTGCGGAGGCTCTTCGAGTCCGCGCACATCAATCTGATGAAGGTGCCGTTCGCGCCGGAGCGCATCGAGTCGGCCGTCGCCGAGACGCTGCGCGCGAACCGGCTCGAGGAGGGATACATCCGGCCGCTCGTCTTCATCGGGCACGGTGCGATGGGCTTGAACCCCGGCGACAACCCGATCCGCGTAGCGATCGCCAGCTGGCCCTGGGGCAAGTACCTGGGCGACGAGGGGATGGAGCGCGGCATCCGCGCCAAGGTCTCGACCTTCTCGCGCCACCACGTGAACGCGAAGATGACCAAGGGCAAGACGTGCGGCGACTACGTGAACTCGATCCTCGCCAAGCGCGAGGCGCTGCTCGACGGCTACGACGAGGCGATCCTGCTCGACACGCAGGGCCTCGTCGCCGAGGCGAGCGGCGAGAACCTGTTCGCCGTGCGCGACGGCGCCCTCCGCACGCCACCGCTGACCGGCGTGCTCGGCGGCATCACGCGCGACGCCGTCATCACGCTGGCGCGCGACAAGGGCATCCCGGTGGTCGAGGCCGGCATCACCCGCGACGAGCTCTACATCGCCGACGAGGTGTTCCTGACCGGGACGGCGGCCGAGGTCACCCCGATCCGCGAGATCGATCGCCGTGCGATCGGCAGCGGCTCGCGCGGCCCGGTGACGCGGCTCCTGCAGACCGCGTTCTTCGACGTGGTCACCGGCCGGGATCGCAAGTACGAGAGGTGGCTCACCTATCTATGAGCCGCGGCGGCCGGGCGCGCCCCGGCGCCCGCGCCCGCCGGCACGCGTCGACCGCCCCTTGTTTTCTACTTGCGAGTAAGTCGAATCCATGACAGCATGGCCAGCGATGGCCTCCGAGGCTGCCGCGCAACGACCGGCCAAGGCCGAACGCACCCGCGCCGCGATCCTCGCCGCCGGCGAGGGCGCCTTCGCGAGGCGCGGCTACGCGGCGACGCGGCTCGAGGACGTCGCGGACGCCGTCGGCGTGAAGCGGGCCGCCCTCTTCTACTACTTCCGCGACAAGCAGGCGCTCTACGACGCGGTGATCGAGGAGGCGTTCCGCGAGCTCGTCGCGCGCTTGGAAGCGGCGCTCTCCGGCGCGGGCCCGATCGCCCCGCGCGTCGAGGCGGCCGTCGAGACGTGGGTCGACGCGATCGAGGCGCGGCCCGCGCTGGCGCGCCTGATCCTCCGCCACGCCGCCGACGCCGAGGAGCGTCCCGCGACTCCCCTCTTTCCCGCGGCCGAGCGGCTGCTGCGGATGGCCTGGGCGCTCTTCGAGGAGGGCCGCCGCAGGGGAGAGCTCGAGCCGCTGCACGACGACCCGTTCCACGCCGCGAGCGCGCTGATCGGGGCCACGGTCTTCTACGTCTCGGCGCTGGCGCCGCTGCTCCCGCTCGGCGGCTTCGATCCCCTGGCGCCGGAGCAGATGGCGGCGCACAAGCGCGACGCGCTGCGCACCGCGCGGCGCCTGCTGGGGATCCGAGCACCTCGACCCATGCGAAGGAGGACATCGCGATGACCGTCGACTACGAGCCCTTCAGCGCCGCGGTCCGCGACGACCCGTACCCGACCTACGCACGGCTGCGAGAGCACGCACCGGTGTACTGGGCCGAGCAGGCGCAGACCTGGTGCGTGTCCCGCTACGCCGACGTGCACGCCGTGCTGCGCTCGGCGGAGGAGTTCTCGTCCGACGCCATGCGCACGATGCTGGCGGGCGGCCGGCCCGGCGAGGACCCCGCCACCGACCCGGAGGCGATGAAGCGCCTGCTCGCTCTCGCCCAGGCGCTTCCGTTCTCGGCGCAGGAGCTGCTCGTGTCGCGAAACCTGATCTCGGAGGACCCGCCGCGCCACGGCGTGCTGCGCGCGATCGTGAACCGGGGCTTCACGCCGCGCCAGATCGCGGCGTGGGAGCCGCGCGTGCGTGCGATCGTCGACGAGTGCAAGGCGAAGCTGCGCGGCGCCGAGGGCTTCGACGTGATCCACGACCTCGCGATCCCGCTCCCGGTCCGGATCATCGCCGAGTTCCTCGGCGTCGAGCCCGAGCGCCGCGTCGACTTCAAGCGCTGGAGCGACACGATCATCTCTGCGATGACCGGATCCGGGCGCGCGCTCGATCCCGTGGCCAGCGGGGTGTCAGGCGCGTTCCGCGAGCTCAGCGAGTACGTGCTCGGCGTCATCGCCGACCGCGAGAAGGCGCCGGGCCAGGACCTCATCAGCGTGCTCGTCGCCGCGCAGGACGGCGAGGCGCGCCTGTCTCCGGCCGAGGTCGTCATGTTCGTGATCCTGCTGCTCGGCGCGGGCAACGAGACCACCACCAACCTGATCGGGAACGCCACGCTCGCGTTGCTCCAGCATCCCGACCAGCTCGAGCGGCTGCGCGCCGATCGCACCCTCCTGCCCGGCGCCATCGAGGAGGTGCTGCGCTGGGACGGTCCGATCCAGGTCGTGTACCGCCGCGCCACGCGCGACGTCGAGATCCCGAGCGGGCGCATCCCCGCCAACGCCGGCGTCGTCGTGATCATCGGCTCGGCCAACCGCGACGAGCGCGAGTGGGGCCCGACCGCGGCGGAGTTCCGCATCGATCGCAATCCGCAGGGACACCTCGCCTTCGGCTACGGCAACCACTTCTGCCTCGGCGCCTCGCTCGCGCGGCTCGAGGCGCGCGTCGCGCTCGAGGCGCTGCTCGACGTGCTGCCGTCGCTGCGTTGCCGCGAGCCGCGCGTCGACTACGTCGACTCGTACCTGGTGCGCGGCCCGCGGCACCTCCCGCTCCTGCGAGCGCAGTCTTCGGGCGGCTCCTGTGCCAACCTGGCGGGGTGACCCCGGGAGCTCCTGACGCCGCGACCGATGCGGACCGCTTCGCTCCCAGCGCGCCCACGGGCCTGCGCCGCACCCAGCTCCCGCTCGCCGCCATGCTCGGCTACGGCGCCGGGAACTTCGCCTTCTCGCTGCTCGGCCTCGTCGTCGCCGTGAACCTGCAGTTCTTCTACACCGACTACGTCGGCCTCTCGGCGGGTCTGGTGTCGTGGGCGCTGCTCTTCGCGCGACTGTTCGACGCCTTCGTGGATCCGTGGATGGGGTGGGTCTCGGACCGCAGCGACACGCGATTGGGCCGGCGCCGCCCGTTCATGCTCGGCGCGGCGCTCCCGCTCGGCGTGCTGTTCTGGCTCCTGTTCGCGCCGCCCGCGTCGAGCGACCCGGCGTCCGAGCAGCTGCGCCTGCTCGGCTACCTGATGGCGACCTACACCGGCACGTTCCTGCTCTGGACCGTCGGCGCGATCCCGTACTACAGCCTCGGCGCCGAGCTCACCGACGACTATCACGAGCGCACGCGGGTGATCGCCGTGCGCGAGGGCTGGGGGCTCGCGGGCCTCCTGTGCGCGACCGTGCTGCCCGCCTACCTGATCCACCTGCGCGGAGGGCGGGCCGGCTACGCCGCGATGGGCGCGATCCTCGGCGCCGCGACCGCCGCCTTCCTGTTCCTCGCGGGCGTCGTCTCGCGGGAGCGGCCCGAGTTCCAGGGACGGCCGTCGATGAATCCGTACGCGGGCGTGCTGCGCACCTTCCAGAACCATCACTTCCGGCCACTGCTCGCCGCCTTCACCTTCTCCGCGATCGCCGGCGCGGTGCCCGCGACGCTCGTGATCTACGTCGCGGTCTACATCATCGGGACGCCCGGGTGGTGGAGCGCATCGGTCCCGGACTGGCTCCCGACCTGGTCGTACTACCTGCTGCTCTACTTCGTCTCGGCCGTGATCTCGCTGCCGTTCTGGAGCCGCATGGCCGCACGCTCCGGCAAGCGGGCGACCTGGGGCGCCGCCATCGCGCTCGCCGTCGTGACGAGCGCGGCGTGCTTCTGGCTCCGCGACGGGTCGGTCGGCTTCTTCTCGGTGATCCTGGTGCTCGGCGGCGCGAGCTTCGGCAACTACCTGGCGCTGCCGCCGTCGATGGTCGCCGACCTGATCGACCACGACGAGGTATCGACCGGCATGCGGCGCGAGGGCGCGTACTTCGCGGTCTGGTCGTTCGCGACCAAGGCCGGCAACGCGATCACCGGCTTCGCCGCGCTGCAGGTGCTCGAGCACGTCGGCTACCAGCCGGGCGTGCCGCAGAGCGCGACGGTGAAGCTGTGGATGCTGTGGATGTACTCGTGGTTCCCGGCGCTCTTCTACCTGCTCTCGGGCGTCGCCCTGCTCGGCTTCCGCTTCACCCGCCGCGACCTCGCCGAGGCGCAGCGCCAGGTGGGGCGGGGCTAGCACGTAACTTCGTCGAGCCCGGAACGTTTTTCGGAGCGTAGGAGAAATGATCCTTCGGGGCGCCGCACCTCCTTCGCCAGGTCGGGCGGAGTCATCTGCCAGGAGGGCGCGGGGAGGAACCTCCCTCCGCCCGACCTGGCAATGCCGGCGGGGCGCCGGCGCCCACGAGTCCATCTTGGGTGAGGGAGAAGGGGCGGCCGCGGCGAACGCTCGGCGCCGCGGCCGCCCGACACGCGGGCGGATCAGCCCGAGGACGCCGACCGCTGCCGGCCCGAGGCGGCCAGGCCGAGGAGGCCCGCCACGAGCAGGAGCAAGGTCAGCGGCTCGGGCACCACGAAGAAGCGCTGGTCCACGACCGTGAGGGCCGAGAACAAGCCGCTCCCGAGGTGTACGGACTTCGCCACCTCCACGTGCGAGATCGGCGCGAAGCCGACCGAGTCGGCCGGCGACGATCCCACGCCCGCGATGTCGAACACGAAGAGCGATCCCAGGAGGTTCGCCCCGTCGAGCAGCGACTCGCCGACCCACGCCTGCGCGCCGGTGCCGATCGCCACGCCCGGGGCCGCCAGGGACGCCCCATCGATCACGTCGGACGGCGCGCTCACGTCGTACGAGATCAGGAGCGTGCCGGACTCGCCCATCAACGCCGAGAGCGGGCCCGACACGCGGAAGCCGTCGGCGAGCACCTGGACGGCGTAGTCGTCGAGCTGGGTCGACAGATCCCCGGCGACGCTGATGGCGAAGTCGTCGAAGGTGAGCGGCCCCGCGCTGAAGCTCCCGCCGCCGGCGAGATCCGCCAGCGTGAGAGCCTGCGCGCCGCCCGCGAGCGCCGCACCCTGCAGCAGCCAGAGCGCAGCGCACGCGATCCCGAAGCCTCGATTCCGCATGAGCCCTCCACGGTCCGCCGGGGCGCCGGATCGGCGCCACTCCTCGCGACCGACGCAAACGTTTCGTCGCGTCGCGCGGAGGGCCGTGTGACCCGTCTCACGGAAGGGAAGGCGTGGCGCGCTGGAAACCGATGCGCGACCGGGCGGCGACTTCCCAGCCCCGCCGCCTCCGAGGCAAGACGAGCGCCTGGAGTATCCCCGCAAGCGCCCGAAGGGCGCGCGCAGCGAGCCGTAGGCGAGCGAAGCTCATCAGGACGTGCGACAGCTCAGCAAGACGCGCGCAGCGAGCCGTAGGCGAGCGAAGCTCATCAGGACGTGCGACAGCTCAGCAAGACGCGCGCAGCGAGCCGGCTCACTCCACCTCGGTGTGCCGGAAGGCCAGCGCGAGCAGCGCGGTCGCGCCGAGCGCCCATACCGCGAGCCGGCCGAGCGCGGGGCCGAGCGCACCCGTCGCATCGACGTGTGGGTTCCAGGGCGCCACCGCGGCGAAGACCGCGGTCCCGAGCGGCGGGCCGAAGCGGTCGATCGCGCCGAGCACGCCGCCCACCTCGAGGTCCGGATGCAGGAGCTGGCCCATCAGCACGACGGCGTTGGCGAGGGCGATCGACGGCACGCCGCCGATGACGAGCAGGAGCACGGCGGTCCGCCCGAGCGCCAGCGAGGCGGCCATCGCCAGCGCGCCGACGGCGAGCGCTCCCAGCGCCGTGGCGCCCGCGGCGGCGAGCGCGGGGCCGACCGCGAGGTGCTGGCGCGCGACGACGAGCGCCGCGCTGGTGCCGAGCAGCAGCACGCCCGCGCCCAGCCCGATGCAGAGCGCGCCCGCGAGGCGCGCCGCGGCGAAGGTGTCGCGCGAGACGGGCCGGGCCAGCCAGAGCGACGCGCTGCCCTCCGCGAGCGGCCGCGCCAGGTGGTCGGCGGCGATCACGCCGGTGATGACGAGCACCGCGAGCGCCTGCCAGGAGAGCAGGAGGGGTGCGACGAAGCCCGCCAGCACCTCGGGGGGGAGCGCGTGCTGGTTCACGCTGAAGCTCGCGCTTCCGAGGCTGGTGCAGCTCTCGGCGCCCATCCCCGCCGCCAGCAGGAAGAGCGCGATGGCGAAGGCGAAGCGCCGGCGAAGACCGTCGCGGAAGGCCTCGGCGGCGAGTGCCGCGAAGGCGCGCAGCGGCGCGGTCATCCGCGCACGGCGCGCACGAACGCGTCCTCGAGCGTCTCGCCCGGCAGCAGGAGCTGATCCACCGCGCCCGCCGCGGCGATCCGTCCCTCGCGCAGGATCACGACCTGGTCGCACACGCGCTCCACCTCGGAGAGCACGTGCGAGGAGACGAGCAGCGTCGCGCCCCGCGCCCGCGCGGCGAGCGCCCAGTCGCGCGCGTCGCGGACGCCGAGCGGGTCGAGCCCGCTGGTGGGCTCGTCGAGCACCAGCAGCTCCGGGCGCGCCAGCAGCGCGGCGGCGAAGCCGGCGCGCTGCGCGAGGCCCTTGGAGAGCGAGTCGAGCCGCTCGCCGAGCCGCTCGCGCACGCCGGTCGTCTCGGCCGTCGCCTCGATCTCGCGCCCGAGCTCGCCGGCTCCGAGCCCCGCGAGCCGCCCGTGCAGCCCGAGGAAGCGGCGCAGCGTCATCGCGCCCGGCAGCCGAAGGCGCTCCGGCAGGTAGCCGACACCGCGGCGTGCCGCCGGGTCGAAGGGATCGCGCCCGCGCAGGCGAACGGCGCCGCGGCTCGGGCGCGCGAAGCCGAGCAGGAGGCGCAGCGCCGTGGTCTTGCCGGCGCCGTTCGCCCCCAGCAGCCCGACTGCGGAGCCGGCCGGCACCGCGAGGTCGACGCCGACCAGCGCCGACCGGCGCCCATAGCGCTTGGTGGCGCCGGCGAGCTCGAGGGCGATCATGGAGGCGCGAGCGTACCATCGGCGCATGGGCCGGGCCCGCGTCTTTCCGCGCGAGGTCGCGCGCATCCTGACCCCCACCGGCGGCTACCTGCGCGGCTTCACCCACTCGCTGCAGCCGTACGCGGGCTGCGAGTTCTCCTGCGTGTACTGCTACGTGCGCGAGCTCTCGGTGCAGCGCGCCAATCCCTATCGGCTTCCGTGGTCGGAGTGGGTGGCGCCCAAGACCAACGCGCCGGTCCGTTTGCGTCGCGAGGCCGAGCGCGGCGCGCTCCGTGATGCGCGCGTGTTCTGCTCCTCGGCCACCGACCCCTACACGCCCCTGGAGCGCAGGCTCCTCCTCACGCGCGGGTGCCTCGAGGTGATGATCGATCGGCCGCCGGCGTTCCTGCTGGTGCAGACGCGGAGCCCGCTCGTCGCGCGCGACGCCCACCTGATCGCGCGTATCCCGGGCGCCCTCGCGAGCGTGACGATCGCGACGGACGACGAGCGCGTGCGCAGGCTGCTCGAGCCGAACGCGCCGGGGCTCGGCCTGCGCTTCGAGGCGCTCGCGCGGCTGCGCGCGGCGGGCGTGCGCACGCAGGCTGCCCTGTCTCCCCTCCTGCCCTGCGACCCCGAGCGGCTCGCGCGCCGCCTCGAGCCGCTCGCCGACCGCGTGGTGATCGACGACTTCTTCCGCGGCGACGGCGCCGGCGGCCGCCGCAGCCGCGCGGCGCTCGAGCGGCTGCGGGCATCCGGCTTCGGCGCCTGGGCCGAGCCGGGCTACGCCGAGGCCGCCATCGGCGTCTTCCGCGCCGTCTTCGGCGCGGAACGCGTCGGTGTGTCCGCCGAGGGCTTCCAGTCCGCAGCCGGGCACTCCGCACCCGCGCGCTAAGCTCGCGCAGCCATGCGGCCTCGCGTCTTCATCGACGGTCACGCCGGGACGACCGGCCTGCGTATCCGCGACGGGCTCGCGGGTCGCGACGACCTCGAGCTGCTGACGCTGCCCGAGCCGCAGCGCAAGGACGCCGGCGCGCGGCGCGAGGCGCTCCGGGGCGCCGATCTCGCGGTGCTGTGCCTGCCCGACGACGCGGCGCGCGAGGTCGCGGGCTGGGCCGAGGGCTCGCGCGTGCGGGTCCTCGACGCGAGCACCGCGCACCGGGTGGCCGAGGGCTGGGTCTACGGGCTTCCCGAGCTCGAGGCTGGCCAGCGCGACGCGATCGCCGCCGCGCCGCGGGTGTCGAATCCCGGCTGCTACCCGACCGGCGTCGTGCTGCTGCTGCGACCGCTCGTCGACGCGCAGCTCCTCCCGCGCGAGGCCCCGCTCTCGATCCGGGCGCTCTCGGGCTACAGCGGCGGCGGCCACGCCCTGATCGAGAGATGGGAGGATCCGGCGCTCGGCCTGCAGCGCCTGGTCTATGAGGCGCCGTACTCGCTCGAGCGCGTCCACAAGCACGTCCCGGAGATGCAGCGCTTCTCAGGCCTCGCGCGCGAGCCGCAGTTCGTGCCGGCCGTGGGGCCCTTCCGCTGCGGCATGCGGGTCGAGGTACCGCTGCACGCCGAGCTCCTCGCGCGCGGCGCGACCGGCAAGGCGATCTGGGAGGCGATCGCCGAGCGCTACCGCGGCGAGCGCTTCGTCCGCGTGGCGCCCTATGCCGAGCCGGCCGCCGTCAGCGAGCGCAGCCTCGATCCGCAGGCCGCGAACGACACCAACCGGGTGGACCTCTTCGTGCTGCCGCATCCCTCCGGCCACGTGCTGCTGGTCGCGATCCTCGACAACCTCGGCAAGGGAGCAGCGGGCGCCGCGATCCAGAACCTGAACCGCATGCTCGGGCTCGACGAGGCGAAGGGTCTCCGGGCTTGAAGCTCCGCGATCTCCCGACGCCGTCGCTCGTCGCCGACGCGGCCGCGCTCGAGCACAACCTCGCGGCGATGGCGAAGGCGCTGCCGGGCGCGCGGCTGCGCCCGCACGTGAAGGCGACCAAGTGCACGGCGCTGGCCCGACGGCAGGCCGCAGTCGGCCACCGCGCCTTCTGCTGCGCCACCCTGCGCGAGATGGAGGGGATGGCGGCCGCGGGGCTCGGGGAGGACCTGCTGCTCGCCAACGAGGTCGTCGACGCGCGCCGGCTCGGCGCGCTCGACGCGCGCGTCACCGTCGCCGTCGATTCGGAGGAGACCGTCGCGGCCGCCGCGGCCGCCGGCGTGGCCGAGGTCCTGGTCGACGTCAATGTGGGGCTGCCCCGCTGCGGCTGCGCTCCGGAGCAGGCCGGCCGCATCGCCGATCTCGCGCGCCGGCGCGGCCTCTCGGTGCGCGGCGTGATGGGCTACGAGGGCCACGCAGTGGGGATCCCGGAGCGCGACAAGCGCAAGGAGGCCTGCGAGGTCGCGATGGCGAGGCTCGTGGCGGCGCACTCGCTCGTGGGCGGGGAGGTGATCTCGGCGGGCGGCACCGGGACGTTCGACCTGAACGAGACGGCGACCGAGATCCAGGCGGGCTCCTACTCGTTGATGGACACCGCCTACGCGAAGCTCGGCCTCCCGTTCCGTCCCGCCTGCTTCGTGTGGTCCACGGTCATCTCGGCGAGCCCCGGCTTCGCCGTCGCGGACTGCGGGCTCAAGGCGCTCGGCATGGATCACGGCAATCCCTCGATCGACAGCGCGCAGGTCTGGTTCTGCTCCGACGAGCACATCACCTTCAAGTCGGAGCGCGCGCTGCGGGTCGGTGCGCGCGTGCGCGTCTGGCCGGCGCACATCGACCCGACCGTCGCCTACCACGAGCGCCTGCACCTCGTGGACGGCGAGGACGTGCTCGAGAGCTGGCCGGTCGACCTGCGCGGCTGGTGATCCGCCTCACCCCTGGAGCAGGAGCGCGATCGCGGCGCCCGCCACCAGGAGCCCGGTGGCGAGGCCGACGCGGCGCTTCAGCGCGGCGCTGCCGAGCGCGACCACGAAGCCGAGCTTGAGGAGTGTGTTGGAGAGCGCCGCGATCACGATCGAGCGCGAGGCGACCAGGGCATCGCCTCCGTCGCGTGCGAAGCCCGCCATCGAGAGCGTGATGGCATCGACGTCGGTCAGGCCGGCCAGCGCGGCGACCGCGTAGAGCCCGCGTCCGGGCAGATACGTCTGCACCAGCTTCACAAAGAGCAGCACGACGGCGAACAGCGCGGCGAAGCGGATCGCGGGGAGCAGGCTGAAGGGATTGCGCAGGGGCACCTCGGGGGCTGCGCCGGCCACAGCGCCCGCACTGCGCAGGTAGCACGCCCACGCGATCGCGGCCGAGAGCAGCGCGAGCCCGAGGCCGGGCAGGAGGAGCGGCCGCAGCAGCGGCGCGTGGACCGCGGCCACCAGGGCGAGCACGCGCGCGAACATCACGCTCCACGAGAGCAGGAGCCCCGCCGCCAGTGCGTCGGCGAGCGCGGTGTCGCGCGCGTCCTCGCGGCTCTTGCGGGCGAAGTCGAGCGAGACTGCCGTCGAGGAGGCCAGGCCGCCGAAGAGGCCCGTGAGCGGGATCCCGCGCCCGGGTCCGAGCGCGCGGGTCGCGATGTACCCGACGAGCGAGAGCCCCGAGATCAGGATCACCAGCCACCCCATCCGGTACGGGACCAGCGCGTGCCACGGGTCGATCGGCTCGCGCGGCAGCACGGGCAGCACGATGAAGGTGGCGATCAAGAGCTGGAGACCGGCGTAGAGGTCGTCCCGACCGATCCGATCCACGAGCCCGTGCAGCGGCTCCTTGAAGGCGAGCAGCGCCGAGGTTGCGATGGCGAGCGCCACCGACAGCGCTGGGAAGCCGAACACCACGGCGCCGCCCAGCAGGTAGACCACGAGCGCGGCGACCTCGGTGGTGAGCCCGGAGCCCTGGGCGCGAGCGTGGACTGCGTAGCCGGCCAGCACGACGGCGATCGCCAGGACGGCGCCGGCGACGAAGATCGAGGGCGACGAGAGCCGCACCGAGAGCCAGGCTGCGATCGCCCCGGCCTCGGCCAGCAGGATGAAGGTGCGCAGGCCCGCGGTGCCGCGCTCGGCCTCCTCCTCCTTCTTCTTCTCGCGCTCGATCCCGACCAGGGCGCCGATCGCCAGCGCGATGGCGAAGTCGCGGAGCGGGATCAGGAGGTCGGCGTCGGCCACGCCCTCGCATGCTAGCCTGCGCGGCGCGCCGCCCGCCGAACGAGAGGCTCGCATTGACCCGCCGCTGGCTCGCCGGCATCGCGTTCCTGACCTTGTTCCTGTCGGTCGGGGTCGGGATGCACGTCTACCTCGCCGAGCGTCTGGTGCTGGCGCCCGCGTGGCCCGCATCGGTCCGCCACGCGGCGCTCGGTGCGCTCGCGCTGGCCTTCGCCGCCGTGGTGGCGCAGGCCTTCCTGCGCCGCCGGCGCGGATCGCTCTCCAACGCGCTGGCGTGGGCGGCGTACGGCTGGCTCGGCCTCGCCTTCCTGCTGGTGATGACGACGCTCGCGAGCGACGTCGTGCTCGCGCTGGTGGGCGCGGCGCTGCCGGAGGGCACCGTCCCGGTGCTGGCGCGCGGGCGCGCGCTCCTCGTCGCGACGGTGGGCCTGGCGGCGGGCGCGGTGGCGCTCGGGCAGGGGCTCGCGCCGCCGCGACTGCGCCGCGTCGAGATCCCGCTCGCGCGCTGGCCGCGCGCGCTCGACGGCTTCCGCATCGCGCAGATCTCGGACCTGCACATCGGCCCGCTGCTCGACCGGCGCTTCGCGCGAACGGTCGCGGAGCGGGTCAACGCGCTC
>Ga0335080_10003464_pt1 | contig 15961 bp, 14 predicted proteins | sample Lox_Sample_34_FD_206720 | JGI IMG/M metagenome (GOLD analysis project Ga0335080, IMG submission 206720) | Soil microbial communities from Loxahatchee National Wildlife Refuge, Florida, United States - Lox_Sample_3.4 | ecosystem: Environmental > Terrestrial > Soil > Wetlands | place: USA...
CGATTCAAAGCTGAGCCTCCCGAGTTTGAGATTGGTTTTTCAAGGACCTAATCCCAACTTATCAGAGGCTCAGCTTTTTTCATGTGATCTTTTGCGATCGCAATTTGGACAAGTGTGATGTCCGGTCACTTCCAGAATCTTAGCCATTAGAACGTGGCCGTGATCGTCCATCATGGGAGCCAAGTCCTCAGCAAGCTCACGCGACAGATAGCCGATCTGCTCCGCGAGCCTTGGCTTGTCAGGTACGTCGGAGCAAACAATTCGTCGGACTCTGATCGCATTGCGGTCAACAGGATTGTTTGGTTCACGCTGTAAGTAGAGAGCATCGCCGGACTCGCAGCACTGTCTGATTATCTGCTGTCGGTCTAAACCGTCATCATCGTTCCACTTTGTCACGCCTCGAATCTTGGTGCGAATTGTGCGAACGTGCGGGAAGCGCGGATCGTCTCGAAACTCAGAGAACGGGTAGGATTTGAGAACGAGCGTGCGTTCCATAAAACGGACTACATCATCGGGCTTGCTATAAGACACGTCAATGGCACATAGTGGACGCACGAAGACCAAAAAAATCATGCGGGATGACTGTCCACTTTTTTGTCACCCCTCCCCACTGGATTCTTGAAAACTGCGGCAGAATTAAATCATTCGGAAACCAGCGTAAATGGCTGATTATAGAGGGATGGCAGAGCGCTTGCAGGGCGAGCGCACCACAATCCTAAGTCTGGTGCGTCTGCCAATTCCGCCACTTTCGCGCGTACCAGGGAAGGCAGTGGTTTCATTGTAGCTTGACGCTGAAGCGCTTGCATCGACTTTGTGGACGCTTGCCGCATCAAAATAGCTGAAGGCACAGGTGCGCAAAATCCAAGTCGAAATCGGCGCGACTCCGGCGAACTCAAAGGCTGGAAACAAATCGCAGCCTTTCTAGGCGAGCCAACCTCGGTCGTGAAGCGTTGGGCTTCAGAGGGTATGCCCGTTCGCTGCCAAGGCCGATTTGTGACAACCACGAGGAACGAATTGAACGATTGGATCGGAAGGCAATCCGGTAAACCGATTCATATCATTACTGAGAACAGCGACCTCACTTCCGAGTTGAAGAGTGCCGTGTCGTTCGCACGAGGAAAGTAGCAGAAGGATGGTTTGCGACGCAGTGTGTCCCATAAATTGTTGGGATAACCCGAGGAAGATGAATGATTGCAGGTTCGCTCACCTAGGGGCTAAAGCCCATAGGTTTAGCGGCGATGACCGGCACGGCTGAAGCCGTGCTCTTCCCAAAACCTCGCAGACCTTATCTCGACGAATTTCCGCGAGACACTAGGCGTCGAGTCTGGTACTTTCTCGACTTCGAATCACAAAATCTGAAAGCTCAGGGCTGCATCAGATGGCAGGAGTGGGTCTTGATCACGAGCCACACCTCCTTGCCGGGTACGAGACCGAGGGAATCACGAGCGGCCATGGTGAGGTGAACCTCCACAGGTACGCGGCATTTCACAAGGGCAGAAATGATTACATCCCGCTGCTCCATGGATTGGATGCGTCCCGGGATCAAATTGCGGGCGCTGAGGCCTGTGGGCGGCGAAATCGCCAAAAGGATATCCCCGGCGCGGATTCCGACACGCAGGGTTGACCCTACGCCACCGCGTACCAGCGGTGTTTCGAGAGTGATGCCGCCGGCCTCGCCAGAAATTCGGCAAGTCATGGTGCCACGCTCGGGTCGAACTGCTTCGACGACTGCGTCAAAAATATTCTCAAATCCGGCTAGCTGTGCAACGGTCTCCATATAAGGTGCATGCAGTACCGCGTGGGGCGTGCCCTGAGCCAGAACTCGGCCGCCATCGAGAACAATCACTCGTTCTCCCAGGGCGAAGACTTCCTCACGGCTGTGAGTGACGTACAGGATCGGAATGCCGTGCGTACGATTCCAACCCCGCAGATCATCGATGATCCGGGCTTTAGTTGGTGCATCAAGTGCGGCGAGTGGTTCGTCCATCAGGAGAAATTCCGGATCAGTGACCAATGTGCGCGCCAGAGCGACTCTCTGACTCTCTCCCCCGGAAATGCTTGTAGCTTTTCGAGCTGCCAGGTGAGGGATACGGAATGCCGCAAACAGTGAGGCTACACGGCCGGAACGCTCATCACGCGGCAAGTGCGCGATCCCATACGCCACGTTCTCCTCCACCGTCATATGAGGAAACAACGCAAGGGTCTGAAAGACGTAACCGACGCGGCGATCTGCCGTGCTGACTTTCGTCGAACTCGAGGCCTCGAACAGGATTCGCTCGCCGAGCGAGATGGTTCCAAAATCGGGAGTGCTTAATCCTGCGAGACAATCGAGCATTGTAGTTTTACCCGCTCCGGATGCACCGAAGAGGATGGTAAAGCCTGGCGGCACTTCGAAGTCGACATCGAGGAGAAAGTGGCTATGGCTCGATCGGAAATGCTTTTCAAAGCGCGCACGCAGCAGGGGGGGTTCGGAGGAAACCCTACCCGAGGCTTCGGCTACTTGCGTTGCGATCCGAATGTTGCTCATGCGCATTTCTATTTTAGGGGATAGATGACCGAGGCCCGGCGATTGAGTCCATACACCAGCGCAAGCAATCCGAAGCACACGATTAGCAGAACCAGCGCCGTTTGATCGGCGCCCGCGTAGTCGCCGGACTGGACGCGATCGTAGATATCGATAGATACCGTGCGCGTAATACCGGGAATGTTTCCGCCCACCATCAGCACGACGCCAAATTCACCCATCGTGTGGGCAAAAGACAAGGCCAGGCCGGTGACCAGTCCCGGCGCAGATAGTGGGGCGATCACGCGAATAAATGTGCGCAGAGGCGATGCGCCCAGCGTGGCGGAGGCGGCAATCAGCTTGCGGTCCACAGCCGAGAATGACGCCGCAAATGGCTGCACGGCGAAGGGAAGACTATAGAGGATCGATCCAATAACAAGTCCGGTGAAAGTGAAGGCAAGGGTGTGTCCCGTAAGAGAAGTCCACCACCGGCCGAGCGGGCTATGGGGGCCGAGTGCCACCAGGACGTAGAATCCCAATACCGTGGGTGGAAGAACAATGGGCAAAGCGACTAGTGCTTCCACGAGAAATTTCCAGCGCCAGGGAGAAAATGCGATCCAGTAAGCGATGGGTATGCCGAGTGCGAACAGGATGAGCGAAACTGTGAAGGCGAGTTGCAGCGTGAGTCGAAATGTTTGCCAGTCGATCGCCATGCGCTTGCGCGTGAATGATAGCAATAATGCAGATACTTGGAGAAATTGAATCCTCAACCGAAGCATAACTTCGGGACGGAGGAGGCATCGGGATTCTTGGAGGCACGGAGAGGGCTAACGGCAGGATCCACTCTCAACCACAACTACGAGGAGCACGCGGGACAGGATGGCGGATTTACCTGCTGGCGGGCGGGATGATTCCATTCATGCGGAGATATACCACCATCTGTCCGTAATGATCGTAAGCGTGCCATGAAATCGCGCTGGCCAGCCCTAGGCGCGTGACTTTTCCTTCGCCGAACGGACTTCTTACTGTGTCCGTGAGATTCGACTCGTTGATTGTGGCGATGGCCTTATGCACGTATTCGAACGACTCCTTCAGGAACTTGATGATGTCTGCCTTTGACGTGATTGAGGCCGGTCCAGCTTCACCGTTAAGGTCCACAGGAGGCTTCTGTTCTAAGAGAGCGGCGCCGACCTCGTAGTTCACGGCGGCCACGTGCTTGATCTGCTGGGCGAAGGTGCGCACACCTTTGAATTCCCCGTCGGTGGGAGCGAACCCGAACTTGTCTTCGGGCATGGCTTCGGCTGCCGGGACGAACTCCTCCTCCGTGTTGCTGACGACCCGGTCCAGAACCTGCGTGGCGGTGCGATGCTCATCTTTTGGCTTGGTGGCTGCCCAAGCCATGCTCGCAATGAGCAGGAAAATGATGCCTGTCACTTTTGTCTTCATAAAAACCCCCGGGTTAGTCTCTCACCACTGCCGGCGCCATATCCAACTCCACCGCCGTCAGGCGATGCCGCCGAATGGTCGAGAGTCCGACCACCATCGCCAGCGCGGACCAAGCCAGCGCTTCGGGAACACCTTGGCGTGACGCCACGGCTCCCCACAACGCGCTGCCGACGGCCATGCCTCCCTGCAAGACCAGCAGGTACATCGAGAGAGCTCGTGCCCGCATCCACGAGGGGCACATGGTCTGAGCGACGACATTAAAGCACGCCAGAATGCCGATCCATGCGGCTCCAGCGGTAAACAATACCAGACATAGCCACTCAAAGATATGAACTTGTCCGGCGGCGAAGGTCATGATCGCAAAAAGGATCGTCGCACCGGCCACAAGGCCGTCGACGGAATATTGCAGCCGAAGCCGAGGTAACACCGCCGCCCCAGTCAAAGCGCCCAGCCCGAAGCACGTCAGCAGAAACCCATAGCCTTGTGCTCCGTGAGGCTGACAGACGACCGGAAGCAGAGCTAGCAGAGAGCTGGCGCCGATACTGAATGCGCCCGTGCGCACCAAAACAGATTTGACCTGCGGCGCGCCCTGGACGTGGCGGAATCCCTCACCGATTGCCGCACGCATGCTGCGAGTTGGCAAAGCCTCGAGCGAAGGCCTTTTCCACATATAGAGGAATAGGATCACACCGAAGAAGGAGGCGGCGTTGAGAAGAAAAGACCATCCAGAGCCTGCGGCTGCTACCACGATGCCGCCCAACGCCGGACCGGCCGCACGCGCCACGTTGAAGCCAGCGGAGTTCAGGGCGACGGCTGACGCATGACGAGTGGGAGATACAACTTCCGGTGTGATCGCCTGCCAGGCCGGATCGTTCATCACCGCGCCGACACCCATGAGGAAGGTGAAGAAAAGCAGGACCCACGGATTGATAGCTCCCAAGAGCGTCAGGATTCCAAGAGCTGCTGCGGCGAGCACCATCCAGCTTTGGGTGAATAAAAGCAGCCTGCGTCGATCGACCATATCGGCAAGCGCTCCAGCAGGCAGTACGACAAGGAAAACAGGAATCGCCGAGGCCGCCTGGACAAGGCCAACCATCAGAGGCGAAGTGGTGAGCTGGGTCATGAGCCAGCCAGCGCCCACGTTCTGCATCCAGGTGCCGGTGTACGAGATTACGGCGGCGATCCAGAGAGAACGAAACAAAGGCTCAGTCAGAGGCGCCCAGGCGGGATCGGGAGATCTTTGCTCGACACCTCGCACCGAGGGAACTGTGATGTGGTCGGCCATCCTGTTGCTATCTTTCTACGGCTTTGCCAGCGCGTTTTCGTTTGCGATCGCAAATGGCCACTCGCGGTGCTTCCATGCGCGAATCATGTAAATCAACACGCCCGTGAGAAGGATGAGCGCGGCATAGCGCACTTCTTTCTGCCAATTCGGACGGCCGAACAAGATATAGAGAAATCCCGCGCTCGCCAGCAGAACCGGCAGGGGATACAGCCACATGCGAAACGGGCGGGGCAAGTCGGGGCGGCGAATACGGAGGACGATGAGTCCAACGGCCTGCACCAGGAACTGCAGGATGAGGCGAATGACTACTAGTGCGGCGATCGCATCCTTCAGGCGCAGAAAACAAAACGCGGCTGCAACCACTCCCAACGCCAGCAAAGAAACGTGAGGGAAGCGATACTCGGGATGGACTTTGGCAAACGCCTTGAAGTAGTTTCCGTCCTTCGCTGCCGCGTAGGGGACCCTAGAATATCCCAGCATCAGCGAGAAGACAGAGGCGAATGCCGTTGCAATGACAAGTCCTGTCACCAGCCGTGCCGCCCAGGCTCCATAAAGTCGCTCCATGAATAACGAAACAACGTACAAGCCGGAGTTGTTTTGTCCGGCTTGCAGCATCTCGCGCCACGGGACGACCGCGAGAATGCAGATATTCATCAAGAGATATAGACACGCGACGAGCAGAATGGAAAGCAGCAAGGCCCTGGGAATGTTCTTCTCGGGTTCTTTGATTTCGTCACCGAGGAAGCAGACATTGTAATAGCCCCAGTAATCGTAGGTGGCGACAAGCATGGCTGCGCCCAGTCCCGTGAAGAATTGGTGCGAAAGCGTAAAGGCACCGGGAGGGAAGTCGAAGGCGCGGGCGCGGTTGAAGTGCAGAAATCCTGCGATGATGATCCAGCCGATCGTCCCCATTACCCCGAACCACAGGATCTTCGAGAGGCGGCTGATGGCTGTGATCCGCCGATAAAGCAGCAGCACGGTGAAGAAGCAGATTAGTACGGCAACCGCCGTCCCAGGTGTAACAATCCAGCTGACCTGGAAAGCACCCACCCCCGGAATGTGCCAGGCCGCATCATGATGAGCCAACACGGTTTCGAGTTCCGGCCAATAGTAGGCGGCGTATCCGGCCAAGCCGATGCACCCGGTAGCGATGGAAAGCGGGGCACTGAACGAGACCTGCCAGATAAACAAAAAAGAGATCAAGCGTCCCCAGCGGTGCGAGCCATAGCTTTCGCGAAGGTAGCGGTAGGATCCGCCGGAACCTGGGAGAGAGGCGCTGAGTTCCGCCGAGACCAGGCCATCACAAACTGCCAGCAACGCGCCCAGAATCCACCCCAAAAGAGCCTGCGGGCCGCCCATGGCGCTTAATACCAGCGGCATGGTGATAAACGGACCCACACCGATCATGTCGATCATGTTGAGGGCGGTGGCGCTCCACAATCCCATGCCGCGGATAAGGGTGGGCGAATTCGACTCTGCTGGCGTTGATGAATCCATACTCGTAGAGGCGTTGCCTTGAACGTCGACTCCAAACGACAAAGACGTAGCAAAGCTACGTCTCTACGGCTGCTTTCCTGCACTGAGAATGTTTACGAACAGACGCACGGCTCCCGGGACTCCCGCCGGAAGCTGGCGGAAGAACGCGTATCCCGTATAGATATACGTCCCTTTGCCGTACTGTGCCCGCAACAGGCCACCCTTTTGTGATTCCTCTCCCGGATCGTGGCAGGCCAACAATGGAGTGAAGTGATCATCCCACTTGCTCATGAAGTAAAGGCCGCGTTCCTGTACCCAACCGTTGAAGTCATCCTGGCCGATCAAGTTCGGGTAGTGGAAGATGGAATCCTGCGGAGCAAGAATCTCTACGGGAGCCTCTTCGACCGAGACACGTGCGCGGCTCAAATCGGCTGGGTAGGGGGTGAAGTGGCCGCTGTTGAAGTCACCTGGTGAGGTTTCATACTGAACAACCAAAGTTCCACCGGCTTGCACAAAGGCCAGCAGCTTCTTGTTATTTGCGCCTATGTCCTTCTGCGTGTCGTAAGCGCGAATCCCAAGGACAATCGTGCCGAATTTGCTGAGGTCTTCAGTCCCCAGATGTTCGGCAGGAATCATGGTGATGTCCATTCCAACCTGCTTGAGGATGGTCGGAATGTCGTCGCCAGCGCCCATGATGTAGCCGACCTTGAAATCGTGGGGAACTTGCACATCGACGATGCTGACGCGCTGGCGTGCGGATTGATAGTAGTAGAAGCTGCCCAGGTCCTCGCGTGCGACCAGGGTGTACCCTTCGGTGTATTTTTCGCCGTCCGATTCGAGAACGGCGCGGATGGTGGCACGACCTGGCTGCAGTTGGGCGGGAAAAACCTTGAACTGAATTTCCTGCTTTTCTCCACGATGCGAGAAGTTCACCGCGGATTGCGCGGGTTCCGAGCGCCAGCCGTCGGGTAGTTCCAAGCGCAAGTCGCCGCGCACTGCACGGGTGAGATCACTCGTTACACCCACGGTCACGGTGGTGGTCTTGCCGTTATGGGTGGAGATGACCTGCGTCCCAGGCTCAAGCGCAACCGAAAATGCGGGCACCATGGCGAGCGTGCGTGAGCGCTGCTTACCGGCGTCGTCGAGGAACGGAGTGACTACTGGAACTGTGATACCGTTTCGCGCGCTGTTCGCTGTTTCGGGTCCAACGGAGTATTCGACGCGGGCCTTCAACCCGGGTGGCGGAAAGGGAAGTGTCGCGTACTTCTCATTGTCGACGTGGTGGATGCTGTCGGTGTCGGGATCGTCGCGGTGCCAATACGGCCGCGTGTAGGGAGTGTCGTTGGGTACGCGAAGGCGGAAATCAGCGTGCAGATCTTTTCCGGGGGCGAGGGTTTCAGGACGCGTTTTTCCGTTAATCGTATTCCAGCCGGCAGGGACTTCGAGTTGGATCTGATCGATAGTCAGCGGCAGCTTGGAGCCATTGTGAAGTGTGACACCGATCATGAACTCGTTGCCCGGAGAGACCGTGGTTAAAGCGTCATCCTCTTTGGAAATGCCAGCCTCGAGTCCCTTGTTCGAAGAGACATTCGCGGCGAGAGTGACGCCCAGAGCCAAGTTCAGCGCAATTTCAGCCTCCTGTCGTTTTTCGGAGATGCGGGTGAGCAGATCCAGTTTCATTGTCGATGTGAGACCACTAGCAGCGATTTCACCGCTCAATCGGGTCAACTGCGTGACGACTCTCATCAGAGGCTGTGCTGAGAGGGATGGATCATTCCCCTTTACGGCAGTCGAGGCATCCGCGACCGATTTCGCAATCTCAGCCAATTGCGATCGAAGACCGGGGAGCTTGTCGGTGGACTCGAATCTTAGCGCGAGCGCTTGCCAGCTTGTGTCAATGCCGTCGAAGAAGTCTTGCTCATGACCGGACTTTTCCGCTGATGCAGGCAGCATCGAGTCCACTCGCCGGTAAAAGGTAAATCGATCGCCGTCGTCGACAGTCCAGTTAGCTGCTCCCTGAGACAGTTGGTGACGCAGGCCTTTCATGGCGAACTGGACGTAGGACATCCCCAACTCTGGATTGCGCTGACCTGTATTGAATTTGACGGTCCAGTCCGCGTCCGGGCAGGTCATCGAACCCCAGGGGCAAACATTGCCGACGTAGAGTTTTTTCGGCTGCCAAGGCTCGAGTCCCTGCGCGATCTGATCCGGGAAGCGCCTCGGGTCCGCTGCCGCGTGAAAGGCCTCTTTGGTCAGAATTGCCGAGACCTGATGGTTGCCGTGCCCGTCCCGTTCAGTCCCCGAGAAACGTGCCACGAGTACATCAGGGCGAAAGGTTCGAATTACACGAACCATATCAGCCAGAGCAATGTCGTGGCCGCCCCATTTGGCGAATGTTTCATCAGCGGTCTTGGAAAACCCAAAGTCGGCGACTCGCGAGAATCTGTCCTGAACACCGTAGTGCTGGTCAGACGCGAGAAGTTCTTCTGACCGCAAAACGCCGAGCACATCCGACAAGTTGCTGCCGATCTTGTTCTGGCCTCCTTCGCCGCGATTGAGGGTCATCAGCAACGTATTCACGCCATGGCCCCGAGCCTGGAGCGTCAGCAGGCCGCCATCTTCATCATCCGGATGGGCCACGACTTGCATCAAGCGGGCTGTAGTTCCCAACCGCAAGATTTGCAGACGTAACCCAGAAACTCCCTGGTCCTGGGGGATGTCCGCCGGAACACCCTGATACAAGAGTCCAGGCGGCTGCGCAAATCTCTCGGCGATCGCCAATGCCGGCGAAGCGTCTAATTTACTCTGGCTGTTTCCGCCGGACGGCGCCTGTGCCGGTGCGGTAAGCGCAAGAACGATGAGTAAAGATGCGAGCTTGAGCCCGAAGAGGTGGAGCAGTTGGAAATTAGAAAGAAGGCTGCGGGACAGCGCCTGCAGCCGGCAGATCGGTCCGAAATGTCTCACTCTACAAGGATGGGGCCTACCCCCGCTTTGACGCAAATTCTTTGAGTACGTGTTTTTGTTTAGACTCGCCACCAAAGGCGGGGTGAGCAGTTCAGACGTCGCACAAATCCACAGCCGCTTTCAGCGAAGCCATCGGGTCTTTCGTGGGGATGAACTCGTGCGCGACGTAGCCCCGGAACCCAGAATCTGCGATTGCACGCATGACTGGTTCCCATTGAATCTCCTGGGTATTGTCCAGTTCGTGACGTCCGGGAACACCACCGGTATGGAAATGGCCAATCCACTGGATGTTTGTGCGGATCGTCTCGATCAGGTCGCCTTCCATGATCTGCATGTGGTAGATGTCATACAGCAGTTTCACGTTCGGTGAGTTGACTTCCTCTGCGACCCGGACACCCCAGGCTGTGTGGTCGCACATGTAGTCGTGATGGTCGCGCTTGCTGTTGAGCAGTTCCAGGCAGATGGTGACGCCGTGATCTTCGGCGATCTTCTTCACGCGATTCAAACCAGCAATGGTGTTGCGTGCTCCTTCGTCGTCGGAGAGTCCGTCGCGGTTGCCTGAGAACGTGATTACGTTGGGCACGTCGGCTTTGGATGCGCGGGGAATATTTGTTCGAAAGGCCTGCTCAATCGCGGTATGGTTCTCGACGCGATTCATGGCCTTATTGATCTCGCCTCCGCCCGCGTATCCCATGGAACATATCAATCCGTAGCGGCGGGGAATTTCGTAGTCGTCCGGCTGAAGCAAGTCGACGCCCTTTAGCCCCATGCTGGCGGCGGCTTGCGCCAGTTGGTCGATCGATATCCCCCGGTAGCACCATTGACACACGGACTGGCGGATGCGACCTTTGCGCGCCGTTTCAGAAGCGGCCAACATGTCGAAGGGGATATGCGACGTGGCAAGGCCGATCGCTGAGGACTTGAGCAGTTTCCGCCGCGTAAATTCAGGCATGGGGAGTGCTATTGCCGGCCCTGCTTCAACATCGCCTGGCAGTTGCTTGCTTGTGTAAGTACCTGGTTGAAAGCAGTTTCTTTCCGAAGATCCTTGAGCAGAGGGTCGTCCAGAAGAGCTCCGTAGGCACAATAATTCTGGTCGACGGCGGCCTTCAGGAGTCGTAGAGCAGGCTCAGTCTGGCCGCAGGCTGCCATCAGCGCACCGACGTGATACCAGGCTTCCGCATCAGGTTCGGTGGCTACGGAGGCCTCGTTGTCACGCACAATTTTCGCCAAGTCGGCGGGACGCGGCGAGGCGGTACAGGCCTCCATCAACTCGCGGTGGTAAGTGGAGCCCCTACCCATATTCCTCGCAGCATTATGAGCCTCGGTTAAATTGCCTTCGGCCAGATAAATGTACGGCGTTACCCATGCGGCCCACTCGGTACCAACGTCGAGGTGCACGAAATCCGTAGCTCGATCGGTCTTGCCCATTTGCAGGAACGACCAGGCGCAGGAGCGAAACATGAAGTTGCCGGGATCCAGTTGCCGTGCGGAATTGCATTCCTGCGTCGATTGATCGAGGATTCCGGCATAGCGCAGCACGTACGCTAACGCAAAATGAGCGTCCGCGCTCTGCGGACGTCGACGTACAAGGTCCGTAGCGGCGTCGTAGGCACGTGGCAGTTCGCCGCGCTCGACCCGTTTTCGGATCAGGCTGCTGGCAGCCATTACTCGGTCGGGATCCAGCGAAAGGGCCCGCTCATCCGCCGAATTGGACCGCTGAAACATCTCCTCACCACCCCCGCCGTAGACAGAGTCGAAGTAGTATCGCTGGCCCAATTCTTCCCATGCCGGGGCATATGTTGGATCGATGCCGACCGCCCACTCCAGCATCTTGATGGCTTCTTTGTTGGGTGCAGGGTCGTGCGGTACGGCCACGCTGCGTAAATAGAAATCATACGCTTGCTGATTCTTGGGCCGGGAGGCAGAAGCTTCGACCCCTCCTCCGGAGCCCAGAATCGGCAACAATCCGCGCTGTACTTGCGACGTCAATTGCTCCTGCAAGCCAATCAGGTTCTCAATTTTCTCGGTGACCGTCGTCTGCCAGAGCAGCCGGTCCGTAGGAACGTCAATTGCCTCCAAGGTCACCAGTAGCTGGTCCCCTTGCTTGCGGAAGGAACCGGTAAGCAGGCGCCCCACCCGGAGTTCCTGCCCGACCTTCTTCGGATCCAGGTCGAGGGCGACGTATTTTCTGGTGACCGAGGAGGGGCGGACTTCCAAGTTGCGCGAATATGTCAGCACGCTGGTCAACTCGTCCGCCAAAGCAAAGCGGAGGTAGTCAACGTTAAAGTCACCATTCATGTTCTGCAGGGGCAGGACGGCAATCGCGTTTCGCTGTTCCGCATTGGCCAGCTCGCGATGCTTGAACCACCAGGCTCCGACAGCCGCGAGCACGGTTATGAGCAAGGCGGCCGTTCCGAGAAGGAGATAAGTTTGGAGGCGGTTGTGGCGTCCAAAAGTCTTGGTCGCCGCGCGCAAGCGGGCGGTGTTCGTGCCACTCTTGATCTGGCCGGATTCGGCCTCACGTTTCAGCAGCGCCAGGTCCGACTTCATCTCGGCCGCGCTCTGGTAGCGACGGTTACGATCCTTCTCCATCGCCTTGCCGATGATGCCTTCCAGTTCAACCGGAATCTTGGGATTCAGGTCGCGCGGAGGAGTTGGTTTCGCATGCAGGACCGCATCAAGGGTGACCAGTGAATTCGCGCCGGCGAAGGGCTTCTTGCCCGTGGACATTTCGTAGAGCACGACGCCGAAAGAGAACAGGTCGCTGCGGGCGTCCACGGTCTCACTGCGAGCCTGCTCGGGCGACATGTACACAGCCGTGCCGGGAATCACGCCGACTGCCGTCAGCGAGTTATCGGCGCCGGCGTCGTCTTCGGTACCAAGGTTGTGCACCAGCTTGGCCAGTCCGAAGTCGAGGACTTTGACCTGTCCGGAGGGGGTTAAGAAGATGTTGGCAGGTTTGATGTCGCGGTGGACGATGTTCTTGGCGTGCGAGGCCATCAGGGCGTCGGCGACCTGTGCCCCGACGTCGAGCACCTTTTCGACCGGCATGGGATGGCCGGCGATGTGCTGCTTCAGACTCTCGCCCTCCAACCGCTCCATCACGATGAAGGGATGGCCGTTGTTGTCTTCTATGCCATGGATGGTGCAGATGTTGGGATGGTTGAGCTGAGAAGCAGCCTTCGCCTCGCGAGTGAAACGCTCGAGAGACTTGGCGTCGCCGGCAAGGTTCTCAGGAATGAACTTCAGGGCGACATGGCGGCCCAATTTGAGGTCTTCGGCCTCATAAACCACACCCATACCACCCCCGCCAAGTTTGCCGAGGATACGGTAATGGGATACCTGCTGGCCGATCATATGAGCGGAGAACGCTGCCCGGCGATGGTCGCGGTAATGTTAGGCCGCTCCCCGATTCCGGTCAACTGCCATGTTCTGTTAGAGCTTACAGAAGACGAGACCACCGAGATTATGCCATTTTCCTCTTTGGAACAGACGGCTGAAAGTTCCCGAATTGGCTTTCGCTATGTCCGTTGGTTTGATGCATGTAGTCGCCACCATGGTTTGGAGGGACTAGCATGGAGCCGAGCCGCAGTATCCGATCAGCGGTCTCGATGGAGAAGTTACTGTGGAAACCGAACCGTTGGGCGATTCACCGAGTCCTGATCCTACAGCAGATGTACAGGGAGCGATCCGACGCCGTGCCGAAGAGATCTACGTTCAGAGCGGCCGCATTCCAGGGCATGACATGGAGAACTGGACTCGGGCTGAACGTGAGATTCTGGAATCAGAGGCACGGCAAAACCGGCGCGCTGCCATCGTCGTGAAAGTTCATGGCGTGCAATACGTCGGAGAGTATCAACCCGAGTATGCGGATGGGTACATCCCCGGCGAAATCGGTGCGGGATCTTCGGTTGCCGTCCGGTTGCAGGGCGACAAAATGTACGTCAAGCGAAGCAACGGGAAGGAACTCGAAACCCGCATCGTGCGCAAGATCGAGTAGCTGTCGCAAGACCCCGCGACGGAGTTGGTATAGTGCAGGCATGTTCGGCCTGCTTGCCCCGGTACATCGACGAACCCCTCATCCGACACTGCTGACAACACTTCGGCACCTGGGAGCGGCGGGCCTTTTCTTCCTGGCCATTCTCGACAGTTCTCCGATTCCGACACTCGGAGGTCCCGACATTCTCACGGCCGTCCTCGCCGCCAGCCACCGGCCGCTGTGGTGGGAGTATGCATCTGCGGCAACGGCGGGATCGGTGGTTGGAGCGTACCTCACGTTCCGCCTGGCCCGAGCTGCCGGATCGGCTTATCTGGACAAGAAGTTTAAACGCAGTAAGCTTTCGAAATTTCTGGGCCTATTCCAGCATTGGGGTACCGGGACGCTGATCGCTTCCACCGCGATTCCGCTGCCCTCGCCCACAAGCATGTTCTTTGCGGCTGCCGGTGCGGGGGACTATCCCAGAGGAAGATTTCTGGCCATCGTGACTGCCTGCCGTGCCGCAAGGTATTTTACGATCGCCTTCGTGGCCGGTCACTACGGGCGGCATTTCCTGCGGGTGCTGCGCCATCCGACTCAGCATTGGGGCTGGATTGTTGCTGCTTTAATCCTTGCACTTGTGCTGGTGGCAGCGGGAATTCTGGTCAGCCGGCGCCTCGAAACTGCCAATATGGACCGCGCGAAAACCAGTGTACAATCTCCAGCGATCTGAGGTGGGCGTGTTGTTAGCGCAGATTGAGAACTTGGGGGCTGAGTGAAATGAATCCAAAGGTGAAAGTCCTTGTTGGAGTCCTGACTGCTCTCGCCATGATGTTGCTGACGTTTGCACTACCCAGAGGCGGCGCGATTCGGGATGCCGCCGTCGTGCAGTTTCCGATGACGGTAGGCATCTGGGCGATTTTCGTGCTGCTGTTCGTGAAGCTTAAGTAGTATTTGTCGGCCGTTCGAAGCGTCGACGGGACTATTCGAGATAGAATCCCGCCGACGCGCCGACCCACTCCATGTTTTTGTTGTGATCGACGCCCATCATGAGTCCGCGGCCCATGCGGATGATGGTCAGGACAGGTGTCAGTTTTTCCAGCCATATGTACATGACTCGGACCTCCGCTTTCGTGCCGCCAAAGGGAGTTTCGATCACCGGTTCGAAGTTCAGCCTCTCCTGCAGGATGTAGCAGGGGCGCTTGTCTGCGGGGATGGCGGCAATATTTTGCTTGGTCGGTCCAATGACTACGCCGAGCCCGGCAAAGGAATAGAGCGGCTTCAGGGCATAGTTCTCGAGATCGGGGGGGATGTCCTTGAGTTGGTCCAGAAACCACGTTTTTGGCACTGACTCGTGCTTCAAGTAAGGGATGGAGAATTTGCTGATGCGGAAGTACCAATTGGGATGTCCTGCCCATTCAACGTCCAGGTCGTCGCGCCAGTCGAAGGCGAGTTTGACATTCTTGCGCTCCAGTTCGTCGACGATGGCGCGGTTGTAGATGCGCTTGATTGGTATCTGTTTGCCGTCCCGCTCGTAGTAGAGGCGAGAACCTGCTTTTTTTAGGGCGACGATATCTACGGCACGCACGCCGAGCATTTTCTCGGTGAGCAGGAAATCGGGCAGAGTCTTCTGATGGATAGGGTCAATTTCCATCAGGATTACGTTCTCAGGGTCATGCGCGCCGACGATAGCTCGGCGAAGAAGGTCGCGATAGGAATCCGCTTCAAGCCCGCTCAGAAGGTACTTTAGCCGGCCGTCCGTGGAACTCAAACCGTAGACATCCAGATACACCTCAGCCAACGGTCCCTGGTACGCGTACAGGGAAGGGAACGCCTGCAGTTCGACTAGCTTGGGATGCAACGCGCCCCTTGCGTCGCGCACCAGCCCGAAGTCCACCTGCACGAACATCGGGTGGGGCGCCTCGTTGGGGACCTTGAATTCCGCCGGCACTGCCTCCTCAGACTTTGCGCGATATTCAGGATCGTCAACCAATTGCCGGATCAACGTTTCGCCATCGTGCGCCATGCGGTCGATCAGTTCCTTGGGGAAAAAGCAGGGAGTTTCCGACAGACGAAACTGAACGTGCGTTCCGCAGATGCCGTCGATGTGCCGAATGAATTGCTGATATTTCTCGGGAGTGAAGTTCTGATTGAATTGCCGGCGAAGCGACGGAATCATAGGGAGGAAGTATGGCCTGTCTTACTCGCGGATGTCCATGCTCTGGATGAGGCCATCTTTCAGGAGGTAGACGTGCTCGACCATGCGATCGAGGATTACGTTGCAGGACAGATCGCGCACGACCTGATGAAC
>Ga0335080_10003465_pt1 | contig 15959 bp, 13 predicted proteins | sample Lox_Sample_34_FD_206720 | JGI IMG/M metagenome (GOLD analysis project Ga0335080, IMG submission 206720) | Soil microbial communities from Loxahatchee National Wildlife Refuge, Florida, United States - Lox_Sample_3.4 | ecosystem: Environmental > Terrestrial > Soil > Wetlands | place: USA...
CTGTACCCACGCTGGTAACTACATCCGCGAAACCGAGGGTGGACATCGCAAGGAGAACCGTCAAAAATATTGCCAACCTGTTCATCGTCCCATCCTTTGATCGGTGCTCGCAGCCCAAGGTGAAAGCAAGCGCGAGAGCTGGATTGATAGCAATTAGTCTTACCATGCTCCCGAGAGCTGGAATGTCAAGTTCCGCACCCAGCCGCACCGGCACAAACGCCAATGTGCGGACACTCACCTAGAGCGAATCTGGCTCTTCCATTTCAAAGACAACCACCGCGCGTCCGAAGTGGACCTCGTCTCCCGGCTCCAACCGCGTCCCCCGCGCATTTCGGTGCACCTCGAGACTCATCCCGTCCCGCACGATCCACGTCCCACACTCCCCGGGACGCGCCGATTCCTTCGTATACCAGCGGTCGTTGAACAGCCGGTATTCCCCCGCCGAGCGATCGAACAGGATGTGCGCGTGTTCACGCGACACGGATCGGCTTACCGGATCGTCCTCCAGGAATGCAAGGTCGTTCCGCCGGAAGATTCCTTCCATGCGGTACACATCCACCCCGCGGCCGATATTCACGCGCGCTTTGTCCAACTTCAGCTCTTCGAGATTCGCCGCGCCTTCGCGCACCACGAGTTTTCCGCGCGCCGGAACCGCGGTCCGATCCCGGCTTGCCGCGGCCACGTTGAGCCACTTAGTCCCACGCGCCGGTAGCCCGACCGTTGCGTCCACCTCCACTCGCAGATCTTCCGGGAACCGGCACCCCGCCGATCGCAACGCCTCGCACACTTCCTGTTCCAGATACCTCTGAAAGAACCGCCCCGTGAAGACCGAATACCGGCTCTGTTCTACCCCGCGCAGTTCCACACGCAGCAGATCGAACGGAAAGACTCTGCGCCCGCCCGACCGGTAGCTCTTCGACATTGCTTCGTCCAACAACGCCAGGCGGATTTCCGCTAACTCCGGCGGCTCCTGCACTTGAATGGCTGCCAGCGGCGCTTCGAACAGCGTCCGCCCCCATTTCTCCAGAAAATCGTTGAGGTTCATTTCAAAATCCCCAATTGCTGCGCTGCTTCCATCACTTCCCGCGCGATCGGCGCCGCCGCCCGCGCCCCATATCCCCCATGCTCCACAATCACGGCAAACGACAAGCGCCGCGCCGCATCGCCGTCGTAGGGTGCAAACCCCGTAAACCAGGAATGCGGCTGGCCTTCATCCAATTGCGCCGTCCCAGTTTTCCCAGCGAAACTAATATGCGCCCCCGACATCGCGTGCCGCGCGGTTCCCTCAGTTACGACGCGCCGCATCGCCCCCGCCAAAAACGCAGCCTGCTGCGCCGGGACGACCTCAACAGCCCCAAACATGGTTCCACCGTCGTCCGCCCAATGCACCGGTGGTGTTCGACCCCCACCCGCGATCGTTGCTGCCACCGCCGCCATCCGCAACGGTGAAATCACCACCTCGCCCTGCCCGTACGCCGCAAACGGCAGCGCTCTGGGCAGTTCTTTGGGATCACCAGTCGAGATCCCCATCAGCGCTGCCGTCTCCGCCAGCGCTTTCGATCCCACATCGTGCACGCCCAACTGCGCGAAATATGCATTGCACGAAACAGCAATCGCCCGCTCCATTTCAATTGATCCGTGCGCATGGTCGCCGACATCGTCCTTGATCTCGCGCCGCCATCCGGGAATGACCGTGCCGCATCGTCCGTCCGAGAGCCCGTGGCACTGATACACCCTCCGTCGTAGTCCCGGATCTCGCCGTAGCGCCGCCATCGCGGTCACCAGCTTAAAGGTCGACCCCGGCGGATACAGACCGTACCGCGCGCGGTCCAGCAACTCATCGGGAGTCGGAGCCGCTGTGCGATGTCCAGGCGGATCGGGCGTCGGCGCATTCACCAACGCCAGCACATCGCCCGTCGATGCGTTCATCACTACCAGCGCGCCCTTGTCACGCCCTGCCTCGCGCAGCCGCCGATCCAGAATCTCCTTCGCCTTCATCTGCAGCCGGATATCAATCGTCAACCGGACGTTGCGATCGCGCGCCAGCACCCGCGCAATCGCCGGATTCCCAGGCTGGTGACGATACCTCACCAGCCCCGCCAGCTCGGCGTATTGATACCCCTGGAGCTTGCCGTTCGAATCGTGCTCCACCAGCGACGCATTCTGCGCGTGGAAGCTTTCACCGGTTCGCAAATCGCCCACTACCTGCGCCGCCGCCGCGCCGAACGGATAATGCCGGTTGTCGAATTTCGAGCACGACTCGTCGATCGAAACACCCAGCCCCGCATATTCCGCGCGATGCCGCTCCAACTCCGACCAATCTCCCGTGGCGAGCGGCACGCCGTTGCGGTCGTAAATCGTCCCACGCGGAATCTCCCGAGCCAACGAATTCAATCGCGGATTGTGCTGCGGCCGTTTCACGCCGTCCGCCTCGAACGCGTGCGCATCGCGCGCCAGGTAGTCCCGATCCTGGAAAACCTGGTATCGCGCAGTCATAGCCAACAGCGCCGTCCCCGCGCACGTCAGCACGAGACCCAGTCGCCGCACACGCAATAGCTCTCGCTTCTTCGCGCCCGCATCCGCCGAAATTGAAAGCAGCAGGGAAAAGATCAGGAAATTCGCGATCATCGCCGTATTTCCCGAACTCAAAAATGGCGACACCACGCCCGATAAAGGCAGCGCCCCGAGCACTCCGGAGCTGATCAACAGCATCTCGAATGCGATGAGGCTTGCCAGTCCCAACCCGAGAAAGAACCCGAAATGTGTGGCCGACCGCGATGCTGCCCGCAACGACCGCCACACCAAGAACCCGAACAGCAGGCCGATTGCCGCTACACCCGTGAAGCCCCACTCTTCGCCGATTGCGGGCAGCACCAGGTCCGTATTGCCCGCCGGAATCATCTCAGGGTCGCCCCAGCCGGGGCCCGAGCCCACCGGTCCGCCAGTCGAAAAGGCCCAAAGTGCGTGCGCCAGCTGATCACCGCCGTGCACGTTGTTGTCCCACGGCGCCAGCCACATATCAATGCGGTCCACCACCGTATGCGGCTGTCCCATGCGATATCCGGCGGCCACCGACCCCACCAGCGCCAGCAGTCCCGCCAGCGCCAGCCACGCCTTGCCGCGCGACGCCGCATACATCGTCAGGAACACAAAGAACGTCACCAGCGCCGGCCCCAAGTCCTTCAGCACGAAGAAAAACACCACCGCCCCAGCAACTGCCAGAGCTACGGGAATCACGTGTTCCGCCCGCGGCAGCCCGGCGCGCTCAAACAACTTCCGCGCGATTCGTTTTTCCCGAAGATCGCGCAACCGCTCCCAATTCCGCGTGAAATATCCTGCCAGGAAGAGCACCAGCAGGATCTTGATCAGCTCCACCGGTTGAAACGGTCCAAGGTTCACCTTGATGTCCGTGCCGCCGGGACCGCGCCCGAACTTCAGCAGCAATCCAAACAGCGTGATTGCCGCGAAGAGCGGCGTGTAGCACCAGTCCGACAGCCGCCGATAATCCAGCGGAATCGCCAGCAGGACACATCCCAGCAGTACTCCCAGCGCAAATTTCCGGAACTCGAGCGTGTCCCGCAGCGGATCGCGCATGCTCAGCATCAGAGCCAGCCCGATCCCGGTCAGGAGTTGGAGCGCCAACAGCAGCGACCGATCGCCTTCAAACCGCCGCAAGCGCCATACCAGCGCAACGAGGTAGAACCCGGCCAGGTACAGCCCGCACCAAAGCAAAAATTCCCGCTGAAACTCCCGCGGTGTGCGCACCACCAGCAGGCCTTTCATCTTGCGCAGCGGGAGCACGCGTGCGAGCGCGCCGACGTTGGGCAGCGGTCGGTGCGCTTCCAAATAGTCGAATGCTTGATTCGCCACGGATTCCCGCTCGGCGGAGGGAAACTGCTCCAACACCGGCAGGAGTTCCTCGGGCGACTGAACCGCATTCACATTGACCGTGTGCTCCGCGCCTGCGAACCCGCGAATTTTCGCCGCAAACACACTGGCCAGTGCGGCCGCGATGAACAGCGACCCGCAAACCAGCCACAACACTCCGCCGCGCACGCGCGGTTTTCGCTCGATTGAAACCAGCTTGGGGGCCGCCGCAGTCGCCGTTGCACCCCAACTGCGCGTTACCGCCATCGCCGGGGTCTCCGATAAACCATCGCAGTTTTGACCACAGGTTTCGGCGCTACCGGCGGCCGCCGCAGCGCCAACTCCCTCAATGCCGACTGTGCCTCGGTGCTATCCGGCATTCGCTTCGCCGCAAAAGAGAACTGTTCCCGCGCATATTTCTCGAGCGTCGCCGCGGATGCCTCCGAATACCGCCCGCTTTCCAGCCGCTCGATCGCTGCGAACCCGCGGCTCAGCGCCAACTCTCCCTGCGTGTGATCGTCTTTCGCACCACCATCGACCGCGCGCTCCAGCAGTACTTCCGCCTTGTGCCAGTCGTAATGCGACAAATTCGTGTCCGCCGAACGCCGATACTCCGCCAGAATCCGCTCTCCCGCCGCTGCATACAGCTTTGGCAGATCGTCTTCGATGTGGGGCGGATCGCCAGATCTGCGCGCGACCTCCAGGTCGCGCACCGGCGAAGCCGGGTCCTTGTGCGCCGGAAGCGTGACCGATGCCGCCTTCACCGTATGCGCCTTCCACTTTTGCCACCCCAGCTCCCCCGCCATCCACAACGTCATCCCAACCGCAAACGATGCCACGGCCCCTGCTGGTGTCAGCTTGTCGCGCACTCTCCGCGCCGTCCGCGCCACTACCTCGACAGTCGCCCGCGCCGCCTCGATTGTCGACTGCCCCCAATGCGCCCGCCGCTCCAACTCCGCGATCGTCGGCTTTCGTTCCAGAAACGCCTGCAGGTCAGACTGAAACTCCCGCGCCGACCCGTAGCGCCGTGACGGTTCCGGAGCCAGCGCCTTCATCACTACCGATTTCAATGCCCGAGGGCAATTCGCCGGCAGCGCCCGCGGAGCCCGTCGCGACCGAATCAGCCGCTCCAGCAACCGCGTGTCATCCGCCTGATAGGGAGGCGCCCCCGCCAGCATCTCGTACAGCGTTGCGCCCAGGCCCCACAGGTCCGATTGCGCATCCACGACCGACCGGCTCAGCCGCTCCGGAGCGCAATATCCCGGACTTCCGAACTCGTGGCTGGTCGCGTTCTGCCCCGTCGCCAGCGCTTTGGCGATTCCGAAATCCAGCAGCCGCACCGTTTCGTTCTCGCCAAGATGAATGTTGGAGGGCTTGATGTCGCCATGCACCACCGCTACCGGATGCACATGAAACTTGGCTAGCTGTTCGCATACTTCCAGTGCGATCGCCGCGGCGCGGATCGCATCCAGAATCCCTTCCGCTCGGAGCACTTCCGCCAGGTTGCGGCCTTCCAGGTATTGCATCGCGACGTAGAAGTAGCGGTCCTGCTCGCCGTATTCGTAGATCTCCACCATGCGCGGATCGACCGCACGCAGTTCCTGCTGAATTGCCGCTCCGCGCTGTTCCGCTTCGAGCAGTGCTTGTGACGCCGGTCCGCCTTCGAGCCTCACCAGCTTCAGCGCCACGCGACGCCCGTCCATGCTGTCGATGGCGAGGTACACCTCCGACATGCTCTTCCCGAGCCGCCGCACGATTTCATAGCGTCCAACTACTTTCGGAAGACTCATCTCATCACCGCTCTCCCGATCCACGCCGCACCACGTGGACAACCACGAACAAAACCACAAATGCCAGAAACGCGATCACGAACGGTGTGTGCATGTTGTAAAGCGTCGTCACCGCCGCACCTCTAACATCAGCTTCAATGCGCCCCCAACATCGATCTCCGCCCGATCCGGCGCCGGAAACTCCAATCCGCGCTGGAGCCGCTGCCCGTTCACCCAAGTTCCGTTCCGGCTCTGATCGACAATCGTGAACCCGCCGCTGGCCGAATCGCGCAGCAAACGAAAATGCTCCCGCGAAACCTCCTCGCTTGCGTACAGTGGCAGGTCAACCCAAAGGTCGTCCCCACCACGTCCCACGCGTACCTCGTCCTGGGTCACGAGATACGTCTGTGGACCCGAGTCGTCCCTATAGCGGATCTCCGCAAACACCTCCGGCCTTCGCCGCGAATTCCGACCCGCGCCAGTCACGCCTCGCAACTGCGTCACGCCGGGTTCACGGTCAACGAGCGTCGTCTTGACACCGCGATATCCTGGCTCGGTCTGCAGGTTCAATTCCGAATGGATTTCGACATCCCCTCGCGGCACCGCTCCATCGCCGTCCGCGAAGAATTCGATGCGCCAATCGCTCTGCGCGATCTTGCATGACTTGGGCGCGCCGCGGCCGAGCGGTTTCTTGTTCCATTCATTCATGCGCGCCGTCAGCGCTCGCCGCGCATCCTCGCCGATCAGTTCCTGTACGGCGGCCAACCTGGCGTAATCCTCGGGATGAAGATAAATGTTGAAGATACAAGGCAGGAGAATGGAGTACTCCATCTCCAGACGCCCCAATTCCATGTTGCGGATCAGTTCGCTGACGATGGTGCGGCCGCTGATGCGGCCCTGCGGCTGTGCCACTCCCGGTTGTCCCATGCTGGATGCCCCCAAGCCCCTCTCGGCGAGCGGACTCTCAGCGACGAACGTGCAGCTCCTCGCCAACGCTGCAAACGTACGCTAGGACGCGGAACTCAATTTTAGACTGAAAAGGATTCGGGCGGGTTTCCGAAGCGCTATCGGCAATTATTAAATCTGCTTAACTCGCTTCGCTACCGTCTTGCCGCTCACAAATCGGTTCCCTCGGATCACAAACCGTAACGGTAAGTCGGCGCATTTGGTGATCCCGATTCGCGGCGTGACCGCCACCTCCACGTGGCGGTGTTCCACGGGTTCGCGCACCACCAATGACCCGCGCGTCACGTCCGCTCCGTTCTGAGCGCGCGTGATCCCCATCGCCAGCGTGAGTTTTCCCGGGCCGGATGCAAGATCCTCAGCCTTCTTCGCCGCGGGCCGACGCTTTCTCATCTCCTCGATGCCCTCCACAGGTTCCAACGCGCGGATCAGGACACATCCCGGTTTTCCCTCGGGTTCGCAGGTCAGGTTCAAACACTCGTACATTCCGTAAATGAAATATACGTAAGCATGGCCCGGCGGCCCGAAAATCACACGTGTGCGCGGGGTAATCCCCGCCGCTGAGTGCGCCGCCAGGTCGTCGCCGCCCAAATACGCTTCGACCTCTACAATGATCCCCGCCGTCGCCCCATGCACCAGCACCTTCCCCAACAGATCGCGAGACACTTCAACTGCCGGCCTCTCGTAAAACGGCCGCTTCAACACCGGACCGAATCGCATTCCGTTCCCCACTGTACAATGGAGGCTCTCCACCCCATGCGCCTGTTCGTCGCGCTCGACCTTCCGCCCGAAATCAGCCGCAACCTCCAGCAGTTCCTCGACCGGCTCCGTCCTACCGCCCGCATCAGTTGGGTCCAACCCGCCCAGATGCACATTACTCTAAAATTCATCGGCGAGTGGAAAGACGAGCGCCTCGATGAGATCACCTCAGCCCTCGAAGCGGCGCCCCGTCCTGGGACAGTCTCCATCGCCGTCCGGGACGTCGGATTCTTCCCGAACCTCAAGTCTCCGCGTGTCTTCTGGGTCGGCGTCGAAGCCCCCGGTCTCACTGGATTAGCGGCAGTTATCGACCGCGCCACTGCCGCCCTCGGCGTTGAATCCGAAAAACGCGCCTTCTCCCCGCACCTCACACTCGCGCGTATCAAAGATCGCCTCAATCTCGAACCGTTGCGCGACGCAATAGCCGCCGAACCGTCGCTGGACTTCGGCCGTTTCGATTCGCGTGCGTTTTATCTCTATCGCAGCCAGCTACGCTCCACCGGGGCCATATACACCCGCCTCCGCGAGTTTCCTCTTTAAATCTGCGCTGGCCGAACTCCACCGCCCCTGGTGGTTTTCAACCACTGACTTTTCGGATGGACCGCGCGCAGTGCGCTTTCTTTACAATGCGCCATATTGGCGCTCGGGTTGCTAATTCATATAGTGGGTGATTGGAGGTCGTTATGACTAGGTTTCTGAAATCCGCTCTACCGGCCTTGGCGCTTGGCGCCCTGCTCGCCTTCTTCGGACCCACAGCTGCGTTCGCGCAGCGCGGGGGCGGACATGGAGGCGGAGGACACTTCGGCGGTGGAGGACACATCGGCGGCGGCGGCTTCGCGGGCCGTAGCTTCTCCGGTGGTGGGCATTTTGGCGGTGGCGGTTATGCCGGTCGAGGCTTTGCAGGCCGCGGCTATGCCGCCCCTGGCGCCCGCGGCTTCTACGGCGGCCGGACCTTTGCTGCTCCTCGCGGATTCTACGGTGGACGCGGATACGGCCGATTTGGCGGTTTCGTACCTGGCCGATTCTACCCGGGCCGTGGCTACTTTTGGGGTGGCCGCTGGTATGCCCGTCCCTTCTTCGGCGTCGGTATTGGAATTCCGTTCGGCTATGGCTACTACCTGAACGGCTATGGCTGCGGTTACTACGACGGCTACGGCTATTGGGTACCGGCCCCTTGCTACCCCTATCCGTATTGATCGATCTGAGCTGACGGGCGGCCTCCCACCGCCGGTCGCTACAATATTATTCATGCATCTTTCCGCGAGAGGGCGCGCTGTCGCCGGTTTCACACTCCTGGGCGCGGCCCTCGTTTTCGCGCAAGCTCAGCCCGACTGGCAGACCATGGTCAACCTGCCGGGCGTGGATTTCTCCGGCCTCTCCCAATTGAAAGCCCGCGCCCTCCGGCGCCTCCTTCGCACCCACGATTGCACCTGCGGCTGTTCCATGAAGGTTGCCGAGTGTCGAGTGAAAGACACCCCGTGCGCCTGGAGCAAAGGCGTCGCCGCCGCCATGGGTGACGCACTTCGCGCGGGGAAAAATGAAAACGACGCGATCGAGGCCGCCAAAGCTTCCAAGTGGGGACAAGGTCCGCAGCGTCCCAAAATACTCGAAGATCCGGTCACCATCCCCACCGCCGGTTCGCCGGTTCGCGGCCCCGAGAACGCCCCGATCACCCTGGTCGAGTTTTCCGACTTTCAGTGCCCTTACTGCTCTCTCGCGGTCGGCAAAATCAATGCCGTGATGCAGGCCTACCCTGGCAAAATCAAGCTCATCTTCAAAGAGTTCCCGCTTGAAACACATTCGCAGGCCGCCTTTGCGGCCGAGGCTGCCATTGCCGCTCATCACCAGGGCAAATTCTGGCCTGTGCACGACGCGCTCTTCGCCCATCGTCGTGACCTCTCACGGCCCGCTGTGTTGGCCATTGCCCGTGATGCGGGTTTGGACATTCAGCGCTTTCAGACCGATGTCGAATCCGTCGAGACCAGAAAGGCTGTGCTCCGAGACATGCAGGATGGCGATAAAGCCGGCGTCGAAGGCACCCCGTCCGTGTTCGTGAATGGCCGCAAGTACAATGGTTCGCTCGACCTTCCAGAATTCAAGAAGATCATCGATGAGGAATTGAAGAAGGGGCATTAGTCGCTTACCCGCCCGGCGTCGGCTCGGTCGCTGCCGTGCAGGAACATTCAAAAAAACCCAATTTGCGTCGATACGATTCCATAGGGGACACACCCTCTGGAGACCAGAATGCGAATCGAGTCCTCGCAACTCTCATTTGCGACCGAGCACAGCCTCGCGACCACCGACACCACAATCGTCCAAACCATCGCGCGGCCCGTTTCCCTGACCGCGCCGTCGATCAATCCCCAGCCCGCGGTTCAGTCAGGTTACGCGGACACAGTTAACCTCTCCGGGCTCGCCTCAACATTCGCGGGAGGCGGCCGTGATGACCTGGAGGACATGGACCCAAAAGAGAGACTGGCAGCTTTGGCGATAGAGGCGCTCGTCGGGCATCGCATCAACTGGTTGCACTATCGATCAACCGGCGCCAGCGCCCAGCCCGCTACCTCCGGAGCAGGCGCCGCCCAAGCCCAGCAGCGGACTGAGATTCATTCCGAAACCGAGCAAACCAGCTTTCAGGCGAAAGGCTCCGTGCAGACCACCGACGGCCGCACTGTCGACTTCAACGTCAGCCTGACGATGGCGCGAGATCAAGTGTCAAGCTCGACCGCCGCCGCGCCGCCCCCCAACACGGCGGATCCGCTGGTCTTGAATTTCGGTGGAGCGCCCGCCAGATTGACAGGTGGCAAGATCTCGTTCGATCTGAATTCCGACGGAGTTCCGGAACAGATCTCGTTCGTCTCCTCCGGAAGCGGTTTCCTGGTGCGAGACGCCAATAATGACGGCAAGGTCAACGACGGTCAGGAACTCTTCGGCCCCCAGAGCGGCAACGGCTTTGCCGACCTCGCCAAGTATGATTCCGACGGCAACGGTTGGATCGATGAAGGCGACCCTGTTTTCTCTCAGCTCCGCATCTGGTCCGCGGACGGTCTCCAGACTCTCGCTGAGAAAGGAATCGGCGCCATCGCTACATCGTCCGTTGAGACGCCATTTGCCATTAAGGACGGTAATGATACTACGCAGGGCGAGGTTCGCAGCACGGGAGTCTACCTCTCAGAAGGCGGGCCCGCAGGCACGGTTCAGCAGGTGGACCTGGCCGTGGGTTGAAATCTACTCCGGCGCTTAGCGTCTGAGTGACGGCGCAATCGCGCGATTAACCGGAAGAAAACGGCGTACCTCGTCGCGCGCCGCTTCGAACGCGCGATCCGTCGAATCGCCATACCTGCTGACTGGCAACTTCGCAATTGCCGACAGCATACCTGCAACACGCTGATCCCGCGTCGGCAGAGGCGAAAAGACAGCCGGTGTGGCCGATTCACTAGACTGAACCCTTTTGATATAACGCACCAGTGCGTTGGGGTCAAAACCGGCCTGCGCCATTACCTGGACGGCCAGGAGATCCGCCTGCCGCTCAAACGTCCGCTGCATTGTGAGCAACCCGAGAGGAAGCGCGATCGGAGACGCGCAACCGGTGCTGCTGCCCATGAAGAGTACAGGCGTGCTAACCGATTGCATCAATTGTCCCCTTGTGGCTGCCTGTGTATCATGCCGCTCGATTATATGTGCCATGGCGTGCGCCAGCATTCCCGCGAATTCGGCTTCATCCTGCGCCGCCAAAAGCAGTGCGGCTGGTACAAACACATACCCACCCGGCAGAGCAGCAGGCTCGTGTATAGTCGGGCACGGATCGTCCGCGATCACGCCGAAAGTAAAGCCTAATGTTGTTCTGGGCGCCTGCGCCGACAATTTTTGTCCCAGACTCTCGATATACTGCTGAACCCCTCCACTCGGAATCGCCGTGGTCCGCTCCCGATACTCAGCCGCCAACTGCCTACCAAGCGCAACTTCTTTCTCCGCGCTATAGAGGTTCATTCCCTGATCACCGCTCGCGGACTGCCCAAGTAACGGCAGCCCAGCGAGCGCACAGACGAAGGCGCAGCGAATCATTGCCGATGCTCCGGGCTTTTGGACGCGAGCCATCCCCCGCGCGTTACGCCCCCTCGGTGTCCACGCTCCGCGAGCGGCCGTCTTCATTTGCCAACCGACTTCGCCTGTAGTTGTTTCGCTCGCCCAAACGGTCTTTGTAAGTGGTTCGGGCGTGAATGTCAGACTGCGTGCTGATCGCCGAACCATGCTCCGGGCGAGTGGTGTCTGTGCGATTATGCCGGCGATTTCGCCTTGCAGCACCGCACAGACCTCGCGCGTTAGTGTAGAGACCATGATCGGTAGTCCAGTGAGCGAGACGCTACATGCCTACCAGGCGGCAGGCGGGAGACGCAGATCCTATATGACAACTTCTTCTTACAACAGCCGAAGCCCCTTCAGCAATCGACGTCCGATCAGCCTCTGCTTCTGACAAACCGTAACGCCATCGCGCCAACTGTCACTGCCGGCATGGACTGGCGAATTCGCCGACTGTACATCAAGCCTGAAGCCCGGTACAGACATTGGTGCGTAGACACCATTGGCGGATTTGCGAGCCCTCTTCGGTGGAATTGGCGCCGGGTTGATCTTGTTCTTGGGTTTAGGATCCCGCTTCAGTGGCGCTGAGGCGAGGCACACGCCCATGGCTAAACGCATGGCCGAGCACGAACGACGAGACGCTAGGCTGGGCGATTTCAGGCTCAACTCACAGGGGGTTCAAGTTAAGCTCCAACTTGTCCACGCGGCGCTTGAAGTTGAGCACGACCGGGCTCTTCGAGTCGGCCGCGACCAAAGCATCTCGGATACCCACAGCCTGCTTCACCGCAGGTCGAGCCAGGGCGGTCTGCTCGGTCGCGAGATAATGCTCGGCCAAGCGGGCGTAGGCTCGTCCCAGAGTGATATTCAGCGGAAAACTGCGCGGGTCTTCGTGAAGATCCCGAATCAGCTGATTGATGCGCGACAGAATGGATTGAAGGTCTTCGTCCGAGAGCGCGCCGGGCACAGCCGGGAAGAGAGGATTGCGGTCGGTGAAAGCCGTCAGCGGTTCGGCGCAGAATTGAGTGATACGCACCTCGGCGACCTGCCAATCGCGGGAGACGCCGCACCAGTGACGCGCGTCGTCGAGGCGGTTGAGCCTGCGATAAGCCCATACCAGGTTCGCCACGGCCAGGTTTCGGGTCTGCGTCAGGTTACGGGAATGGCTGTTCCGAACGACCTCCATCATGAGAGCGGGCACAAGTTCCAGGCGCTTCCGATTGATGAGTTCGCGGGCCATGGCGAGGCGCGCACTTTCCAGCCAGACCGTGCCGTTGAGCTCTGCCTGCATATTTGCCGGCAGCATGCGGAAATCCGCCAGGGCCTCGTGCGCAATCCGGTATCCGGTTTGCCGGTCGCCTCTCTGACGCGCCAGGCGCAGCTCGCTCAGCCTGACCATCAAGAGATTCCGCCGCGATGCGGGTGTGGGTTCCGCGCCCAGCCATTGCGTCGCCGCATGCCGCGATCTTCTCAAGGGCGCTTCGGCAGCCGTGAATTCGCCTTTATGAGTAAGGAGCATCGCCAAACGCCTCCACGCGATGCTGATCTCCTGCCAGCGCTTCGGACCGGGCAGCGTTTCGAGTGAAACGGCCGCGCGCTGGAGAGACCTTTCGGATGCTTCCTCTTGCTGGCCGACAATGTTCGGATCGGCATCGTCATCATTGAGGAGATCGCCCACGAGCGCCTCCAGGCGCGCCGCGTTCAGGGCCGATTCCCCGGCGCTCAGGGAGGCGCGCGCTTCATTCCGCAGGGCCCGCCGTTCTTGAGAGAGCGCCGACTGGTGCTGGCGGGATGCCTCTGCCGCGGCCGCTGACGCGCGGTGTGAAGCCCGCTCCGCACGCCACCATCCTCCGGCCAACGAGATTACGAGCAGTGCTGTCAGCAGCGTGACGGCCCAGTTTCTGCGCAGGAACCGACGCGCGACGTAGGCGGCGGTCGCCGGGCGGGTACGCAACGGAAGGCCTTCCTGTAATCGGCGCAGATCTTCCAGGAGATCGGACACGGACAAATATCGCTCCGCCGGGTCCTCTGCCGTTGCACGTTCGAGAATGTGGCGGATCTCAGAGCGTTTGGCCGGGCTGGGCAGAATTTCCTCCAAAAGACGCCCGAGCGAATAGATGTCCCCAGGAACCGACGGCCCCTCGCCGCGCTTCTGTTCCGGACTGGCATACTGCGGCGTCAGCATCAGTCGCGTCACTTCGCCTCGCGTCGCGCTGTTCGCGGCAAGCAGGCTCGAAGCGCCGAAATCCAGCAGTTTGGGAATCCCTGCCGGTGTGACTAGTACATTCGCAGGCTTGATGTCCCCATGGATAATCAGGCGCGAGTGCAGGTAGCCCACCGCCCCGCAAATGGATTCGAAAAGATAGAGCCGTGCGGAGACCGAAGGATTCAACCGTTCCACGTATGTGTTCAGCGGCTCACCGTGAATAAACTCCATCACCATGAAGGAGCGGCCATGGGAATCTGCGCCGCAGTCCATGAGGCGCACAATGCCGGGATGATCGAGGCCGGCGAGGATCTGCCGCTCCTTCACAAATTTTTCGCGGAACTTTCCGGTATCTAAACCCGGCCGCAGGATCTTCACGGCGGCTTCGAGTTTCACCCCATCCTCAACGCATTCGGCGCGGTAGACTACACCTAGCCCGCCCTCGCCCACACATTCGAGCAGTTTCCAGCGCGCCACGCTGGCGCGCGGCAGATCGGATGCGAGGACCTCCGGGAGAGGGATTTCGAGAAACGCTCCTGCCTGTTCATCGGCTGCCAGCATCCGGTGCAATTCGCGTCTCAAATCGGGGTCGTTCGCACACTGGACGGCAATGAAGGACTCGCGCTGATCGGGAGGTAGATCGATCGCCGCCCAAAAAAGGGCCTCCAGCCTATCTATCCGCGATGCCGGCGGCGCGTCCGCGTCAGGAACTGAGGGAATCATACAGCCAGGCTCGCGAAAACTGCCAATCCCGCTTGGCAGTCACCAGAGAAATGTTGAGCGCATCGGCGATCTCGTCGAACTCCATTCCGCCGAAGAAACGCATTTCCACCACACGCGCCTTGCGCGGATCGAGTTCCGAGAGCCGTTCGAGCGCCTCGTGAACGTCCAGCACCTGCGCCAGGTTGAACGTCATACCTTCCGGTTCGCTGCCTCCGTCGATGCTCACGCGGGCCCACTCGCCTCCGCGCTTTTCGGCGAGACGCGCCCGGACGTAGTCCACCAGGACGTTGCGCATGGTGGTCGACGCCGCAGCCATGAAATGCGAGCGGCTCTTCCAGGGGTGGCCGGCGAGCCTGAGCCATGTCTCATTTACGAGGGCAGTGGGTTGGAGGCTCGCCTGCGGGGCGCGCCGCTTGAGATGAATAGCCGCAAGCTTGCGCAACTCCGGGTAAATGCGCTCGATGTCGGTCTGCGGGATCGGTTGGCTGGACATAAAACCGATCCATCCATGATATCCGGCTGGTGCGCCTTCGAGCTTAGTGGTGATCGTCCGTGACAAACCGCGGCCGCCCTCGTGACCCTGTGTCGCTACCGCTTAGACCAGCTCCGCGCCATCCGCTTCTGCCGGCGCCACGCGACCAGGCCCGCGAGTCCTGACAGCATGAGCAAGGACGTGCTCGCCTCGGGCGCATCGGCAGCGCCGACGGGAGTGATGGTGACGCTCAGGTTATCGCTAATGAGGTTTCCGCTGAAAGGGTCGCCAACAAAAGCAAAGTAGCCCTGTTCAAAACCATGTGTTGTGCCCTCCGCCGTTAGTGTATAGGTGTAGGACAAAATGTCCCCCGTGTGCATCACACCGAGATCCACGTCGAAGGAGAACGAATCGAGGATGAAGCTCGGGTTGAAATCGTCCCCGTTGAACCGCGGCGCCGCCCCGTGCGTCACAAGCGCAGTGTCCCTTAGCGTTTGCACGGCGCCGAGATTCAGGAGGTCACTGCCAGAGGGCGCTTGAATCTCAGATTCCTGCAGGCCGAATTGGAGATGGTCCCCTTCGATGGTGAGGTCGGGATGTGTGATCGACCGATCCAATCGGCCGCTGGCCAGCGCCGTTTCGGTGGCGCTAAGGGCGGTCCGCCGCGGTGGCACATCTAACAACCCCACCTGCATCTCCGGAACATGCAGATGCAGCGTAAGGTCTATCGGGAAAGTACCCGTGTAGGTGAAGGTCTGGGTCCACAGCGATTGCGCGAACATCTGTCTGATGCTGTCCTGTCCAGACGGATCGGGGAGGCCGAAGATCAACTGGCTGACGCCCGCGCCGCCATCGCCGTTCCCCGCCGCAAGTGAAGAAGCGAATGCGTCGTGAATATTGGTCGAGCGCCCGGAGGCGTTGACGCCTATGGAATCGTACAGAATTTGGGAGCTTTCACCTTCCACAGTGTCAAACAATGGCAAAGAGTCCTGGAAGACTACCGTGCCGCTCGGCAGCAGCGTATCTTTCACGTTCGCGGACATGTCGACCGGGAAGCCAAAGACGCCGAACGTGCTCGCGTACAGGGTTCCGCTCGAAAATGCCGATATGAGGGCTGCTGTCA
>Ga0335080_10003466_pt1 | contig 15955 bp, 14 predicted proteins | sample Lox_Sample_34_FD_206720 | JGI IMG/M metagenome (GOLD analysis project Ga0335080, IMG submission 206720) | Soil microbial communities from Loxahatchee National Wildlife Refuge, Florida, United States - Lox_Sample_3.4 | ecosystem: Environmental > Terrestrial > Soil > Wetlands | place: USA...
AAGTCGTCGGCGTGATCGAGTTGAAGGACGTCGTGAAAGGCGGCATCAAGGAGCGGTTCGCGCAGCTGCGCCGCATGGGGATCCGAACCATCATGATCACGGGCGATAACCGGCTCACTGCAGCCTCCATCGCCGCCGAGGCCGGCGTCGACGATTTTCTGGCCGAGGCCACACCAGAAGCGAAGCTGAAACTCATCCGCGAGAACCAGGCGGGCGGTCGACTGGTCGCAATGACCGGCGACGGCACCAACGATGCTCCAGCGCTCGCGCAGGCAGACGTCGCAGTGGCGATGAACACGGGTACCCAGGCGGCAAAGGAAGCCGGCAACATGGTGGACCTGGATTCCAACCCTACCAAGTTGCTCGAGATCGTCGAGATCGGCAAGCAACTCCTGATCACGCGCGGAGCGCTCACGACGTTTTCCATCGCGAACGACGTGGCGAAGTACTTTGCCATCATCCCTGCGGCGTTTGCGTCGACGTATCCGCAACTCATCGCACTGAACGTCATGTATCTGGCGACCCCAGCCAGCGCCATACTCTCGGCGGTGATCTTCAACGCGCTGATCATCATCGCCCTGATCCCGCTCGCGCTGAAGGGCGTCAAGTATCGACCCGTCGGTGCAGGACCGCTCCTGCGCCGCAATCTATGGATCTACGGCGTTGGCGGAATCGTTGCGCCCTTCCTTGGGATCAAGGCGATCGATCTGCTGCTCGTGGCGCTCCACCTGGCGTAAAGGAGACTCACAGTGCTAAGAGAACTCAAGCCTGCGTTTTTGATGCTGATCGCCTTTACTGTGCTTACCGGCCTGGTTTATCCGTTCCTGGTGACGGGCCTTGCACAGGTCATCTTCCCGCACAGGGCGAACGGCAGCCTGATCGAACGCGACGGCAAGGCCGTTGGCTCGGAGCTGATCGGCCAGCCGTTTTCCGGGCCGAAGTACTTCTGGTCGCGGCCCTCCGCCACCTCGCCATATCCCTATAACGCGGCGGCGTCGTCGGGCTCGAACCAGGGGCCGACCAACCCCGCTTTGACAGATGCAGTCACGGCGCGAGTCAAGGCGCTGCGCGACGCGGATCCGGACAACAAGGCGCCCGTTCCAGTCGACTTGGTCACCGCATCGGGCAGCGGCCTCGATCCGCACATCAGCCCGGCTGCTGCGGAATATCAAATCAACCGCGTCGCCAAAGCCCGCGGGATGGATTCTTCGAAAGTACGAGCGCTCGTAGCCCAGTTCACCGTAGGACGCCAGCTCGGTTTTCTCGGAGAACCGGGTGTGAATGTACTCGAGCTGAACCTCGCGCTGGACGCGGGTAACAAATAAGTGAAGGGAGACCTTGGCAAACGGATGAGGTTCTTATGCATGTGAGCTTGCAGACTGTTACGAACAGTGGACCCGCGTTCACGCCGGAGCGACAGTCACCGTCTCGCAGCGATTCTTACGGTTCTCGAGACCGTGCGAGCGGAACGGTGCACAGAGTCGAGAGTCGGTACGCTCCGCCTTCAGCAACGCGGCGCGTCATGCTGACTCTCACTGTGGGCGAAGCGGAGTGGGCCCAGGCCAGAGCCATCATCATGCGCGGCGGTGGCAGCGACATCGAAGTTCTGAGGGTTGTGCCGGTTGCAAGAACACCGGACTTACGCATCCACATCGGGCTCGAGTCGGACGCCCTCGATCAGACCATGTCTCGGATCATGCGCTCGCTCAAGGCGGCCGGAGTTCGGTCCTGTGACAAGTCCGGGACGAGGCCTTCCTTAAGCGTGATCAAGAAGTAGCCTGGGCCGTGCAATCGGGGGATTTCCCCGGATTCCGCGGCGCTTCATTCGAGCTGCTGCGGCCTTCGCCCTGCATACCCCGGGCTTATAATTAACAACGTCACTATCGTCCGTGACGAGGTGAGATACCCTGTGGCTATACCCGAACGAGACCGACCCGACCCGGACGCTTTGCTCGCGCAACTCCAGCGGGAAGAGGCGCAGGCGAAGCGCGGGAAGCTGCGCATCTACTTTGGTGCCTCGGCCGGCGTAGGCAAGACCTACGCGATGCTTTTAGCAGCGCGCAAGCTGATTGAGGAAGGACGCGACGTCTTGGTGGGTATCGTTGAGACCCACGGCAGGAGCGAGACTGCCGCGCTACTCGATGGCCTCCCCGTTCTGCCGCCGAAGGAACACGAGTACAAGGGCAACCGCCTTAAGGAGTTCGATCTGGATGCGGCCATCGCGCGTCGTCCGGAACTTATTCTGGTGGATGAGCTGGCGCACACCAATGTGCCCGGCTCCCGGCATCCCAAGCGCTGGCAGGACGTCGAGGAGTTGCTCGCGAGCGGGATCGACGTCTTCACTACGCTCAACGTCCAGCACCTCGAGAGCCTGAACGACGTGGTGGGTGGCATCACGGGGATCCGCGTCTGGGAGACGCTGCCCGACACTTTCTTCGACCGCGCCGAAGAGGTGATGCTGTGCGATATCCCCGCGGACGAGCTACTCGGCCGCCTCAAGGCGGGCAAGGTCTATATCGCCGAACAGGCGGAGCGCGCCTCGAAGAACTTCTTCCGCAAGGGCAACTTGATTGCCTTGCGCGAGCTTGCGCTTCGCCGCACCGCCGACCGCGTCGAGGAAGATGTCCAATCCTATCGCACCAAGCAGGCGATCGAGCGCGTATGGAAGACGGAGGCTTCGTTTCTGTGCTGCATCGGTCCCCGTCTCGGCAGTGAGCGAGCGGTACGCAGCGCGGCGCGCCTGGCGACGCAGCTCAATGTCGAATGGACCGCGGTGTACGTCGAAACGCCGGCACTGCAAAGGCTCTCTTCAGGACAACGCGAACGCATTCTCAAGACTGTCAAGTTGGCGCAGGACCTCGGTGCAAGCACGGCAATTCTTTCTGGAAGCGACGCGGCATCGGCCATCATCGAATACGCGCGCAGTCACAACATCTCCAAGATCATTTTCGGCCGCTCACCGCCCACCCGTCTTTCGCTCTGGAGACCGTCTTTCGGGAGGCGTCTGGCAACGCTGGCTCCCGACGTGGATCTCATCGAGATCGGGCGTGGGGACACCGTCACCACCGCTCAGGAGCAGGAGGAGGTCGACGCTGCGGCCGCGAGCGACGACGGAAAGAGCAGACAGCGGCTGCTGGGCTACGTCTTTGCTGCGGCAGCGTGCGTATTGCCGACGCTGGTCGGGACCCTGCTGCTGCCGTACTTCGACCCCGCCAACATCGTGATGCTGTTTCTGCTCACGGTCGTCGTTGTGGCGGTGATGTTTGGCCGCGGTCCAGCGGTGTTGACCACCCTGTTGGGCGTCGTATCGTTCGATTTCTTCTTCGTACCGCCCCGGCTCTCGTTTGCGGTGAGCGATGTCCAGTACGTCCTCACCTTCATGGTAATGCTCGCTGTCGGCCTGATTATCGCCCAGCTCACCGCTGGCTTGCGCTACCAGGCCCGCGTAGCCTCTTTCCGAGAAGAGCGGTCACGAGCGCTGTACGAGTTTGCGCGCGATTTATCGAGCCCGCTTCGGGCAGAGGACGTCGTCGCCACGACGGCCGAGTTCATCGGCCGGACCTTCCGCGCCAAGGTAGTTCTGCTCCTTCCCGACTCTACCGACCGGTTGGTTTACGCGCCTCATACCTCGCCTGCGCTTCCCATCGATCTCGGCACTGCTCAATGGTCCTTCGACCGGGCCCAGCCTGCGGGCGCTGGAACAGATACGTTGCCGGGAAACGAATTTCTCTACCTGCCTCTGCGCGCTCCTATGCGCACGCGGGGCGTGCTTGCGATCCGGCCCGACAGCCGACGGCTGCTGCTGGTTCCCGAACAACGACGGCAGCTCGACACCTTTGCCGCCCTGGTGGCCATCGCACTCGAACGCGTTCACTATGTGGAGGTAGCTCAGCAGGCGCTGATCAAGATGGAGTCCGAGCGACTGCGCAACTCGCTGTTGTCGGCGCTCTCCCATGATCTGCGTACGCCGTTGGCGGCCTTGTTCGGGTTGGCCGATTCTCTCAAGTTGACCAAGCCTGCCCTTTCAGCGCAGCAGGACAATATCGCCGACGCTATCCGCGAAGCCGCGCGCGGAATGAGCGCGTTGGTCAACAACCTGCTGGACATGGCCCGTATTCAGAGCGGCGAGGTGAAGCTGAACCTGCAGTGGCAGCCGATCGAGGAAGTGGTAGGGAGCGCCTTGAAATCGACGCAAACTGCCCTCGCTAACCACTGCGTCGAGGTCGACCTGGACAGTCGGCTCCCGTTGATCCAGTTCGATGCCGTCCTGATCGAGCGCGTATTGGTCAACCTGCTGGAGAATGCCGCGAAGTACACGCCGACGGGCAGTACCGTACGGCTTACCGCAGTTGCTTCGGGCAAGGATTTACTGGTTTCAGTTTCTGACGATGGCCCCGGTCTGCCCAAGGGCCAGGAAGAAGCTATCTTCGAAAAGTTCACGCGCGGGGCGCGGGAGTCGGCGACGTCGGGCGTCGGTCTGGGCTTGGCCATCTGCCGTGCCATCATCGAAGCGCACAAGGGTCGGATCTCGGCGGAGAACCAGCCCGCCGGCGGGGCGCGATTCTCGTTCACGCTTCCGCTCGGGACCCCACCGGAGATGCCGCATAGCATAGAAGAGCAGCCGCAGGCCACGGCCGCTCAGCCATGAGCGAGCCGTCGCCGGTCGCGGTCCTGGTCGAAGACGAGCGGCAGATCCGCCGCTTCGTACGCGATGCTCTTGAAGCGGAGGGCTGGACGGTGTTCGAAGCCGAGACCGTGAAGCGAGGCTTGGTCGAGTCCGGAACGCGCAAACCGGATTTAGTCATCCTCGATCTCGGGCTGCCCGATGGAGACGGGGTCGACCTGATTCGCGAGCTGAGGGGCTGGTCTCAGATCCCCATCATCGTGCTATCGGCGCGGGCTGGCGAGACGGACAAGATAGAGGCACTGGACGCCGGAGCCGACGACTATCTCGCCAAGCCCTTCGGTGTGGGCGAGTTGCTCGCGAGAGTCCGCGCCGCACAACGCCGAAGGTTGGCGGCGGGGGGGACAGGAAAACCGTCGATTCGTTTCGGCGACGTCGAGGTCGATCTTACCGCCCGCATCGTCCGCAAGCACGGAGAGACGGTCCATCTGACGCCGATCGAGTACCGGCTACTGGCTTTGTTGATTTCGAGCTCGGGGCGCGTGCTGACTCACCGCTACATCTGCCGCGAGGTCTGGGGGCCTTCGCACGAGCAAAGCGCCCACTACGCCAGGATCTATATGGGTCATCTACGGCGGAAGCTCGAAGATGACCCCACCCGCCCCAAGCACATCGTGACGGAAACTGGGGTAGGCTATCGACTGAGCGTGTAGCAACGCTTCATCCCCAGCCCGCCCAACCGAGCCTGCAGGCTCGGGACCTTCTCCTCAACAGCATTGGAGGCCAAAGGGAAACGGGTGGATTCCGGCCCATCCCCGCGGACCTATGGAACTGCTGGTTCTTCTCCTCCTGATTCTCGTCAGCGGCATATTCGTGTTGTCGGAGATGGCCATAGTTTCCGCCCGCAAGGCGCGGCTGCAGCAATGGAGCGACGAAGGGCGCGCCGGAGCCGGCGCCGCGTTAGCGCTAGCACATTCGCCGGCGCATTTTCTCTCGACCACTCAGATCGCGATTACGGTCATCACCATACTTACTGGCGCGCTCGGCGAGGCCACTATCTCCAAACGACTTGCGGCTGACTTGTCTCGGGCTCAGAGCCTGCAACCGTACGCGAACGATCTGGCGTTCTGGGTCGTGGTTGTCGGAATTGCCGTTTGTGCGCTGATCCTGGGCGAGCTCGTGCCGAAGCGACTCGCATTGATCAATCCTGAGAGCGTCGCGAGCGCGATCGCGCGCCCCATGCAGCTGCTGTCGAAGATGATGTTCCCCCTCGTGCGCCTCATGAGCTTCCTCACCGAGGTCGTACTCAAGCTACTTGGGGTACAAGCCTCCGGGGAACCGCCGGTGACCGAAGAGGAAATCAACGTGCTCATGGAGCAAGGCGCGGAAGCAGGCGTGTTCGAGAAACACGAGCAGGCGATCGTCTCGCGCGTCTTCCGTTTGGACGATGAGCCGATTACCGCCGCTATGACGCCACGCGGCGATATCGTCTTCTTCGACCTGAACGAGGCGTTCGAGCTCAATCGGGAAAAGCTGCTGCGCAGCGGCCACTCGCGGTTCGTGGTATGCCGCGGCGGGCTCCAGGACGTGGTCGGCATTCTGCGCGCCAAGACGCTCCTCGACGCCGCGTTCGAAAACAAACCTCTCGATTTCGCCGGTCAACTTGCCAAGCCGCTGTTCGTCCCCGACACGCTGACCATGATCGAGCTGCTCGGTGCGTTCAAGAAACACCGGCAACATCTCGCGCTCGCAATCGACGAGTATGGAGAAGTTCAAGGTCTCGTGACCATGAACGACATCATGGAGGCGCTGGTGGGTGACGTCGCGTCCGCCGACGACTCGGGCGCGGCCGACATCGTGCAGCGGGAGGACGGATCTTGGCTGGTGGACGGTGCCATCGTCATCGAGCGCTTCAAGGAAGCCATCGGGCTGGACCAGGCTCTGGCCGACGAAGACGGTCACTCGTACCGCACGCTCGGGGGTTTAGCTATGAAGGTGCTCGGGCGCGTGCCACAGGTCGGAGACCGTTTTCTGAGTGGCGGCCTCCGCTTCGAGATCGTCGACATGGATCAGAACCGCGTCGATAAACTGATCGTCAGCCGTCTTAACGACGCCAGCGGGTCCGTCGGGATCTGAACGGTCCACTCCTCTCGGAACCGTTGGCTGAGGGATCGGGGAGGATGACCCCCGGGTTGGTATGGGCTACTATCTCCGTCGCGGCTTCAGCGGACTGCACCGGGGGAGTGCGTCATCGTTCAAATCGATCCGCTGCCGCATCCCCATCGCCATTCACACAGGAAGGACAGAACATGCGTATGTCGATCTTCACGCGGAGAACGCTCCTCGGAGCAGGCGTCGCCCTAGCTGCTGCAGCGCTTCTCGGCGCGAGCGCTGCCTTCGCCCAGCAGAAACTCAAGGTAGCGGCTATCTACACCGTACCGGTCGAGCAACAGTGGGTGTCCCGGATCCATAAGGCGCTGAATGCCGCCAAAGCCAGCGGCGAGATCGAGTACGTGTTCTCCGAGAACGTCAGCAACGCCGACTACGAGCGCGTCATGCGCCAGTATGCCGAGCAAGGCAACACGCTGATCGTCGGCGAGGCCTTCGCCGTCGAGGCCGCTGCACGCAAGGTCGCCAAGGACTATCCCAAGGTCAGCTTCCTGCTCGGTTCGTCGGGCAAACCGCAGGAGCCGAACTTTTCGGTATTCGACAACTACATCCAGGAACCCGCTTATCTGACCGGAATGATCGCGGGCGGCATGACCAAGTCCAATCTGATCGGCATGGTGGGCGGCTATCCGATCCCCGAGGTCAACCGGCTGATGCATGCCTTCATGGCGGGCGCACAGGAAACCAATCCCAAGGTCAAATTCCTGGTGACCTTCATCGGCTCCTGGTTTGATCCACCCAAAGCCAAGGAAGCGGCGTTCGCGATGATCGACAAAGGCGCGGACGTCCTCTATGCAGAACGTTTCGGTGTGTCTGACGCGGCCAAAGAAAGAGGGAAGCTCGCGATCGGTAACGTGATCGATACGCAGAGCAAGTATCCCGACACCGTCGTCGCGTCGGCGCTGTGGAACATGGAACCGACCATCAATCTCGCAATCAAGAATGCGAAGGTTGGCAAGTTCAAGGCCGAAGACTACGGCAAATACTCGACCATGAAGTACAAAGGCTCTGAGCTCGCCCCGCTGGGCACCTTCGCGAGCAAGGTCCCGGCAGACGTCATGAGGAAGGTGAAGGCGAAAGAAAAAGCCATCGTGGACGGCTCGTTCAACGTCGAGGTTGTCGAGACCGAACCGAAGTCGTCGATGTAGGGCACGACCCAGCTGAGTCGCAGGCCGCTCCACCCAGATGCGGCCGTCATGCCGGCCTACGCCGGGACCCCTGCGGGCTTGGCTGACCCGTTCCATAAACGCTGCGCGTTTCCAGCTCGCGCTGCGCATGCCCGTACGACGTACGAGGTCCTGGGTGGGGCCCTTGTCGCATTTTCTCTCATTTGAATGGGACGAGGAGAGTTCAGGTCTCGCGACAATATCTGGACCTCGACTGACGAATTGGACCCTCCCGTCCTCCGCCTGACCGGCATCAGCAAGCGTTTTGGCGCCCTCGTAGCCAACGACGACATTTCGCTCGAACTCGGCAGCGGCGAAGTGCTTGCTGTGCTGGGTGAGAACGGCGCAGGCAAGAGCACCCTCGTCAGCATTCTGTTCGGCCATTACGTCGCCGACGCCGGCTCCATCGAAGTCTTCGGCCGGCAGCTTCCGCCAGGCGACCCTGCCGCGGCGCTGGCCGCCGGCATCGGCATGGTGCACCAGCATTTCACCTTGGCCGACAACCTGTCGGTGCTCGACAATGTCGTGATCGGCACCGAGAGGTTATGGCTGCCGTTCTCGCGCTGGCGCGAAGCACGGGCTCGCCTGGCGAAGATCTCCGCGCAATTCGGGCTTGGCGTCGATGCCAACGCTCGCATCGGCGATCTCTCTGTCGGCGAGCGCCAGCGTGTCGAAATCCTCAAGGCGCTGTACCGCGACGCGCGCATCCTGATTCTCGACGAGCCCACGGCCGTGCTCACGCCCCAAGAGTCCGCAGGGCTCTTCTCCACGCTCGAGACACTGGTCGCAGACGGCCTGTCGATCATTTTCATCTCGCACAAGCTGGATGAGGTGCTTGCCGCAAGCCACCGCGTCGCGGTGCTGCGCCAGGGCAAACTAGTGGCAATCCGCGATGCCATCGCAACATCCGAAACCGAGCTGGCCGAGCTCATGATCGGATATCGTGTCGACGCCCCAGTGCGACCCCCGACACGTCGCGACGGCGCCTCGACCGTGTTGCTTTCGGTGCGCGACCTTGCCGCCGGCGGCAAGCTGGAGCGCGCCGATTTCGAGGTTCGGCGCGGAGAGATCTTCGGCATCGCAGGTGTTTCCGGCAACGGTCAGGCGCAACTCGCCGACGTGCTGTGCGGCCTCATGGTTCCAACGCGCGGGGAGGTGCGCATTGGTGCCGAGCGTCTGATCGAAACACCACGCGCGTTCGTGCGCGCTGGCGTGGCGCGTGTACCTGAGGATCGCGGCGCGGTGGGAGTCATCGGCGATCTCGCCATTTGGGAAAACGCGATTTCCGAGCGCTACCGGGAGCCTCGGTTTTCGCGCATGGGGTGGCTGCTGCGCGACGCTGCAAAGGCTCAAGCGCAACGGATCGTCGAGCAGTTTGACGTGCGCTGCTCTGGTCTGGATGCGCCTGCGCGATCCATGTCTGGAGGCAACGTGCAGAAGCTGATCCTGGGCCGCGCCCTGGTGAACGAGCCACAGGTGATCGTCGCAAACCAGCCGACCTGGGGCTTGGACGTGGGAGCCGTGTCCTACATCCACTCCCAGCTCCTGGCGGCGCGTGAGCGCGGGGCGGCGATCGTGTTGATTTCGGAGGACCTGGATGAGCTGTTCGCAATCGCCGATCGTATAGCGGTAATGTTCCACGGCGTTCTCTCCAGCGCGCGTGGTGATTGGACGGTTCCCCAGATCGGCCTGGCGATGGCTGGGGGCGAGTCGCCATCGCATGCGTGAAAGGTGCCAAGTATGACTCTCGCCGATCGACAGCGTCAGAGCTTGCCCTGGACTGGAACCGCGAGCGAACGCTCAAACTCGGCGACCGGCGGCAGAGCCGTTCGCGGTAGGTCTGTCGAATCGCGCAAGATTGCAATGCCGGGGAGTACGGGATGAGGCTCGAACCGCGCGCACGTATACCGGTAGCCATAGCGCTCGCCTCGCCGTTCGCGGCCGTGGCGTTCACGCTGCTGGCCTGCTCGGGTCTGATCGTCTGGGCGGGAGCCCCCGTCGGCCGCGCGTACTGGCTTCTCTTCGACAACGCTTTCGGCTCGCGCTTTGCGATCGGTGAAACACTCACTCGCGCCACGCCACTGATACTGACAGGCCTGTCTGCTGCCGTGGCCTTCCGGGCGCGTTTCTACAACATCGGGGCGGAAGGTCAACTTTACATCGGTGCGCTAGCCGCGGTCGCGATCGGTGGCAGCACCATCGCCTTGCCTCCGGCTCTGTTGTTCCCGCTGATGATTGCAGCAGGCATGGCTGCAGGAGCCCTCCTCCTGCTACTCCCAGCATTGGCCAAAACCCGCCTCGGTGTGGACGAGGTCGTGACCACGCTGCTGCTGAATTTCATCGCTCTGTTGTTCGTCTCGACGATGCTGGATGGTCCGATGAAGGATCCAACTGCTATGGGCTGGCCACAGTCTCTGCCCATCCGGTCCGAGCTGGCGTTTGGAAAACTGCTCGAGCGCTCGCGCGTGCACGTCGGCCTGCTCATGGCCATCGCGATCGCGGGCGCGCTTTGGATCGTGAATGCTCGCACGTCCTTCGGCTACGAGATGCGCGCCGTGGGCGCCAACGCCCGGGCTGCGCGTTTTGCCGGCATCTCGGTGAATGCGGTAATGCTAAAGACTGCGCTGCTATCGGGCGCCCTCGCCGGGCTTGCCGGCGTGGGTGAGGTAGCAGGTCGCGCGGAATATCTGACGCTGGACATGTCGCCAGGTTACGGCTATTCCGGAATCGTAATCGCAATGCTCGCGGGCCTGAGCCCGCTGGGCGTCGTGCTTGCCGCGCTGTTCGTAGCCGGGCTCATCGTCGGCGCTGATTCGATGAGCCGCGCCGTCGGCGTTCCGACCTATCTCGCCGATGTGATCGTGGCAGTGTCGCTGCTCTCAATGCTGGTGGCGGCCATGCTCACCCGCTACAAGGTGCGGTGGTCATGACCGACATGCTCGACATCGTCGTTTCCGCGCCGTTCTGGATTGCCGTGCTGCGGATAGCCACACCACTGATCTTCGGTACGCTCGGCGTATTGTTGTGCGAGCGCGCCGGAGTGCTCAACCTCGGGATCGAAGGTATCATGGTCGCGGGAGCGTTCGCGGGCTGGCTCGCGGTATACAACGGGGCCAGCTTGTGGAAAGGCGTGCTTGTGGCGGCAGGAACGGGCGCCATCTTCGGCCTGCTCCACGGGGTCCTCACTGTCGAGCTCGCATTGTCTCAGCATGTCACCGGCCTCGGCATTACGCTCTTCGCAACCAGTCTGTCGTACTACGCCTACCGCGTCAGCTTTCCAAAAGTGACCTCTCCGCCAACCGTGACACCGTTCAGCGAGACCCATTGGTTCGACGCTGCGCCCTTGATCGGCAAGATACTCGGCGCGCAGACCGCGCTGACTCTGCTGGCTTTGATCATCGTCCCCGTTCTGGCATATGTCCTCTACCGAACCCCTGCGGGCCTCGCGATCCGTATGGTCGGGGAGAATCCTGCCGCCGCCGAAGGACAGGGGCTGAGCGTGAGCGGGGTGCGCATCGGCGCGATTGTCGCGGGTAGCGCGCTCATGGGTATCGCCGGCGCATTCCTCACGTTATCCGCATTCAACGCCTTCTACTTCAACATGATCAACGGCCGCGGTTGGATCTGCGTTGCACTCGTCGTGTTCGCGTCGTGGCGACCGGGGAAAGCCCTGCTGGGGGCGATCCTGTTCGCCGCGTTCGATGCGCTTCAGCTGCGCCTGCAGCAGAGCGCTGGCGCTACACTGCCCTACCAGCTTTACCTGATGATCCCCTACGTGCTGTCCATCCTGGCGCTCGCGCTGGTAGCCCGCAAGGCGGCGTATCCTCAGGCGCTGATGAAGCCGTACCGCAAAGGCGAACGATAGGAACCAAGATGATCGATTTACTCATCCGCAATGCGAACCTCCCGGACGGTCGCCAGAGAGTCGACATCGCGGTGACCAAGGGGCGCATCCTGGAAATTGCGCCCCACATTGAAGGTGAGGCCCGATAAACGCTCGACGCAGCCGGGCAGCTGGTTTCCCCCCCGTTCGTCGATGCACATTTTCACATGGATGCGACGTTGAGCTATGGCTTGCCGCGAATCAATCGAAGCGGCACCCTGCTCGAAGGCATCGCGTTGTGGGGAGAGTTGAAACCGCAGCTCACATTCGAAGCCATCTTCGACCGCGCGATGACCTATTGCGACTGGGCGGTGGGAAAAGGGCTGCTTGCGATCCGCTCGCATGTCGATGTATGCGACCCTCGGCTGCTCGCCGTCGAGGCGTTGCTCGAGGTGAAAAAGCGCGTTGCCTCATACCTCGATCTTCAGCTCGTCGCGTTTCCACAGGACGGTGTACTGCGCTCGCCTGGAGCGCTCGCCAACCTGGAGCGCGCGCTCGAGCTCGGCGTCGACGTAGTCGGCGGCATTCCGCACTTCGAACGCACGATGGCGGACGGGGCCGAGAGCGTGAAGCTGCTCTGCGAGCGCGCGGCGCGGCGCGGCCTGCGCGTGGACATGCATTGCGATGAGACGGACGACCCGATGTCGAGGCACATCGAGACGCTGGCATATCACACCCAGCGGCTGGGCCTGCAGGGTCGAGTCAACGGCTCACATCTCACGTCGATGCACTCGATGGACAACTATTACGTGTCCAAGTTGATCCCGTTGATGGCAGAAGCACAGGTAAGCGCCGTCGCGAACCCACTCATCAACATCACCATCCAGGGCCGGCACGACACCTATCCCAAGCGCCGCGGCATGACTCGCGTACCCGAGCTCCTCGCTGCGGGCATACCTGTGGCTTTCGGTCACGACTGCGTGATGGATCCTTGGTACAGTCTGGGCTCCGGCGACATGCTGGAAGTGGCGCACATGGGATTGCACGTCGCGCAGATGACTGGACAGGAGGCAATGCGCGCTTGCTTCCGCGCGGTGACGGAAACGCCAGCCGCGATTCTTGGTCTCGAAGGATACGGCCTCGCACCTGGCTGCAACGCGGACTTTGTGTTGCTCCAGGCGCGCGACCCCATCGAGGCAATCCGGCTGCGCGCCACCCGCCTCGCCGTTGTCCGGCGCGGTCGGGTCATCGCACGCACGCCTGGGGCCACGGTCAGCCTGTACCTGCCCGGCCGTCCGGAGTCGACCGCCTTTCAGCATTGAGGCATGGCGTGCCATACCGGGGATCGAGGAGTACAGTCGAGACTCGGCCGGGCTGTGAGCGGAGGAATCGCTCGCACGGCCAGGGAAGCAGGTATCTTTCTCAAACCCCAAATAGAGGAGGAGATCATCATGCAAAAGATTGCAGGCCAATGCTTGTGCGGCACAGTTCGTTACAGATCCGATGCAGCTCCTCTGATGACCGCGATCTGCAATTGCCGGAACTGCCAGCGCCAAACCGGTACGGCATTCTCGATACTCGTCGCGGTCCCGAAGGGCGCGCTGATCATGGAGGGCGCGCAACCCGACACATTCAAGGATATCGGGGACAGCGGGCTACCGGTGTTGCGGAGGTTCTGCTCGAAGTGCGGCTCGCCTATTTTCTCGGAGGTAACAGCCACTCCGACGATGGATTGGGTCAAGGCCGGAACGCTGGATGACACGTCCTGGCTGCAGCCACAGGTCAACATCTGGTGCGATTCGGCGCAGCCGTGGGTAAAAATGAGCGATGGGATACCACGGATCCCGCGCAATCCGCCACCGGCCTGATTCCCGCCGAATCGACGGGCCACGCCCCTTACGCCGATCCGGATTGGGAACGTCCAAAAAGTTTCTTCCCGCGTTTGGATCAGGTCACCGTATAGGCGATTGCAATCGAGCGCTTGACTGCCAAGGACTCCGCTTCCATCGATCGAAAGACGCTGGCCGGCGGTCGATAGCACCAAGTCACCTGGAGCTTGCCGTAGGCCGGTCGATGTATAGGCTCGCCTCCAGGGTCCCCCGTTGCTGTCGGAGTAGTAGTCAGTTGAAAAGCAGCTTGGAGTTGCATGATTCCCGCGTCAGCCGCATCGAACTGGCAGACGGTATGGCCATGATCTACTTCTCACACGCCTATATCCACAAGTCGCCTGGAGCACCCGGCAGAGATCATGGCACGGGTTGGAGTCAAGAGGCGCGGCTGGTCTTGTCACATGCGGCTGCTTCGGGACCTTTGCCGGCATTGCCGAATACGATATCCGAGGGGTTCCTCGAGGTCGGCGGCATCCGGCACGAACTCGTCCCCTTGCCGTTTCGGCGCAGAGTCCATGCGAGATTGAACTTGGTCTTTGTCGATGATTTTCAGATGGAGTTGACAGGTGAGAGGCCGTATATTGAGCTTCTGGGAGGCGCAATCTATCTGGAAAATGTTCCTTGACGTCCCCGGCAACAGGTGACGGCGTCGGCGGTTGGTAGGACGAGTCTCTTCACGCCAGCCCAATCGCGCAGGTCGATCAGCACGAACGAGGTCGAACCAAAGATGGCTATCGACGAGCTTGATAAGCTGGCAACGCTCCTCCGGCAGGAACGCAACCTGTTGCTGTCGCAGTGGCGGCAACAGGTGCGAGAACTCCCTTCCGCTCAGCGTCTCGACACGCCGACGCTCAACGATCACATTCCGTCGCTCCTCGACGAGCTGGCCACGGCGTTTCGGTCGAGGTCGGACGAGTCGATTCCCGAGGCACTGACCATAGGCAGCTCGCCAGCTCACGGTCTGCAGCGCGCCCAGGAAGCATTTGACATCGAAGAGGTCGTCGCGGAGTACAACATCCTGCGCGGATGCATACACGATCTCGCCGAAGCCAACGGATTGACCCTGCGCGGGAGATCCTTCCACATCCTAAATCGCGTCTTGGATGGCGCGATCGGATCGGCGGTGCAGACTTACGCCGCTCAGAAGGCGCTTGAGGTTCAGAAGCGTCGGGAAGAGTATCTCGCTTTTGTGGCGCACGACCTGCGCACGCCGCTCAACGCCATATCTCTGGCGACGAAGGTGCTGGAGACGAGCGTCGCGGAAAAAGGCGCGCGGATTCTGAAGACCTTGCGCCGAAACGTGCAGCACCTCGACAACCTCGTTGGCAAGGTCATTCAGGAGAACACCAACCTGCTGTCGGATACAGGGATCAAGTTGGAGCGTCGCACGTTCGATCTGTGGCCCTTGGTCGAGGTCGTAGTTCAGGACCTTCATCCTGTGGCAGGAACCACGAGCGCGCGACTCGTCAACGAAGTGCCGGATGACCTGGTCGTGTACGCGGATGCCGGCGTGTTGAGGCGGATCTTTCAAAACCTCATTGCCAATGCGATCGAGTACACCCCCCGCGGAGAGGTGGCGCTCGGAGCAAGAGCATTGGATGAAGACGGTGCCGTGGAGTGCTGGGTCCGCGACAACGGCGCCGGAATTCCGGCAGAGCGCCTGGGAAAGGTGTTCGATCCGCTGGAGACCGATCCAAGGAAAGAAGACGGGTTGGGCCTGGGTCTCGCTATCGTCAAGACGTTCGTCGAGGCACACGAGGGCCAGGTAAGCGTCGAAAGCGAGGAGGGCGTCGGCTCAACGTTTCGGTTTACTCTGCCGGCAAGGCCGAAATAAGGAGCGCTCGCGGCAGCCGACAGGAATGGGGGCGAAGCGTCGGTTTGCTCACGGGACACACCGCCGGCCCGGACTGTTCCGGCCGGTAGCGCGATGAAACCTGATGGATGGAAGCACCCGAGGTCTCAGTGGCATGTCCTGATGTACTGTCAGCGCGTCAAGCCAAGGCCCGCTCCAGCCGCCGCACGATTTCCTGTTTCGGCTGCGCCCCCACGATGCGATCGACTTCCCGCCCACCTTTGATCACCAACAGTGTCGGAATGCTGCGTAGACCGAAGCGAGAGGCCGTCTGCGGATTCTCGTCCACATTGAGCTTTGCGATTCGCGCACGGCCTACCATGTCCCTTGCCAACTCCTCGACGATCGGTGCGATCATCCGGCATGGTCCGCACCACGCCGCCCATGCATCGACCAATACCGGCATCGCGGAACCCTCCACGTCCGATGAGA
>Ga0335080_10003468_pt1 | contig 15951 bp, 16 predicted proteins | sample Lox_Sample_34_FD_206720 | JGI IMG/M metagenome (GOLD analysis project Ga0335080, IMG submission 206720) | Soil microbial communities from Loxahatchee National Wildlife Refuge, Florida, United States - Lox_Sample_3.4 | ecosystem: Environmental > Terrestrial > Soil > Wetlands | place: USA...
GTGAGAGTTTTGGGGCCGGCGGCAGCGCCGATTCTGCGTTTGAAGCAGGACTATCGGTATCACTTTGTGCTGAAGTCGGCCAGCCGGGAGAAGTTGAATGGTTTGCTTAGATCGATGATTGCCTATGTAGCGCAGAAGAAGATACCGCGGCCGCAGGTGATCGTTGATGTGGATGCGGTGTGGCTGATGTAGGTGTCGTTGGTCGCTAGTCGTTGGTCGTTGGTCGTTGGGAGGCCGCGCGGGTCAGGAGTGGGATTCGCCCTTCGGGCACATAGAGTTTGCTGGAACGAGCAAGTCGGAGGCTTCGCGGGAATGAGTTCGGCACATGCCAGAGGATTCCTCTCTTGCAGCAGGGCGGGGCTTTGCATTGTAGGGGTCTTTCGACTCCGCGCGGCCCGCGCTGCGCGCGAGCCGCACTCCGCTCAAGATGACAAGTCCGACACTGGCGCGGAGATCATAGGCCTTTTTTCTGGAGAAAGTTGCGGACCACCACGGTTACGTCGCGGTGCTGGCCCTCGACGGAGTAGTTGAGCTGGCGCATTTCTTCGTCGGAGATTTTTCCGGCTAGCTGGTCCAGGGCTGCTTTTACTTCCGGGTGATGGGCGATGATTTCATCGCGGATTACGGGCACGGCTTCGTAGGGCGGAAAGTAGTGGCGGTCGTCGGCCAGGACGAAGAGATCGAACTGCTGGATGAGTCCATCGGTGGTGTTGCCGGCGGCCAGGTCGATCTGCTTGCTGGTCAAGGCACGGGCCAGCAGGCCAAGGTCCATGATGCGCGGGGCTTCGGCGAAGCGCAGGCCGTAAGTCGCGACCAAACCTTTGTAGCCGTCGGGCCGCTCCATGAATTCGTAGCCGAAGCCGGGACGCCATTTCGGTGTGTAGGCGGCAGCCTGAGAAATTGTTTTGAGGCCCAGGCGGCGGGCGTCTTCTCCGCGGATCTCGATGGCGAAGGAGTTGTTGAAGCCAAATGATGGGCCGACCGTCAGATTGAAGCGGCGGGCGTATTCGGTTTTCATGCGGTTGAAGACCGCCTGGGCACCGCCCTCGGGTTTTTCTTTCAAAATAGCCGTGACGCCGGTTCCGGTGTATTCGGGATAGAGGTCGATGCGTCCGGCGAGGATGGCCTGCTGGCAGATGTAAGTGCCGGCCAGGAAGAAGCGGCGTTCGACCTGGAGATGAGTTTTGGATTCGATTTGCTGCGCCATGATTTCACCGAGCACCAGTTGCTCGGTGAAATTTTTTGAGCCGACTACGATCTGGTCGCGGGCCGGTGGACCGCAGGAGACGAACGCGGCAGCCAGAGTGAGGACTGCCGGGAGGTTGGTCATGAATGAGCCGAAATATTTCATGCCGTGATCTTGATCAAAAATGGGTCTTAATAAAACCAGTTCTCAGATCTTCGTTCTCAGTTCTCAGTTGGTTCAGGGGGGCGTCAGGCGTTTTTCCAGCCAGCCCAGGGTGGCGTCGGCAAACAAGGCGAGGAAAGCGGCAGGAATGGCGCCCGCCAGAATCACCGAGTTGTTAACCATGGCCAGGCCACGAAAAATGTATTGTCCCAGGCCGCCGGCGCCGATGGCGGCGGCGATGGTCGTGAGTCCGATGGAGAGGACGGTAGCTACGCGCACGCCCGCGATGATGACCCCCAGAGAAAGCGGCAGCTCCACCTGCCAGAGAAGCTGGCGACTGGTCATGCCCATGCCGCGTCCAGCTTCGATGACCGCCGGATCAACACCCTTGATACCAGCATAAGTGTTGCGGATGAGAGGCAGTAGCGCGTAAAGGGTAAGCGCGAGAATCACCAGGCGGTCGGCCCTCTCGCCGATCCAGGGCGCGGGCAACAGAAAGCCGAAAAGAGCGAGGCTGGGGATGGTTTGAATGGCGTTAGCGACGCCGAGGACCGGTTTGTTGAGCAGCGGATGACGGGTGATGAGAATGCCCAGCGGGATGCCGATCAGGACAGCTAAAAAAGTGGAGACGGCGACCAGCCAAAGATGTTCGAAAGTGAACTCGATGACCTCGCTGCGATTCTGCAGAATGAAGTGCAAGACATTCATGAGGTACCTCGCGTTTTTTGATTCTCCGGCACGAGACGGCCGGCGCCGAAGGCGTCGACATAGGCGGCCACCTGGGGTTCGATGGAATTGACGAATTGGTCCGGAGTTTCCACGGTGATCAAGCGGCCGGCGTCGATGAAGGCGATGCGGGAAGCGAGCCGCAAAGCTTCACGCAGATCGTGGGTTACGAATACGACGGTTTTCTGAAGGCGCTGCTGGAGTTCGAGAAATTCGCGCTGTAGTTCGGCACGAGTGATGGGGTCGAGTGCGCCGAAGGGCTCGTCCATCAGAAGGATGGGCGGATCGGCGGCCAAAGCGCGCGCGACCCCAACCCGCTGGCGCTGACCGCCAGAAAGTTCGCGCGGGTAACGCGAGAGGAGATGCGGGCTAAGGCCGACCAGTTGCAGGAGTTCCTGCACACGCTGGCGAATGCGGTCAGCGGGCCAATCTTCAATTTGGGGAACGAGGCCGATGTTGCGCTCAACGGTGAAATGCGGGAACAGGCCGACGTCCTGGATGACGTAGCCGACGAGGCGGCGGAGACGAATGGGGTCCCAGGAAACGGTGGCGCGGTTATCGACTAGCACTGACCCTTCGCTGGGCGCGAGCAGACGGTTGATCAGCTTGAGCGTCGTGGTTTTGCCGGAACCGCTGCGGCCAAGAAGGACCAGAGTCTCACCGGGGTGGATTTGAAGATTCAAGTCGAAAAGAAGAGGCACATTAGAGGCGAGGCGGTAGGAGACGTTGCGGAATTCAATGGCGAAGCGGGTGTCGGGAGGGGAGTTCATGCCGGACCAGTTGGTTGAGGTTGGATGCTAACTGTTATAGGCCGCTGCGGGCAAGCCGGTGATTCGAATTCCACTGTGCCCTTTGTGGCGGATATTGAGGCCGACCAGCAAGGCGGTAATTTGCTCGACAATGCGGGCGTTTTCCAGCTTGCCACCGTCGATGGCACGCACGCCGGGAACTTTTCCGGCGAGAGCCCGGACCAGCTGATTTGCATCGGAATCGTCGCCGCAGACGATGACGTCGCAATCGATGGGATCGGTTCCGTTGAGGAGTTCTGCGGAAGTATTGTGAAACGCGGCGACCACGGAAACGCCTTTGGGGACGAGTTCGGCCGTTTCCTGCGCGGCGGAACCCTGCCAGACGCCGAGAGTGCGGGAGGCGCGGCCGCCGACGCTCGCAGCCAACGGCACGGTGGTATCGACGACGATGCTGCCGGGACGGATGGCGGCCTTGATCTGCTTGAGCAACGCCGCATGGCCTTCGAACGGGATGGTGAGAACGAGCAAGTCGGATTGGGCGCAAGCGGCGGTGTTCTCGCTGCCTGACACCTGCGCGTTGGCCCCGACTTTCTCTTTTATTTCCGCGGCGGCCTTCTGGGCGCGCTGGGCATCGCGCGATCCGATGATGACGGTCTCACCGGCGCGGGCCCAGCGCAGAGCGAGACCGAAGCCTTCGGGGCCGGTGCCTCCTAGAACGGCGATGGGCCGAATCATGACTGTGCGGTCTCCGTGTTACGCAAACTCTGGAAGGAGCGATTGCTCGAACGTCGCGGGCTCGGGCTGCGACTTGATCTGGATGCGCGAGTAGGTGGTGTTGCGCTCGGCTGGAATACGGCCGGCTTCAAGGATGAGCGACTGAAACTGGTCAGGGCTGGTGTACTGGCCTGCGGTCGCTCCGGCTTCGCGGGAAATGTTTTCTTCCATCAAGGTGCCGCCGTAGTCGTTGGCGCCAGCCTGCAGGCAGAGTTGCGAGAGGCGGCGGTTTAGCTTTACCCAGGAAACCTGAATGTTGTTGATGGAACCGGCCAGTAAGATCCGCGAGAGGGCGTGGATTTTGAGATGCTCGGCGAGAGTTGGACCGGGACGCGAAAGGCCCTGCTGGTAAAGCAGGGTGTTTTGATGCACGAAGCCTAGCGGGACAAATTCGGTGAAGCCTCCGGTTTCGTTTTGAATTTCGCGCAGGAGGAGAAGTTGATTCAACCAGTGCGTGGGAGTTTCGACGTGGCCGTACATCAAGGTCGAAGTGCTGCGAATGCCACAGCCGTGGGCGGTGCGAATCACTTGCTTCCATTCTTCGGTGGAGAGCTTGTTGCGGGAAAGAACGTGGCGGACTTCGTCGTCGAGAATTTCGGCGGCGGTGCCGGGCAGGGTGCCGAGACCGTTGTCGCGGAGCATGGAAAGATAATCTGCGAGAGGCATGCCGGTGAGTTCGATGCCGTAGACAATTTCCATCGGCGAGAACGCGTGAATGTGCATGCCGGGGACGGCCCCCTTGATGGCGCGAAGGACATCGCGGTAGTAAAAGGGAGGGAGACCGTGAGGCAGGCCGCCCTGGATGCAGACTTCCGTCGCGCCTAGCTGCCAGGCTTCGGTGGCTTTCTCGGCCAACTGGTCGAAGCTGAGGAAGTAACTGTCGGACTCGCGCGGGCCGCGGCTGAAAGCGCAGAATTTGCAGCCTACGAAACAGACGTTAGTGAAATTAATATTGCGATTGACGACGTAAGTGACGAGATTGCCGGCCAGTTCGCGGCGCAGAGTGTCAGCGGCAAGCAGAAGGCCCAGAAGATCGTCGCCCTCGGCGTAGGCGAGCTGCTCGCATTCTTCGCGAGAGAGCACGGCGCCATTCTGTGATTCGAGCACTCGTTCCAGGGTGCGGCGCAGCGCGGGGTCCATGCGGGAGGCGGTTTCGGGCCACTCGAGGGCGGGGAAGTTTTCCAGTTCCGAATTGTCTAACGCTCGCGCCACAATTCCTCCTGAAGCACAGGCTCAACGAAACAAATCATGCCGGGACGGGCGGATCAGTTCGCCGGCGCTGCCTCGTCCGGAATGGTACAGGAATCCCCGAATGATGGCGGCGGGGACTCGGTCTAGCTTGCCGCAGACGAGGCCCGCAGCGCAAGCCAGTTCGTCGGCAACGGCGTCAATACTGGCATGCAGCGGGTAGCCATGGGAATCGCGTTGGCCGCGGTAATCGCGGAGCGGGCTGAATCCGGCGACGCCGATGGCGACTTCGGAGAGGCCTTCACGCCAGGGACGGCCAAAACTGTCGGTGATGATCACGGCAACGGAAATGCCGAGGGATCGCTTGAGAGCACTGCGCAGCCGGGCGGCGGAGCGGTCGGGATCCCGCGGGAGCAAGAGGGCGTGGGTTCCGCCATCGACGTTGGAGACATCGACGCCACTGTTCGCGCAGACGAAGCCGTGACGGGTTTGGGTGATGAGGATGCCGCGCTTTCGGCGAACGATGCGGGCGCTCTGCGCGACAGCTAGTTCGACGACTCGGGCATCGAGTTTGTAGCGACGGGCCCAGACGCGGGAGGCTGGCGATGGCGTAATGGTTGCCAGATCGACCAGTTGACCTTCTGATTTGGAGACGATTTTGTGTTTGACGACCACGACGTCGTGTTGCTTGAGCGACAGATTGTGAAATCTCATTGCAGCGAGAAGCTTTTCCGCGAGAGAGTCGCCGGGGCGGATCTCGGTGGGGAAAGGGATTGGAATCACAGAGACTTCTTCGGCCTTCTTCACCTAAGAATTGTCAGCGAAGGTGTGTGGTGGCGTCAAAGGTTGGGTTCTGTGATGACATCCTTCCCCGGGGATGACTGGCTGGGAACGGCCAGTTCTCAGTTCTCAGTTCTCAGTTGTGGCTATTCGTTGGCGGCTTGGGGCATGTTCCAATGGCGAAGAAGGCGCTGGGAGCGGGTCTCGCCAGGAGCGGACATCAGTTCAAGTAAATCCTGGGGCTGGTCCACATCGAGCGCGATGCCCGGTAAATTTAAGACCACGCAAGGCTTTTGGGTGGCGCGGGCGGCGGCCAAGTGCGGCTCGAAACTGTCGTTGCCGAAGCGCAAAGGGAAAAGCGCGGCAGGACGGCGCAGGACAGCGTTGGTGCCGCGTCCATCGAAGGATGGAGCCAGAACAGAGCCCTCAACGGGAGCGTCCTCGAAAATTCGTTCGAGTTCCCAAACCTGGATCAGCGGAACGTCACCGGGAATTACGAGCGTGGTTTCCACGCCGCGAGATTCGCAAAGGCGCGTTGCCATTTCGATCGCGTCGGTTTCGCCGTGGTTTGCAATGTCAAGAATGACAGAAAAAGAAAAGTGCCGGGCTAACTGGAGCGCGAATGGGTCGTTGGTAACCAGACTGACCTGGGGGTGCTCCCTCCAGACGGAGAGGGTGGAAAGAACGTCGAACAACATCGCCTGGGCGAGTTCAGTGCGGTCGTGTTGGTCGAGCGCCGAAGCGAGGCGCTGCTTGGCTTGAGAAAGGTTTTTGACGGGAACTAGAATCATCAAAGTGCCTTTTCAGTTACGGTTCAATCGCGCGAAAAAACCAGTTCTCGGATATTAGTTCTCGGTTCTCAGTCATCAGCCGGCTACGGTGCTGCCATCGGAGACGAAAGACATGACTGCCCGTGCCAGCGCGCTCTTCTCGTCGGCGCTGCGCATCAAGGTGGCGGCGCAGTGTACGCGTAGTCCGGAGGCGCGCAATTTTTCAGCGGCTTGCAAGTCGCGCTGATCGACCACCAGGACATCGAGGAATTCCTTGTACATCTGGGCGACGCCCGCGATGGAGACGGGAAAACCCTGAGCGGCCATGAGAATGCCTGCGGGCCCCGAGACTGCCGCGCCGGCCACGATGGGACTGACTGCCACGATGGGCGCTTTCGTGTTTTTGAGCGCCGCGGTTACGCCGGGGACGGCGAGGATCGGACCGATACTGGTAACTGGGTTGCTGGGAGCGAGCAGCACGACGCTGGCTGAAAGGATGGCCTCGATGACTCCCGGAGCGGGCTGGGCTTCCGCTATGCCTGCGAAGCGAATCGAATTTACCGGGTCCTGATACCAGCGCTGAACGAAATATTCTTCAAAGCTGAGTTCGCCGATGGGCGTATCGACTCTGGTCTCCACACGGGAATTGCACATGGGCAGAATGGTGGCTTGAACGCCGAGCCGGGAGGCTATCTCCGAGGTTGCTTCTGTGAGAGTTTTCCCCTCGCGGAGCAGTCTCGAGCGCAGCAGATGGACAGCCAGGTCGCGGTCGCCTACGTGAAACCAGATGGGTTGCGCCAATTCTTCCATCGCCTGAAGGCAGAAGAAGGTGTCGCCCTTTACTCCCCAGCCGCGCTCCTTGCTTAGCAGGCCGGCGAGGACGTATGTAATGGAATCGAGGTCGGGCGAGACGTACAGGCCCCACCATTCGAGATCGTCGCCGGTGTTGACGATGATGGTCAGGTCTTTGGCAGGGACAACCTGACGGAGGCCATCGACAAACTTGGCGCCCCCAGTGCCACCTGTGAGGACTACGATCATGCTGCCCTCACCTCTTGCGCATAGCCGTGAGCGTCGGCGGCGGCTTCGACTTTGGCGGAGAGCAAGCCGGGCCGGACGGTGACCGAGGGCAGGAATTCGGGATAGACCGGCAGGCGCTGGCGCAGGAGATAGCCTCTGGCTTCCGTGCGTAATCTTAGCTCGTCGAGATGCGGCCAGGGCTTTTCCGGATTGATGAAATCCGGAGTCAGGGGCGAGACGCCGCCCCAATCGTCTAATCCCGCGTCAAGCAGCGATTCGTAGCAGGGAGCAGAAAGATTCGGCGGAGCCTGGATGTTTACCCGGGGCATGAGCAGGCGGGCAACGGCGACGGTGCGAAGCATCTCGCCATGGGTGGGCTCGGGCCAATGGGACATGGGAATTTCGGGCTTGACCCGGAAGTTCTGAACGATTACTTCCTGAATGTGCCCGTAGCGGAGGTGCAGATCGCGGATTGCAAACAAGGTATCGGCGCGATCTTCGATGGTCTCGCCAATCCCGATCAGCAAGCCTGTGGTGAAGGGCACACCCTGTTTGCCCGCCTCTTCGATGGTGCGCAGGCGCTTGGCGGGGACTTTGTCGGGAGCGTTATCGTGGGCCATGCCGGGCCGAAGAAGTGAGGCATTCGTAGTCTCAACCATCAAGCCCATACTGGGCGAAACCGCCGCCAGGCGGGCGATCCACTCGGCACTAAGCAACCCGGGGTTGGGATGGGGCAGCAGCGTGGTTTCGCGCAGAACCAGCTCGCACATGGCCTCGAGGTAGTGGAGAGTCGATTTATATCCCAGTTGGCGAAGCGTCTCCCGCATCTCAGAAAAGATCAGCTCCGGCTTGTCGCCGAGGCTGAAAAGGGCTTCAGTGCAGCCCATGCGTTCCCCTGCTCGAGCTACATGCAGGACCTCTTCCGGAGTCATAGTGTGAGCGCCGGCGGTACCGGGGTCGCGGCGGAAGATGCAGTAACCGCAATAGTCGCGGCAGAGATTGGTCAGGGGAAGGAAAACTTTGCGGGAGTATGTGATCACTCCCGGCTTGAAGCGCCGCTTTACTGCGGCCGCCGTCGCGAGCAAGCTGGGCAGAGAGTCGTCCTCCACCCGGAGCAAGTGGCAGGCCAGATCATGCGTAAGCGGAAGGCCGGAGCGCAGTTCGTCCCAAGGCAGGGTGGACGGGCCATGCAGAGACGAGATTTGGGGTCCGCTAGCCAAGAGGTTTCCCGCGAGCCTCCAAAATCATACATGAGATAAACCCGGTGAGCTAAAACTGAGAACTGCGAACGGCCAACTGACAACCGGCTTTTCGTAAAAGAAAACCGCTTCTGTCTTATCTCGAAAAGGGTGTCCCCAAAGACTCTTTCGCGCGAAAACCAGTTGCCAGTTTTCGGTTCTCAGTTCTCAGTTTTGTCCTGCCTGCCCTCTCGGCCTGTGCAAATCGGGTAGACTCTCAGGGCGGCACCTCTCTTTCCATGAGCGTCACGCAAGCCGAATTCCGCAAAGCATTGGGTTGTTTTGCAACTGGGGTCACGGTTATCACCGTCGACCAGGAGGGCGAAGTGCATGGCATGACAGCCAACGCCTTCGCTTCAGTGTCGCTAGATCCGCCCCTAGTGCTAGTGTGTGTCGACCAGAGGGCACGCACCCACGCGCACCTGCATGCGCGGCAGCGGTTCGGCGTGAATGTGCTGGCTGAGAACCAACGGGCTATCTCGGAATACTACGCGCGCGCCACGGCCAATAATCAGCGTCCGGAAGAGGCCGGTGCGCATTTTGAGCGGAGTCCGCACGGCACGCCGCGGTTGCAAGGGGCCTTGGCGTATCTGGAGTGCCGCTTGCACACGACGCACGACGCGGGCGACCACACTATATTCATTGCGGCAGTCGAGGAGGCCCTGGTGCGGGAGGGCAAGCCGCTGCTGTATTTCCGGGGGAAGTATCACAGCATTGGCCGCGAGTCGGGCGCCCCGACGAAGCGACAGAGCAGGTCCGCGAGGCCGGCCAAGCGCAAAGCAAAAGCATAGGAGGGTTCATGGCGAATCGGAGGCAGTTTTTGCGAGGTGTGGCCGGAGCAGCGGCGCTCAGCGTCACCAGCGGGGTCACCAGTTTCGGCAGGGTGAAAAAGCTGAGGATGTTTGCTGCGATGCCGGGGGCTACCGGGCCAGATCGTCTGCCTCCCGAATGGTACCAGCGCAAGATCAGGCAAGTGCAGGAGGAGATGAAGAGGCAAAAGCTGAATGCTCTTTTGCTGCTTAACGCGACCAACATCATTTACACGACGGGGTATTTTCATCTTCCAACGGAACGGCCGCTGGCCGCGCTGATTCCCGAGTCGGGTGACCCGGCTATGTTTATTCCGGGACTCGAGACCGATCAAATCAAGCTGTGGTGGGTGAAGGATTATGAAGCTTACTTTGATTATCCTGGGCCGGTGAACCGGGTGCAGTGGATTTTTGAACGTGTTGCCAAGCGCGGGTTCGGCGGGGGCCGCATCGGCGTGGAAGAATGTACGCCCAGCCGGTTGGATCGCATCAAGCAAGGCGCTCCCAAAGCCACCATCATCGAGGCCGGAGATATTGTCGACAACATGCGCCAGGTGAAGGATGACGACGAACTGCGGGTCATGCGGCGGTCGATGTATTTCGCCGACTTCACCGTACAGGCGGGCCGGGAGTTTGTGCAGCGGAACGGCAGCGTGACCGAAGATCAGATTCTGAAGGCGACTGCCGATGCAGTGGCGGACAAGATGTCGAAGGAACTGACGGACGTGGTGGGGGTTGGGATTGAGCCGCCGTTTGGCGGGCTGGTGCCGTTCGGCAGACGCTCCGCTTTTCCTCACGCCGTGCCCAGCAAAGACCGGCTGAAGCCGGGAGATGCGTTGATCCTTAGCTACGGTGCGCAGGTGGGCGGGTACAACGTGGAGTGTGAGCGGTCGTTCAGCGTCGGGAAGCCCAGCGACCATGCCAGACAGCTGTATGACGCGATGCTGGCGGCGCATGATACCGGGGCTGAGAACATGAAAGAAGGAGCGGTTGCCGAAGAAGTGGATAAGAAAAGCCTGGACCAGATCCGCAAAGCGGGATTCGAAAAGTTTCTCAAACACCGCACCGGGCACGGCATTGGGCTCGAGGGGCACGAGTCGCCATGGATTGCCGAAGGCGACAAGACAGTACTGCGAGAAGGTATGACGTTCAGTTGCGAGCCCGGCGTCTATGATCCCGACTGGGGCGGCTTCCGGCATTCCGATACGGTGATTGTTCGCAAAGAAAAGGGCGAGATCATCAACCGCTATCCCACCCGGCTGGAAGACATGATTATCGAAATTTGAGCGGGCTGCGGGTTGGAACTCTGCTCGCAGAAATGCATCTAATACGAGGGACAAATTTATGACTGAAAAACTAGCTGAGACAGGCAAAATCACTAAGACTGAAGAGGAATGGCGGAAGCAGCTTTCGCCGGAGCAGTACAACATCACCCGCAAAGCAGGGACCGAACCCGCGTTTACGGGGAAATACTGGAAAACCAAAGAAGACGGCACTTACGCGTGTGCCTGTTGCGGCGCGCCGCTGTTCAGTTCGAACACCAAGTTCGATTCCGGCACGGGCTGGCCCAGCTTTTGGGAGCCGGCAGACGATAAGGCGGTCACGACTCATGTGGATCGGGCGTATGGCATGACCCGGATGGAAGTCCGTTGTGCCCGCTGCGACGCGCATCTGGGGCATGTTTTTGAGGATGGGCCTCAACCTACGGGGCTGCGGTATTGCATGAACTCGGCTTCTTTGAATTTGAAGCCGGGGGACAAAAAGTAAGTCCGGCGAGCTAAAGCTCACCCCCCGGACGGGGGCGTCCGGGGCGACGAAAATCCTACTGGCTACGCGTGCGCTACTGCGGTGGCTGGTTTCATCTGGTCGGTGGTTGGCTTGGCCGGCTCAGCAGCCGCGGGTTTGGAGTGACTCTGGTTCTGGGATTTCTGCTCCGCGCTGCGCACTTGAACGCTGCCTTTGAGCACCGCCCCATCTTCCACGCTGATGCGCTGGGTAACAACATCTCCCGTCAACGACCCTTCACTGCGAATATCCACCCGGTCGGTGCACTGAATGTTGCCCGTCACCTTGCCCATGATGACCACCTCGCGGGCTGTGATGTTGGCGGCGACCGTGCCGTTGCGTCCCACGGTGACGCGGTTTTCGGCGATGTTGATGGTGCCCTCGATGCGGCCATCGACATAAAGCGTTTCTGAACCGCTGACTTCGCCCTTGATGACGAGCGAGCGTCCGATGGTGGCCTGGTCGGTCGGGGAACTGATTTTGCTCGGCGTATAGGTTTGGTTCGACTGCGATTTTTGAGAGTTGTCTGGTGGCTGCAGCATCGTCCGGCCTTCCTTGATTTCTCCGCGCGGCGGACTGGCTTGCCGGGGCGGTGAGGTCTTTGAATCTGTGGCCTTTAGGGCCAAGCTGACTATCGCACGCGGACGCGGGATAGAGCAGGTTACCGAAGAGCCTGTACGGGTGCGGAGAGCCCGGAAATCAGGCTTGCAGGGCCTGTCCCAGGCCTTCCCATTCGGCCATGAAGTCCTGCAATTGGGCGCGATATTCCGCCAGTTGCTGGTTGATTCGCTGGGTTTCTTCGGAACTGACGAAGGTTTGCAGGGAGGTTTCGCCGGCGGCGATGGCCGCTTCCAGGCGGCTGATTTCCTGTTCGAGTCCTCGTACCCGTTCTTCCAGCTGCTTGCGTTTGAGGGGATTCAGTCGCTTGGATTTAGCTTCCTCCGGAGCGGGTTCTTTCAAACCAGAGCCGTTGCCCGCCGGTTTGGCGGCGGAAGCCGAAACCACAGATTCCTGTAATCGGGCCGCGCCACCTTCTTTGCGCCAGCGGTAATCCTCGTAGTTGCCGGGATAGACTTCCACCCGGCCGTCGCCAATTTCAAATACCCGCGTGGCCAGCTTGTCGATGAAATAGCGGTCGTGGGAAACGAAGACGACGGTGCCGGTGTAGTCGCTCAGCGCTTTGAGCAGGACGTCTTTGGCGCGCATGTCGAGGTGGTTGGTAGGCTCGTCGAGCAGCAGGAAGTTGGCGGGGTGAAGCAGCATGCGCAGCAGGGCGTAACGGTTACGCTCTCCGCCGGAAAGCACGCCGATGCGCTTGAATACGTCGTCGCCGGAAAACAGAAAGCAGCCGAGCAGGGAGCGAAGTTCAGTCTGGGTGAAGCGCGGAGCGAGGTTGCCGAGGTCGTCGAGAATGCGGGCGTCGGGGTCGAGTTCTTTATATTGATCTTGCGCGAAGTAGTCGGCCAGAACGTTGTGGCCGAGGCGGCGTTCACCTTCGGTAAGCGGCTCTTCTTCGGCCAGCAGTTTGATAAGCGTGGATTTACCGGCACCGTTTACGCCGACCAGCGCGATCCGGTCGCCGCGCTCGATGATGAAATTGACGTCGCTAAACACTTCTTTTTCGCCGTAGCTTTTGCTGACATTGGCGAACTCGGCCACAATCCGGCCGCTGGCCTTAGGTTGCGGAAATGAGAAATGGATCGTCCGTTCCTCTTCGGGCAGTTCGATGCGTTCGATCTTCTCTAATTCCTTGATGCGGCTTTGCACCTGCTTGGCTTTGGTGGCCTGGTAGCGAAAACGGTTGATGAAGACTTCGAGTTGCTCGATGCGGTCCCGCTGGGTGCGATAGGCCGCTTCGAGTTGCTCCAGCCGCTGGGTTTTCTCAGCCAAATACTTGTCATAGTTGCCGCTGTAAAAATGAATACGCTTGTTCCAGATTTCAGCGATTTTGTTCACCGTCACGTCCAGGAAGTAGCGGTCGTGCGAGATGAGCACAAAGGCGTAAGGATAGTTGGTCAGGTACTCTTCCAGCCAGTTGCGGGCTTCGAGGTCGAGATGGTTGGTGGGCTCATCCAGCAGAAGAAGATTCGGCTTCTGCAACAGCAACTTGGCCAGCGCGATACGCATCTGCCAGCCGCCGGAGAATTCTTCGGTCTGGCGGTTCCAGTCTTGTTTGTCAAAACCCAACCCTGCGAGTACTGTGCCGACGTGTGACTCAATGGCATAACCGTCGCGGGTTTGAAACTCGTGCTCGACGCGCTGGTAGCGTTCTGCCACCTGGGCGTATTCAGCGGAAGTGTGGTCCAGTTCCGACATGCTGCGGGTCAGGTCTTCCATCTCCTGCTCCATGGCGCGGAGTTTGGAGAACACCGACATGCATTCGGCAAACACGGTCTGGCCGGAGAGAGCGAGGCCATCCTGGGGCAAATAGCCCGCGCTGATGCCCTTGGCGGTCGAGATCGAGCCGTAATCGAGAGTTTCGATCCGGGCGAGGATCTTCATCAAGGTGGACTTGCCGGTGCCGTTCGCGCCCACAAGACCGATGCGGTCTTTGGACGTGATGAGCCAGTCCACTCCTTCAAAAAGCAGCTTGTGGCCGTAACGCTTTCCGGCAGCGGAGAGCTGGATCATAAGGCTGATTCCATCGTCTCATGAGAGGGGGAAGAGCAAAAGGCAGGGGAGTTGGCGGATTTGGGAGTTCGACGTTCCCGCTGGAAAAAACCGCGGGGACTTCGGGATGACCGATGTGAAGAACCGAGAGCTTTATTTAGGGCGCGGCCGCGGCTTTGGCCGCGTTGATATGCTCAAGGGCGCGGTCTACTACGGCTTGCAGTTCGCGCGCGTATTTGACCTCGCGGCCTTTGGCCAGAATTTTCTTGGCTTCGTCCGAGGAAAACCAGGTGGGATTGCGGGTTGGCTCGTCAGGCTGACCGATGTGGTCCACTTCCAGAAGGAAAGCTTTGATGACAAACTCGCGAACTCCAGGCGGCTTCCAGAAGACTCCTTTGGAATGGATGTACAGGTGAAAATGTCTGGGCTCAATAGTGCCTTGCACGCCGGCTTCTTCCCAGGCTTCGCGCTCGGCGGCCTTGCTATGTGAGAGGGAAGAATCGGGATCGCCCTTCGGGAAAGTCCACTTGCCGCCGCCGTTGGTGTTGACCAGAAGGAACTCAACATCCGGCCCGCGCCGCCGGAAGCACACGGCCGCCACCTGTAGCGGCAGAGCATGATGTGGAATGCGCTGAGTCGCCATCTTCGGGCCTGATCCTGCCTCGATCCTACCGCGAAGATATTTCAACAATGTTACAGTGCAACAGAAATTGTGCAACTCATTGTTACCAAAGGGTTACGTCCAATTGGAAGCGGGAGAAGAAATTACAGCGCGGGGCTCGACCGCAGCCGTACCAGTACGGGTCGAATCTACCCAGGACTACCCACCAGAACGGAGGCTTTCGCGTTCATGGTTTTCATGAAATCCAGAATCGTGTGAACGACCATCTCATCGCCGATCGCAGTGTTGATCATGCTGTGGTAAACCACGCGGTTCGGCCACTCCACGCCAAAGTACTTCGCGATGAAATCGGCCCGTTCGCGATCAACGGTATCGGCCAGCTCCTGGGCCTCGCTTTCACTCTTGCCCCGAGATATCAATCGTCGCACTTTGTTTTCTCTCGGAGCGTAGAGGAACACGCGCAGCGTGTCGGTGCGCTCTTGAAGAAAATGCTGTGATCCTCTTCCGACAATGACGCAATTTCCGGTTTCCGCTGCATGCAGAACCACGCGCTGGGTGATTCTCAAAATGCTTTCACTGTCGACCAGCTGCAGCTTGGGAGCATTCAGGCTTCCCTCATAACTTCCCCGCATGAAGGATTTGAGGAGCCGGTAATAGAGTGGATCGGTGCGTTCTTCCCGGACCTCGACGACTGCTTTGGGGCAGTTAGCCAGCCTCGCGATCTCCTCGGTCAGCAACTGATCCCAAAGCTTCCAGCCAAGCCGCGTCGCCAGCAATTGAGCGATTTCGCCACCGCCGCTTCCGTACTCCCGTTCGATAGTGACGATTTTTATCATTTGCGTCGCAGTAGCCGAAATCTAACGGTTCAAGCGTGAACCGTTAGTACAGGACAGGATCCTAACTGTATCACCCGATAGGTTGTGGAACCAAATACGGCTGCATCCAGGGAGCCACCGCCACGCACCCCCATAACTACCAGGTCGGTTTGCGCTTTCAGTGCGAGTTGAATGATTTGCTGGTATGGTTTGCCGGTGCGCACCTCGGTTTTGATCTCCAAGGTCTTGCGTCTCTCCGGTGGGACCAGTTCATCAAGGTGCCTCATCACCTTCGCCACGGCATCTTCCGCCCTGGCTCCGCTTGAGACCTCCTCCAACACGTGCAGCAGGGTGAGCTCGGCGTGGTATTCCTCTGCTGCGGAGATCGCATAGCTCAAGGCCGCGCGTGAATTCTCGGAGAAATCGGTGCAGAAGAGCACATGGTTCAAGTGGTGGGCGTGGTGCGGTTCTTTACCCCCGGCCATCGTTTCGGACGACGGCCCAGATACTGCCAGTACGGGGCAAGGAGCCTTGCGCATGACCCGGTCCGTTACCGACCCCAGCACCAGACGGTCGAACCCTCGCCGGCCATGCGTGCCCATGACGATCAGGTCTGCTTTGGGCGATTGCACAAATGACAGAATAGAGTCCGCGGCCATTCCCTGGTGTACTGCGAGTTCCGGTTCAATCTGATTATCCGTATGTTTCTTCGCGAAT
>Ga0335080_10003469_pt1 | contig 15948 bp, 11 predicted proteins | sample Lox_Sample_34_FD_206720 | JGI IMG/M metagenome (GOLD analysis project Ga0335080, IMG submission 206720) | Soil microbial communities from Loxahatchee National Wildlife Refuge, Florida, United States - Lox_Sample_3.4 | ecosystem: Environmental > Terrestrial > Soil > Wetlands | place: USA...
GTTCGAGTTTCGGTTCGGCGTCGATTGCCGCCGCGAGAACCTGAGCGAAGCGGAGATCGTCTTGGATCGATTGCTGGAATGCGCGCACTCCGAAGTAGCGTAAAGAGAGCCAGAGGCCGAGAGCTCGGAACGGCCGTGAAAGTTCGATCGATTCTTCAAAAAATGCGAAACCCTCGATAGGGTCATTCGAAAGCACGCGCGCATACTCTCCCGAGTGCGAAAAGGCGCGGCGTGCATCGGCTGGATCGCGATAAAGCAGGCAGCCACAGCCTGTGGGTTGATAGAGCCACTTGTGCGGGTCGAGCGAGATGGAGTCGGCGAGGTTGAGTCCGACGAAGGCTTCAGGGATGGCCAGGGATGCCAGCGCGCCGTAGGCTCCGTCGACGTGCAGCCATAGATTGTGCTCGCGGCAGATCCGGGCGATTTCGCGGAGAGGATCGATGCTGCCGGTAGAGGTTGTGCCTGCGCTCGCGATGACGGCGATCGGTTTGCCGCCTTTCGCGAGATCGTCTTGAATCGCGTTGCGCAGATCCGCGGAGCGCATTTGAAAGTCGTCATCAACCGGGATGAGACGGACGGCGTTGTGGCCCAGGCCCAGCAGTGCAGCGGCCTTGGTGATTGACATATGAGCTTCAGTTGAGCAATAAATGACTCCGCCTTGAACGCCAGACTCGTTTGCAGGAGCCTTGGCCTCCCGGGCCATGCAGAGGCCCATCAAGTTTGCCGATGATCCTCCGAGCGTTAGGCTGCCGGTGAACCCTTCGCACCCGATCGCGGCGGCAAGCCAGCGGATGACGGTGCGCTCGATGGCGTTCGCTGAGGGGCCGGAACGCCAGGCGGTGGCATTCTGATGCAATACAGCAGATGCGAACTGGCCAAGCGCGCCGATCGGTTCGCCCGACCCGAAAACGTAACCGAAGAAACGCGGTGATGCCGGGCGCGAATTTTCAAACACTTGCGGCAAGAGATCGAATGCTGCCCTGCCCAGACCGTCCAGCGGGATCCCGCCGGAGAACATCTGCTCGACGGCGGTGCCGGAGATCGCTTCAGGGTAGGAACGCATTTCGGGGAGTCTCGCGAGGTAGTCTGCGGTGAAGTCGGAAAGCGAGTGCGCGAGCGCGCGGAATTCTTCTGGTTGAACCGTTAGCGGTCTTTGCATGATGAGAGCCCCTGCCATGGTATCGCGCATTCAGCAGAACGGCTCGTCCATACGCCTCCTATGTCCCCCTCCCCCCGGGTATTTGGAACATATCGCTGCGTTTGGTCGCTTGTATCCCCGGTCTCAGATTCGAAACCGGGGGCACCCGGCACCCGGCGACTCGCCGGGATATGGTTCGAGACGATCTTATTCGAGGACGTGGATGTTCTTGTGGTCGCACATCTCCTTGAGGATTTTGGGCCAGACAGTTACGCTCACTTCGCCGAGGTGCGCTTTGCGAAGCAGCAGCATCAAGGTACGGGACTGGCCGATGCCACCTCCGACAGATAGAGGGATGCGGTTGCTCAGGATGGCCTGGTGATAGGGCAGCTGCATGAAGTCGAGCTGCTTTGACATGGTGAGCTGCTGGCGCAGGGTTTCGGCTGTAACCCGGATGCCCATGGAAGTCAGCTCATGGCGGCGGCGAGTTACGGGGTTCCAGATGAGGATGTCGCCGTTGAGGCCGTGCGTATCCTTGCCGGTTTCGCGACTGGTGTCGGTGATCCAGTCGTCGTAGTCGGCGGCGCGCATCTCGTGCGGGTAGCCGTCTTTCAGAGGCCAGCCGATGCCGATGATGAAGATGGCGGGATACTTCTGCAGGATCTCTGTTTCGCGCTGCTTGCGCGGAAGATTCGGGAACATTTCCAGGATCTCTTCAGCATGCAGGAAGGTTAGCTGGTCGGGCAGGTCGGGATAACGAGGGTCTTTTAGTTGCGGGAAGAGGGATTGCGCGAACCTGTCCGCTCCGACGATGACTTTCCAAATTTTGCTGACAATCTCCTTGAGGAACACCAGGCTGCGCTGCTCGGCGAGCATGACGCGCTCCCAGTCCCACTGGTCGACATACGCGGAGTGGTCGTGATCGAGAAAGTAGTCTTTGCGAACGGCGCGCATGTCTGTGCAGATGCCCTCGCCGACGCCGCACTCAAACTGCTGGAGCGCGGCTCTCTTCCACTTGGTTGCGGCCTGAACGACCTGGGCGTCGATGGGGTGCAGATTGCGGTCGTTGGAGATGTGGAACTGGATGGGAGTTCGCGATCCGTCGCGGTCGAGCATGTCGTTGACACCGCTTTCGACATCGACGATGAGGGGCACCTCCACCATCATCAGATTGAGTTCCTTGCAGAGGTTGTCTTCGATATAGCGCTTTACGTGGAAGATGGCCTGCTGCGTTTCGCGGGGGGTAAGGACGGAGTGGTAGTCACTGGGAAGAATGTTTTCAAGTTCCTGGTAATTGCCGATGCCGGGACCTGCGAGGTCGGCCTGTTTATCGAGGACAGTTGGCATAAGTCTCTCCTTTGCGGGCGATGCGCGCAGGCGAGCCTGGTAGGTGGACGGCGGGACTGCACGTTGGCACCGGCAGAGATGGTCGACCCGCGGCGCGGCATGCGCTGTGACTGCAATCACGGCTGGGAAAACCGGGAGACATGAGAAGGAAGTGCGGAGCCGGGTACGCATCCAGCCGCATATACTTGGCTGGTTCATGAGATCGGGGGATGGGAATGGGGCGTTGGAGCACGATGTTCACGGCTTTGTGGCTTGTATACGGCGTGGCGGCGATAGGGCAGGCTGGAGTGGAGGCTGGGGGGCAGTCCGGTCCGGTGCATCTGCGGGTGGACAATCTCGCTCGACCGCTGGGGATCGACGATGTGACGCCTAGGTTCTCGTGGCAACTGGAAGATCCGGCGCGAGGGGCTCAGCAGACGGGCTATCGCGTGCAGGTGGCAACGAAGCCCGAGTTGCTAAGTGACGGCCAGGCGGATGTATGGGACAGCGGACAGGTACAGTCCGGGCAGTCGCTGAATGTGAAGTATGCGGGACCGGCTGTGAAGCCGAGTACGCGGTATTTCTGGCGTGTGACGGTGTGGGGAGCGGATGGAAAGCCGTATCCGGCAAGTGCGGCAGATTGGTGGGAAACAGGCCTCCTGAATCAGGACGCGTGGCGGGCCGATTGGATCGGCTGGGAGACGGCAGAAGAGGCCGCGGAGCGGAAGGCCCCGGCGGTTTGGATTGTGAACCCAGATGCCGTACCGGGAACGGCGAAGCCCGACAGCAAGCAGCAATTCGCCTTTCGTACGTCGGTCAATGTGGAGAAGCCGGTGGAGCAGGTGGTGCTGTTTGCAACGGGCGAGGATACGGTGTCGGCTTGGGTGAACGGGCAGCAGGTACTAGCGGCGTCGCCCTTCCCTCCATATCACCATCTGCCGTGGAAGAAGTTTGTGCGCGCAGATGTAACTGGGCAGGTCGTGGAAGGGAAGAACACGATCGCGATCGAGAGCGTGCACTACATCGACAAATACGGGGAGAAGAAACGGAAAGATGTTCCGCCGATGATCGCGACCGTGGTGGTGCTCTATAAGGATGGAACGACGGTTGCGATTGCGAGCGATGCGAAGTGGAGGAGCGCGGTCGAGCCTGCGGCGGGATGGGAGTCGAAGGCGTTTGATGACTCAGGGTGGCAGAACGCCGTGGTATGGGAACAGGAGAAGGGGACAGACGAGAGGCCACTGCTTCACCCGTGGATTCCGGACAGCGTAAAGGAACTTAGAAAGGATTTTCAGGCTGGGAAATCGGTCAAATCCGCGAGGCTGTACGCCACGGCCCTGGGGACGTATGAAGTTCATTTGAATGGGTCACTCGTGAACGCCGAGAAGCTGACGTGGTTCGCGCCGGGGTGGACGGACTATCGCGAGAGGGTGCTCTACCAGACCTATGACGTCACACAGCAGTTGAAGGCTGGGCAGAACTGGCTGGAGGTGCTGCTGGCGCCGGGCTGGTACTCGACACCCCTCGAGTGGCTGCAGCAGCCGAATAACTATGGCGATACGCCACCGGCGCTGCGGGCGCAGTTGCGCATCGAGCACGAGGACGGGAGCGTGGCGTGGGTTTCGACCGATGCGAGCTGGAAGGCGGACACGTCGTACATCCTGCACTCGGAGTTGTATGACGGGGAGACGCAGGATCTGAGATTGCGGTCCTCGGATCCTGCTCATCGCGATGAGGCTGCGATGAACGGGGCACAGACGCGTGACGGAACCGCGCTGAAATGGAAGCCGGTCGAGATCATTCATCCGAAAGAAGTCAGGATCGAGGCGCAGGATTTTGAGCCGATTCGAGTGGATCAGATCCTAACGTCGCCGAAGAGAACGGAGCCGAAGCCGGGAGTGCTTATCTACGACTTCGGACAGAATATGGCGGGCGTGGAGCGATTGAGTGTGTCGGGGCGCGCCGGAACAGACGTGCAGGTACGTGTGGGAGAGGTCCTGAATGCAGACGGGACTTTATACACGGAGAACCTGCGGACGGCGAAGGCGACGGATCACTTCACTCTTTCAGGAAAAGGCGTTGATGGCATCGAGGCCCTTTATCCCCACTTCACGTTTCATGGGTTCCGCTACATGGAGGTGACCGGACTGAAGGCAGCCGAGGTGAAGGATGTGGCGGCACTTGTGCTGCATACGGATTTTCCGTTCACGGTGAAGCTGAAGACCGGAAATGAAATGGTGAATAAGTTGTGGAGCAATATTCTGTGGGGCGAGCGGTCGAACTTTGTTGGAGTGCCGACGGACTGCCCGCAGCGCGACGAGCGGCTCGGCTGGGCCGCGGATGCACAGGTGTTCTGGCGGGCGGCTTCCTACAACGCGGACCTGGCGTCATTCACGCGGAAGTTTGCAGCCGATCTGCGAGGGACGCAGGTGGGGACGCCGTTCTACGGGATCTACGCGCCGGGGACGGCGAGGCCGCACATGGGCACAGGCGCGGCGTGGAGCGATGCGGGCGTGATCATTCCGTGGACCTCGTGGATCCAGACGGGCGACACGAGCGTCGTCGATCAGAACTGGCAGGCCATGCGGAAGTATGTTGACGCGATCGACGCGGCGAATCCTGATGGGATCTGGCACAACGATTCGGGAACGCCGTTTGGAGACTGGCTTTCGCTTGAGGGCAGAACCAAGGAGGACATTGTTGCGACGGCGTACTGGGCCTATGACGTGGAGATGTTGCGGCAGATGGCACATGCGACCGGACGTACGGAAGCCGAACAGCATTACGCGACGCTGGAGAAGAAGATCCGCGACGCCTTTGATAAGAAGTTTGTCGAGGCGAACGGATATGTAGCGGGCGCGGATAACAGGACTTCGCCGTTTGGAGACATCAACAATCCGAATGCGAAGAGCAAGGGTGGCGATACGCAGACGGGCTATGTGCTGGCGCTGCACATGAACCTGGTTCCTGAGGAAGAGCGAGCGGAGCTGGCCAGCCGGCTGGTGACAAAGATCGCGGCCAATCACGGTGTGCTAGGGACGGGATTTGTGGGAACGCCGTATCTGCTGGAAGAGTTGACACGCACAGGGCATGCGAAGCTGGCGTACGATTTGCTACTCAGCAAGCAAATGCCATCGTGGGGATACCAGATCGCGAACGGAGCGACGACGACGTGGGAACGCTGGAATGGCAACCAGATGCAGGACGATCCGCAGATGAACTCCTACAACCACTACGCATACGGCGCGGTTGCGGATTGGATCTATCGTTACGCCGCGGGAGTGGATGCGACACCGCTCGATGCCGGTTTCCACACAGTCGTGCTGCACCCGGTATTCGATGCTCGAATTTCGCCGCTGGAGTTCTCGTACGAATCGTCGTATGGAGAAATCAAATCGAGTTGGACGGTGAAGGGAAGTGCTGCGGAGTGGGATGTGACCCTGCCCGCAAACACGACAGGGCGGTTGGAAGTGAAAGCCGAGGATGCGGCGCAATACAAACTGGAGGGCGTGCTGATGAGCGAGAGTCCGCTGGCGAAGAAGGTGGATGGAACATTCGAACTGGGGGCAGGAAGTTATCGATTCGAGGTACAGGGACTAGCGACCAGGGACGGGAGGCCAGGCCATTGATTTTGCGAGTCTAGTCAGCGAGAGTGCCTTGGATATGCCAGGAGGAGGAGTCTCCGGATTCGGTCTGTTCGAGTTGAGCCTTGATCAGGTCAAGGAAGGCGATCATTGCCGGGGAGACCCACTTGTTTTTGTGCCAGATGATGTGTGTCGCAATGTCCAGGTTTGGTCCTTCCCAATGCAGTGCCTTGACCTGGTTTTGACGCAGTTCGTGGGCGACGGCGACGGCAGGAAGAAGGGCGAGCCCCATTCCGACGCGCACACATTGCTTGATTGCCTCTACGCTTGAAAACTCGGTGACGTGCGCGGGGCGGATGTTCTCGAGCGCCAGCAAGCGATCGAGTTTCGCCCGGTATCCGCAGCCTGGTTCCGTAAGCAGCAAATTCTGGCCGGCCAGATCGGCTGGTTTCACGGTGCGCCGCTTTGCTAGCGGGTGGCTGGGGTCGCTGAGGAGAAAGATCCTTTCGATTTGAAAACGGATGGATTTGAAGGCTGGATTGGAAGGGCAGTCGCAGAGGTCAATGCCGAGATCGACCTTGCCCGTCTCGAGTTCAAAGGCCAGCCTTGTGTCGCTGTGGGGAAGAAAGGCAAGCTCCACGTGCGGGAATTTGCGATGGAAGTTGCGGAGGACCACAGGCAGCCGGTAGGTGAGGATGGTCTCCGGGGCGCTGATGCGCAGGGGGCCGCTCGGTTCGTTACAGACAGCTCGCTCGCCCTGCTCCATCGCGGCAAGGGCCTGCTCGGCGAAAGGCTGGAATCGTCGCCCGGCATCGGTGAGGATGACGCGGCGTCCAAGCCGGTCAAACAGGGGGACACCGAGTTCCTCTTCAAGCGCCTTGATCTGCGCCGTGACATTTGACTGAACGGTGTGGACCCGCTCGGCGGTGCGGGTGAAGTTCAGTTCTTCGGCGAGTACCCGAAATATCTGAAGCTGGCGAACTTCCATTACTATCTCCAAAACAGATGGAAATCATCATACCAATCTATTGGACAGATTTGGCAAGTGAATTCAGAATCTGAACATGAGAACGGACTTGCCAACGGCCACGAAGAAACGACTCTGGCGAGCCTGTTGAATCTCACACCTCCCCTCTAAACCAAAAAACAATTCAACGCAAGAAACGGATAGTCACTGTCCGAAAGGCCGACGACTATCGACGCAGGTGGACACCATGACTGCTTCCCCTCAGTTGTTGTCTTCTCGTTTTGTTTCTGTTCCATTGCTGGCCATTGCGGCTCTGAGCGCAACGTTGCTCCTCGCGGGCAATGCCTTGGCGGAGAGTCCGGTGCCGCATGCCAGCCATACCACGATGGCGATTTTCACTGATCACATGATGGAAGAAAGCCAGTGGTCGGCGCTCGTGCAAGAGTTGCGCAGGAGTGAAACGCGCTTCGAACCGGTGGTGCCGGAGATCGCCGGCGGGCTTGACGTGCTTCGCGGACGTGACCTCGAGGCCGGCGTAAATGTCGATGTAGGGCTAAGTGTGGTCATCATCGGCGATTGCACGCTGATGTCTGGTCCGCGGAGGGCGGTGAGCGGTGCACTGGGCTGGGTCAAGAAGGTTGATGGGCAGGTACAGCCATTCATTCACGTGGACTGCGCGCGGCTGACGGAAATGCTGCAGCCGCTGGCGCTGGGGATGGACCGCGAACGGCGAGATACCGTCGTAGCCGAAGCGCTTGCGCGCGTCATCGCGCATGAGTGGATTCATATTGCTACGCAGGAGACGCATCACGAGAAGAGTGGTGTCATGCAGTCGCAATTCCAGTTGTCGGATCTGCTGGCGGACGACGCTCTCATCAATCCTCGCGAACACTCACGGCGAGAGAAGAAGAGATCATCCGGGTTTTGAATTGGTCGCACCCTGAATTGCGGCGGTGATCGAAAGCGCAGTTAAAGTAGAAGGATGGGTCAGGACCGGGCCAGGTGGAGCAGCGAACTGCGAGCGATGATCGCGCTTGCAGTTCCTGTTGTGCTGAGCGAGCTTGGCTGGATAGCCCAGGGCGTGGTGGACAACATCATGGTGGGGCGGCTGGGTCCGGTGGCAATCGGGGCAGTCGCGTTGGGCAACGCGGTCTACTACACGCCCTCCCTTTTTGGAATTGGATTGCTGCTCGGGCTGGATACGCTGGTTTCGCAGGCGTATGGGCGGCGCGATCACGATGAATGCCATCGGTGGCTGGCGCAGGGTGTTTATCTCGCGGTTATCGTGACGCCGCCCGTGATGATTCTGCTGGCGGCACTGAGTTACGGATTCACGCATTTTGGTGTGATTCCAGAGGTAGCGATCCTCTCGGGCGGGTATCTACGGATACTGAACTGGGGAACGCTGCCACTGCTGCTTTACGCGGGAACTCGGCGATATCTGCAGGGCGTGGGTCAGGTACGCGTGATCACGCTGACCTATGTGCTGGCGAACCTGCTGAACTGGGCGGGCAACTGGGTTCTGATCTACGGGAAGCTGGGATTTCCGGCGTTGGGAGTGAACGGGTCGGCTATCTCGACGTGCGTATCGCGCGTGGGAATGGCCGTGGCGATGATTGGATTCGCGTGGAGGTATGAACGGAAGCGAGGGCATCCGCTGTTCACGCACTGGGCTGGCCCGGAGATGAAGCGCCTGCGTCAGCTGGTACGGCTGGGAGCGCCGGCCGCGGGACAGATTCTGCTGGAGGTGGGCGCATGGAATTTGAGCACATTTGCGGCGGGATATCTGACGCCAGTTGCGCTTGCCACGCACACGATTGCATTGAATTACGCGAGCATCTCCTACATGGTGCCGCTGGGAGTGTCGGCCGCAGCGGCAGTGAGCGTGGGGCACGCGATCGGCGCAGATGATCCGGCGCGAGCGCGCAGGGCGGGGTGGATGGCGCTGGCAATGGGTACGGGATTCATGATGTGCGCGGGGGTTCTGTTCCTGGCTGCGCCAGGTCCGCTGATCAAGCTGTATACGCACGATTCTCGTGTGCTTGCGGTTGGTCCGAGCCTGTTGTGGATTGCCGCAGCATTCCAGATCTTTGATGGGATCCAGACGGTGTCGACGGGTGCTTTGCGAGGACTGGGGGAAACGCGTGTTCCCATTTTCGCGAACCTGGTGGGCTACTGGGTGATGGGGCTTCCGCTGGGATTCATCCTCTGCTTTGTTCTCAAATGGGGGGTGTACGGGATGTGGATCGGACTGACGCTCTCGCTGGTGGTGATTGCGTCGACGCTTCTTGTTCGCTGGAACAGAGACTCGGTGCGGGTGGCGCTGGCACACTCAAAAACATAGAGTTAGGTCTCGAGAGGTTCCCGTGATGTGGTGCGGATCACCTGGGGGCGTCAGCAATTGTTCGAGGGGTGAACATCCATTGCCGTCAAAGGTACTTACGGTTCAAAGGGGAGTGTCTGGAAGCGGTACGCGCGACTTCATAAGTGACTATAATCACAGTGAGCGAAGTTTTTTGTCGCTTTCCATCGCGTCTACAGGAACCCCCGAACTCCTTTGCCACAGTCCGGTGGTCAACTCGACCCAAAAGGTTGCAACGATCTCTGGCGGTCTTTGGAAGTGATGTGCAGTCCTGGATGCGGGGAACTTCACCTGAAGGGAATCCCGCCACATGGCGACAGGAGACCTGGCTCTGGGTCAAGAACAGAGCAGCCTGGGTGCGCAAAAGCGCGTAGTCAACGATTTCAGCATCAACGTAGCAACGGTGAACGGGTCCGGCTCGCAATCCGCCAATAGCGTGCTGCTGAAGAGCATCTTCGGAATGGGTGTTCCGGTCAGCGGAAAGAATCTGTTTCCATCGAACATCGCCGGACTTCCCACCTGGTACATCATTCGCGCCAGCAAGGACGGCTATGTTGCCCGTACGCGCGATTACGAATTCCTGGTGGCATTGAACCCCGAGACCGCAAAAGGCGATATGATGGCGCTGCCCAAAGGCGGCGTGGCGATCTACGAAGAGAATCTGAACCTCAAGCAGTACCGTGACGACGTGGTCTGCTACCCCGTTCCGTTCGACAAGATCACGGCAGCCGTTTGCACCGAGGCCAAGCTGCGCAAGCTGGTAAAGAACATGGTGTACGTCGGTGTGGTGGCGCAACTGCTCTCGATCGATCTGGCGGTCGTGGAGGCCGGTGTTAAGAAGCAGTTTGCCAAAAAGCAGAAGGTATTTGATCTGAACTTCGGGGCGGCGAAGGCCGGCTACGATTACGCGCACGAGAAACTCGTCAAACAGGATCCCTTTTGCATCGAGCATAGTGATCAGACCAAGGGGCAGATCATCATTGACGGCAATGCGGCGTGCGGAATGGGTGCCGTATTCGCGGGCGTGACGGTGGTGGCGTGGTATCCGATTACGCCTTCGACTTCGTTGATTGAGGCGACGACCGACTTGCTGAAGAAGTTCCGCGTGACGCCGGAGGGCAAGGCGACGTTTGCGGTGGTTCAGGCCGAGGACGAACTGGCGGCGATCGGCATGGTGCTGGGAGCCGGTTGGGCCGGAGCGCGGTCGATGACGTCGACTTCCGGTCCGGGAATCTCGCTGATGGGCGAGTTTGCCGGCCTCGGATATTACGCCGAGATTCCGGGTGTGATTTTCGATGTGCAGCGTACCGGGCCCTCGACGGGCATGCCGACGCGCACACAGCAGTCTGACCTGCTGTCGACTGCATTTCTCTCGCATGGCGATACGAAGCACATCGTGCTTCTGCCTGGTTCGGTGAAGGAGTGCTTTGACTTGAGCATCGAGGCATTCAATCTGGCTGAACGGCTTCAGACGCCGGTATTCGTGTTGACGGATCTTGACCTGGGCATGAACAACTGGATGTCGGAGCAGTTTCAGTATCCCGAGAAGCCGCTCGATCGCGGTAAAGTTCTGACCAAGGAAGACCTCGACCGGCTCGGCGGATTTGCGCGCTACAAAGATGTAGACGGTGATGGAGTCGGCTGGAGGACACTACCGGGCACCAAGCATACCAAGGCTGCATACTTCACGCGTGGTTCGGGCCACAACGATGCCGCCGGATATACGGAGAAGCCGGACGAGTACCAGGCAGTGATGGATCGGCTGTCACGCAAGTTTGAAGGCGCGCGGAAGGCGGTACCTGCGCCTGTGTCTGTGAAGAACGGCACTTCACGTGTGGGGTTCCTCGCATTTGGTACCACGGATTTCGCGCTTCGCGAGAGCCTTGATCAGATCAAGAAGGAACACGGCAAGGACGTGGATTACATGCGCATCCGGGCTTATCCGTTTGCGCACGAGATTCACGACTTTGTGGCTTCGCACGATCGCGTTTACGTGGTCGAACAGAATCGCGATGCGCAACTGGAGAGCCTGTTGAAGCTCGATCTACCTGCGGATCAGGTGGTGAAGCTGCGCAGCATTCTGCACTACAACGGTCTGCCGATCGATGCGCGTACCATTACAGAGGAATTTGCAACGAAGGAGGGCCTGTAAAAGCAGCTTCTAGCTATCAGCTGCCAGCTGAAATCTGAAAGAGCGCTTCAGCGATTTACAGGTCACTACGAACCTTCGAAAGGGAACTAAAAAATGGCAACGGCAACACCAAATCCAAAAGTGAATCACATCGGGCTTCCTGTTCTTGAATACCGCGGGGGCAAATCAACGCTGTGCGCCGGCTGCGGCCATAACGCCATCTCGGAACGCATCATCGACGCCATGTTTGAAATGGGCGTTGAGCCAGAGCGTGTGATGAAGATGAGCGGCATCGGCTGCTCGTCGAAGAGCCCGGCGTACTTCATGAGCCGTTCGCACAGCTTCAATTCGGTGCACGGGCGCATGCCCTCAGTTTCGACGGGTGCGCTTTTGGCAAATCATCAGAACATGCTCCTTGGCGTTTCCGGCGACGGCGATACGGCGTCGATCGGAGTGGGGCAATTCGTGCACATGATGCGGCGCAATCTCCCGATGATCTACATCATCGAAGACAACGGCGTGTACGGATTGACCAAGGGCCAGTTCTCAGCTACGGCCGATATCGGGTCGAAGCTGAAGACCGGCGTGATCAACGACCTGCCGGCCATCGATACCTGCGCGCTGGCGATTCAGCTTGGCGCAACTTTTGTCGGCCGTTCTTTCTCTGGCGACAAGAAGCAGCTTCTCTCGATGTTGAAAGCAGCGATTGCTCACAAGGGAACGGTGATGCTCGATGTGATCAGTCCATGCGTGACGTTCAACGACCACGAGGGATCGACAAAAAGCTACAAGTTCATGCAGGAGAACGACGAGCCGATCAACGAGGTTGGCTTTGTGGCCAGTTTCGAAGATATCGATGTGGATTATGACTCAGGACAGGTCTATGAAGTTGAGATGCACGACGGCTCGAGCTTGCGTCTGCGCAAACTGCAGGATGACTACGACCCGACCGACAAGGCCAATGCAGTGAAGACGCTCATGGAGGCCGAGGAGAAGAACGAAGTTCTCACCGGCGTCTTCTACATCAACACCGAGAAGGCGACGTTCACCGATCTGCTGAACATCGTGGATGAACCCCTGGCGACCTTACCCGAGTCATTGACCCGGCCGCCAAAGTCTGCGCTGGAAGCGCTGATGACGAACCTGCAGTAAGGCAGAAGGCAGGGAGTAGAGAACAGGGAGTAAGAAGCAAAGCCCCGCGGGATGCGGGGCTTTTTGCGGTGCCGATACATTAGATAGCAGCGGCAACGCCCAGACCGTTTGCCATGGAAACTGCAGAGAGTGGATGGAAGCCACGAAGAAATGCGCTGAGCGTTACGACCCAAATGCTGCCGCGGCTGCCTCGGCTACGGCCTGATCCTGCTTCCCCGATCCGCCGCTTACGCCCACTCCTCCCACTACCTGTCCCTTGCGTTTCAGCGGTACACCGCCGGCGAAGATCATGATGCGACCATGATTAGAGGCATGGATGCCGAAGAATTGATCGCCGCTCTGCGAGTTTTCGCCGAGTGCCTTTGTCTCAATATCGAAAGCGCGGGCCGTAAAAGCCTTGTTGATGGAGATATCAATGCTTCCGATCCAGGCGCCTTCCATGCGTTCAAATGCGACCAGGTTCGCGCCTGCGTCAACGACCGCGATGTTCATTGGCTGACCGATGTCGCGAGCCTTTTCTTCGCCGGCACGAATCACTTTGCGAGCCGCTTCAAGCGTTACACCCAGTGCTCTGCCCGTCTCAACTGTTTCTTTTGCCATTGTTCCTCCGAGGTGGCGCTGTCGGCGCCGTACGTTTGTGTGCGGTGATTCTATGACAGGGAGCTCTGTATCGGAAGGGAGATTGAGCGATTTTTGTTCAAGACAAAGAAAAACCGGCGACATGGCGGTCGCCGGCGTGATTCTTCAATCCGACTAAGTCGTTCTATCCGGCGCTGGTGCGGACGCCCATTCCAGACAATTTACTGCGTGCCTGGGCAGCCTCGGGTGTTTGCGGATAGCGCTGGATGAGTTGGCGCAATTCATGAACTCCAGAATCACGCTTGCCTTGCTGGATGAGAGCAAAGCCCTTGTGAAGCTGCGCAGCGGGAGCCTTCGGGTTTCCGCTGAAGGTCTCAAGGACAGCATTGTATGAACTGATGGCGCTGGCGTAGTCTTTCTGCCGGTAGGCGATCTCTCCCAGATAAAACTGAGAGGAGCCTGCGAGATTGTCCATCGGGTAGTAGTGAACCACGTCCTGGAACTCGCCAGTGGCGACACTGTACTTGCCGGCGTTGTAGTCGCGCAGACCAGCCTGAAACGTCTCTTGCAGAGGAGGAGCCGTGCTTGACGGAGCAGCGCCGGCCGGTTGATTGGGTGCGCCCGGTGCCGATCCAGGAGCGACGCCAGCCTCGCCGGGTTGAGCCCCGGCCGGCGGATTCTGGACGTTTTGCAGCTGGTTCTGAAGGTCCTGGATGGATTTGTCGAGCTTTGCGATGCGGGTCTTCAACTCGTCAACCGAGTCGTTGAGCGATTGCACCTGCCCTGACGTCGCGTCGATTTTGCCACCCAGGCTGTCGTTCTGCTGATTGAGCTTCTGCTGTAGCGCAGTCACCGTCTGCGACATCTGGTTGGCGTTGTCGGCCGTTTGCTCGACGAGATGCTGAAGGAGACCGAACTTTGTATCAAGGGTGGACTGCATGCGCTGAACCATGTCGAGCAGCTGCTGAACCTGAGTTTGCAGTGCGATGATTTCCTTTGACGCTGCATGCGCGCGAGTCGGCGCCATCGTAAGACCCGCCATGAGGACCACCGCTGCAACAAAACGATGACGAAGTGTGAATGCTCTTTGCATCGATCACCTGCGAAATGAGTTTGCGGCAAGTCTGTCCTGGACAGGCAGGCCGCGATATCTGTTAGACGATTCCGGGCGATTCCCGCGCTGCCTGCAGCTGATTCGATCTGGTGTCGAATTCTGAAGGAAACGCCTGTCCTTAGAAAACTTAGGCGGCATCGCTGGAGGGACGAGGCCGCCCGTGAGACTACTGGTCGAGGGAGAAGCCGGCACGGCGATTCTGCTGCCAGCATTCTTCGGTTGATTCGGTGCAGAACGGCTTTTCCTTGCCATAGCTGATGACGCGAATACGATCAGCCGCAATACCGGCGGTTACGAGGGCGTTCTTCGCGGCATTGGCGCGGTTCTGGCCGAGTGCAATGTTGTACTCGTTGGATCCGCGCTCGTCGCAGTAGCCGCCAATCACAATCTTGAGATTGGGATGGCTGCTCAGATAGGCGGCATCCTTGGAGAGTGTGGTCTGTGCATCCGGACGAACATCATAAGCGTCGTAGTCGAAGAAGATATCCGATACATTGGCCTTGAACTCTTCTTCAGCCGACATGGTATGCGTTGGCTGGGTAACCGGCGGGGGAGCCGTTACGGTGACACGCGCCGTATCTTCAGCTGTTCCGCCCTCACCCTTGGCTACGAGGTGGTAGTTGGTGGAGGTGGTCGGGGTCACGGTCTTAACACCCGAAGTAGGGACATCACCGATTCCATCAATGGAAACACTGGTGGCGTCTGTGGTCTTCCAGGTGAGGGTTACCTGATCGCCTGCCGAGATCGCATCAGGTTGGGCAGTGATTTTGGCCGTGGGCGCCGGCGCCGCTGGTGGCGGTGGGGTCGCTGGGGCGGGTGGAGGCGTTTTCTTTTTACATCCGGAGACGGCAACCAAAGCCAGGACAAGCACAACGGGAAACACAAAGCGAATGCTGCGTTTCAATTCGTGACTCCTTCCACGGGTAAATTGCGAACTGATGACGTTTCCATTTTAGCCCTGTGAAGGCCTCATTATGGTGATCTGGTTCATGTTCACCTGTTATCTGCGTGTATTCTCGGGCATGGTGTACGACCGTGCGGCGCTGTAGAAATCGGACTGCTGCGGGCGGTCCAAGTTCTCAAAGCGGGGGCCGGTTCCAGGGAAAAGGCGATTCCGGCCTGCCTCGCTGAAGCTGTGCCAAAGCGCCGCGTGCATCGACTCCCTAACAGGTTTAAAATCAGCGGTTGGGGGAAGGTAGTTTTGTCTGGCTGCGGACCTACCTGGCAGCCGGCGAAGTGAAGAGGGCCAATGGGGTTTCGTAAGGGTTGGGTTCCTACTGTATTCAAGGATGCTCTAATTTCGATGCTGTTCCCTGCGCTTCTATTTTTGTCGGGGACGCAGCGGGACGCAGCGCAGGATCACGTCGCTCTGTCGCACCGTGGGAGCGATTTTGCGCTCGAGAACCACGCGATGGGCGCGAAGTGGTCCCTTGCGAACGGAACGCTGAGCGGATTGGTTATCAGCGACCGGCTGTTTGGGACCGAGGTGCAGATTGATGATCCGTTTCGAGTCCTGCTCGCGGACGGGAGAGTCCTAAGCTGCGAGAACCTGAAGGCAGCCGGAGAGCCGAAGTCGGTGCACATCGCGCCGTTAT
>Ga0335080_10003470_pt1 | contig 15946 bp, 11 predicted proteins | sample Lox_Sample_34_FD_206720 | JGI IMG/M metagenome (GOLD analysis project Ga0335080, IMG submission 206720) | Soil microbial communities from Loxahatchee National Wildlife Refuge, Florida, United States - Lox_Sample_3.4 | ecosystem: Environmental > Terrestrial > Soil > Wetlands | place: USA...
TCGAACTGGAGGGTGATGCTGGAAGCGCCCAGCGTGCTGGCGGATGTCATTTCAGTGACGCCGGCGATGCGCCCGAACTGGCGCTCGAGCGGCGTGGCGACGGAGGAGGCCATGATCTCGGGGGCTGCGCCGGGGAGAGAGGCCGAGACGGAAATGGTGGGGAAATCGACCTGAGGAAGGGGCGAGACGGGCAAGATGCGGAAGGCGACGACGCCGGAGAGCGCGATGGCGGCGGTGAGCAGCGTGGTGGCGACCGGCTTGTGAATGAACGGTGAGGAGAGGCTCATGGTTCACTCCGAGTGACGCGGGTCGGCCACGGGGCCGGCGGACGGGCGGTGGCCGAAGCGGCGCGCCATACGGTCGAACCAAAGGTAGATGACCGGCGTGGTGTAGAGAGTAAGCAACTGGCTGATCAACAATCCGCCGATGATGCTGATGCCGAGGGGACGGCGCAGCTCCGATCCCGTGCCGGTGCCGAGGGCGAGCGGCACGGCGCCGAGCAGGGCGGCCATGGTCGTCATCATAATGGGGCGGAAGCGCAGCAGGCAGGCCTGGTGGATGGCTTCGAGCGGCGGGTGGCCTTCGACACGCTCCGCTTCGAGAGCAAAGTCGATCATCATGATGGCGTTCTTCTTGACGATGCCGATCAACAGGACGATGCCGATGAGCGCGATCACGCTGAAATCCTGGCCGAACAACTGGAGGGCGAGCAGCGCGCCGACGCCGGCGGAGGGCAGGGTGGAGAGGATGGTCAGCGGGTGGATGTAGCTTTCGTAGAGAACTCCGAGAACGATATAGACGGTGACCAGTGCCGCCAGAATCAGCACGGGCTCGTTGGCGAGAGACGCCTGAAAGGCGGCGGCGGAGCCCTGGAACGCTCCCTGGATACTGGCCGGCAGGTGCAGCTCGTCTTTGAGCTTATTGACCGCGTCGACGGCGTCGCCGAGGGAGGCGTTGGGCGCGAGGTTGAAGGAGAACGTGATCACCGGAAATTGTCCCTGGTGATTGACGGTGATGGGAGAGGCGATGAGTTGGGTCCGGCTGAACGTGCCCAGAGGAACCTGGACGGCCGGCGCAAAGGCCATCGCGGATTGGATCGTGGTCGTGCCGAACGCGGCGCTGGTGGCGGTGGAGCCGGATGTCGGCGACACCGTCGACAATGCGGGCGCGGAGCTCGTAGGGGTGGCGCCGGTGGCAGAGGCGGCGCCGGTAGCAGAGCGTGCGCTGGTGGTGGACCCGCCCGCGACCACGCCGAGCGCGGTGCCCGCGGACCCTGTGCCGGTGCGGATGTAGAGCTTGCCAAGGTCCTGCGGACGCCGCTGAAAGTCCGGCTTCACCTCCAGAACCACGTGGTATTGGTTCAACTGCGTGAACATGGTCGAGACCTGACGCTGGCCGTAGGCGTCGTAGAGCGTCTGGTCGATGGAGGAAGTGGTGATGCCGAGGCGGGCGGCGGTATCGCGGTCGTAAACGAGGCGCGTGCGGAGTCCCTCCACCTGCTGGTCGCTGGCGGCATCGGCCAATTGCGGCAGAGCGCGCAAACGGGCGAGCATCTGCGGCGCGTAGGTATTGAGCTCGTCGGCGCTTGGGTCTTCAATCGTGTACTGAAACTGGGTGCGGCTGACGCGATCTTCCACCGTGAGATCCTGCACCGGCTGCATGTAGAGGGTGATGCCGGCGATACCGTCGAGGTTCGGCTGGATGCGCCGGATCACGTCACTGGCGCTGATGTTGCGTTCATCGAGAGGCTTCAGGTTGATCAGAATGCGGCCGCTGTTCAAGGTGGTGTTGGTGCCGTCGATGCCGATGAAGGAAGACAGGCTCTCGACGGCGGGATCCTTGAGGATGACCTGGGCCAGAGACTGCTGGAGCTTCGACATCTCCTGGAACGAGACGGTCTGGGCGGCTTCGGAGATGCCCTGGATGACGCCGGTGTCCTGGATGGGGAAAAAGCCTTTCGGTATACGCCAGAAGAGAAAGAGGGTGAGGACGAACGTGCCGGCTGCCACGAGGAGAGTGACCGTCTGCCATCGCAGGACGATCTTGAGGGTCCAGTCGTAAGCGGCGATGATGCGCTCGAATGCATGCTCGGAGGCGCGGTAGAAGCGGCCCTGGCTCTGCTCGGGAGTGTGCTTCAGCAGGCGCGCGGACATCATCGGCGTGAGGGTCAGGGAAACCAGGGCGGAGACCAGGATGGTGACGCTGAGTGTGACCGCGAACTCGCGGAAGAGGCGGCCCACGATATCGCCCATAAAGAGCAGCGGGATGAGCACAGCAATGAGCGAGATGGTGAGCGAAATGATGGTGAAGCCGATCTGCTCGGCGCCGCGCAGCGCGGCACGCAGGGGCTGCTCACCCTCTTCGATGAAGCGCACGATGTTTTCGATCATCACGATGGCGTCGTCGACCACGAACCCGGTGGAGATGGTCAGTGCCATCAGGGTGAGGTTGTTGAGACTGTAGCCCAGCAGGTACATCACGCCGAAGGTGCCAACCAGGGACAGCGGCACGGCGACGCTGGGAATGATGGTGGCGGAGAGATTTCGGAGAAAGAGGAAGATAACGAGCACGACCAGGGCTACGGTCAGCATGAGCTCGAACTGGACGTCTTTGATGGAGGCGCGGATGGTGTTGGTGCGGTCGGTGAGGATGCCCACGTGGACGGCGGAAGGCATCGTGGCCGTAAGCTGCGGGAGCAGCGCTTTGATGTGGTCCACCACCGAGATGATGTTGGCGCCCGGCTGGCGCTGGATGTTCAGGATCACCGCGGGGACCTGGTTCATCCAGGCCGCCTGGCGGACGTTTTCGGCGTCATCGGCGACTTGGGCCACGTCGGTCAGCCTGATGGGCGCATTGTTGCGAAATGCGATGATGAGCTTGGAGTAATCGGAAGAAGCGAGCAACTGGTCGTTGGCGCCGATCTGGTAGGACTGGCGCGGGCCATCGAAGCTGCCCTTGGCCTGGTTGGTATTGGCGGCGACCAGTGCGGTGCGCACGTCTTCCAGGTTCAGGCCGTAGGAAGCCAGCGCGGTGGGATTGGCGCGGATGCGCACGGCGGGCTTCTGGCCGCCGCTGATACTCACCAGGCCGACTCCGGGCAACTGGGAGATCTTCGGCGCGAGTCGGGTGTCCGCCAGATCCTCGACCTTGGAGAGCGGCATGGTTTGGGAGGTCAGGGCGAGCGTGAGAATGGGCGCGTCGGCCGGGTTGATCTTGTTATAGATGGGCGGGATAGGAAGGTCCGCCGGAAGGAAGGTGCCGGAGGCGTTGATGGACTGCTGCACTTCCTGCTCGGCGACGTCGATATTCAAGCTGAGGTTGAACTGGAGCGTGATCACCGAGGCGCCGTCGGAGCTGGTGGAAGTCATCTGTTGCAGCCCGGGTACCTGGCCGAACTGGCGTTCGAGCGGCGCGGTGACGGAGGACGCCATCACGTCCGGGCTGGCGCCGGGATAGAAGGTGGTGATCTGGATCGTGGGGTAGTCAACCTCGGGCAGGGCGGATACCGGCAGCTCCTTATAGGCGACGGCGCCGGCGAGCAGGATTCCGACCATCAGCAGGGAGGTGGCGACGGGGCGCAGGATGAATGTCCGCGACGGGCTCACTTGCGCTTTCCTCCGCGCGCGGCGGAGCTCTGGTCATTCGCGATCTGGGCCCGCACCTTGCTGCCTTCCTGAAGGCGATCGGCGCCGGTGAGCACTACCACATCGCCGGCGGATAGTCCCGAAGTGATCTCCGTTTCCTCATCCTGGGTCACGCCTTCGGTAATGGGGCGCACGGTGACGGTGGAATCGGGCTTTACCAGGTAGACAAACTCCCTGGTGGTGGTTCTCTGAATGGCGGCCGTGGGGATGAGAATGACTCCGGTCTTTTCCTGTACCAGCAGGCGGACATTCACGAACTGGTTCGGAAACAGGCGCTGGTCGTGATTATCGAATACCGCGCGCAGGCGGAGAGTTCCCGTAGACGGGTCGATCTGGTTGTCGATCGTGGTGAGCACTCCATCGGCCAGGCGAGTTTGATCTTCGCGGTCGTAGGCGAACGCGCGGAGGCGTTCGTGGGCGGCAAGGCGGCGCTGCACTCGGGGGAGCTGATCTTCGGCGATGGTAAACAGGACGCTGATGGGATCGATCTGGGTGATCACCAGCAGGCCGTTGGTGTCGGCCGCATGGACGATGTTGCCGGGGTCGACCAGGCGGAGGCCGACACGCCCCGTGATGGGCGAGGTGATTTTGCAGTAGACCAGGTTCAACTTGGCGGCATCGACGGCGCCCTGGTCGGATTTCACGGTGCCCTCGAGCTGCCGGACGGTGGCCTGCTGGGTAGCATAGACCTGCTCCTGGACGGCGTTCTGCTTGAGCAGCTTCTGGTAGCGATCGAGATCTACGCGCGCATTGGCAAGGGTCGCCTGGTCGCGGGCGAGCTGGCCCTCGGCCTGTTCGAGCTGCACGTCGTACGGACGAGGGTCGATCTCGATGAGGGGCTGACCGGCCTGGACGAGGTCACCTTCACGGTAATTGACCTTCATCAGTTCGCCATCGACTCGGCTTTTGAGGGTGACGGTATAAATAGGTGTGACGGCGCCGAGGCCCGGGTCGAAGACTCCGATGTTGCCCTTGTGGGCGCGCGCGGCGACCACGGGCGCAGTGCCTGCAGCGGAATTCTTTCCGCCGCGTCCACCCGAGGACGGGTCTTTCTGAGGCTGGCCTCCGACGTCGGCGCGAACGCCGCCTCGCTGCCAGATTAGAAACGCGCCGGCGAGGGCGACGAGAACAGCCGCCATCCAGATTCGATGACGCCGGGGACGGGCATTCGAGGCAGGAGCGGGCGCTACCGGCTCTTTCGAGTCAGGCGCGGGTGCCGGATCGTTAGTGGACGGATCGACAGACACTTTCACCCCTGAGTGCGATGTTCAATTTGGAAAGGCGCCGACGAGAGTCAGCATCAGAACGCCCGTCTAAGTTTCATGACGCCCACTTTTGCAAATTGTTTCGCGCGCGGCAATAAATGACTCCATTTAGTTAAGTTTCGGCAGGTTCCCCGTACGTGCCGCTCTAACTACCAGGATAAGGAGAAGCAACCTACCAGCCAAGTCATTTATCGCACGAAGCGGATAGTTCTTATGGGCTAAATAGCCCGTCAGGATTCGCCGATCACCTGAAGCACAACGCTGCGGCGGTGGTGCGCGGCGCGGTGCTCGAACAGATACACGCCCTGCCATGTACCCAGGAGCATCCGGTGGTTTTCAACGGGGATGGACAACTGCGTGAGGGTGAGCGCGGCGCGGATGTGCGCTGGCATATCGTCCGGGCCCTCGACCGTGTGACGGTAGAGACGATTGTCCTCGGCGACCAGGCGGTTGAAGAAGGCGTTCAGGTCGTGGACTACGTCCGGGTCGGCATTCTCCTGGATGGTGAGCGAGGCGGACGTGTGCTGCACGAAGACGGTGAGCAGGCCGGAGGAAATTCCCGTACCTGCCAGCCATCGAGCGATCTCCTCGGTGATTTCGTAGAGCCCCTTGCCGCGCGTCGCGACCTGGATGCGGTGAAGCCGGGTAGCAATCACAAAGAGTAGCTCTGGCTGGGATAGAGGATGCGGATGAAGACGCCGAACACGGGTGCGAAGATGGGGTCGAACACCTTCCAGGCAATGAGCAGTCCGATGAAGGTGAAGTTGCCGATCGAGTGGCGCAGGGACTGGAGGCGTCCGGCGAGCTCCTCGGGAAGGAGCACTCCGACGCCGCTGAAGCCGTCGAGGGGAGGGATGGGAATCAGATTGAAGGTGCCGAGCAACAGGTTGAGCGAGAAGAGGATGCTCACAAAAGTCGCTGCGCCGGCGGCCACGCCCTCGGAGGCGGCGCGCACGATATGAGTGAATCCAAGGGAATCGGGGTAGAGGAAAACGCCGGCCAGGAGGCCGAGGTGGATGAGAATGCCGGCCAGGATGGCCAGCGAAAAGTTGGCGGCAGGCCCGGCCAGCGATTTCCAGGCCGCGGCTTTGGGATGGCGTTCGGCCCAGTATGGATCGTAAGGAGCGCTGGCCCAGCCCATCATCCAGCCGCCGACCACGTAGGAGAGGATCGGGAGGACCACCATGCCGAAGGGCTCGCGGCGGATGTGCGGCGTGGGATCGAGCGAAACCTGGCCGCCGTGGTACGCGGTGAGGTCGCCGCCGATTTTGGCGGCGAGAGCGTGCGCGGCTTCGTGGCACGTGGTGGAAAGGAGGAAAACCACGTACCAGACCAGCCCCATTACGAGGAGATTCGTGTCCATTAACTAACAAGCTTAGTACGCGGCAGGCATTACAGGATGCCTGGTTCACTATTCCACCGTGACGCTCTTGGCGAGGTTACGAGGCTGATCGACGTCGCAGCCGCGGCGGACGGCGATATGGTAGGCGAGAAGCTGCAGGGGCACGATCGACAGGATGGGCGTGAGAAGCTCGGATGACGGAGGGATTTCGATGACGTGGTCGGCGATCTTGCGGATCTTGTCATCGCCCAGTGTGACGACTGCGACCACGATGCCGTCGCGCGCCTTGACTTCCTGGATGTTGGAAAGCGTCTTGTCGTAAAGCAGGACACTTTCGCGGCTGTCGGGATCGTGCGTGGCGAGCACCACCACCGGCAGCTTCTCGTCGATCAGCGCGTTGGGGCCGTGCTTCATCTCGCCGGCGGGGTAGCCTTCGGCGTGAATATAGGAGATCTCTTTGAGCTTGAGAGCGCCTTCGAGCGCAATCGGAAAGTGGATGCCGCGGCCGAGAAAGAGAAAATCCGTGGTGCGGTGGAGCTCCTTGCCGAGGGCTTCGTAGACCGGATCGTGGGACAGAACGGTTTCGAGCTTGCCTGGAATGCGCACCAGCTCCTGCACCAGGCACTGGGAAGCAGGTTCGTCGAGCGCGCCATTCTGCTGCCCGAGATACATGGCGAGGATGAAAAGGGCAGTCAACTGGCAGGTGAAGGCCTTGGTGGAGGCCACGCCAATTTCCGGGCCGGCGTGGGTGTAGATGGTGCCGGCGGCTTCCCGCGTGATCATGGAGCCGACCACGTTGCAGATGGCGAGAGTGCGCGACCCCTTCTGCTTGGCCTCGCGCTGCGCGGCGAGTGTGTCCGCGGTTTCGCCGGATTGGGAGATGACCACGGTGAGCGTGTCGGGGGTGACGATGGGGTCGCGGTAGCGGAACTCGCTGCCATAGTCCACTTCGACCGGCAGGCGGGCCAGCTTCTCGATCATGAACTTGCCAGCGAGCGCGGCGTGCCAGCTCGTGCCGCAGGCGATGATGCGCACCTGCCGGAAGGCGGTAAACTCGGCCGGAGTGATTTCCATCTCGTCGAGGAAGATGCGCCCGGTCTCCTGGCCCACCCGGCCCAGCGTGGTGTCGCGGACGGCACGCGGCTGCTCGTAGATCTCCTTGAGCATGAAGTGCTGGTAGCCGCCCTTTTCGGCCTCGATCGGGTTCCAGAGGATGTGGGCCAACTGGCGCTTGACGGAGTGCCCGTCGAAGTCGGTCAGGCGTACGCCTTCGGGGGTAAGGATCGCCAGGTCGCCGTCGGCGAGGAAAAACATGTCCTGGGTGTGGGAGAGGATGGCCGGCACGTCGCTGGCGACGAAGTACTCGTTGTCGCCGATGCCGATGACGACCGGCGGGCCAAAGCGCGCCGCGACGATTTTGTTGGGATCGGCTCGCGAGATGACGGCCAGGGCGAAGACGCCCGTGAGCTCCTTGACGGCGGTGCGCACAGCTTCTTCGAGGTTGCCATCGAAGTGCTTCTCGATCAGGTGGGCGATGATCTCGGTGTCGGTTTCGGTCTTGAAAACGTGGCCCTCGGCCTGGAGCTGGTGCTTGAGCGCCAGGTAGTTTTCGACGATGCCGTTGTGCACCACGACGAGATCGCCGTTGCAGTCGCGGTGCGGATGGGCGTTCTCCTCGGTCGGGCGGCCGTGCGTGGCCCAGCGCGTGTGGCCGATGCCGAAGGAGCCATCGATGGGATTGAGCCGGATGGCGTCTTCCAGGTTGCGAAGTTTGCCCTGGGCGCGGCGCACCGCCAGCGAGTCGTCATCACAGTAGACGGCCAAACCGGCCGAATCGTAACCGCGGTACTCGAGGCGCTTCAAGCCGTCAAGAATGATGGGCACGGCACGGTGAGTGCCGATGTACCCGACGATGCCACACATGATCCCTTTATTATAGGTGGCGCGCGCGTCAGTCCAGGATTTCGACGCGGTACTCTTCGATCACCGGGTTGGCAAGTACTTCGTGCGCGGCCGTTTCGATGTCCTTCTGCGCCTGTTCGCGGCTGATGCCCGCCGCGAGCGCGATGTCGAAGAACTTGCCCTGCCGAACGTCGGAGATGGCGGAGTAGCCGAGGCCGTTCAGTGCGGAACGGACAGTCTGTCCCTGCGGATCGAGCACCGTGGACTTCAGCGAGACGAATACGCGGGCTTTCATGGGGAAGTTCGATTATCGCACTTTCTGTTATCGTATCGGCGATGCCCATCGAGGAGTGGCTGCGCGCGCACCGCAGGCAGGTGATGTGGACTCTGCTGGCGCTGTCGATGGCGGTGCGCGCGGTGTACTACGTGGAAATGAGCCGCGGACCGTGTCTGTGGGCGCACCGTTGGAGCGAGAGCGACAACGCGTTCTTCGATCGCTGGGCGAAGGAGATCGCAGGCGGCGATTGGCTGACCAACCAGGAGCTGCACCCGATGGTGAGCTGGAATTACGCGATCGCGAAAATGTATTTCGCGAAACACCCGGACCAGGCGGCGAGGTTCGGCGATGAGACCGCGGCGGCCACATGGCTTTGGAACCGATGGTTCAACGGCAAAACGTTCCACCAGGAGCCGCTGTATGCGTATGCGATCGCGGTCACGTATTTTGTCTTCGGGCCGGACGTACGGTGGGTTTTCGCATGGCAGATGGCGCTGGGTGTGCTCACCACGCTCCTGCTGTGGGATCTGTCGCGGCGGTATTTCGGGGAAACGGCGGCGGCCGTGGCCGGCCTGATGATCGTGTTCTTCGCGCCGGCGTACTACCTGGAGCTGACGCTGGTGCGCACCACGCTGCTGACATTTCTGGTGGTGGCGATGCTGCTATGCGCGGAACGCGCGATGGAACGGAAGTCGGCGGCGGCGTGGATGGGCGCGGGCGTGGTGTGCGGGCTCGGCATGCTGGGGCAGACCACGCTGGCCGCGTTTGTGGCGGGATGCCTCGTGGTCATCGCATGGCGGTACCGGAAGAGCGTAGCGCCCGGCGCGCGGTTCGCGGCGGCGATGATCGCGGGAACCCTGATCGGGCTTTCGCCGGCGGTGGCGCGGAATGTGGCAGTCGGAGTGCCGCCGTTCGCTCTGGCCGGCAGCGGCCAGATGACGATGATCGGAAGCTTCGATGCGTCGGCCACGCCGGAGATGGGTGGCGGCGGCTTCAACTTCGGGCGCGTCGAGCGGGTGATGGAAGAATCGAACGCGAAGCTTCTGCCGGCACTGCGGATGGCGGTGGCGAGCCACGCCAGCGTGGGGGATTTCGCATGGCTGCTGGGGCGAAAGTTCGCGAAATACTGGCAATGGTATGAAGAGCCGGACAACCAGAATTTCTATTACTTCCGGCTGTATTCGCGGGTGTTGCGGTGGTCCCTGACGGCGTACCTGCTGGCGCCGCTGATGCTGGCGGGGCTCGCGATGGCGCTACCGAGGATCGAACGGTGCGCGCTGCTCTATTGCGTGGCGGCAACCGGGATCGCGATGGGCATCGTTGGACAGCCGGTGGCGCGATATCGCGCGGGATACCTGGAGGCGGCGATCCCATTTGCGGCATTCGCGGTAATGAGGTGCGTGGAGTGGTGGCGTGTGCGAGAGTACGGGCGCGTGGCGGTGGTGGCCGGAGCGGTAGTTGTGGCGTTCCTGTGGACGTCGAGGCCGCTGCCGGCGGGCCGGCCGGAGATCCGCACGACGGACTATCTGGCTCCGTATTACTTCTACTGGATTCCGGAGCACACCGCGGCCACACAGAGCGGGCAGTGGCGCCGCGCGGCAGGAATTCTGGAGGAGTCGCTGAGGTTCCAGCCGGAAGGCGCGGCGCGCGATCGCGAACTGGCGCGGGCGTATTCGCAGGTGCATGCGCAGTTGGCGCAGGATTTGTTTCAGGCGGGGGATCCGGTGGGCGCCGCGCGGGAGGCAGAGAGGGCGCGGGAGTTGGAGCAGGGGGCGAAGTGAGGGGATTAGGGCAGCACTTGAACCTGCTGGCCATCGGCCGCCAGGGTACGGAGGCGGCCGTCAAATGTGACGAACACAGCGTTGTGCCGGCGGGCCAGGAGCAAGAGATAAGAGTCGGTCACCTGGTTGTGGCCGAGCAGGCGGCTAAAGGAGGGGTCACCCGCCGCTGGCGGAAGCCGATTCAGGTATACGTGCAAGGAGTCAGCAACCATCGCCTCAAGCAGGGCAGCGCACTCAGCGGGGCTCTTTGCGCCGGAGATGGCGGCCGGGTTCGAGGACAGGCCGATGAAACCGAGTTGGGTCAGCGCGCAGGTGGCCCAACGGCCGCGGCTCCGCTCCATCGCACGTATTGCGGCTGCGTGGAACTGGTGATTGGGCCAGGCGAGGGCAAGCAGGACGTTCACGTCGAGCAGATACAGGCTAGACGATTCCTTCTTCATCGAGGATTCTCTGGATGCGAGACGCCGGGATGATGGGAGCATCCGCGGCGACCTCAAAGGTAGGAAAGCGTCTGGAATCGCGCCTGCGGGGCGCTGTAGCAGTCATACCACGGCGCGCCAGGGAGGATAGCACTTTACCAAGGCGCTCGCCGGAGGAGCGCGAGAGGTGAAGTGCAGCTTCGTACACGTCCTTATCGAGCGTAACCGTAGTCCGCATGGCTTTAGTCTGATACGGTGATACAGTGTTGTCAAAATCCCTGCGAGGCGAGCCCCCAAAAGGCGCAAGAGCCGGCCGTCCGACTACTCCAGGCGCAATGCGTCGGTGGGATTCACCGTGGCCGCGCGCCGCGCGGGGATCAGCGCCGCGACTAGCACCGCCGATGAAAGCAGCAGCGCCGCCGCGCCGATGGTCGCGGGATCGGTCGCCGTCACGCCGAACAACTGCGACTCCACCAGCCGTCCCAAGACCGCAACGCATGGCAGGGCTGCAGCCATTCCCGCGGCGATCATCACGATCGCATCCCGCAGTACCATCCAGATCGCCGACCATCTGCCGGCACCAAGCGCCATGCGTATCCCGATTTCGTGAGTGCGCTGCGTTACCGCAAACGACATCACGCCGTAGAGCCCTACCAACGACAGCAGAAGCGCCACCGTCCCAAAGCTACCCGACAGGGCCGCCAGCATGCGCTCGGTGTTCAAGGACCGGCTGACCTGCTCGTCCATGGTCCGAAAATAGGTGATCGGAAGTCCGGGATCTGCCTTATGAACGATGTCCCGGATCGATTGGATTGCAAGTTCCGGCGTACCGCGAACCCTCACGTAGAAGCCCACGCCGTTTTCGTCGGATTCCGTGAGCGGAAAATAGGCCTGTTCGGATTCCTCGCGAATTCCGCGATAGCTGAAGTCCGCGACCACGCCAATTATCTCGAGGTCCGGCCTGGCGTCGGGCCCCGATCCCTCGCAGACCCGTACACCCAACGGATTGTGTCCCGCCAGGTAGCGCTTCGCGAAAGCCTCGTTCACAATTGCCGTCCGCGCCTCACGCAAGTCGCGTTCATCGAAATCCCTCCCGGCGAGGACGCGGATCCCCAGGGTTGCGAAGAATCCGGGGGTCACCGCGTTCAGCCGGATGTCGCGATCCGTGGCGAATCGCCGATCGCTCTGCACCGTCATTGGGTCGTACCAGCTTCCGCCAGTCAACAATGGAAAACGTGCCAGGGCGGAGGCCTGCGTGCCGGCAGACCCGCGAACCTCCTCGTAGATCCGTTGAACCAGCCGGCTGGCTTGCGCCGGCGAATAACCATTGCGCGCCGGGTCGAGCCCGAAGGAGATCAGGCTGGATGTCTCGAATCCGGGTCCTTTTGCCAGGAGTGCGGTGAGTGTCCGCACGAACAACATGGCGCCGATCACCAGGATCAGTGAGAAGGCAATCTGAAGCGTAACCATAGCCTTTCGCAGGCGGATCCCTCCAAAAGCCGCGCCGCTGCGCTCCCGCAATGACGCAATCAGCGATTTGCGTCCGGCTTGCAGAGCCGGCGCAAGGCCGCTGAACAGGCCCGCAGCCAGGCTCGCTGCGAAAGCGAAAGCCAGCAAACGAGAATCCAGGGTGGAGTTCAACGCGTTGGCGGCCGTATCTCTCGGCAGAAACGCGATCAGACTCCGCATGGCGAGGGGAGCCAGCGCCACCCCGAGCGCCCCGCCGGAAAGCGCAAGCAGGATGCTGTCCGCCAGGAGTTGCCTGCCCACCCGTCCTCGTGAAGCACCCAACGCCATTCGCGTGCTGATCTCGCGCTGGCGCGCCGAGCCTCGCGCCAGGAACAGGCCGGCGACATTCAGGCACGCCAGGCTCAACAAAACCCCGGTTGCAGCGAACAGCACCCACAGCGGCTCCGATAGTCTGCGGCGCAGACTCGAATGGCCCTGTGGCGCCGGTGTGAGCTCCAGCCTTGAAGCCAGAAACCGCCGGCGACGCTCCGCAGTAATTCGCGGGAACCCGGCGCGGCGGGTGTCCTCTTCCAGCATCGCCTTGAACCAGGGTTGCAGCCCCGCCTGGGCTTCCGGCAGTGAGACGCCCTCTCTGAGGCGGCCCAGCACTTGCATCCAGCGGGTGCGGCGATCCAAAAGATTCCGGAAGCCGGGAATGGCTTGCGCCGACATCGAGGCCGGTATCCAAAGAGCCGGTACCTCGCCCACATCGATTCCGCGGAACCTCGGGTCTGCCACGCCGACCACCGTCATCGGGTGCTGATTCACCAGAACCGTGCGGCCTACAACATCCGGTGCGCCCGCGAGCTGCGTCTTCCAGTAATCGAAAGCCAGGACCACGACCGGACTCGCTTCGGGCGCCGCATCATCGTCGGTTCCCAAAACCCTTCCCAGCGCGGGCCTTACTCCAAGCACCGCAAAGTAAGTGCCCGACACAACCTCCGCGGCCACGGGCTTATGTTCTCCGCCCGTCGAGAGGTTCACGGTCGTGGCCGCCCGGCACAGCACACCATCGAAGAACCGGTCTTGTAACTGGAAGTCGCGGCAGATCGGATAAGACATCAGGTTCCAACTGCCAAACCCGTTGGCTACCTGGTCTCCCTTCCAATCGATCAGGACCAGCCGTTCCGGCTGGCGAACCGGGAGCGCGTGCAGAATCACCTGGTCTACCAGGGAGTAAATCGCAGTGGTGGCCCCGATACCGAGCGCGAGCGACAGCACTGCGGTGACCGTGAACGAAGGGCTGCGCGTGAACGACCGCGCGGAGAACCGCAGATCGTACAAAAAATCGCGCATCCATCGGGTCAGCCAGAGGTCGCGCATCCCCTCAGGATGGCACAGGTGGAAAGAGGTCGAGGGTTAAGGCTTCAGAGTCGCCGCCCCGGTGCCTCACCGCTCCTGCTTCTCCACTTCCGTCGGCGGCTCCCCGCCTGGCCAGTAGTCCTTCACCGCTTCTTCCGTCGCCTTCCTGGCGGCGCCCGTCACCAGCCCCTGCACGACGATCGACTTCAGCTCGCCCGCTCCAACCGAGAGAAACGTTCCCGTTCCCGGAAACGCCCTGCTGTCGCGCACGATCGCCCCCGGGCAGCGGTCGAGCCGCACCACCGGTGCTCCCGTTACCGGCTTCCGCGACGTCACGTGATCCAGTTCCAGGTCCTTCGAGTCCCTCACCAAAAACGCCGGCCCGCTCTCGGCGTTCAACTGCACGTTGTGCAGCTCCAGGGCGGAGGTGTGGAACGCCTTCATCCCGGTCTTCGCCGTCGCGATTACGTCGCTGATGCGCAGCCCCGATACCGGCATTTCGGGCAGGCCCTCTACGTTGATCGCCACCCGCGCGCCGTTCACCGTCATATTGCTCACGGCGATATTCCGGAATATCGGGGTTTTCTTCGATACCGGCTCGACGCCTTCGCTCCGCGTCTCGCCTTCCATCAGGTAGTAGTTGGTTACGTTGATCGCCTGCCCAACGTCCTCCATGGTCCAGCCCGTGAAGCGCACGTCTTCCACCCCGCCGCCGCGCCCGCGACGGCTCTTGATCCGCACGCCCATCTGGGTCCCCTGGCACGTGATGTTACTCGCCGTCAGATTCCGGATCCATCCCGACGTTTCGCTGCCGATCGTGACCGCCCCGTGCGCCCGATGCACGGTGCAGTTCGCGATTGAGATATTTTCGCTCGGCCGGTTCACGCGCAGCCCATCGGCATCCTTCCCCGCCTTGATCACGATGCCGTCGTCTCCCGTATCGATGTAGCAGTTCGCGATCCGCACGTTCCGGCTCGAATCTACCGCGATCCCGTCGGTGTGCACCCCAGGATAGGTCTCGATGACCACGTCCCGCACCACCGCGTTATCGGTGTACAGCAGGTGAATCGTCCACATCGGCGAGCCGATGAACCGCAGCCCTTCGATGAGCACGTTCCTGCTGTCCATGGTGCGGATGAACGACGGCCTCAGCTCCCCCGCGGCCGCCAGGTACGCCTCGCGCGGCGCCGGTGTCTTCACGTCCAACATTTGCAGCAGCCGCTCCCAGTTCGGCCCGTTGGCGCTGCCCGGGTCCGAGCCTGTCGGCTTCTGGCGCGGAAACAGCTTCATCCACTCCGCGTTGTCGCTCATCAGCACGCCGTGTCCGGTGATTGCGACATTCTCCAGGTTCCGCCCGCCGATCAGCGGTACCGGCGTCAGTGCTTCGATGCTTTGCTGCCGTCCCTCGGTGAACGGCAGCCGAGCCGCCGGAAACCGCACCGTCGCGCCCGCGTCAAAGTGCAGTTCCAGGTTGCTCGCCAGTTCGATCGGCCCACTTATGTAATTCCCCGCAGGCACCCACACCGTCCCGCCACCCGCAGCCTTCGCCGCCTGAATTGCCGCGCGAATTGCCTCTGTCGCCGACGCCGATCCGTCCCGCGGCGCCCCGAAATCCACCACATTGAATAGCGGCCCCGCGCCCCAAGCCGCTGTCGCAAGACACCAGAAACTCGCCGCCAGTCGCCATTTCATAGCGACTAATGTAACTCTGCGCCCGGCCGCCTCAGAAGCTCCAGGCGTGCGCCGCGCCTGCCCCTGCCGGCTCCACGGGCTGCGCCCAAGGACTCTGCGGCCCCGACGCGGGCTTCGCCGCCGGCTTCACTCCCTGCCAGGCCTCCGCCAGCGTGTTTAGCAGCCCCAGCACCTCCACCAGAGGCTCGTCGCTTTGCTTCATGTTGGCATCCAGCAGGCGCCGCTGCATGTAGTCGTAGAGCTGCGCCAGCCGCCGGCTGATCTCGCCTCCGCGATTGTGGTCCAACGACCCCGCCAGTTCCGTCAGAACCTCGTGCGCCTTGGTGATCGCCCGCGATCGCTCGCCGATCCGCCCTGCCCCCAGGTGCTCCCGCGCATCCCGCACTGCCTGCCGGCAGGCCTGATACAGCAGGTTCACCAACTCTACCGGGTCTGCCGCCAACACCCGGCTTTCCAGATACGCGTCATGGCCGTTGTTCCACATCGTCTTCTCCCACGAAGACTTATCGGTCCCCTGCCGTTCTTCTTTACCGCTGCTACGCCTTCTGCGCGCTCCTCAGGTCTTCCGCCAGCCGGAGGACGTACTCCGCCGGCACCTGAGACACTACTTCGCTGGTCTTGCGGTTTACCACCCGCAGCACCATCCGTCGCGTCCCCGGATCCCGCTGAAAACGCAATTCGTTCTCCGGGCCGAACATCTCCGTGCCGTTCAATGCCTTCACTGCCTGGATCACTTCTCGGTTCTCCGACGTCTTGTCCTGGGAAATCGCCGGCGCCGGCGCATTGAGACCCGCGGCGCCGCGATTGATTGCG
>Ga0335080_10003471_pt1 | contig 15944 bp, 19 predicted proteins | sample Lox_Sample_34_FD_206720 | JGI IMG/M metagenome (GOLD analysis project Ga0335080, IMG submission 206720) | Soil microbial communities from Loxahatchee National Wildlife Refuge, Florida, United States - Lox_Sample_3.4 | ecosystem: Environmental > Terrestrial > Soil > Wetlands | place: USA...
TCCAGGGAAGCTTAGTGTACTGAAACATGGTGGAAAAGGACGGAGTTGAACCGTCGACGCCAGCCTTTTCAGTTGGTCTATGTTGTAGTTTGAACGACTTACTTGACTCTGGGTGGCCGCCTAAGTCCTTGAAAAGTCCTTAGAGACGTTGGGATCATGGGTTGAAATCACGGGTTCAAAACACCTGCGGACTGGAACCAGTTTTTTGGTCACCGGGGCGAGTTAGCACACGCAGCGTCGGTGCTGGCGATGCCTACGGTTGAGCCGAGTCTTGAATACGCCTGTGTTCACGTTCGGCGCTTGCAATGTGCGTCGCAAGCCTCTGCCGCGCGGTACGCCTTTGCAGATTCAGTACTGCGAATCCGCCAGCAGATTTAAACACACCTGCCGGATGCCTCCCTTTGAGCAGCAGTTCCCGATTTCGACGCGGTTCTCTGCAACTCTTCAAGCCGCGCACGCATCTCTTCACCTCGGCTACTCCCTCCAGGCTTACAGTTCTCGCAGTCCGGACTGTGGATTCTCAGGATGGACAACACGTAGCAACTCCAACTTTTCAAGATCCTCCTCTGTCAGCCCAGACAAGACTTAAAGCGCCTGTCAGCCAAGCACGATAGGTCATAACAAAGGGAAAAACTGTTCAAAAGTGAACAACCTCCAGCGGCGATCCTCGACTGATTGAGGCGTGAAATCGCTTCACTCAAAACGCTGGTGCCTAAGAGAAAACCCTCGATTGCCGGTGCGGAACTGCAACATCTCGCATTGTGCGTAACGAACATAACGACCTACCTAGGACGAGGTACGCGGCGAGACTGTGATGCATACGACCTAGGTCAAAGCGCGGAATCTTCAGCGTGCATGATGGAGATTCGTACCTAAGCGGGGTCCAGAGGACGATTTGGGCGCATCAGGGTCAGGCAAATCGAATTCCCGTCCGCAGTCGAAGCAAACCTTGTATGTACGGTGTTTGATAGTGAACACCCGACTCTGATGACGATGTCGGCAGCCAAAGAGAAACTGGAGAATCCAAAGAAGAGATTTCATAGATCCTGCGCGCGCTGGCGGCGTTCGCAACTTCCGTTAATCTCGAGCCAATCGAGCAACGATCTTACACTGGCACGAGCCAGGGCAATCGAGCAATCCGCAGCTCCGTAATAAATGTTGAGAGCATCGCCATCGGCGTCCATTGTGTATCCACAGGGAAACACGACATCACCGACGTCGCCAAGACGCTCGTACTCCGCCTCTGGTCCGAAGATCCACGGGTCCCCTCGTGACAAGCACTTCTCCGGATTCTCCAGATCGAAGAGTGCCAAGCCCAATCGGTACAGGCAGCCGGATGGCGTGTGCCGGACGCCATGATAGAACACGAGCCATCCGCCGGAAGTCTCGATCGGCGGTGGTGACAGCCCGATCTTGTTGGCATCCCACCAGGCACCACGGCGGGCTTCCAGCATGAGCCTGTGCCGACCCCAATAGCGCAGGTCGGGAGAGTAAGAAAGCCACATGTGCGATCCGAGCGTCGTCATGGGACGATGAATTAGAGCCCAGCATCCGTCGATTCTCCGAGGCAGAAGGGCGGAGTCCTTGTCGTCCGGTGGCATAATCACACCGTATCGTTCGAAGCTGCGGAAGTCTTTGGTAAGGGCCAGAGACACGCCTGGGCCGCCTCGCGAATAGGAAGTGTAGGTGACAACGTATTGCTGTAGTTCAGGGACGAAGGTGATGCGAGGATCCTCGATGCCCCAGATCTCTTCAGGATAATTCTTCGGGTCTGCCATCAATGTGGGCTGACTATCGATCTGCCATGCATCGACTCCGTTGCTAGAACGCGCGGCACAGAAGTGTGACAAACCACGGCGATCTTCCACTCGGCAGAGCAACAGGGTCGTGCCATCCGCTAGCAGTGTTGCGCCTGCGTTGAAGACGCTGTTGATAGGGTATGGCCAGTCCTTGCTCGTTAGAATCGGGTTTGCAGGATGGCGATGAAGCAGTGGCTCGAAGCGTGTGCTCAGCAGGCTGGCCTGCTTTTCTACGGGAACGGTCATGAAAGGATTTCCTTTTGTTCAGGCTCTTGCAGAGCGCGCATTTCGAGAAGTGCCATCAGGAACGACAGCGTTGATTCTGCTCCCTGGTTTTCATTGGCACGGTCGGGATGCAGGCCGTCGCGACAACCGCCTGTCACAGAATCATATAGAGGCAGTTGTAGATCGTTCCCGCCAAGAAACCAGTTGAAAGCTGACCAGGCTTCGCCGCGCCAGCGGCTGTCTCCCGTTAGCCGGTACGCTTGCAAACAAGCAGAAACCGCGCCAGCGGCTTCAAGTGGCTGCTGATCGAAGCGAACCTTCTCGCCATTCTGGGGATAAAATCCTTGCGAACCAATCGGAACAAAGTGACCGTTAGCATCGCACCGTTGCACTTCCAGCAACCAATCCAGAGATTCGAGTCCAACGGAAATCATGCGCGCATCTGAGCGAACTGCTCCAACCAGAAGCATGGCTTGGGACAGCCTGGCATTGCCGTAGGCTAGAACGTTCTCAAACCACTTCCAATCGGGCTGTCGGATCGACTCATACATTTCGAGAAGACGGCGACTGAGGGCAAATTGTACTTTCTGTGCATCGCGATCTCCGGGGTACGAAGTGAGATATTCCTGAATGCCGAGCAAGGTATACGCCCAAGCACGCGGGCTGCTGAATTCAACCGCGGCAGGGAGAGAGAATTCTAAAAGACGCCCGGCAGCACCCCTCAGTCCGTGATTCTGCGATCGGCCTAGAACCGTTCCAAGCGCCCACAATGCCCGCCCATGACAATCTTCGGATCCGACAGACTCGTTCCACCGGCGATCATAGCTGAGAAAGTTCTTAAACCTCCCCTTCTCGGAATTGAACGCATGTTCTAGAAACGCGAGATACAGCCCAGTGTAGTTTGAGGCAGATGAATCGGGATTCCCCTCTTGATCCTGTGCCAGCCCATCGTTTTCCATTTGCTCCAGCAGCAGTGAGAAGATCAGAGCCCGGGCATTGTCATCGGTGGTATAGCCCTCTCTACGATTCCCGATCGTGAAGATCGCGTGCTGCAGCATTCCAGTGTCATCGGTCAGACGATGCAAATGAGTCAGTTTCAACTGAGGCAATCGACCTAGCGACTTTTCAGTCAGGCGGGCAGAGAACTGGACTTTTGGACTCTCCATTCGATCGGTTCGAACGTGCGAAAAACTTTCCATATAGCCTTGTGCAACCCGCTTCCATACCATCTCTCGCGCGAACTGGTAAGCGCGTTTGCGCATGGCGTGACGAATGGCAGGAGTGTCTAAAAGTTCTGTCGTTTTACGCGCAATTGCCTCGGGATTCTGGAACGGAACGAGCGCGCCTCTGCGATCGTCCAACAACTCGAGCGCGTGCCAGTAGGGTGTGGAAATGATCGCTTTGCCTGCACCTAACGCGTAAGCAAGGGTTCCGGAAACCACCTGCTCCTCATGCCGATAGGGAGTGATGTAAATGTCGGCGGCACCGATGAACTCAACCATTTCTTCAGGACTCACGAAACGGTTGTGGAAGATTACTTGCGATTCCACTCCGATGTCCTTCGCCAAGGCCTGCAGACTGGCTCGATACTTGTCGCCCGCGCGACGCAGGATGTGGGGATGGGTCGCACCCGCGACAATGTAGGTTACATTCTTGTGCTTGGACAGAATCTTTGGCAGTGCCTGAATCACGTTTTCGATTCCCTTGTTCGGGGAAAGGAGTCCGAATGTAAGGAGCACGGCCTTGCCTTCCACGCCAAAACGGTCCTTGTAGAAATTCGGGTCCAGAAAAGGCAGATCTGGAACTCCATGCGGCACCATGTCGATCTTACTGCCAGGAACCTTAAAGATTTCCTGCAGGAACTGGGACGAGAGTTGGCTCATGACAATGAGCCGGTCGGAGAGCTGCGCGATCTCTTCCATCACCAGCAACTGGTCAGGATTTGGCTCGCGCAAGACTGTGTGCAGCGTGGTGACGACCGGCATTTTCAGACCGCGTAGCAGATGCAAGATATGGCTTCCGGCTGGACCGCCGAAAATTCCGTACTCATGCTGCAGGCATACCATGTCGATGTTGTTGAAGTTCAGGAATGCGGCGGAGTCCTGATACGATTTCACATCGTCTTGTGCGAGCGACCATCTCACGCGGTCGGGATAGTCGTATCCTTCCTCGGTGTCGTTGACCGGGAGAGCCAGCAATCGAGCTGATCCGCACTCCGCCGATATAGCTGCACACAGATCCGTGGTGAAGGTAGCGATCCCACAATGCCGCGGAAGATAATTGCCGATCACTGCGATTCGACTGGGTAGCGAGGCTTTCGACCGCAGTCGTGCGCGTAAGCCTGCAGGCCCGTCACGTAATGCAGCACGAGGGCCGACTACTTCCAAGAGGACTTTAGGCAGCACTGTGTTTGGTAGCGTCATCGTTCTCCTGAAGCCTGGTGGAAAATAGTGACAAAGAAACATTATCCCGATCGCGGGATTTGAGCGAATGACTAGACTCGGCGCGTTCAGTACCTGGTCTGGGTGTTGCTTCCACCGGTGGATTTGTTCTGGGGTTAGTATCAACGACGGTGGACTTGTGGAGTGGTCACAATTGACCACTCGCGCTTCGGTAGTTCAGTTGTGGGAAACTGAATTGTCAGCATCAGATTCCGCTACACGTCAACCTGCACGGGTACTAGCTCGGGAACACACCTAGATTTCTGAATGGATTTGATGGCGTCTTCTGCCGTCAATTTTCCCATGATCAGTGCTAGCTTGCGGTTGGTTGTCATCTGGACGGGAGGATCGATCCTCTGCACGAAGGCGGGGGCGAGACTACCGCGGCTTACTTTCACAACAAATCTTATGTTCTTCAAGATTTTCTCCTATTCGATCGGAACCAGAAACTGATGGGAGCCGGACAAGCTTCCCATTCCTTCCTCAGCGGTACTGCTTTGCCTTTATTCAGTTATGTGCGCTCCCGGCGATCTTTAATCTGCGACTAGATGTCTTTGTAAGGCTCGTAAGGATGTTCATCCGGCGCAGGCTTTTCGCTGTAAGGCTTATAGAGAGGCTCAGACAGCGCAGGCTTCTCGGCGTATGGCATGTATGCGGTCGCTGGGACGGGTGGGTGTTTGGCGCGCTCCGGGTCGGGCGGTGGTCCCGGGTGCGGCAGCGGCGGTTCGGGGATTTCGTTTGCCTGCGTAGCCAATTGATTGAACATGGGATCGCTCCTGGGAATTAAAGATGGAGCTACGACGCAACATATTCATATATATGCTGTCGCAGCTGATTCCGGCGTCCACCTTTCTACAGAAATGATGCCCCTCCGATAGGATCGCGCGATGGTCACAATTGACCATCTTGTTGGCGCGCAAACGTGCATTGTGTGGCAATGAGAGTCAAACCGAAAGAGGCGCTGGCGGTGCGTTGTCCCACATGCGGAGCGAAGCCGGGTGAAAAATGCAAGCTCAGCACGGGGCTGCCCCGAACAGAACCGCATCGAGACCGCCGTTTAGCCGCGGCGGAGAAATGATGGATTGTGGAGACTCTCACGCGACTGCGGGCTCATCAACCTTCGAATTCAGACGGTCGAAGGCTAAGTTTATCACGGCTGCGGACGCGGCGCTTTCGTCTGCTGTAGGCGTTGCTATCTGCAGTAGTCCCTGCCGACCGAGGTTCGGGGGAAGCAACGAACGAGTTCTGGTGTTGCATCGCGACTTCCAGCATTTGCGCCAGACCTTCGGATCGATATCCATTGTCAAAACCAATGCCCGCGCTATGAAAGTGGTTCGCTGACATCCAGTACTCACACGCTAGAAGCCAATGACCTCGAGTAAGGGATGACCAGACCTTGAGATAGTCGAGAGTTCCGCCGGCCGCAAAACCGTATTCAATATGAATCAAACCAACGCTAGTGCCACGCGTCAAGTCAGGCCACGAAGCCACGATTGCTGATTCCAGAATGCGCTCCAGACTTATTGGGTTCATAGTGGCTTGCTTTCTGCGGGTTGCCGGGGCCTGGCCGAAACCCAACTTCGCTCACGTCTCCGCTTTTCGAGTTGTTCACGCACACTTAGGAACATCACAATACAGCCGGATAGGAACATCAAGATCACAACCACTCCGAGGTACAGATCCATTTGTTCTGTCAAATCAAGGCTCCTGGGGTACCCATCTTGCGCCTCACTATATGCAATTCAACCTCTGGACCACCCCGCGCTGTCGTGGGACTTTTGGCGTGCTCCATCGCTCTCCACATTCCGCCCATGTCGCCATGAAACCCGACAAGCGGAGTTAAACTGTACTCATAAATAGCGGCAGGGTGTTGTTGGTTTGGATCATACGAAGCCTTAGCTCGGAACGCGTAATAACAAACAGCGGCCAACAGGACCAGCCCGATAGCGAGGAATAGGACTGTCATCCGCTTTTCGACAAGCCGATCGACGCGGCGGCTTTTCTCTCTCCATGTGTGCCAGAGGAGTATCTGTTCAGAACTCAACGCGTTATCAGATATCCGCATGCCCTGCTTTTTCAACTCTAGGTCTGAATCCATAGTAGCCTGCTAATTTCTTTGTCAGCGAACGACAGATAAGGCGGTTATCGCTCGTGCCGATTCTGAGGATCAGCTTAGTCAAAAGTTAACAAACCTGATCAGGGAAAACTGGTCAAAACTGATCGGATTCCGAGTCAAGTGATCCACCTGCGCGAGAACCGCTGCCGTCTTCGGTGTCCAGTTATCGTCGAGTCAGTCAGGGCGGTAATGGTTGCTGAAACTTCGGACGTCTAGAACAGATCGCACATCATAGTCTGGACGAACTCTTTCAAATTATGTGTTGTTTGGGCCGCGTGACGGACTGGCAACACGGAATCGCGGCCCTTTTTTGTACAGGAAGAACCCCATCAAGCTTCGCGCGATGCATATGACAGTGACGACTGTTTCGGTTCATTGCCGGCACTACGACGCGCATGTCGACTCTGGTTACCGGCCCGCCCGGAGCTTCGAAAGCATACAAAGGGATGAAGAGCCATTTGAATTGGACATGGCTTCATGGCAAGAAGAAAGCGGTAAGGGACGCTGGGAAAGGCTTGCTCGTCGCGTTCGTTACGGCCTTGACTCTCATCTTGCTGATTGCGGTTGTCGGGGTTTGGACGAGTGCCGCTAGTGTTGGTGCAACCGTCCGCCGAAAGTTGCGAAGCGTGAAAGAACCCTCCGACTTGTTCGTCATCTCCGGAACTTGATGCTCTCAAAGATGCAGTTGACGGTCAGAGCTTTGGTTGTTTGCGCAAGTGGAATTCGACGGCTGGATATGGGAGCGGTTTGACAGCTTTCAAAGTAGGCTGATATTTAAGAGCGGTTCGTAAGGGGTTAAGAAAGGCTGGTCTGACGCTACCCAGCCGGTCGCTTCATAGCTCCTAGTTCCTCCCTAATTTCCACGAGCCTGAGGCCCCTGCACACGTTGGCTTTGAGGGTAACTTCACTCCGACGAGGATCTGAATTATATAGTGCATTTAACTTAACCAGGGCAGCGATCTCTTCTTTCAGTTCACGAATCCGGTCGATACTCGGAATTCTATGCATACGTCTATCCCCCGAAGGCTGATTAGTTTTGCCAGTCTGAGAACTTTCAACAGCTTGCCGTCTGTTCAAGAATGAACACTCGCCGTCGCTTTGAGTAAAACAGGCAAATGCCTACGCGGTGTGCTCAACCTTTGGCCCATTCCGCGTCGTCCTGGGACGCTTGGCGTGTTTCAGCGCTGTCCAGATTGCAGCTCTGTTGCATGTGGCGAGAATGGGCGGACACGGTCACATAGGGCACGCCGAGGAAATGCCGGGGAACGATCGCCGTAACCTCAAGGCCATTGAAGTGCAGTTGCTTCACCTTGGCCAGAATCCGCTTCAACGCGCTCTGTACCTTCGTCGCGCTCAGAGATCCGAAGCACATCGCCTTCACTTCCGCAGCCATGAAAAAGAAATTCCATCCGGCGGCATGGATCTTGCGATCAAGAGTGAATGCATCCGGCGCCTTGACGATGCTCCACTCCCCCAAGCCGGGCTCAGTTGCAAACCCGATAAGCTGCGGCATTCCGGGCCACTCTTTCATCAGAATTGTTCCAACTTGAACGGTTGATGGCATAGCTCTCCCAATTGTGTTTTGCTTCACTCCCATTGTGATAGTGGAGGCAAAGCGAAACTGCTCAAAAGTGACCATTTATGGAGAACTGCCGGGCAAGGGCCGGATTGCACGGAAATGCCTCGTGCGACGTCCGTGTGAAATTGATTCTTGTCACGGGACTATACTCGTACGAGATAAGAGATGAGACCCGCGTTGGCAAGTAAGAAAGATAGCGGATTCGACCCCAACACCTTCCTTGCGACCATTGGGGAAGGCAGGAAGATTCTGTCTGTTCCGAAGAAGCAAATCATATTTGCGCAAGGGGACGCAGCGGATGCCGTTTTTTACGTCCAGAAGGGTAAAGTGAGACTCACGGTCGTATCCAAGATCGGCAAGGAAGCGACGATCGCAATCGTGAGCGATGGGCATTTTTTTGGCGAGGGCTGCCTGGCAGGTCAGCTTTTGCGTATGGTCTCTGCGCTTGCGATGACCGATTGCGAGATTCTGCGCGTCGAGAAGGAAGCGATGATGGATGTGCTCCGCCGCGAACCCGCGTTCTCAGAAAGGTTCGTAGCCTTTCTCTTGGCTCGCAATATCCGCTACGAAGAGGATCTGGTCGACCAACTGTTCAACTCTAGCGAAAAGAGGCTAGCCCGGGTTCTTATCTTGCTTGCTCATTTTGGCAAAGATGGCATTCCTGAAACCGTGGTACCCAAGATCAGCCAGGAGACGCTGGCTGAGATGGTCGGGACAACTCGTTCGCGAGTCAGCTTCTTCATGAACCGGTTCAGGAAGCTGGGGTTCATTGACTACGCCGGCGGTTCGGAAGGCGCGCTGCAGGTCCATAGTTCGCTGCTCAATGTCGTTCTGCACGACTAGCTCGTTGACACGGTTGCGCAGAACCGCCGATTTGTGTTTGACAATCTTACCCACTAAGCCTATCGTCGCCTCTGAGCGATCCATCCTTCCGCTCTGTCAGATCTCCTGAGCTAAGTCAGCACATCTGAACTATTCCTCTCTTAGTGCGACAAAAAACTCAGGAGTCAGCATGCGTCTCGTCAAATCAGCAATTGTTCCTTTAGTTCTGGCCCTAGTCACCGCTCCGGCAGCGTCGGCCGTCGACAACAAGAGTGCCGACATTGTCGATGCTGCGGCCATCGCGACGATCACGGAAATGGAAATCGCTTCCGCAAGAGCGTACACAACCGGAGACCCGTCCTATGTCGAGAAGAACTACGCTGACGATTTCAGCGGCGGATCGAGCTGGGGGAACTGGGAAACGAAACAATCGATTCTAGCGGACATGAAAGACAACACGAAAAACAAGACCACCAGTGAAGTCATCACCGACCTCAACGTACGGATCTACGGTGACACCGCGATCGCCACATACACAAGCACCCAGGACTCCGTGTATCACGGCGAACACAGCGTACGAACGATTCTGTCGACCGATACCTTTGTCAGGCGGGACGGCTCGTGGAAACAGGTAGCAAGCCACAGTTCTGAATTAGAGAAGTAGAGAGCGCGCGCCCGCACGCACCCTCGATCGAATTGGAGCTGTGCGGGCGGCCTTGCTTCGCTGTCGGCCGGATGACACGAGTCACATCCATCCGGCTCAGTGTAGGTCCGCACGGTTTAGGGCCTCGACAAAAGCGGTCGTCCTACTACGCGATAGCCGCTACCAAAAATGTGATCAAGATTGACCAGTAATCCAAGAGGTAAACTCGAATAATTAGTACTGTTTCAGTTTCGACGGACACGCTGGATCTTCCGAGCGTATCGCGAACTGAGACGTGAGGTTTTTTGAGCTTTCCAGTGTGCCGTGGGAGCCTCGAATATCAAACAGGAGAGTTTATGAAACCGCTCAAGATGATCGCCAGTGCGCTGTTTGTCGCCCTCCTATGTCTGCTCCCCGTCCCTGCAGTAGCGGTCGAACCGGCGAATCTGGTTCCGGCGGGCGGTACTTCTTTTTCGATATTCGTAACGCTTGGCTTGCTCTGTCTCGTGGTTGGCCTAGGACTGCGGGCATTTTCGAGGCCTCAAGCGGACTTGAGCATCAACCAACCGAAGAAGTAGGGCGCGCCCAGTCATAGGCCAGCGACGGGAGGAGCAGTTCCCGGTCTGGGCGCCCGGGGTCGCCTAAAGGATCAAAATTGACTACCTCAAAAGACTCCCGAAAATGAATGCTGGAAGTGTAGAAATCGGCCAACTGTCCCAGAAGCGGATATTATCTGTGAGGTGCCCTGTCTGCAGGGCGAAGCCCAAAGAGAAATGTACGTTTACTAGGGGACATCCGTCGAACAAGACACATCTGGACCGTGGACGGGCGGCAGCGAAGGCTCCCCGCCCTGAAAGCCCTGGCCACGCCGCTTTACGATTCCTGCAGGCTCTTACTAGCCGTGGCCTCCGGGTGTTGTTCCACAAAAAGTAGGAGACAATGCTTCCCAAGCAGAATAATCCGCAAAACCCTGTTTTTTTTCAGATCCACAGGAATGGCAGTGCGGTCGATGGTGTCAGTTATCCCACTCTCGAAGAGGCCTGTGCTGCGTTGGAGAAGGCTGCGCGGGGAGGCGAAGTGACTGCGGTCGACGGACTCGACCAGATCGTGCGGCGCTATACCTCGGGCGAATGCCGAACTGCGCGCAACTCTGGAAAAAAACGTTAAGGCTCTAGGATTCAGCCAACGGGGGAGGTGTATCCAACTCTCCCCAGAGGCCGGCAGATGGGATGCGCTATTAGGTTGTGCCTTCGGTTGAAGACGATCACCATCAGCGCAACAACCACCAGCACGTGAATCAGCCGCCGGCCACGTGCATGCTGAAGCACCAACAGGCACGGAATCAGAAGCACCGCAGCGATCGTCCAAAACATATCAATCCCCTCCATTCATCTCATCCGTTTTCTACTTCGTTTCTTTCGAGGGAGGCCTGAGTCGTAGAGTTCACTCAGTCGTCTCGCATCTATTCTGAGCAATTGTGAGCAGATTCGCCAATACTTTTCGTCCATACTCGTAGAAGTATGTCTACCGCAAGGTCATTACTGTGTATACACCGGGATCCCGCCCAACTGATGGTGCTGCAGGAAAAGGGATTCGCCGTGGTCTCGGCAACTCATGGAAGCCAAGGTCTGCGGCTGTTGGTGTCGAAACCAGTGGATGCAGTTATCCTCGAGTACCACCTGGGGCTCTTGGATGGTGCTGTCGTTGCGGATGAGATCAAGAAGATCAGACCGCGGCTTCCGATCGTCATGCTCGCCGAGAGCTTGGAGTTGCCCGAGGGTGCTCTGAAATCAGTGGATGCCCTCGTGACCAATTGCGACGGCCCTCGTTTTCTCGTGGAAGCCATTCACACCGTACTGCAAGCAAAGGACCGCATACACTTCGACATAGCTTTTCCCGAGCCGGCTGCGCCGCTAGAAGAAGCCATGGCGACTTGTGCAAAATGCCAGATCCTTGTGGTCGACGATGACCCCAATGTCCGTGAAAGTGTTGCAATGTCGCTGATGGCGGCCGGGTACCAGGTGGTCGCTGCAGAAGACGGCTTCCGAGCGCTCGCGCAGCTGAGAAAGAAGCTGCCCGACGTGGTACTCTCCGATCTCGACATGCCTGGCATGTCAGGTTTTGAGTTGCTTTCCGTGGTGCGCCGTCGTTTTCCCCAAATATCGACCGTGGCAATGAGCGGCGCGTACGTCGGTGACAAGCTTCCTTTCGGTGTGATCGCGGACGGCTTTTTCGCCAAAGGCAGTCAATCCCGGGATCTGTTAAGGACCATTCAACGGCTGCTTCGTACTGCTCCAGCCCGAAGCAGTGAGCACTACCGTGAGTGCGCCCCAGCCTGGATCCCGCGCAATGGCAACGACTCGAAGGCAATGCCCTACGTCGTGCTGACGTGTGCGGAGTGCCTGCGAGCGTTTTCGCTGAACCTAATGGAAGGAACCTCTGGGAAGATGCTTGAGATACAGTGTCGCTCCTGTCACGGCATGAACCGTTACATCATCCAATCATCCAATCACTTTGCGCTTGAAGTGTCTGCGTAAAGTCTGCGCCGTTTTAGGCTGGTTTGAGTACCTTGCCGCATTCCAGGCAACACGTTTCGTAGCGTGGCGTGATCAGTCCGCAAAATGGACATACCCGCTGGGATGCAAAATCGCCATCGTGTGCCTCCATTCCAAGAATCTTCCTCAGCGAAGCAGAAATGAAAGCACGCAGGCTACGAACACGGACAACGATCGGATGAGAGACGGTATCCATACTCAACTCAGGCCTTTCTTCTAAACGTGACACGGTTGCCATGACACAGAGATTCGCGTAATTCTGTGCAAAAGTGCTCGTTATTGGGACAGATGCCAGCGTAACGCTCGTCCATGGACTCACGAGCATTGTCAGGAACACAACATAATGTGAGCAATTCGGACCAGCTATAACTGAAGGTCTGCGCGATCATCATTGTTCATAGAAATAGAAAGCTGGGTTCGGTCGTTAGAGGACCTTGATGACATGACAGCAGCCTGCCTATTGCAACGCGCAAAACTGTGCGAATGGTTGGGATCAGTGCGACCACTCCAAACTTACTCCGCTGCAAGCGAAACAGGCAGCTTACTCAGAACACCAGCGCAACCTCTCGGACTGTAGAGACGGTGAGGCAACTTGTGACTATGCCAAACTAAGTGCTACTGAAGCCAAGACGTTGACTGACGCTGAGCATAAGCGGAATTACGCGGCTTGTTTGAAAGGGTATGGCTATTGCGATCCATCCCGGCTCACAGTTGAGGAGGTTCGCACGATCCACCCCGACAAGTAGTCTTCTCTCGGTGAGGTTTTTTGCAGGAGTTATGGTACGAGAGTGTCCACATTGCGGTAGCGAACTGGTCAGGGCTAGGCACTCTGATCAGCAACCTGGTTCGATAGTCGCCCCCGCCGCGTCGCCTGGCTGGCGTTGCAGCGTTTGCGGAGGAGAATTCACTGCGCAGCAAATCCGCGACAGCAAACGCACAAAATCCACCACCGATTCCCAGGCGAATACGAATCGCTGCGACCCCAGGGCCGATGGTTGAAGGAAGGTGACACATTCCGTCCCCTTCGCGACGTCCTTCGGTGTCTTTGCTCCAAAAGTTCGACGATCAACTCGTTTCTTCCGACTGCCTGCAATCAACGCAGCGTTGCCAAAAAGACCCGCATCTCGTGGAGCACGTCTGCCTCGTTGCTGAGAAACAGGTAGTGATCAGCTTGAGGCAGGCCAACGATACGCACGCCACCTTTCGCCTTCCCAAGGTTCTTTCTGTTCCTGTCCTCGTAGACTTCGGTTGCGGCATCAAACTCTTCGATGGCTGTGCGTTCTTGAGCATCCTTTGGTTGATACCGATAGTTGATACTCAGCGAGCTGAACAATGCCAGTATGGGCACACGGATTCGAGAATAATCGCGGGGTAGGGCTCCCCGACTAATCGCGTTGTGGACTTTATCCGAAGTATTGTAGCTGCCCACCGAACCATCGGAATTCTGGTCGAAACTGGCGCGCAGTTGGGCTTCTGGGTATTCAAATCCGTTCTGCCGCACTTTGAAATCGTGAAAGGCTTGAAACGATCTTAGGTCCGAGGCATCTGGCTCAGACCCATTGGCACGCATGGCTGCTGGCAATTTATTAAAGAGCGCCATATAGGCGGCACTGTTCCCCGGGTAGTCCGTAGGGTCAGCCGCCGCATCAAGGTAGACCAACCCGGCCAGCCGATCGGAGTGTTCGTCTCCCAAGGTGGTTAATTCCTCTCCTGACATGGAATGGCCCGCTAGAACAGGAGCAACAATTTTCAGAGTGTCGAGGACTTGGAGAACATCGTCCGCCAGTCGTTGCTGATCGTAACCCGAATCGGGATGACTGGAAATCCCAAACCCGCGTCGTGTGATGCCGTAGACGTGACAGCAAGCTCCCGACAATTTTTCCGCGAAATCGTCAAAAATGTGCGCGGTGTTTCCGGAGCCCGCCAGTAGCACAACTGGCCGGCCGGGGCCGCCCCAGTCGAGCACTTCCAATCGGACACCTTTGTCCACGGTTACGAACTGCACCTTGTGTTTCGACGGATCGTGCCAGGCTGCAGAATCCTGGGCAAAACCAATTAGAGTGACCGCTAGACTTAGAACCAGGAAGCGACTGAGGAAATTGGCCATTTGGGAAGACGTTACCAACCCTGCTAATCAGGCGTCTGAGCAATTCTGGACACTCTCCAAACATTGATGCCGCACAACGGAGACACTGGTTGGCGACTCTGTGAAGCGGACGCAGTTTTGCAGTAGTTCTAACTCTCGAAATCAGGCATTACACTGAAAACCAAGCTGCCAATTACTGGAATACGATCTTCCGAAAGCTATGCCGCCGACAACCCATCTGAAGTGGGAACAGTACTACAACGGGAACTTGGGATGGGCACGGCCGAGGCTTCGGCATCGTGCGCGAGCCCCGGTGCACTCAGTTTTGGTAGGATTCGACGCGACCCAAGATCTCATGCTTCCGTGCACGCCACTCGAATGGACTTGGAAGACCTGTTCGAAGGTCTGCTCCGCTTTCATCCGACGCGTTCTTTTGAAGCCAACGAACACTGAGGGATTATGTGGCCTGGGGAGCCCTTCCAGCGCCTGCACTCAAAAACCGAATTTCCAGGAAACGGAATCGGACTTGTTACGGTGGAGCGAATTGCAAAGAGGCATGGGGACGACCAATCCCTCTAGATCAATTCCGGACGATGAAGAGCATTTCTTCTCCTTACGAAACCCGAACCAACCCATGTAAACGGACGACGTGCTAGGATCACATAGCCTTACTGCTCGCCCTCTACTGTACGTTCAAGGTTCACAACTGCCTCTCCACTCGGGGACGCCTTTACGAAAAGCTATGCACGGACAACGAAGTGAATGACCCGATTCCACACGTCGTAGATTCCGAGCAAGAAGTAGATGACTTGCTCACTACCCTTCGCACCCAGGGTCTAGACGTGATTGAGGGGCCGGATCTGCTGACTGATACGGCTCGGGAGCAAAGGCTTGAGGAAGCCTTAGAGGACATCGACCTCAGCCCATCGCCCGGTGCCGAGGAGGCGGACAAGGACCCAGTGCGCGTTTACCTGCGAGAGATGGGTGCCTCGCCTCTGCTCACCCGCGAAGGAGAAGTAGACCTTGCCAAGCGCATCGAGCGCGGGCAACTCTCCATGCTGAAAGCGCTGTCACGCTCACCCATTGTGATCCGCGAGGTTTTGGCGATGGGTGTGGATTTGAAACGCGGACGGCGGTCCATTAAAGAAATAGTCGTCTTCAATGAAGAAGAAATCAGCGAGGAAATCCTTCAGGATCGTGTCAAAGAGGTTGCGTGCCGCATCGATCAGGTGCACAAGCATTACACAGCAGCCCTCCGGCTGGCAGCACAGATGACGGCCGTCCCTACGGATAAGAAGGCACGCGAATACCGTCGCTGCCGGGGTCGACTGAGTCGCGAGATTGTTCGCACTTCGCTCATCATTCGCAACCTGGGTCTTATCAATTCGGAGCGCAAGCGCCTTGCCGATCGGGTAAACAAAACCGTCGAAATCATGCGCTCGCTGGACCGCCAGATCAGTGACCTCGAAAAGAAAGTTGCGAGCACCCGCACCGACGAACTGAAGAAAAACTACGGCACCAGGCATCGACAGCATCGCGCCGACCTGAGGCGACTAGTACGAATGGGAGACCCCCCGGCTCTGCCGGGGAGGCAGTAGAAGTTTGACAGATACCGGAGTCCATCGCGGAGACTCCCAGACGTGAGCCGCCAAGCACACGAAAGGGAGTTCGCGATGGA
>Ga0335080_10003472_pt1 | contig 15944 bp, 12 predicted proteins | sample Lox_Sample_34_FD_206720 | JGI IMG/M metagenome (GOLD analysis project Ga0335080, IMG submission 206720) | Soil microbial communities from Loxahatchee National Wildlife Refuge, Florida, United States - Lox_Sample_3.4 | ecosystem: Environmental > Terrestrial > Soil > Wetlands | place: USA...
CAGCTTCGTGATGTCGGCGGCGATGCGCATTCTGTCCTCCTAGATCGCCCAGTCTCCGGGCGTGTTCTGTTCCCTCTCCCTGTCGAGCAGCGTGCCGAGCGTGAGCGACTCGAGCGTGTCGCGCTCGGCCGCGGCCAGCGCGCCGGCGAGCCAGCGCACCGCGGACCCGCCCACCGACGGCGCCGGCTCGGGCCGCAGCAGCTCGGAGAGCGCGACCTCGCGCGGCGGCCGGCTCAGCCTCGCGCCGCCGTTGGGGCCGCGGCTGGTCGCCACCACGCCGGTGCCTACCATCCCCGACAGCAGCCGGGCGAGGAACTGGCGCGGCACGCCGCGGCGGCGGGCGATCTCGGCGGCCGGCAGCGCGGCCGGGAACACCGCCGCCAGCTCCAGCGCGGCCTCGATGCGGTAGGCGTCGGTATCGATCACGAGTAACATGATCTTTAAACTCGGAATCAATGTCAAGTCCCGGCGAGACCGCTGCAGCCGCGGGCACAACTCGGGCCCCCACGAGGAGGCCCGAAGACGACGGAGTGGAGGGAAACCTGCGCCTACTCGTGCCAGCGCAGGAGGAAAGCGTAGCGATTGGCGTCGAAGTTCGAGATCGCGAGCAGATCGTCGCGGTACCGGTAACGGTCGAACACCAGTGTCGCGCCGAGCGCTGCGGTGAGCTCGACGTCGCAGTGGGCGAACGCGCGGTCGAGGCTGAGGCCGAGATCGCCGCTGTTGGTGAAGCGGGACCATCCGCCCTCGAGCGAGACCGGGCCGATCTTGTACGAGGCGCTCGCGCTCTTTTCCTCGCCGTCCTCGGTGTAGAGCGAGGGCTCGAGCGTGAAGTTCTGCGGCACGACGATCGTGACGGCGGAGTCGGCCTTGAACTTCGCGTAGCCGAGCCTGACGCCGAGCGCCTCGAGCGCCGTGAGGTCGACGTCGACGCCCCAGTGGCGGGCGCGGAAGTCGTAGTCGATTCCCTCGGCCGGGTTGTCCCCGTCGAGCTTCTCCGCGGTGCCGACGACGCGCAACAGCTTGCCCGCCGTCCAGTCGGCGCGCAGCCGCCAGCGCTTGAGGTCGCGGTAATCGGTGCGGACGATCGAATCGGGAGCGTGGTCGTCCTTCCAGTCGAGCGCGAGCTTGAGGCCGTCGACGGTGGCCGTCGCGCCCGCGGACCAGCGGCGGATGGTGCGGTCGAAGCGGCCGCCCTGGCCGCCCGGGACGACGATCTCCGCCGCGTCGGGCGTCACGGTGAGTTCCTCGTCGACCCGCGCCACGTCCGCCCACAGCCGCAGCGGACCGAGGTTGCGGGTGGAGAGCATGCCGTCCCAGGTGGTCTGGTTGCGCTCCAGCGCCGTGGTCGAGGTGAGGAGCGTGGCGAGATTCCGCGGGTCGAGGCCGGCGTAGTTGACGGTGCCGGTGTACAGGCTCGAGATCAGCGCGAGCCCGTCGAAGTCGCGGTGGCTGCGGGCGTAGCCCCCGGACGCCTCGAGGCCGTCGACCGGCTCCGCCTCGACCCGCGCGGCGCCGCGCCAGTCGGGCGCGCTGGTGCGGGCGTGCGTCTGCTGGCCCAATCCGCCGAAGAAGCGGGCGATCGCGAACGAGACGAGGCTGCCGGAGAGCTGCTCGTCCTCGGCGAGGCTGGACTGGAAGTCGGTCTTGACGAACGAGCCGGTGAAGCGCAGCCGGTCGCTCACGGTGCCGGCGAAGCTCCCGGTGGTGACGGCGTAGGAGCCGTCGGAGCGGTCGCGGCGGTTGAACGAGTCGAGGCTCTGGTCCTGCCCGAGGACCGGCGCGGGGTTGTTGCCCGCGCCGCCGCCCGGCGCGAGCGCGTAGGCGTCGGTGTCGTGGAACGCCCGCCACGCCTCGACCACGGTCGCCTGGAAGCCGTCGAGGTGGATGCCGACGCCGGCGCGCGCCTCGTGCGTGGTCTCGGCGAGGTGGGAGTCGAGGCGGTACTCGTTCTCTCCGACGTGGTAGGTGGTCGTCCCCGGGCCGTCGACGTGGTAGCGGCTGTAGCCGACCAGCGGCGTGATGACGGCGCCCGGGAACAGCTGGAGGTCCATGTCGAGGTTGTCGAGGACGCGATTCTGGGTGTGCTGCCCGGGGACGATCCCCTGGTCGAGGAACGGGTTGGCGAGGGTCGGCAGGGCGCTGAAGGCGCGGGCGCGGAAGTAGCTGATGCGCAGGTCGTACATCCCCGACCTGCCGACCGAGAGGCGGAACCGTCCCTCGGGCTCGGCGCCGAAGCCGCTCGCGTCGACGCGAAGCCGGTCGAACAGGCCGCCGGAGGGGGCGGCGACGGTGAGCGACAGCTCCTGGAGCGCGAGCCCCTGGCGCTCGTTGAGCTGGCTCTTGTACATGTCCTCGTTGCCCGAGACGTCGAGCCACTGGTAGCCGGCGCCGAGCGAGAAGTGGGTCGTCTGTGCACCCGCGGAGGCCGCGAGCAGGGCGAGGAGCAGGAGCGCGAGGGCCGGCGTGCGGTGGCGATGGCGCATGCGCTCTCTCCTACTTGAGCAGCATCGGCGAGCTGTTGGAGCCGTGGATGGCGACGTGGCAGACGGTGCAGTTCTGGTAGCGCGGCAGGAGCAGGTTGTGGAACGACGGCGGCCCCGCGCCGAGGTTCCCGGCGGGGAGCGCGCTGTGGCACTCGAGGCAGACCTGGTCGACGCGGGCGCGGGTCAACCGCTTCGGGTTGTTGGAGCCGTGCGGTTCGTGGCACGACATGCAGTCGCCGGTCATCCCGGTGACGTGCTGGAAGACGAACGGGCCGCGCTTCTCGCCGTGGCAGGTCAGGCACGGCACCTCGCCCGCGGTGCCGGTCTTGAGGCTCGCCCGGCCGGTCCCGCCGTGCGGATTGTGGCAGGAGTAGCAGGCGAGGCCGCTGCGGCCGAGGTGGTGCGCGAACGGCTTGTCGAACTCGCGGCGTTGCACCGGGTGGCAGGAGACGCACTCGGCGCCGCGCTCGGCGCGCAGCAGCGCCACGTTTGCGGGCGCCGGCGAGTGGATCGAGTGGCAGCTCGCGCAGAACACCGAGGCGGTGGCGTGCGCGCCGGTGCCGGTGCGGGTGAACGCCGGTTGGCCGCCGTGGCAGCCGAGGCAGAGCTTCGCGCCGGCCGCGCCGCTCGGCACCTTGATCAGCGCCTTGTCGCCCTCGGCGGCGTGCTTGCTCCCGTCGCCGTGGCAGCTCGCGCAGGTGGCGGCGGCGAGGCGGGCGTGCGGGTTGGCGGGGAACGACGCGGCGATGTCGTCGTGGCAGGTGTCGCAGGGCGCATACGGGGAGGCGCTCTTGGCCGCCGGCGGGTCCGCAAGCGCCGCGCCGCCGGCGAGCGCGGCCGCACCGGCACCGGCGAGGAGCCGCAGCCAGACGGCGGCGGCCCTCGTCCATCGACCGGCCGGCACGGGTGGGGAACCGGCGAGGCCGGACCGGTGGCGCTCGGCGGCTCGGCCGGTCAACGCGCGTGGACCCTGGCGACTCCGAATTCGTCGTCGGCGGAGTGGCACACCTCGCACGCCTCGCCGAACGTCGCCGTGTTCAGCGTCGCGTGCGCCGCCGCCGGCTTCGAGTCGTGGCAGCCGAGGCAGGCCGCCGCGGTCGGCTGCATCGGCGAGTAGTAGTCGCGCAGGGTGGTGACCGGCAGCAGCCCGTCCGGCACCGGGACCTCGTAGGTCTGCTGGGCTCCGGCGGCGACGTCGGCGTGGCACTTCGCGCAGTCCCGAGTGTCGCCGGGGAAGCGGACGTCGTTGAACGTGTTCACGGAGCCGCCGAAGCCGTAGATCGTGTAGTCGTGGGTGAGGTTCTCGCCGGTGTGGATGCGGTGGACCAGCCGCGCGAACTGGATCGACTCAGGCGGGTTGGCCGCCGCCGGCCGGCGGCTGCTGTCGTCGTTGTTGGGGTTGTGGCAGATCGCGCACTCCTGGGCCGCCAGTCGCTGCCCGCCGTGGGCGCCGAGCCGGCCGTGGCAGACGTTGCACTTGTTGATATCCACCACGGTGCGGCGCGCCATCGGCTGGGCGTCGGTGACCGGAATGTAGAAGATCGGGTTGAGCGGCGACTCGTTGCCGATGATGTCGGGCAGCGCGTCGGCACGCGAGAGGTCGAACGCGCGCTCGACGTCGGCGCTCACCACCCAGGTGCCGGTGGCGTTGGCCGGGATCGCGCTCTGGAACGTGTAGGTCGCGACGGTGCCGTCGAAGGTGGTCTTCGCCTGCGCCGATTCGGACACGACGCTGGCGTAGTCGGTGGTTGGCCCGCCGAGGATGAAGCGGAGCGCGGCGAGTGGCCGGGGGTCGACGGGCGAGCCGTCGCCGTTGGTGATCTTGAACGTCACCACCGGCTTCTGCCCCGGTGCGGTCTGGCTCACGGCCGTGATCTGCATCGACAGGCCCTTGAGCTGCTTCGACTTCAGCGGGTTGATGTGCGCCCCCTGGATCGACGCGTCGTACTCGAGTTGGCCCTGCGGCTGGTGGCAGTCCGCGCAGTGCGTGTCGTCGGCCTGGGGGCCGGCCGGGTGCTTGTTGCCGGTCACCCAGTCGATGTTGTCGTGGCACGAGCCGCACGCGGCGCGCGACGGGTAGGTGTACCAGACGAACCCCTGCGGCGAGTCGGCCTTGTGGCAGGTGGTGCAGTTGACGATGTTCTGGGGGAAGACGACGGTGGAGAAGTCGTTGACCGACTGTCCGAAGCCGATGATCTGGTAGGGGTGGCCGGCCATCACCGAGGGCAGGCTGCTGCCCATGTGGATCTTGTGGATGAACACCTTGGCGTCGACGGTGTTGCCGGTGTCGGGGTCGATCGTCTGCGGGTTGTGGCAGAGCACGCAGAGCTTGATGTCCTGCCGGCCAGTCGTGCCGTGGGCGGCGAGCGGGTCGTGGCACTGGTTGCACGTCGCGTTCGTCATCTTGTTCCAGGTGTCGGTGACGGGGTTGCCGTCGGGGCGGAAGTCGTACTCGACGTCGTCGACGTAGAGCTTGCTGATCACGATCGGGTCGGTGAGGCTGATGTTGCGGGTGGCGTAGATCCCGAGGGTGTGGGTCTTTGTCGTGTCGAAGTTCGCCGGCAGCGCCGTGGTGAAGTGGAACCGCGCGTGGCCGATGCCGACGTCCTCGAACGTGCCCGGCGCGGTGTTGGCCTGGTTGGCCGAGACGTGCGTGATCGGGCTCGTCTGCACCCGCGTGTAGTAGCTGGTGTAGAACCGCCCCGCCGAGTCGTACCAGGCGAGGATGAACGAGATCGAGAGCGATCCCGGCGTCAGCACGCCGGCGCGGTCGAGCGGTTGCCCCGCGTCGTCGGCGAACGTGATGTCCACGACCGGCTTGAGGTCGGCGCCGATCTGCACGCCGTTGACGGTGATGTTGAGGCCGGGCCTGATGTACGCGATCTGGTCGGCGGTGAGGTAGTGCTCGGTCTGGTCGCTCGCGTAGGTCGGGGGGTTCGCGCCGTGGAGCACGCGCCGAGCGAGGTCGGACGGATGCGAAGGAACGAGGGCCGCACCCGCGGCGGCGAGGACGATTCCACACTGGATCAACGCCATGGCTTCCCCCCTTGCCGTCCGTCCCAGAAGAACTTGAGGTGAAAATGGGACGCGGTCTGTGTAACGGAATCTAGGACCGCCGGTACCTCCTGTCAAGGGGTGGTCATGGGAGCCGGCGCGGGCCGGGCATGTCTCGGCGAGGTCGCAGCCGCGACGGGGGAACCGCGGGACGAGAGCGCCGGGACAATCACCTCGGCGCGAACTGGAAAAAGAAGAGGGGGCGGGTTGCCCCGCCCCCGAGAGGTGCGATGGTCGATACGAACGCTACTGTCCGACGATCTCGGCCGGCGGAATGGTGTGCTTCCACCACACGCCGTTCGGACCGTAGTAGACCATCAGCGCGGTGGCGAGATCCTGCTCGAACTGACCGCCCCACGCGGGCGTCGCCTCGGTGCCCGGGGTCTTGGAGCCGGGGATCGAGGCGTTGACGAGGCTGGCGTGGCAGCCCGCGGCGCACATGTTCGGCATGCCGCCCTTGGACTGGTACATCACGGTCTTCTCGGGCTCGATCGGCTCCCAGGTGTGGGAGGCGCTGACCGACATGTGGCACTTGGAGCAGCGCGACAGACCCATGTTGCGTTCCGGCGCGTAGGGATGGAAGGTGTGCGCCGAAACCGCCTTGCCGATCGCCTCCTCGTTGTTGGCGTAGTCGGCGACCATCTGGTAGGTGATGGTCGGGAAGGTGTGGGTCGCGTGGCAGGCGAGGCAGAGCGTGTCGTTGTCGGGAGCGGTCGGGATGGTGATGTTGCTCGCCGAACCCTCACCCGGGCGCGAGGTCACGATCTGGAAGTCCTGCTGCATGTCGTGCGGGTCGTGGCAGTCGGAGCACGGGACGGAGCTGCCGCCCTGGCCGTAGTGGGTCTTCGCATGCGCCGAGAGGATGAAGCTGTTGAACGGCCGCCCGCCGGTCGGGAGCCAGCCGTCGGGGTAGAGCGCCTGCGTGGAGGTGTAGAAGTTGGCGAGCGGGGTCGGGGTGTTCGACGGGATCCAGTCCACCATGTTGGCGTCGTCGTACGGCCACGCGTACTTTCCGCTCGGCATCGACTTGCCGGAGACGTGGCAGCGGCCGCAGATCTCCGCCGACTGCGCGCCGGTGAGCTTGGCCGGGTTGACGATCTTCGAGGTGTCGCCGCCGCCAATCACGTGCTGGGCGCCGGGGCCGTGGCAGCTCTCGCAGCCGATGCTGGTGAGGTTGAAGTTGCCGTCGCCGTTGTAGTCGAAGTACATCGGGTCGTTGAGGTCGTAGGCGGTGGCGAAGTACGGCAGCACGGTCGCCTCGCCCGCCGCGGTGGTGCCGAGCGAGCGGATGCCGGTGATGTGGCAGCCGACGCAGCTCTTGGTGTGGCTGGAGAGCGCGTTGCTGCTCGCGCTGGTCTGCGCCGCCAGCTGTGCCGAGGTGGTGCTGGCGTTGAAGAGCGGGTTGTTGCTCGAATCGTACCAGCCGGCGCCAGTCCCCCATCCGGTGCCCGGCGTGAACGCCGCCGGGGCGAAGTAAAGCGCCTTGGAGAGCTTGGTGTCGGTGTCGGTGACCGGGACGCGGAGCAGGTAGCGCTGCGCCTGGCCGAGCGTCGTGCCGCCGCCCATGCCGTTGCTGCCGGCGATGGTCGCCACGACCTTGCACTTCAGGGCACCGATCGTCATCCAGTAGGTGTCGGTCGCCGCGTCGTAGGACAGCTTCGGCGCGTTGGCGCCGTACTTCGAGAACGCGGCGAGCGTGCCGAGGTCGAGCCCGGCCATGAAGTCGTCCTTGCCGGCGACTCCCGCCTGGTTCGCCACCACGCCCTTGCCGGCGATGAGGGTGTAGATCCCCATCGGCCGCCGCATCATCTGCGAGTGGCGGGTGTGCATCCAGGTGGACTTGTCCTCGAGGCCGTTCTTTCCGTTGTGGCACGCGAGGCAGATGTTGGAGCCGACGTACAGGTTCTGGCTCAGCGCGTTGACCCCGTAGAGGGACACGAGCTTGGCCTGAAGCTGCCCCGTCGAGACCATGATCTGAGGACTCACGGCCGGGTTGAGGTGCGAACGCACCAGGTCGGTCCCCGCCACCGCCGAGCTCGCGAGCCCGAGGACGGCAAGGCACACAAGAACCTTACGCATGACGAAACCCTCCCTTTTCTGGGGATTCCCCCCGCCACGGGTCGGCGCGCCGAGCGGCATGTCGCCGCCGGTGCGGAGCCCGTCCTGGTCGATCACGACCGGTTGAGTCCTGGAAACGTCGGGTCCGGTTAACATCACCCGTTATCCTACAACACTAATGTGACAATTGTCAAGAGCCCAGGCCGTCCCGCCGGAATCCGAGATTTACTCGTTGAACAGCTTAGGATCACGCTGCGAGCCGTGCACCGCGGAGTGGCAGGACGGGCAGTTCTGGAACATCGGCCGTGACAAGTCGTGGAACTTTGTCGTGTTGCTGTGGCACTCGAGACAGAGCTGCGCCACCGAGGACCGCGTCAGCAGCGAGGCGTTGGGCGAGCCGTGCGGCCGATGGCACGACGTGCAGCCGCCGACCATCTGCGGCGGGTGCGGGTAGACCTGCGGCCCCGCCTTCTCGGTGTGACATGTCACGCACCGGTCACGGCCAAGCTCTTCGACCCTGCCGCGCACGGTGGTCCCGCCGTGGATGCTGTGACACGAGGTGCACTCGAACGGCTTGCGTCCCTCGCGGTGCGCGTAAGGCAGGCTGAACTGCGCGACCTCGGCGAGATGGCACGGCGCGCAGAGCGCGCCGCGGTCGCGCGCCAGCAACGGTTCGGCGGCCGGTGCGGCGTGGCCGCTGACGTGACAATCGAGGCAGGCGACGCCCGAGCGCTCGTGTGCCGGGGTGCGAAGGGCGATACCGGCGGCCTGCGCGCTGTGGCAGGACGTGCAGCCGGCGGAGGCGTCGCGGGTGCTGCCGCGCAACGTCCTGATGTTGGTCTTGGACGGGTCGTTGGCGTGCGCCTCGCCGGGGCCGTGACACGACTCGCAGGAGCCGTCGAGAACCGCGCCCTTGAGTTCGAGCGGGCAGATGTCCTTCGCCACCGTCGCCATGCGCCGGCCGTGGGGTCCGGCGACGAACGCCTTGACCACGTCCTCGTGGCAGGTGGTGCAGGTGTCCTTCCCGACCCAGCCCTTGGGCAGCGCGGCGCCGACCGGAACGGCGGCGCCGAGAACGAGCGTGGCAAGCAGGATCTTGCGCATGGTCTAGAACCTCCGCCGCACGGAAACCCCGCAGCGCGTCACGTTGTAGTCCTGATCCCCGGAGTTCTTGAGGTCGTACTTCCAGTAGTTCGCGAACACCCCGAAGTCGAACTGGAGCGGCCCGGCCATCTCCAGCCGCGCGTCGTAGGCGTGCGAGGTGAACGGCAGCGAGGCGCCGCGGTCCTTGACCTGCAGCGCGCCCGCCTCGAGGCGAAGCGTCTTGCCGATCGGCAGCCCGCCGCGCACGCCGGTGGTCAGCAGGTTGGTGTCATAGCGCGAAACGCCGCTGGTCAGCAGCGGGGCGAAGAACGTGATGTCGGCGCTGCTCGTGAGCTTGAAGACGTCGAGGTTGACGTTGACGAACGCGCCGCTCGGCGCGGTGTACGTGCCCGAGATGCCGGCGCCGTCGGCCGGCTGGCGCAGCGAGACCTCGGAGGCGGGGTTGTCGGCGCGGTCGTGGTTGCCGTAGGCCGAGAGCTCGAGTCCGGCGAGCGGACGGGCCGTGACCTTCGCCCACAGCCGGCTGACCGTCTCGGGGTCGGTGAGGAACACGTAGCGCTCGAAGCTCTGGTCCTGCCAGCCGACCTGCGCGGTGAACGTCCGGCCCAGCGCCAGGGAGGCGGTGGCGTTCCACCCCTTCGCGTCGCGCGTCACGTCCTCGCGCTGGTAGGCGAGGCCGTGCTGCCAGGCGGCCTGCTGCGAGCCGTCGTGGTAGGCGACGAGGAGGCCGAACGGCCCCTGGTGGAGGTCGACCTCGCCCGCCACGTCCTTATCAGTGCGGTTGAGGACGCCCTGATCGGAGACCGGCAGCGGGAAGTCGAACGTCCCGCCGCCGCCGACGATGCGGAGGATCTCGTTGCCGGCCACGCCGAGGTCGGAAGAGGAGTCCTGGTAATGGCCCACGACGCGGAGGGTCAGCGACGGCGTCGCCGCCCAGCCGAGCCGCAGGTCGCCGAGCTTGGTGTCGGTGTCGGCCTTGCCGGTGAGCGCGTCGATGAAGGAGGTGTCGCCGGCGCCGCCGACGAGGTGCCACCCGGTCGTGTCGTTGCGGTCCGCGTCGAAGCGGTCGCGGCGGTAGAGGCCCTGGCCGATCAGCTCGAAGCGGTCGTCGCGGTAGTTCAGGCCGAGGCGCGTGGTGGGGACCGTGCCGCTGTCCTTGCCGGGGGTGGTGAACTGCGAGAGCACGTACTGGTCGTTGGTGTTGAGCGGCTGGCCGCCGTCGGCGACCGACCCACGCGACTTGCGCGTGTACCAGGCGACGTCCTGCTCGAGCAGGAGATGGACCGGCCAGTGGCGCGTCTCGAGGCTGATCCCGGCCTCCGATTCGCGGTCGTCGAGCGAGCTGCGGGCGACGTAGGGCAGCCCGAGGCCGTAGAACGCGAACGTCTGCGAGCCGCTCCGGCTCACGTCGCGCAGGTCGAGGCGCAGGCGGCCGAAGTCCCAGCCGTCGTAGGCCAGCGACCCGGTCCAGCGGGCGAGCGCGAACTCGTCGCTGCGCCATTGCGACGGGACGAAGCTGGAGGCGGCGGAGAGGCCGACGAACAGCGGCGCGAACGCGCCGCGCCTCCGGGTGTAGTCGAGGCGGAGCGACCATTCGCGGTCCCACTCGGCCCTCACCGACGCGCGGGCGAACGGCTCGGCGCCGAACCCGCTGGCGCTGACCTCGAACCGGCTCACGCCGGGGAAAAACGAGTGCAGGTCGAGGCGGAGCGTGTCGAGGAAGAGCCCGTTGGAGAGGTCGTACTGGCTCGCGTACGTGTCCCTGTTGCCGTCGGAGTTGAGCCAGGCGTAGCCGACGCCGACCTGCCCCCACTCCTGGGCGGACGCGGCGACCGCCAGCGAGACGAGCGCACCGCCCAACCACCACGATTTCCCGCGCATGGAACCTCCCGGACCCCCGCACGACGCCCGCTGATCGCGGTTAACTTCACTTACATATCTACGACGATCCTGTGACGTTTGTCAAGAGGTATCGCCACCCATCTCCGGGAGCCGAACGCACTGAGATCAGGCGCATTGCTCCCGCGCCGGTGACGCCCCATCGCCACCGCGCCGTGACGCAGCCCCAATCTCAATCCTCGTTCGTCAAGAAGCGGTTACAATGCGCCCGGGAGGTCGCGATGCCCTTCGTCGAGGAACTCGCCGGCCGCGCGCGAGCGGTCGACGGTCACGTGGTGCTGGTGGAGGGCGACGACCCGCGCATCGTCGCGGCCGCCGAGACCCTCCGCCGCGAGCGGATCGCTCGCGTCTCCGTGCTCTGCCCCGCCGACAAGCAGACCGAGGAGCACCTCAAGCTCGCCGGCCTCGGGGTGAGCGTCGTCGACCCCGGCTCCGATCCCAGGCGCAACCGCCTCTTCGAGCGGCTCCACTCGCGCCGCGCCCCCAAGGGCTGGACCCGCGAGCAGACCGAGGCGGCGCTCGGCGACCCGCTCTACTTCGCCTCGCTGCTGGTGGCGCTCGGCGAGTGCGACGCGTCGGTCGGGGGTGCGGTCCGCACCACCGCGGACACGGTGCGCGCGGCGCTCCACTCGATCGGGCCGGCGCCCGGCATCAAGACCGTCTCGTCCGCTTTCATCATGGTCCATCCCGACCCGCGCTGGGGCCAGGACGGCGTGATGGTGTTCGCGGACTGCGCCGTCCTCCCCGATCCCGATCCGGAGCAACTGGCCGACATCGCGGCCGGCGCCGCGGCGACGTTCCGCGCCGTGGTCGGGGGCGAGCCGCGGGTGGCGCTGCTGTCGTTCTCGACCAAGGGCTCGGCCGAGCACCCGCTGGTCGACAAGGTCCGCAACGCGGGCCGGGTCCTGCGCTCGCGCGCCGTCGACTTCGCGTTCGACGACGAGCTCCAGCTCGACGCGGCGCTTCTCGCCGCCGTCGGCTCGCGAAAAGCGCCGGGCTCGCCGGTCGCGGGCAAGGCGAACGTGCTCGTGTTTCCCGACCTCAACGCCGGCAACATCGGCTACAAGCTGACCGAGCGGCTGGGCGGCGCGCGCGCAGTCGGGCCGCTGATGCAGGGGCTCGCGCGCCCCGCCAACGACCTCTCGCGCGGCTGCTCCGCGCGCGACGTCGTCGAGACCGCTTGCCTGTCGCTGTTGCAGGCGAGCCTGGTGGCGCGGGGGCACGATTGAGGGTCCTGGTCGTCGGGAGCGGGGCGCGCGAGCACGCGCTGGCGTGGAAGCTGTCGCGCTCCGAGGCGGTGCGCGAGGTCTACGCCGCGCCCGGCAACCCCGGGATTGCGGCGGTGGCCAACTGCGTGCCGATCCCGGCCGACGCGATTGTGGAGCTCGCCGAGTTCGCGTCCTCGCTGCACGTCGACCTCACCGTGGTCGGCCCCGAGCTGCCGCTCGTGCTCGGCATCGCCGACGAGTTCTCGCGCCGCGGGCTGCTCCTGCTCGGCCCGTCGCGCGCTGCGGCGGAGGTCGAGGGGAGCAAGGTCTTCACCAAGGAGTTCTGCGCTCGCCATCAGATCCCGACGGCGCGCGCCCGGGTCGTCGCCAACCGCGACGAGGCGGTCGCCGCGGTGCGGGAGATCGGCCTGCCGGTGGTGCTCAAGGCCGACGGGCTCGCCGCCGGCAAGGGCGTGACGATCTGCCGCAGTCGCGCGGAGGAGGAGTCGGCACTCGCCCGCTACTTCGACCAGCGCTCGTTCGGCGCCGCCGCGGACCGCGTCCTGGTCGAGGAGTGCTTGGAGGGCGAGGAAGTCTCGTTCATGGTGCTGACCGACGGTGCGAGCGTGCTGCCGCTCGCCTCGGCGCGGGACTACAAGCGGCTCGGCGACGGCGACCGCGGCCCCAACACCGGCGGCATGGGGTCGATCTCGCCGGCGCCGGTCGACCCCGAGGTGGCGGCGGCGATCCTGCGCGACATCGTCCACCCGACGGTCGACGGGCTCGCCGGGGAGGGACGGACCTACCGCGGCGTGCTCTACGCCGGCGTGATGGTCACCCCCGGCGGCCCGAAGCTGCTCGAGTACAACTGCCGCCTCGGCGACCCGGAGACCCAGGCGGTGATCCCGCGTCTCGACGGCGACCTCCTGCCGCTGCTGCTCGCGGCGGCGCGCGGCGAACTCGGCGCGGTGCGGGCCGGGTGGCGTCACGAGGTGACGGCGTGCGTCGTGCTGGCCTCGGCCGGCTATCCGGAGTCGCCGCGACGCGGCGATCCGATCGCCGGTCTCGGCGACGCGCTCGCCCAGCCCGGCGCGCTGGTGTTCCACGCCGGCACCGCGCTGCACGACGGGCGGCTGGTGACGGCGGGCGGGCGCGTGCTCTCGGTGGTGGGTCGGGGCGCGACGCCCGACGAGGCGCGGCGCACCGCCTACGACGCGGTGGCGCGGATCGCATTCGACGGCGCGCAGTACCGCCGTGACATCGGAAGGACGTGAAGTGAGCGAACCGGTGCTGATCCTGATCGGGTCGAAGAACGACTGGGAGGTGATGCGCGAGGCCGGCGTCGAGCTCGACCGTCTCGGCGTCGCCTGGCGGGCGCACGTCGCCTCCGCGCACCGCTCGCCGGCGCGCACGGTCGAGCTGGTGCGGCGGGCCGACGCGGACGGGACGCAGGTGTTCATCTGCGGCGCCGGGATGGCGGCCCACCTCGCCGGCGTGGTGGCGGCCACCACCGCGCGTCCGGTCATCGGCGTGCCGCTGCCCGGCGGGATTGCGGACGGCCTCGACGCGCTGCTCGCCACCGTGCAGATGCCGGGCGGGGTCCCGGTCGCAACGGTGGCGGTGGGCAAGGCGGGCGCCCGCAACGCCGGGGTGCTCGCGGCGCAGATCCTCGCGCTCGCCGACGGCGAGCTCGCCGCGCGACTCGGCCGCGCCAGGAAGGAGCAGGCGGAGGCGGTGGCGGCCGCCGACGCCGAGCTGGCCCGCGGCCGGGAGTCGTCGTGAACGGCGCCGCCTGCCCCGCCCGCAGCGATCCGCCGCCGCGCCTGGCGCGCGTTGCGTTCAGCGGAGACGTGCCGGGCCCGGTGTGCGCGATCGGCGAGGGCGTCGAGGTCAGTTCCGGCGCCGACGTGGTGGTGGCGTGCCACGAGGGGGAGCGGGTCGGGCGGATCGCCCGCTTCGAGCTTCCGGTGCTGCGCGCGGCGAACGACAGGCTGGCGGGCACGATCGTGCGCTCGGCGACCCCCGGCGAGGTGGCGCGGTCCGCCGATCTCGGCGCGGTCGCGCGCGATGCGATCCGCTTCTGCCGCGACCGGGCGCGCGAGCTCGGCCTGGCGATGCGGCCGGTGAGCGCCGTGGTGCCGCTCGACCGGGACACGGTGGTGATCACGTTCGCGGCCGAGGAGCGCGTCGACTTCCGCGAGCTGCTCCGCGAGATCGGCCGCCGGACCCGCCGCCGGGTCGAGTTGCGCCAAATTGGCGTCCGCGACCAGGCCAAGGCCTGCGGCGGGTGGGGGCCGTGCGGCCGCGTGCTGTGCTGCAGCACGTTCATGGCCAAGTTCAACTCGGTGACGATTCGCATGGCCAAGGCGCAGAAGCTGTCGCTCAACCCGGCGCGCATCTCCGGCATGTGCGGGCGCCTGATGTGCTGCCTCGCGCACGAGGCGGAGCACCCGCACCCGCCGCGGCCGGCGCCGCACGCCTAAACCGAACCGTCGCGACAGCCGTATGCTGGCAGGAATGCCGGCTGGGTGGTATACTCCTTGCTAGCGTTTCTTGTGGGGATTTGATGAGGGAATCGGACCACATCGGGGACGAGCCCCTGACGAGCCGCAGGCTCATCCGCCCTTCGATCTCGGAGGTGGCGGACCGCACGCCGCTGCGTGGGATGGTGCACCGCAAGCAGGCCCCGCCGGAGCAGACCAACGCCGAGAATTACTACTTCATCAAGCAGATGCAGAACAAGACCCCGATGGTCGTGATGCTCGACGACGGCACCGAGCTGCACGGCTGGGTCGAATGGTACGACCGGGACTGCATCAAATTGAATCGCACCGAAGGCCCCAACCTGATGATCTACAAGCACTCCATTCGCTACATGTTCAAGGAAGAAGAGCTGCGCCAGCGTCGGCGTCGGGTGCGGGAGTGACGCCGCTCACCGACTGCAACAGGGCCTGAACCAGCTCCTCGGGCGTGAGCAGGCGCCGCTGGCCGAAGCGATCGGCCGGCAGCGCGTCGAGCAGGTGGAGCGCCCGGCGCACGATGTAGGCGAAGTTGTCGCGCACCTGCAGCGCCGCCGGGTCGCGGTGCATCGCGCTGAGAACCTCGAGCTGGTCGAACAACGCACGCTCGCGGTCCACCGACAACAGGTAGTCGCGGTTGAAGCCGCTGCGCGCCTTCGCCTCGTGCCGCACGCCCTTGACCAGCGCCTCGATCTCGGCGAGGGGCGCGGCCCGGCCCGGCGCGCGGGCAGCCGGCGACTGGAGCACGACCGGCCGACGGCGGCAGTTGCCCTCGTGGATCTCGGCCGAGTTGACGATCCAGCCGAGGTTGTGGATCGCGATCTGCGCCGAGACCTGGGACTGGATCGACGAGACGAACGGCTTCACCGCGCGCTCGAACGACTCGCGCACCCCGTCGAACAGGTTGAGGACGAAGTGCACGCGGAACGACGCGACGTTGTCGGCGAGCGCGCGCACGATCGGCGCGTCGCCGAAGGCGTCGAACAGGTCGGCGAGGAACGCGTCGAGGTTGGCGATGCGGTCGTCGTAGCTGTCCTCGACCTGATCGAGGAGCGCGTTGATGGTGCGCAGTTGCTGGCCGGCGCCGGCGCTGCCGGCCAGTTGCCCGTCGCCGGCGAAGACGAGGCGGAGCTTGCGGAACAGCAGCGCCTTGACGATGTCCGCGGCCGCCATCGTCGCCGCCGGATGGTGCGGGGTGAAGACCAGGATGCCGGAGTTGGAGTGGGGCAGGAAGTCGAGGACGTTCGCGTCGAGGCCGGCGCGCAGGTCCACCACCACGTAGCTCGCGGGAAGAGTGTTGATGGCTTGCATCAGGCGCGCGCGGTGCCGGCCGGAGAGGTTGGTGAACTCGTCCATCGCGTGGAGCGGCGCGGCGACGAAGGCGAAGTCGCGGAAGTCCCCGCCGGGATCGAGGTGTTCGGGCAATCGGGTGAGGCAGTCGTGGAGCGGCTGGTCGCGGCGGAAGAAGTGGTAGAGGTCGCGTTCCACCTTCGCGTCGATGGTGTTGCGGATCGACGAGGTGCCGGTGTCGAGGTCGACCAGGATGGTCGGCGCGACGCGCGCGAGGGCGAGCGCGAAGTTGACCGCGAAGGTGCTCTTGCCGACCCCGCCCTTCC
>Ga0335080_10003473_pt1 | contig 15940 bp, 18 predicted proteins | sample Lox_Sample_34_FD_206720 | JGI IMG/M metagenome (GOLD analysis project Ga0335080, IMG submission 206720) | Soil microbial communities from Loxahatchee National Wildlife Refuge, Florida, United States - Lox_Sample_3.4 | ecosystem: Environmental > Terrestrial > Soil > Wetlands | place: USA...
CATGGGTTGGAGGGCATAGTTGACGCGTCGTTGCTCACCCATCGTCGACACCGTCTCTTTGCTGATTGCTTTTCCGCACAGCGAGCCCGCGCCGTGCGCAGGATATACGAGGCTTGCGTCCGGCAATGTCAGCAACTTTGTTTGCAGCGAATCGAAAAGTAGCCCGCCGAGATCTGCGGCAGACCAGCCCAGCGCCACACGAAGATCGGGGCGTCCGACGTCGCCAACGAACAACGTGTCGCCGGTCAAGACTGCGTGCGGTTCGTCACCGCTGCGGGCCAGGTCGTACACGACGATGGAGATCGATTCCGGCGTGTGGCCCGGAGTCTCCAGTGCTTTCAATCGCACGCGACCAAACTCCACCACGCTGCCATCGCCCAGCGGCGTGAACTTGTATTCCGCTTGGGCCTTGGCTCCCAGATAAATCATGGCTCGGGCGCGATCGCGCAACTCGAGATGTCCCGCGATGAAGTCGGCGTGCAGGTGCGTCAAGATCACGTGCTGGATGGTCAGGCTGTTCTCGCTCGCAAACTCCACATAGCGATCGACGTCACGCTGCGGGTCCACCACCGCGGCAATTCCGGTCTGATCGTCTCCAATCAGGTACGAAGCATGCGCCAGACAATTCAGGTAGAACTGCTTGAAGATCACGAAGCTCTCCAGGGGGCGGCATTTCGATTGGCGGTACTGTTCGCCCAGCCTAGCACAGCTGAAAAACCGGTCCAAGGCGCAACGACGCAATCCTGAACAGCGTCATGGCGCGCACGGAATTTCGAAAACATCAGCTCTTCGCGTAAACTAGAAGGCTGACTGTCGCGCAGAAAACTTTCTTGGAGATCTCATGGCATTGGTTCGCCCGTTTCGCGCCTTTCGCTACAATCCCGAAATTGCCCCGTCTGAACGCGTCCTTACGCAGCCTTATGACAAAATCTCTGCGGCCCAGCAGGAAAAGTATTATGCCGCCGATCCGCACAATCTAATTGCCGTGGAGAAAGGCCGCACCTTTCCCAGCGATACTCCGCAGGACAATGTTTACACTCGCGCCGCCGCCGCGCTAAAGGATTGGATCAGCAAATCCGTCGTCAAACAGGATCCCGAGCCCGCGTTTTACGCGTATTCGCAGGAGTTTGTCGTTCCGGGAACTTCCCAGCGTCGCACCCGCCGTGGATTCATTGGTGCCGGCAGGCTTGAGGACTACTCCGCCGGCGTGATTTTCCGGCACGAGCATACGCTCAGCGGTCCGAAGGCCGATCGGCTCGAACTTCTGCGTCACACCCACACGCATACCGGCCAACTTTTCTTCCTCTATTCTGATGCACAGCTTACGGTGGATGCCATTCTGAACGAGGTGCAGTCCGCGCAATCGCCGGTCAGCGAACTGACCGACGAATATGGCGTTATTCATCGCCTGTGGATGATTTCGGATCCCGGCCGCATTGCTGCCATTCAGAAAGCTATGGCGGACCAGAAACTCGTCATCGCGGATGGACACCACCGATATGAAACTTCCCTGAACTATCGAAACGAATCTCGCGCCCGGGCCGGCAAGGCTGATCCCGACGCGCCCTACGAATTCTCGATGATGACGTTCATAAACACCCGCAGCGAGGGGCTCACTATTCTTCCCACCCACCGGGTAGTGGCCAACCTTCGCGATTTTTCCTGGAGCAACGTGCGCCGCTATCTGGAACCTTGGTTCGCCACCGAGGTTTTCCCGTTCCCGGAGGAATCTCAACGTCAACAAGCGCAGGCGAAATTTCTGGAGCGCCTCACCGGGGCGAAGGAGCAGCGCTCTATCGGCGTGTATCCAAAGTCGGAGCCTTCCGCGCGCGCGTTCTATGTACTCACGCTCCGGCCGCAAGCGGCAATTACCCAGATATTACCCGGCCTCACTGCCTTGCAGCGCCAGTTAGACGTGGTTCTTCTTCACCAGGGAATACTGGAACCGGTTCTGGGCATTACGCCGCACGCTGTTACTGCTGAAGCGAATCTGACTTACGAACGTGAAGCGTCGGCGGCGATTGATGCCGTGGATCGCGGCGCCGCGCAAATTGTATTTCTGCTCAATGCCGTGGATGTAGAGCTGGTGATGAAGGTGGCCACGTCCGGTGAAGTGATGCCGCAGAAATCCACCGACTTCTACCCGAAGCTGCTAAGTGGCATCACCATGTATCGCGTAGACGAATAGCCAATAGAAATACAGGGGCAGAGAAATCCTGCCCTTTCTGAGAAAAGCCAAATTTCGCAGATGATCGCTTACGACTTCGAGAAACTGGCGACGGCTTCCGCTTCTGTGTTGTACACGTCGAAAATCGTCATCAGCTTGGTAATCTGCAGCACTTCCTGGAACTTGGTGCCCAAATGGCAGAGTCGCAAGGATGCGCCCTGCGCCTTGGCGCTGTGATGAGCTGCTACCAGCGTGCCCAGCCCGGCGCTGTCGATGAACGTCACTCCGTCCATGTTCAGGACAACCTTTTTCTTGCCTTCCGCTACCAGGCTCTTGATCTTTTCTCTGAGCGCGTTGCTCTCTTCGCCCAGCACGATTCGCCCGTCCAGCGCGACCACGGTTACGCCGTCCACTTCTCTTGATGTCATCTTCAATGCCACGGTACTTTCCTCCTAATAGGAACGCAGATCCGGCGGCAACCCGGGCCGGAACCGCAAAGCATATCCGCTTTGCGGTAGTTTCGCAAAGCAGTCTTTTCTTTTTCCCGGACTGCTACTTCCCTGCGATCAGTAGTAGTCCGCGCACGACATGTAGTACCCGCAAACGTTGCAAACCAGCTTGCAACGGCGGGATTCCAGACGCTGTGAGCAAACCGGGCAGAAACGGGAGGCATCTCCTCGCCCTCGCGCGGATGTGTCTTCCGCCTGAGCACCGGTCCCGGCAGTCCCTGCGTTTGTCACAGCACGCTCTGCCGGCGTCGAATCCTGCTTCCAGATAGTTTTCACAGCCTTCCGGTTATAGCACATCCACTAACCAACAAGAAAGGACCGTGCCCCGAAGCACCGAAACCTGGTCTTTAAGGACGAGGTACAAATGAAGCAGAAAAAATAGGCCACGGAGTTTGGTTAGGGCACGCGGCGCGCAGTCAGGAACCAGCCGTGCGGGTCTTCGCCGGCGAAGGCGCCCTTTTGTTTAAACTCCGGGCGGATTTCGAGACGCACGGGCTCGAGCGATTGGATATCCCAGCCATCGGCAAAGGCTTGGCGCAACTCGGTCTGCGAGACTCGTCGCGGTCCTTCCGTTCGCGGGGTGGCGTCGCTAAAACACAGCAGGAACAAACGGCCGCCGGGATTGAGGACGGACTTGAGTCCGCGGACGTAGCGAGCGCGGTCCGCGTCGGAAAAAACGTGAAACAGGCCGGAGTCAAGCACGTTATCGAAGCGTTCCGTCCAATCCTGAAGTTTCAGGGCATCTTTGACCAGGAACTTGGGGGTGAGGCCGCGCTCGGCGGCCTTACGTCGCGCCGCAGTGATTGGCTCCTCAACGAAGTCGAAGCCGGTGACGGCATGGCCTCGTGCGGCGAAAAACAAAGCGTGTTCGCCGGTGCCACAGCCCGCATCGAGAACCGAGCCGACAACCTTATCGGCGGCGGCCAGGAATGCAGGCTGGGGCTTGCCGATATCCCAAGGTGGGGTGTCGGCGTAAGAGCTACGGAAGTGTTCGCGGTCGTGGGTCAAGTTCGCTCCAGAGAACTCTCTGCTAGCTTAATATGGATAGCCCACCAACGAGAATGTTTCGGATTCCTCGCAATTTAAGCTTCGCCCGGGAGCACAACTTTCCGGATGCACGCTAAGTTGTGAACTTTCTGCCCCAGCGCGCAAGAAACGTTGCGCGCGCATTCTGCGTCTAATAATATGTAGACACAGAGGGAGCCCTAAATCAGGGAGCCTATGTTGCAACGCCTCGGCCAGATCGTCACCGTCGTTCTAGTTTCTTCCGCACTTGTACCTTCGTATGCGAACGCGCAACGCGCTGCGGGAGCACCTGTGTCTGCCGCGGTTGCTCCTCATGTCATGGCCGCGCCAGTCGCCGCTGGTCCCGCAATGCACTCCGGCGCCGCTCACATTGCGGCAGAAGCACATGCTCCCGCGCATTTGGGTCCATCTGCATCGGCGCACTCCACGCTTCCGCACCATCCCGCGCCAGTAAAACCGGTTACGATGCACCATTCGGCGCGGACTTACCCAACCCCCTCCCAGCCGGGGTACGTCAACATGAACATGCCTTTCGCGAACAACGGCTACTACAACAACGGGGGCTTTAATGACGGTGGCATTCCCGTCCCCGGTCTTGGATTCGACTACGCGCATTTCGCGGCGGTTCACCCTGGCGCCTTCAATCACCAGTTCCATGGTGGAGGCGTGGTGCCCTTCATTGGCGGCGGCATTTATGTTCCTTTTGAGTATTACAGCGAACCGTATGCCGCGCCTGAGCAGCCAGCCGAGCCAGAGGCCGAGCCGGAGCAAACCCAAGCCCCGCAGCAGCAGGAATATTCCGCGCCGCCCGCTTATGCCCCGCCGCGCGAGCGCTCCAACACTCCGGTTGCTCCATCGCCGGAATACATTTTCGTGAGGCGCGACGGCAGCGTTTTCTTCGCCGTGGCTTATTCTTCGAGCAATGGCAGTCTGCAGTACATCACGCGAGACGGATTTCGACGAGTTATTCCGATCACGTCCCTCGACCTCGAGGCTACATCGCAGTTCAATGAGCAGCGCGGCCTTTCGTTCCGCAGCCCAGCCTGACGCGGCTTTTCTAGGCCCATAACCTCGTCATCTTGCGTGTGGCGGAATCTTGTTTCCAACCTCGCGAAGGGTGTGGTAATTTTCGCAGCAGTTGGATCTTTCTTTGTCCATTATTCGGAGACCATTCAGTTTAATCGCCCGGAATAGTGCGCTCGATTCTTCAGCGCCATCGTATTCTCTCGTGCTGACCATCGCAGGTCCGCAATGACAACCGATTCACTATCCCCCAAAGTCCCCGTCTTGTTCCAAGCCATACGACCGCTGAATCGCTCGAACGCCATTAAAGACGCGCTGGCTGGCATTCAACTTGCCGCCATGAATATTCCGCAGGCGCTTGGCTACACCAAAATCGCCGGCACGCCTGTGGTCACCGGTTTCTACACCTTGCTGCTGCCGCTTCTGTCCTTCGCGATTTTTGGATGTTCCCGTTACCTGGTTGTCGCCGCGGATTCCGCTACTGCTGCCATTCTGGCCAGCGGTATTGCGCCCATGGCCGCAGTTGGGAGCGCCCGGTACGTTGCGCTGGCCTCGACCGTCGCCATTCTCACGGCAGCATTTCTGCTGATCGCTCGGCTGCTGAAACTCGGCTTTCTTGCGGATTTCCTCTCGCGCACCGTTCTGGTGGGATTCCTCACTGGCGTCGGCATTCAGGTCGGCATCGCCGTGCTTGGCGGAGTGCTCGGCATCGATACGCACGCGCGGCGGTCGGTTCTGCAGTTAGCGGAAGTTTTTCGCGGCATTTCGCAAGTGCATCTTTCCACCGTGCTGCTGTCCGCCACGGTTTTGGTGATTATCTTTGTTCTTCAGAGATTGGCCCCGCGCATCCCGGGCCCGCTGATCGCCGTGGTAGGCGCCATCGCCGCGAGCTCCGTTTTTGACTTCGCGAAACACGGCATCGAAACGATCGGACCCGTCGCCGGAGGGCTTCCGCATTTGGGATTGCCCGCGATCGGCTGGCCAGATATTGAGTCGCTACTTCCGGTGGCCGGCTCCTGCCTGGTGATGATCGTTGCGCAGAGCGCCGCGACGGCGCGCATTTATGCTATCCGCCATCACGAGCGCCTCGACGAAAACTCGGATCTGATGGGCCTTTCGGCCGCCAATCTGGCCGCTGGATTTAGTGGTACGTTCGTGGTCAATGGCAGCCCGACGCAAACGGCGATGGTTGAGAGTTCCGGAGGGCGCAGCCAGTTGGCGCAGGTGTCGACCGCTGTGGTGGTCGCTTTGGTTCTTCTTTTTCTGACGCGTCCGCTTCAGTATCTTCCCCGCTGCGTTTTGGCCGCTATCGTGTTCGTCATTGCGGTTCGCCTGATCGATCTGCGCGGTCTCGGCGACATCCGCCGGGAAAGCCCCGGCGAATATTACCTTGCGGTCATGACAGCGGCCGTGGTGGTCCTTGTCGGCGTAGAACAGGGAATAGTTTCTGCGATGATCGTCTCTCTGCTTCGCGTGGTGAGCCACAGCTATCGACCGCACACTGGAGTTCTGGTGCGCGACGAAAACAAAATCTGGAAGACCATTCCCCCTTTGCCCGGCACTAGAACCGAACCCGGCTTGGTCATCTATCGTTTCGACGCCGCGCTCTTTTACGCTAATGCCGGTCTTTTTGCGCAAGAAGTGGTCCGCTTGGCCAGTCCAGCAGGCGCGCTATTACATTGGATCATCATCGACGCGGAAGCCATCGTCCACGTGGACTACACCGCCGCGCGCGTGCTGCGCGAGGTCTATCAGGATCTAGAGCAGCAGGGAATCGAGCTGATTTTTGCCCGTGCTCACCCGGAACTGCAGGCCGATCTCGACCGTCATCACATTGCGGAAACATTCGGCCGCGAGCGAATTTTTATGCGCCTGCACGACGCTCTGCGAACGTTCAATGCGCGCTACGGCACCTCGCCGCAGGCCAACAATCACTGATTCGCGTCGCGCTTGCTTGACGTTCGCCACTTTCCGTCTTCCTGCATGCTTTCTCGCACGCGAAATTTCGTGATCCTGCGGATCAACGCCAGCGGCAGCGGCTTGTCGATTGGAAACTGGATGGAGCCTGAGGCGGTCGAGAATTTCGAAAGCTCTTTCGCGAAGGCTTTCACCGCTGATGGTGTGGGATAGAACCCAATGTGTCCTTTGTGAGCGGCAAACACCACCAGAATCCGCTGGCAGGAAAATGCCGGCATCCCCCACTTCAGTCCCTCCTTCGCGTCGGGGGCTGCCTTGCGAATGCACGCGCGCATCTCGATCAATTTCTTCTGCGCTGCTATGGGCGCAACATCAATGTACTGGTCGATGTCTTTCGGTCGCGCTTTTCCCGCATTGATTTTCATGTATCTCGTCTCCTCGCCATCTGTGATCGTGCGCTTGTGTTTCCCGGTTTTCACGGTAACATTAGAATTAGATTCTTAGGGTAGGGGTTTCTTGAATTTCTCGATGACCATCCGGCATTCGGAAAATGTATCCTTCCTCGAAGTTTGTGGGCGGCTCACTTCCTTTGAGTCGACAGCCTTTCGCGATGCGGTTCACGGCATCTTAAATCAGGGCCACAAAAATATTGTATTGAACCTGACCGGCCTCGAGTACCTGGACAGTTCCGGGGTCGGAGAATTAGTTCGCAACTACATGGCAGTGATCAAAAAAGGTGGCGCGATGAGAGTGGTCGGGCTTGCGCCAAAAATTGAAGAGATCCTTAAGGTCACACATCTGCACCAGGTTTTCCCCGATTTCCCCGATGAAGACTCAGCGCGCGCCAGTCTTAACCCAAGTAACGATAAGTAACTGTGCGGTCTAGGCTGCGCAATTCCGTGAAACTAGCCGTAAAAGGAGAGAAGCAGCTAGGGTTTGGACCCTAGCTGCCTCCCGGGGTGTGTCCTCGAAGTGGTATTAATCATATAGATGCATGGGGCCGGGAAAGGTTTCCCGATATCCCGAAATAGTTCACTTTTTATGAAAAAGATGCAGACTTTCCGTAAGTTTTAATAAAACAAATACTTACGCCAGCGCTCATCGCGGTGCCCAATCAAGCGCATCAACTGGCGCGAGGTGTGCAAAGTAAACGGGCGTGGTTTGCGCGCTAAACGCAAGCCGGCTTCTTCAGGAGTGCGATCGCCCTTGTTGTTGTTGCATCGATAGCAGCACGCCACCAAATTCTCCCAGGACGAGCGTCCGCCTCGCGAACGCGGCATCACGTGATCCAAGGTCAATTCCGAACTGGGGAACACTTTCCCGCAAAACTGGCAAGTATTGCGGTCGCGCAACAAAATATTCTTTCGCGACAAGGCGCGGCTTTGTTGCGGAATGTGGCGATAGGCCAGCAAGCGAATTACGGAAGGAACCTTGTGAGAATGCGCAACGGAGTGCACTTCGGAGGTGTGCATTTCTTCGGCTTGCGCGACACCCTTCAGGAGAAGAACCATGGCTCGGCGCACTGCGGTAACGTTAATGGGTTCGTAGGTTGCGTTCAGGACCAGAACTGGCTCTTGCATCAGGGAAGTGCGCCGGGGAAGTAATGCAGGAAGGTGACGACCGCCGACGTTCCCCGAAGCAGCGGGCACAAGTGCGCCGCCTGCCTCGGGGGAAACGCGCCCCCGGTAGTCGACCGCCTCTAGCCTTCTGGCGCCCATGGCGCCCCCTTCCGGTAAGTCTATCTGCCGGCGGGACTTGCGGGTCGGACGGCTCGGGCTACGGTAAGAGCAATCACCGAGCTAGCGCCCGCATCGGCTAGTGCGCGTGAACACGCGTCTAGCGTCGCACCCGTCGTCATTACATCATCTAGCAACAAGACGCGGGAATTGTCAACTCGCCCGCCTGGCTTGAGGGCAAAAGCGCCACGTACGGATTCCCATCTTTCTTCATAGTCCAGCAGATGTTTCTCCGGTCGGGGCCGCGTCCGCATCAATAGCACTGGCCGGTACGGGACCCCGAGTCGCTTTGCCAGCGGCCTCGCGAATAGCTCCACCTGGTTGTAGCCGCGTTCCTTCTTTCTCTGCCGGTGCAAGGGCACGGGTACCACGATGTCACCGGACAGACGCTTTTCATCGGAGCGGACCACTTCCAGCAGACGGTCCGCGAACCAACGGCCCAGGGGCTCGATGTGTTCGTATTTCAGCAACAGGATCGCTCGCGCCAGCGCTCCTTCATACTGTCCGTAGCTGCGCGCCCGTTCAAACCCGAATTTCTGCTCCCGGCACTCTGGGCATATTGCAAATTCCTCGTCGCTCTCGCCCGGCACACCCCAAGGCACGCCGCAAACATCGCAACTCTCCAGTGGATTTTGCCGGAACGACGCCAGACAGTCGTGGCAGATAGGCAGGCGGCTGGCCGTGGTTAGTAAGGATTCGCAGATCCGGCAGTCGCTCGGGAAAATAACGCTGGCTAATGCTCCCGAAACGCTGCCGAGCGCCTGCGACCACGTGGATAGCGTCGTGCGCATGGGAGGCAAGCCTCCGCTCGCCTGCTGTAATTCTATATCTATTAAGTGTTGAATCGGTAACAGAATTCCGGCGGGTTGCTACAATTGCCCCTGTTCCATCTTTTCTTGGCAGGCTATGCAATGCTTGGCCCAGGGCACCGCTTCCAGTCGCTTCTGCTGCATTTCTTCCTGGCAGCTGGCGCACTGGCCGAATGCATTGCTGCGAATGCGCTTCAGTGCCTCGTCGATTTGATTCAGCATGTTGCGGTCAGAACTCGTCTGCCCGAACAAGAATTCCTTGGTGTAGGAATTGGCCGCTTTATCCGCCAAGTCCACCGTAGGATCGTCGTCCGCCTGCCGCCCTTCCTCTTCCGTACGAGTAATGGTCTTTACCAGCTCGTCGCGGCGCGTCAGTAACTTCTTTTTGTAGTACTCCAAACGCTTCTTATCCATGTCACCCTCACCAGATGGTCCCAAATGCCCACCTAAAAACTACATAGTTTAGGCCGCATTTCACGGCATGTCAAGGCGAGCGCATTTCGCCTGAAAACACTCGCCGCGAATTTTGTTGCGTTTTACGAAAGTTTTTGCAGACGCGTTGGGATACAACTTGAAAGTGCCGGCGATTTTTGCGCGCACAACGCCGGCAGACCGAAGATGCGTTGGTGGTCTACCGATTCACGAAGTTTCAAGGAGATAATTGGCTGTCCATCGAAGCCGCGCCCTAGGGGATCGGTCGTCGCCCCTGCACAACACGGATAAGGATCACGATGATGGCCAGGACCAGCAGAATATGAATGAAGCCACCTAACGTATACGAAGTCACCAAGCCGATCAGCCACAGAATCAGAAGGACGATTCCGATGGTCATTAGCAAGTCCATGTTTCTCTCCTTAAGACCGATCGAACATCAGCAGCGTCGAGGCCAAGCGAGGGTAAACCTCGGCGCATTAGAACAGCTATCGAGCAAACGCTGTAGCGTGCCTGTTGTCTCGGTGTAGATTGGCGGCTGATCGAGCGCATACGTTCTGTCGCGCTGAACGCCGAACCTCGTCCGCGGGCTATTGTCCGGCGCTGGTCGAAACTGCCGGACTCTCTTGTAACTCTTTGATCTGCTGCTGGATTTTCGCGGCGGACTTGTCGCGCTTTTTCGATCCGTCGGGATTGTCCTCGATTGCGTAAAACGCCAGGAGTTGCGTTTTCAGTTCCTGGTCCACGCCGGCCATGTGCTGCCTGGCGAGACGATCTAGAAGTTCTGCGCAGGTTTTGTCGCCAAGTTTGTATTGTCCTCTCGCCGTAACCTTGCCCACATCGAAATTGTCGTTCGGAAGCCGCAGCTCCCCCTTGCCCAGGTCGCTCAACAAAACGCGGTACCGATCCACGGTGGTGTTAAAACTGTTCTCGAACAGTTTTTGCGCCTCGGGGGTCGGCGTTCGGAATGTCAAAATCCTCAGCGGCCCGACTTTCGGCAGAATGCGAATCACAAACGCCAGGAACTTGTCGCTCGCGGTTGGACGGCGATAATCCTTGCCCCATTCCTTTTCGTAGCTGGCGCGCGACAAGTTGTACAGAAACTTCTTGCGCGTAATCCCGGGTTCATCCCTCTGAATTTCGTTCTGCTTCAGATTCCATGCCACGCGCGTAGCTTTGGGTATCAACCCGTTTACACTGTTGCGATAGGAATTAGCGGCTTGCTCTTCTTTCGCAATCACAGATTTCAACTCGATTCCGTATGTTTCCTGGAAAGCCCGCTCGAGCACGGGCAGCGACACTTCGAAGCCCACAAAATTGTGATAACTCTCAGGCGCGTAATGTCCTTTGGCGACTTGCAGTACATCAAACGCAAATTCCGTTTTGACGTGCGCGATGGGATTGTCTTCGTACGTCACCACCGGTCCGTACTTCTTCTTCAATTCCGGGTACAGCATGGGAACCGCTACGTTGGTCGCCAACCGATGACCATCGTTATCGGCGGCGTAATGCGCCATCGCGCCGATCGCAAACGCATACTCATTCAACGTCCGGGAGTTACGCAACAGCGATACGATGAAATCTCCACTGCGAAAATAGTGCACCAGATCGCTGAAGAGCTTATTGCCGTGGGGGTAGTAGCCGATGTCCTGGATGATCGCGCCGCCATAGACATACGCGTGCGCTTTCAATAACTCGTCCGGTGTCGCATCAGGAAAGCGTTTCAGCAGCAAGGGACGGATATTGGTATCCCATAGGACATCGATGATGGCCTCGTGCGTCAACACGGAATAGGCGCGACAGGGTGGCGTACAAACGATCAGCATGGCAACACCAATCGCTATTAGATGACGCAGAAGTTGTCTCATTTCAGGTGGACGGTCCTGCATTAGCATGTTGCCGGAAGCTCGCGGAGAAGGTCCGGGCAGCCGCCCGAGACTGCCCCGGATTCCGCTCATCGCTTTACCTATCGCTGGCGCGAGCGAAGAACAACTCACTTAGGCGCCGCGGGTCTTATGAGCTTCGCGGTCTGCTTCACTCAGCCGCCGCGTAAATTCATCGATCTGGCTCTCGGCTTGATCTTTGGCCATGCCATAGCGCTCCTGCAGCTTGCCAACGAGTTGATCACGCTTGCCGTTGATGGTGGTCAGGTCGTCATCAGTGAGCTTCCCCCACTTTTCCTTCAGCTTTCCGGAATACTGCTTCCACTTTCCCTCTACTTGGTCCCAGTTCATGAACGCCTCCTTGTGATTCGAATAACGCTAGCCAACCGCCTGCGGACGGAGAATCAAACAGGCATGCTCATCAGAACGCAGCAGCGGGTGGAAACACATACAGCGTTTCCTCTGCAGTGGTGTGAAATCCACCTGATTCGGAAGCCGTGCAGCGATGCAGAGTAATCCCCCATGCTCTACAGCAAGTAGCGGATGGCGGACTCCGGCTGCGAGAAGCAAACTCGGTAGCGTCATGGCGAGTCCCGATGGGAGCCATGAGATGAGTCTGAGTTGGCGGGATAGATTCGCTAATCAAGGAGGAGCTATCTATGTTACGTATGGCTATCGCGTTCTTTGTGGTTGCGTTAATCGCTGCGGTGCTGGGATTCTCTGGAATCGCTCTTGCCACCGCCGGAATCGCCAAAATCCTCTTCTACATTTTTCTCGTGCTCTTTCTACTCAGCCTGGTCAGCCATCTGATCCGCCGCACTTGATATGGGAACGGGACTGACAGATGAATATCGCCGGGAACTGAGGCGTCGGAGGTCCAGCGCGTGAGTGGCAGAACCATCATAGGCATTGCCCTTGTCGTCCTAGGGACCATCGCCTTGGCTTATCAAGGTTTCAGTTACACCGTCCCCAAAAAGGCTGTGGATCTGGGACCGATCCAAGTTACCCGGCAGGAACGCCACACCGTTCCACTTCCGCCCATTCTGGGTGCCGTTGCATTGATTGGCGGCATTGCTGTCCTGGTGCTGGGGCGGTCGTCCAGGTAAAAATGAAAACACAAAAGAGAGAGGTCAAAATGAATCGGTGGAATACAGCGTTAGTTGGCGCGCTCGTGCTGGCGCCTTTTGCGTTCGCAGGCTCGAAGGCGGACGACGTCAAGGAAACGGATCGCCTGCAGAATGCCGGCACCGTAATAAAAGAAATCCTCGATGTCCCCGACGATATTCCCCAAGACTTAATGGACAAGGCTCGTTGCGTTGTGGTGCTCCCGTCAGTGCTGAAGGCGGCCTTTATCGCGGGAGGCAGTTATGGCCGCGGCGTCATGGTTTGCCGTACCGGTAAGGACTTCAGGGGCCCCTGGGGCGCCCCGGCTATGTACGCCCTGGAAGGCGGCAGCTTTGGCTTCCAGATTGGCGGAGAAGCAACCGACTTCGTCATCCTGGTGATGAATGACCGAGGTGTAAGCAGCTTGCTGCACAGCAAGGTGAAGCTCGGCGGCGACGCCTCCGTGGCTGCTGGTCCCAAGGGACGTACCGCCTCCGCGGACACTGATGCTTACATGCGTTCCGAGATGTTGAGCTACTCGCGGTCGCGCGGCGTTTTTGCGGGCATTTCTCTGGAAGGAAGCACCCTGCGTCCCGATGAAGATGCCAACCACCGCTTGTATGGCAACGACTCTACAGCCGCCAAAATCATCACCGAACCAAAAATTGATACTCCTCCGGCGGGCAAGGCCTTGGTGTCTCGCTTGCAACAATCCAGCCCGCATCTGAAGCCTTAATTTTCAATTAGCTATCGACACTTTTCACTGGGCGGGGCGATGATGCCCCGCCTTTTTTCTGCCTGCGGAAAGACCGTATATTTTAAAGGCGCGAGCGCCGATTAGTTCACGCGTTCGGCGACGGCGCCAGCTACACCGATGACTGAACCGGGCTTTGATCCCGTGGCTTTGCCCGAATTCCACACGAGAGCGCCGTTGACAAAAACCTTCTCGATTCCGGTGGAGAGCGCCGCTGGATTGGTGTACGTGGAATGATCAATGACTGTTTCTGGGTTAAAGAGTACGAGATCGGCGAAGGCGCCCTGACGGATGACGCCGCGATCTTTCCAGTTGAGGCGTTGCGCCGGCAGTGACGTCATTTTGCGAATGGCCTCCGGCAGCGTCAGCCAGTGCCTTTCGCGCACAAACACGCCGAGCACGCGCGGGAAGGTGCCAGCGCCGCGCGGGTGAGCAGCGCCGATGCCGCCGTCGCTGGCCACCATGACCCAGGGCTGTTGGTAAAACGCTTTGATATCGCTCTCGATCATGGACTGGCCAATGATTTCGGCTTCGATGTCGGCCTTGTCGCCCTCGCGGATGATGCGGATATACATTTCGGCGGGAGTGAGGGAATTGGATTTGGCGAGATCGGCGAGAGTACGTCCTTCGTAAGATTTGTTGGGAGTAAAACTGGTAATGGTGATGTGGGAAGCGCCGCCAACGTCTGCGAGTGCTTTCGCGACGCTTTTCGGATTTTCATACTGTTTGTCGGGAACGAGCACTTTGAAGTTGGAGTTCCACGCATCGTAGGGGTAACAATCCGCGAGAAAATCGACGCCGCGGCTGCGTGCCTGCTCAATCACCTTGATGTACTGCGGCGCTTTTCCCCAGACGGCTATGGTGCCGAGTTTGATGTGAGAATGCTCCAAAGGAATTTGGGCCTTTTCACCGATGGTGATTTCTTCTCCAAGCGCTTCGAAGGATTTGTCGGCCTCGTCGCGGATGTGGGTCATGTAGAAACCGCCGCGCTGCGCGGCGACCTTGGCCATAGCAATGATCTCTTCGGTTGCTGAATAGCTGCCCACCTCGTACTCGAGGCCGGAAGAGAGGCCGAGAGCTTGCTGACCCATGGCCTGACCGACCAACGCGCTCATGCGCTGTATTTCTTCGGGTGTTGAGATGCGCTTGAAGTCTTTACCCAGAACCTGCTCGCGAATCGTGGCATGACCGGCGAGCACGCCGACATTCACCGCGGCGGGGTTTTCCTGCTGCTGGCGAACCCAGTCGATTAAGGGCCACGGGGAATCACCGTCGGCACCGACAATCAGCGTCGTGATGCCTTGAGAGATTTGCGATTCGGCCAGGGGATCTTGGGGAAGTCCTTCGGTGGAGTGATTGTGAATATCAATGAAGCCGGGAGCGAGAACAAGTCCGTGTGCGTCGATGGTGGCTTCGCCTTTTTCGGGTTGCAGCTCGCCGACGGAAACGATACGACTCAAAGCGATGCGAACGTCGGCTTTGCGCAACGGAGCGCCGGTACCGTCGGCGACCTGTGCATTCCTGATCAGCAGAGATGCATGGTTCTGTTGGGAGTGCGGGGACAAGAGTGGACAGAGACCCAGTAGCGTGACGGCCAGGATCGAGAGAAGTTTTGGGCGACGCATGCGGCGAGAAATCCTCTTTCAGGGCTGGTTCCGTAGCGATCAGCCCGGGATGAAGGAAGCGCGTAAAACATAGCACGAGTATCCACTAAGCCGAAGCGGGGCGACGAAGATTGCGAATCAAAGGACCCAAGATTGCCACGAGCAACAACACGATACTGACTACGGCGAAGGCCCATTTGGCGAGAGTGAATGCGTTGGCGAGTTTTTCCAGGCTGGGCGATTCGCTAGGGAACCTTCGAAGGATGGCGAGGAAACAGAAGTTCTCGGCGTAGTCAAAGAGGGTTGTGAACCATGGAAGTAAGGAGAGTTTCTGAAGGGCCAATCGATGGGGAAAGAGGCGGGAGAAGCCGAAGGTGGTGACCATGACGAAGAAGAGTCCGTAGACCGCGGGAAACAGGAAATCGACGCGTTCGAGGAAAATGCGGTAGGTGGAACGGCCTTGGGGGCCGAATTGGGTAAGTTTTTGATAGATGGAAGAGGGAGAGTACGTGAACATCATGTCGGGTATGCCGATTCGCAGCAAGGAGGAGATTGAAGGGACGCCGGGCACGCCGCGGAAATTGATGAACCAGAAGAAAAGCAAAGTGATGATCGTTATGACCGCGATGGTCGCGAGTCGAGAGATTTTCAGAAAAAAAGAATGAAGCGAGTTTGTTAACGACATCGGTCAGACCTGTGAATACAGATGCGTGTTGGCGAGATGGGGTTAGAGCACAACTTCGGTCAGCGCCTTGTGCGCTGATTCCGAAGCGGCGCTGGATTTGCCGGCCAGAACGAGATTGGCCCACTCGGCGGCGGCGCGCGAAATACGGACGGCTTCGGTGCTCAGGGATTCGGGTCCACCCGAATCGGAATTCGCAAAGAAAATGCGTTCCATGGGTTTCGACGCGATCATGCGGTTTTTCGTGAATTGGCCTGGAACAGCCATCATCATCGGATGACCGCGGCGGTAGAG
>Ga0335080_10003475_pt1 | contig 15937 bp, 14 predicted proteins | sample Lox_Sample_34_FD_206720 | JGI IMG/M metagenome (GOLD analysis project Ga0335080, IMG submission 206720) | Soil microbial communities from Loxahatchee National Wildlife Refuge, Florida, United States - Lox_Sample_3.4 | ecosystem: Environmental > Terrestrial > Soil > Wetlands | place: USA...
GAGTTCGAACCTGTCCTGGAAGCCGACACGGACGTGCTGCGCTTCGTGTTATCGGACAAGCAGCTGACGCAGGGCGACCTGATCACGCGGGACAGGGACGTGGTTTACGCCGCCGGCGCGAAATTCGAAAAGGACTCGTTACCGAATTTCCTATCCGAGAAGCTGACTGGGCTCAACAACAACCTGTACATCCACGACAAGTTCATGCTGCTCGACCCGCTGAGCGAAGACCCTACCGTGGTCACCGGCTCGGCTAACTTCAGCGTCGCGTCGCAGAACAAGAACGACGAGAACATGCTGGCGATCCGCAGCGACAAGCGCGTCGCCGATATCTACTTCGGGGAGTTCATGCGTCTGTTCGATCACCTGTATGCGCGCTACCTGACGAAGAAGATCAAGGAAGAGGCCGCCAAGCCCAAGCTCGCGCCCAAGGGCTCGAGCGGCTACCTGAGGCCAAACTCGAGCTGGGTGGCCGCCCATTTCGGCAAGGGATCGAAATCACGCCGGCGGCAGTACTTCCACGGTGCGTGGGAGGCGTGAGGCATGAGCCTGGCGCCCGAAGTCCGCGGAAGCATCTCGATTCGGTCAGCGCCGTGGGACTTCCTGCAGACCCTTCAGCAGCGCATCGCGCGCGGGCTCCTTTTGGGACAACCGCACCGGCGCTCGAAGTACGTGGTGACGCGAGCGGATGCGCAGCACGTGCACGTGCAGGCGGTCGACTGGTGGACAGCCATCAACGTCGGCCTCAACGAAGTCGACCTCGAGGTACCGCAGCCCGGCACGGTGCGCTACCGGGTCTACTACTGGCGCTGGGCCTCGTATGTCATCGGCCTGGGCGCGGTGCTCGGGGCAGTCGGGCTGCTGCTGCTCGTCACCTTCGATGTCCGCAGCTATATGAGCCAGTCTCAAAGCCGGCAGTTGCCGGGCCTCTCCATCGAGCAGAACGTGATCGTGCTGTGGGCGATGGTGCTGTTCTGGGGTTTCGTCTGGCCATGGTTGCTGATTTGGCTTCACAAAGGGCCCCTGCGCCGCCTGCTCTCCCGGCTCGTCGCAGAGGTAGACGAGCAGGCCCTGTCTCCCGAACGAGCGTAGCCGGCTCTCGCCCGGGTCAGACCGGTACGCGCGCCCGAGCGGACGCCAAGTTTCCCTGGCGTAATCGATCTGTAAGTGCCCGCGGCGTAGGATTCTAGACCTGCGCCGCGCCCTGTCACCTGTATTGCTGCGCTAGGGGCGCGGCGTCGTTTTTATTTTGGCTCAGGCCACCCGGCGGACCCCGGCCGGAGCTTCCAGCTTGATGTTCGCACCGGTGCGCTCGACCGCGCGGTTCACCGCCGACAGCACCGCCATCAGCGATGCCGTAACGATGTTGACGTGCAGCGCGACGCCGAAGCACGAGCCCGTCATTCCACCGCCGCCCACTTCCACGAACGCCACCGCGCGCGCGTCGCTGCCTTGCCCGATGGCGCGCTCCTCGTAGCCCTGGATGTTGAACGGCACGCCGAGCGCGTGCACGAACGCATCGAGCGGGCCGTTGCCGCTGCCTTCGAGCTGGCGCTCTTCGCCGTTGACGCGCAGCCGTACCTGGATGCTCTGCACGTTCGGGCGCGCCGGGTCCTCCGACAGATGGTGAGACAGGTACTCGAACGGTGAGCGCGGATCGAGGTACTCCTGCCGGAACAGGCCCCAGATCTCCTCGGAGGTCATCTCGGTGCCGCTCGCATCGGTCGCTTTCTGCACCGCCTGGCTGAACTCGATCTGCAGGCGGCGCGGCAAAGCGATCCCGTAGTCGCGCTCGAGCAGGAAAGCGACGCCGCCCTTGCCCGACTGGCTGTTGACCCGGATCACCGACTCGTAAGTGCGGCCGACGTCGACCGGATCGATCGGCAGATACGGCACCTCCCACAGCGCATCCTGCTGCTGCGCCGCGAAGCCCTTCTTGATGGCGTCCTGGTGCGACCCCGAAAACGCGGTGAAGACGAGATCGCCGACGTAGGGATGGCGCGGATGAATCGGAAGCTGATTGCAGTATTCCACCGCGCGCGCAACGTCGTTGATGTCGGAGAAGTCGAGCCCGGGATGGATGCCTTGCGTGTACAGGTTGAGCGCGAGCGTGACCAGGTCGACGTTGCCCGTGCGCTCGCCGTTGCCGAACAGGCAGCCCTCGACGCGGTCGGCGCCCGCCATGAGGGCGAGCTCCGCCGCCGCCACCCCCGTGCCGCGGTCGTTGTGGGGGTGGAGGGACAGGACCAGACTGTCACGCCGGCTCAGCTTGCGGTGCATCCACTCGATCTGGTCGGCATAAATGTTGGGCGTGGCGAGCTCGACCGTCGCTGGCAGGTTGATGATGGCTTTGCGCTCAGGCGTGGGCTTCCACACATCGAGCACCGCATCGCATACCTCGCGCGCGAAGTCCAACTCGGTACCGGTGAAAGTCTCAGGGCTGTACTCGAAGCGCCAGTCCGTTTCCGGGCGGTCTTCCGCGATCTGCTTGATGAGGCGCGCCGCGCGCACGGCGATCTCCATCACGCCCTTGCGGTCCTGTCCGAAGACCACCCTCCGGAACACGGGCGAGGTGGCGTTGTAGACGTGCATGATCGCCCGCTTGGCGCCGCGCAGGCTGTCGAAGCTGCGCAGGATGAGGTCCTCACGCGCCTGGGTGAGCACCTGGATCTCGACATCGTCGGGCACGGCGTCGGTCTCGATCAGGTGGCGCACGAAATCGAAATCGGTTTGCGAGGCCGACGGAAAAGCGACTTCGATCTCCTTGAAACCTACGCGCACCAGCGTGTCGAACATGCGGCGCTTGCGCTCGCTGTTCATCGGCTCGATCAGCGCCTGATTGCCGTCGCGCAGGTCGGAGCTGCACCACACAGGCACCCGCGTGATGGTGCGGGAAGGCCAGGTTCGGTCCGGGAGAGCGATCGGAGCGAACGATCGGTACTTCTTGGCGGGGTCGGTCAACATCGTCTTCTCCTTCAATCCTTCTGCGAGGGGCGCCGGACGCGCGGAGAGGCAAACCTTGGCCCCGGCGGCGCCGCGGGTGAACAACTACAAGATGTGGGGGGTTTAGTTTGCGCGCGGTGCGCGCAGCAGCAGACCCAGGCCCAGAAGGGCGAGGAGGAAGATGTTGCGGGTCTGCGCCAAGCGAAACATCGCGTGACTGTAGCCGGGGCGGGGTCCGGGTGTCAAGCGCTGCCGTCATCCCGGCGAAAGCCGGATCCAGGGGAGGGGGACTGCAGCAAACGCTGGATTCCGGCTCGCGCTCCGCTTGGCCGGAATGACCGGGGCTCAGCGTCCGACGCGAGTCTCCAGCAACTCAGGCAGGACCGACTTCCACAATTCGGTCACGTAGAACGTCCGGTGGCCAATCGTCTTCTCGCCGGCCGGGATGAGGATGTACCGGCCGTCGCGCACGCGCCCGATTTCGCGCTCCATGACGCCCAGCTCGGGCGGGTTGACCTCGTCGTCTGCGGAGTTGATCGCCACGACCTTTGCGCGGATCTTCTCCAGGCCAGGGCTGGGGTCGTAGGTCCTGGAAGAGTCCCACTGAAACAGGTAGTCGTTTGCGTCAATGGTGGCAAGCCGCTCTCTGACCGCCTCTTCCATCAGCTTGTCGGTCGCCTGCGCGGTCGGCGCGCGCCGCTGCAGCTTTTCGGCGCTCGCTGTGGCGATGAAATTCATCTCCAGCGCGATGAAGAGGCCGCGCGGCTGCTTTTCGTAATCGCCGTTGCGATATTCGGGGTCGTTACGAATCGCGTCCATCATCAGCCTGCGCTGCAGGCGGTTGCGGCCCGCGATCGCCACGGGCAGGCAGGCCATCGGCAGCAGCGCATCCATGAAATCGGGATAGGCCTCGCCCCACAGCCAGGCGTGCATGCAGCCCATGGAAGTCCCGATGATCAGCCGCAGATGGCCGACGCGCAGATGTTCTTGCACCAGCCGGTACTGGGCCTTGACCATATCCTCGTAGGTGTAGCGCGGGAAGCGCGCGCGCAGCCCGTCGCTCGGCTTGCTCGATTTCCCCGTGCCGATCGCGTCGGGCAGGATCAGATAGTAGCGCTGCGCGTCGAGCGGCTGCCCAGGCCCGAACAGCGTGCCGGCAAACTGTTCGGTCAGGAAGGCGCTGCCTCTGCCCCCAGTGCCGTGGAGAACAAGCACGGCGTTCGTGACCATACCGGTCTCGTCACGCACGGGCGATCCGAGCGCTAGGTAGTGCAGCTTGAGCTCCGGCAGGACTTCGCCGCTCGCGAATGCGAAGTCGCGCATCACGTAGTCGCCCTCCGCTGGCGCGGGATACGACGCTGCTTGGGCGATTCGAAGGCACGACAGCAGGCATGCGACCAGGAGGGTCAACCAGCGCCTGACATGATTTCTCAGTGTCGACGGCATCGTCATAGTCTTCATGCGAGTCGCTCCGTGTGCACGATCAATGCCCCTCGAACGCGACCAGCGCGAACACGGTGTGCCCGAGCGCCTCCAGGCGCCGGCGCCCGCCCAGCTCCGGCAGCTCGACGATGAAAGCGCACTCCACGATGCTCGCCCCGGCGTCCTCGACCAGCTTGACGGCGGCTTCGGCGGTGCCGCCGGTCGCGATCAGATCGTCCACGAGCAGAACACGCTCGCCCTTTGTGAGCGCGTCCACATGCATCTCGAGGCGGTCAGCGCCGTACTCGAGCTCGTAGTCCTGGCCCAGCGTCTGCGCGGGCAGCTTGCCGCGCTTGCGCAGCGGCACGAATCCAGCGCGCAGCTGAAAAGCGAGGGCTGCGCCGACGATGAAACCGCGGGATTCGATGCCCGCCACCTTGTCGATAGACTGTCCCTCATAGCGCTGCACCAGGTCGCCAATGGTGAGCTGCAGCCCCACGGGATCTTTGAGCAGAGTGGTGATGTCGCGGAACATCACACCCTGCTTCGGGTAATGCGGAATAGTGCGGATCAGCGATTTGATGGACACGGCTCGTTTCGTCCGTCCAGCGCGCTCACGTTCCGCGCAGCAGAAAGTCGCGCACGGTTTCGATCTGGCTCTGCGTCATCAGCGATGGCGCGTGCCCGATGCCGGGCAGCTCCACCACCTCGACCGGCGCCGCGCTCCTGCACATGCGCTCGACCGTGTCGCGTTGGAGCACCTCTGAGTCTACACCGCGCAGGATCAGAGTCGGACAGCGAATCGCCTCCCACACCGACCACACCTCCAGACCCATCAGACTGCGGTTGCCGACTTTTGCGTCCGGGTTCCAGCCCCACGCGGTGGCGACGCCCACAGCGGGGTCGCAGGCCATCTCCCAGCTGCCGTTCTCGCTTTTGCGGACACTGTGCAGGGCGAGATGCCGCCACTGCTCGTCGGAGATCGGCCCCCACTGCGCACAGGCTTCGCGCAGCCCACGCTCGACGTCCTCCAGCGAGGCGTAGCGCGTCTGGCTCCCGAGATAACCCTTGAGCCGGATCAGCGCAGCCCATGGGATGAACGGCCCGATGTCGTTCAGCACCAGACGCCGGATCGGCGAGTTGGGCTGCGCGGCGATCAGCATGCCGATCAGTCCGCCCATCGAGGTGCCGATCCAGTCCACCTTACCGTCCACACCCGCAGGGGCTGAGCGTGCCCAGCGCGGCAGGACCGACCTGCCGTGCGGGTCGGTGGCCCGCGCGATCAGCGCCGCGGCGTCATGCTGGTACTGGCGGAACGTGTAGTCGTCCTTGTGCTGGAACCAGTCGCTGCGCCCGCGCCCCACGACATCCATGCACACTACACGGCAGTCCGACTGCAGGGTGCGCGCGAGGTAATCGAAGTCGCGGCCGTTGCGCGTCAAACCATGTACGCACAGCACGACGTGCGGGTTCGCCGGGTTGCCCCAGTCGGTGTAGGCGACGCGATGAAAGCCGTGCGGATTGAGACTCGGGAAGCTGCTTTGAATCATGCTCTGGATCCGTTTCGACGCTTCGGCGCAGTATAAAATCGCGCTCTCAAACAAACGAGGATCAATCTTGTACTTGCTTCGCCCTTTTGCCGGCATGCGGCCCGCGCCAGCTCGGGCAGCCGAAGTCGCTGCTCCGCCCTACGACGTGCTGTCGACCGAGGAAGCGCGCTCGCGCGCCGCGGACAGGCCTTGGAGCTTCCTGCACATCTCCAAGCCCGAGATCGATCTCCCGCCCGGTATCGACCCGTATTCACCTCAGGTATACGGCAAGGCAGCCGAGAATCTGCAGCGCATGCTCGCAGCCGGCGTGCTGCTCCGCGACCGCGAGCCTTGCTATTACCTCTACCAGCTCATCATGGGCAGCCACACGCAGACCGGCATCGCTGCGGTCGCATCGATCGCCGCCTACGACGTCAATCGCATCCGCAAGCACGAATTCACCCAGCCGCACAAGGAAGACGACCGCGTGCACCAGATCGAGGCGCTCAACGCGCAGACGGGACCGGTGATGATGGCCTATCCTTCCGCGCCCGAGCTGGACGCCCTGCTGGCGGCAACGCAAGGCGGGACGGCGGACACCGACATCATCGCCGACGCAGGCGTGCGTCATACCATCTGGGTGATTCGCGAGCCGCGTCTCATCACGCAATTGACCGCCGCCTTCAACGCCATGCCTGCCCTGTACATCGCCGATGGCCACCATCGCTCCGCCGCTGCCTCACGCGTCGCAGCCGCTCGGCGCGCGCGCAACCCAAAACACACAGGAGAGGAGTCGTACAATTTTTTCCTCGCGGTCTGCTTTCCGCACCGTCAGATGCAGATTCTCCCCTACAACCGCGTTGTCACCGACCTCGCGGGAATGACCGCCAGCGCATTTCTGCAGAGGCTCGCCAGCGCCTTCAACGTCGAGCCAAGCGCCGGTCCCGTGTCGCCGGACGGCCCTGGTCAGTTCGGTCTGTACCTGAGCGGCGCGTGGTACCGGTTGTTCATCCATCCCGGCTTGATCCCGGTCGAGGAGCCCGTGGCGCGGCTGGACGTCAGCCTGCTCGCAGATCACCTGCTCGCGCCTGTGCTCGACATCCGCGACGTGCGCACGGACCGGCGCATCGAGTTTGTCGGCGGGATCCGCGGACCGAAAGAGCTCGAGAAGCGCGTGAACAGCGGCGAAATGGCTGCAGCCTTCTCCTTCTACCCCACCAGCATGGAGGACCTGATCGCGGTCGCGGACCGCGGTGAGGTCATGCCGCCGAAGTCCACCTGGTTCGAGCCCAAGCTCGCCGACGGTCTGGTCTCGCACGTGCTGGATTGAGATTTGCTCGGCACAAGCGGGAAGAGCGGCCGGGACCGCCCGGCCGGCAACACGCGGGCAACACGCAGTGTATGATTGCCCATCTCCGAAGGTCGCCGATGCCAGACAAAGCCGTGCGCGGTGCGCCTGACCGGCGCGAAAAGCTGTACCCTCCGAGCCTCGAGAGAATGGTCTCCTGGCTGGCGCGTGCTCTCGAATACGGAGCGGCCGGCGTCATGTTTGCGCTGCTCCCGCTGGGGCCTTTCGTCGCGGGAGCAATCGCGCGCGACGCATCCTACGTCCGACGCTACCGGGCGACGTTGTTCCGCAGCGTGGCCCATGCTCGTGGCATGTTGCGCGACCGGGCCATCTCGCGCTATCTGCTGCGGCCCCGGCATGTGCCCGCGCAGCGCGAGCGCATCGTCGGCGCCTGCACGCACTGCGGCAACTGCTGCCTGAACCGAAGCTGCCTGTTCCTGGAGTTCGACGCGGGCGGACGCTCCCGCTGCGCGATCTACGGGAGCCGCTTCTGGGGCCTGCTGAACTGCTCTCGCTATCCGGAGAGCCGCAACGACATCGAGCTCTACAGGTGCGCGAGCTTCACCGCCGTGCCGGGCCCGGGCGCGCCACGCTACCGCGTCATACCGGTCTGGCGTGCCGATATCCCAGCGGCCGAGCCGCTCGAGCGCTGAGCAGACGCGCTTCTGCGCTCACTGCTGGCCGCAGATCAGCTTGCGTACCTCGGCGGGCTTAGGGAAAGCGCCCGGCGCCAGGCGCAGGTAACGAATCCCCGCTGCGCGTAATCGCTGCTCTTTCTCGCGCGCGAGCAGCGCATCGGACTGGGTGCCCGCGTCGAGATCCACCGCCGCGACGATCGCCAGTTCCTTGCTGCATACCAGAAGGTCGATCGGCAGGTTGGCGAGCGCGCCGAGGGAAATCCCGTCCACCAGGTCGGCGACTCTCGTGTGCGCAAACACGTGGTGATCCGGAAGCCCGGCCTTCAGCACGAGAAACGCCAGCTTCGCCGGCCCGGAGAGGAATGCGGCGCGGGATTTGACGGCGCTGGCGGGAACCATGGGAGGTGGGCCGACTGGTGGCGCGGGCTGAGCCGCTGCGTTCGGCTGGGTCTGGCCCGCCCCTTTGTCCCGGCGATAGGCGGCTATGAACTCCTCGAGCTCGCTGGCCCGCGCGACTTCTTGCTTCCTGTCCGGCGGGGCGTTCGAAGCGCTGCTGCCTGCCTGGATTTGCCGGTGAAACCGGAACACCAGGTAGAGAGCACCGACGCTGATGGCCAGAGCCAGGAGCAGCTTGAACAGGAACATTCCGAGCCTTGTGCCGAAACCGTCTCCGCCGCGGGATCTCGCGGCTCACGGCGAATATCCTCTCTTTTCGGGCACGGCACGGCAGACTTGAGCTAGAACCTAGTACAGTCCTCTACCATGACCATTCAATCCCACATCGAGCAGAAATCGTTCAAGGCTCGCGCCGTGCTCGTCGGTGAGCGCATAGACCTGAAGGCCTTGAGCGCAGCCGACGCGCTCGCGACCAACCCGCTCACCGTTCGGGTCCAGGGCGGCGGGATTGCGACCCTGCACCGCTATGGAGTCGCGGTGTTTTTTGCCGTGTCGCCGATGGAGCAGGTGGCGTTTCTGCGCTATCTGCAGCCGCTCGCCGCGAACCCGTATCCGAAGCCGGAGACGGAAGAGCTGGAGGTGCGCATCGAGGCCGGCGGGCGTGAAGGCGTGAGCGGCGGTGTCGTGGTGCTGGACGACGCTGCCGTCGAGCGCCTGCAGGTGATCGCGGACGTGTTGAGCAAGAGTGCATTGCTCTCGCTGTACGAGAGCAAGGTGGCGGGCGAGTTCGACCGCATCGAGCCGCTGGCGGTGGAGCTGGACCGCACCGGACGCATCCGCGGACACAGCAAGGACCTGTTGAAGAAGATCGGTTCGATGCTGCTCGTCGAGCAGCGCATGGTGGGGCGCGCCGAGATCAGCGAAAAGCCCGAGGTGTTGTGGGACAACCCAGCCCTGGAAGGCCTGTTCGCCAGGCTGGAAGACGAATTCGAGATCAAAGAGCGGCACACCGCGCTCGAGCGCAAGCTCAATCTCATTGCGCGGACTGCGCAGACCCTGGTGGAGCTGCTGAGCAGCAAGCACTCGTTGCGCGTCGAGTGGTACATCGTGCTCCTGATCGTGTTCGAGATCCTGCTGACGCTCTATCAGCTCTTCCTGCGCTGAGCATGCGGTTACGGCGTCCGCGCGGTCAACGACGCAGCTCGGCGGGCGATTGCGCGCTGTCGCGCGCGCACGCTCGGTTCGAATCTTGATCGCCGCCGCCGGTATTCTGACCTTTGCGCTGCTGGGCGTGATCCAGTCGTTGTACGGGCCGCTGCTGCCCGGGTTGCAGCGCAGCTTCGGCGTTGACACCGGCGCGGCCGGCATCGTGTTTGCGGCACATGGACTGGGCGCGCTGGCGGGAATCCTGATGCCGAGCCTGGTTCGGACTGCTGCGCTGACCCGCCGCTGGCTGACTGTGGCAACCGGCCTGCTCCTGGTTGGTGCGGCGGGAATTTCCGCGGCGCCGACATGGTCCGCGCTGCTGGCCGGTGCGTTTGTGCTCGCTCTTGGCTTCGGGGTTCACGTGGTCCGGCTGAACAGCCTGTTCGTCGCAGGTTTCGGCCAGCGTGGCATGACGATGTCGCTGCTCATCAACGCGGCTTTCAGCGTGGGCGCCATCCTCGGCCCCATTGTTGTCGCGCTCTCGGGCGAGCCGTCCAGGCGCTTGTTCGTGGGAGTCGCCGCTCTGGCTGCGATATTGGTGCCGGTAAACATGGCAGCGGACCGAAAAGGGCGGGGGATCGCTTCGGCACTGCTGGGTCGCGAAACGAACCCTGGCGAGTGGAATGTTCCTGGCTCGCGAGGGCACACGATCCTCATCGCATTCGTGGCCCTCATGTGCCTTACCTCCGGTGCGGAGAATTGCATCGGTGGCTGGATCGCCACGCTGGCGCTCACCAACGGGTACGCGTTCTCGAGCGCAGCCAGCTTGACCGCAGTGTTCTACGGCTCGATCTTCGCCGGCCGGCTGCTGGCGGCTCCAGTCGGCCACCGCTTGCGGCCGGGAAATCTCGTCATTTCGGCGGTCGCTTTGGTTGCGATCCTGCTGGCGGTCGCTAGTGCCACCGAGTCGAGCGTCGCGCTGGCGCTGGCTGGCTTCGCGATGGCGCCCATCTTCTCTGCCACGCTCGTGTGGCTAGGTGGACAACTGCCGACCTCCGCTCACGCCAATGCGCTTGTCATCGCCGGAGCCTTGCTTGGCGCAGCGTGCTTCCCGCCGCTGGTTGGCCGCATCATCGCAGAGTTTGGTGCAGGCGCCGCACCACCGGCCATTCTTTGCATCGCGCTGGCGGCACTCGCCGTCGCCGGCGGCATCTACCTCGCGCGCCGGCGCTGACAGTCTACGCCGGCCGCTCCGCGCGATTCCGCTAAAAGACGAAGCGGAATATCCAGAACAGCGTGCCGGACAGCAGGATCGAAGCGGGCAACGTGAGCACCCACGCGATCAAGAGATTGCGCACGGTTGCCCACTGCAGCCCCGAGCCGTTCGCGGCCATGGTACCGGCCACGCCGGACGACAGCACTTGAGTCGTGCTGACGGGTAAGCCGAGTACGTCGGCCACGCCGATCGTGGTCATGGCCACCAGCTCGGCGCAGGCGCCTTGCCCGTAGGTGAGATGGCTCTTGCCGATTCTTTCGCCCACGGTGACGACGATCCGCTTCCATCCGACCATCGTGCCCAGGCCGAGCGCGAGGGCCACGGCCACCTTGACCCAGGTGGGAATGAACTTGGTGGCGTAATCGAGCCCGGCGCGGTACTGCTTGATCGTCTTCTCCTCGTCGCCGCTGAACGGGATCGCCCTCTGTTTCAGCATGTGCCGGAACGCTTCGCTGACCAGGTACATGTCGTTGCGCACGTTGTTGACCTTCTCCGTCGGCACGTTGGCGAAGGACTTGTACGATGTGACCTGTTCGTCGATCGAGGCAATCATCTGAATCAGCGCCGGCAGGGTCGTCGGTTCCAGCGTCCTGGTGCGCACGAAGGCGGCGACGGCGCTGCGCGCCTCCTCGATTGGTTTTGCGCTCGGTGGCTGTGTCCCCACGTGGGACGACAACACCTGTGTGACGGCCGCGCCATCGCCCGAGAAAGCCTGGATGCGCGGCGTCTCCATGGCCCGATTCAGCGCGTAGACCGTGGGGACCGTCCCGATCAGGATGAGCATGATCAGCCCCATGCCCTTCTGGCCATCGTTGGAGCCGTGCGCGAAGCTGACGCCGGTGCAGGTCAACACGAGGATCGACCGGATCCACAGGGGTGGCGGCTTCTTTCCCTGTGGCGCCTTGAACAGCGCGGGGTTTCTAACCAGCATGCGCAGCGTTACCAGCAGCATCGCGGCCGCGGCGAAGCCGATCAGCGGCGAGAACAGCAGCGACTTCCCGATATTGGCGGCCTGGTTCCAATCCACACCGCTGGTGGCGGTGCCCGTAGTGGCCAAGAGCTGATTTGCCAGGCCCACGCCAATGATTGAGCCGATGAGTGTGTGTGAGCTCGAGGCGGGGAGCCCCAGGTACCAGGTGCCCAGATTCCAGATGATGGCGGCCACCAGCAAGGCGAAAACCATGGCGAAGCCCGCTCCGCTGCCGACCTGCAGGATGAGCTCCACTGGCAGGAGGGCGATGATGCCGTAGGCTACCGCACCGCTCGAGGCCATGACGCCGAGGAAGTTCCAGACTCCAGACCAGACCACCGCGGTGTTCGGCGTCAGCGAGTGCGTATAGATGACGGTAGCCACGGCATTGGCCGTATCGTGGAAGCCGTTGACGAACTCGAAGCCGAGCGCGATCAGCAGCGCGATCCCCAGCAGGACGAACGGGACCCAAGAGGTCTCGCGCGTCGCGGCGAGGTCGCCCGTCAACGCCACGGCGATGTAGGCCAGCGCTGCGATGACCACGCCGCCGAACAAGAAAAGCGGCAGTTTTCCTAGGGTTGACGCGCTGGCGAGCGGGTGGTGTGCCGCGGCGACAGACTGGTTCATGTCGAGCCGTCCAAGGTCGTTGGGGAGCCTTGAAAGGCTACGGCAGCTTTGTGTCAGCTAGATGACATACAGGTGGCAGCGGGGGGCCAGGGTGCGGCGCAGCGTGAGGTGCGCATCGCCCACGGGGCCTGTGCCGCAGGGATGAATTCGCCGCGCTGCTTGGTCTAGTTGCCGAAGCGCACGCCGTCGAGCAGGCGGTTGGCGATCGGTCCGAGCGGATCCTGCTCGGTTGCCATCACCAGCACGTCGACCTTGCCGGCCTGCAGACACAGCGCGAAGGAGGTTGCGCCCGCATCCTCGGCGCGCTCCGCCACTCCGCGCAGCGCGTTGACCTTGCCCGCTCTGACCTGGCGTGGCTCGCGCACCAGATCGCGGCAGGGGCTCGGCATCCTGTGACCTAGTCGGTGGTCGAAGATCAGCATTTCGAGGTGATACTCGCCCGGCTGCATCGCGACCTGGCTACCTGCCTCGGACTCGTAGTTGTGCACGCGCAGGTACTGGTAACCGCGATCTCTTCCCGTCTGGACCTGACTGTCGGGCGGGTACGACAGGCGAAACGCGTAGCGGTCGTCGCGATAGATCTTCCACTTGCTCACAGGTAGGGCGGCAGCGGTTTCTTGTTGCGCTGCGGCGCGCATTGACGTGAGTCCGAGCCCTCCGAGACACGTCGCGAGGACGGCCAGAGCGCAGATTTGCAGGAGCGACGACCTGTTGTACATCTGTTAAACCGTTGAGGAATAATCGGCTTGGAAGCACTAGCAAGATTGGCTCCCGGCGCGATCGAAGGGACCTGAAGCGCGCCCGCCGGGAGACGCGCAGCTGCGCCCAAAGCGCGCTGGAGTGGCAGCTCCGCGTGTGTAGCAGCGTGATTGCTCAGCGAGATTCGGCTTGATGCTGCTGCGCCAGCGCGCGCGCCTTCACGAGCGCGACTGCATCGCCCTGTCGCGCGGCCTGCGCGTACCAGTAGAGCGCAAGCCGCAGATCCTTGGCTACGCCGTCGCCTTTCTCGTGCATGCTGGCGAGGATGTACTGCGCGCCGACGTGGCCGCCGTTCGCGGCCTCGCGATACCAATGCGCCGCGCGGGCGTAATCCTTGGGTGCGCCACGCCCGAGAAAGTACTGCGTCGCTGCGCTCACCTGCGCATCGGTGTGGCCCTGCTCTGCGGCGCGTTCGAACCACGCCGTGGCCTCGGTGAGCGATTTGGGGACCACGGCGCCGTTCTCATAGAGCAGGCCCAGGTTGTACTGCGCCTGCATCATCCCTGCATCGGCCGCGCGACGCAGCCAACGCAGTGCTTCGCCGCGCTCGCTCTCGGGCGCTTCCCCGCGAAACAGCATCATCGCGTAGTTGAACTGCGAAAGACGATCGCCCTGCTTCGCGCCTTGCGCATACAGTTTCGCGGCGGTCGCGTGGTCGCCGCGCTCGTAGGCGTGCCACGCGCTTTCGGCGGCAATGCTCGTGCGCGACACGAAACCGAGCGCGAGCAACGCCGCCGCCAACGCCACAACGACCCGGATTCCTCTCGAGCGCATCGGGGCAAGATAGCACGATCGCTCGCCGCCGCAGCCCCGCCGCTTGGTGCAGAATACCGGCGCAGCAGCACATAACAACAGGAGGAGAACAATGAAGCTCACAATCGGAATCGTCCTGGCCGCGGCGCTCGCCGTTCCTGCCGCGCGAGCCGCCGACACGATCACGATCGGGGTGGTGGACGAGTTGACCGGGCCCAACGCCGAGGCCGGGGTGCTGGTGCTACACGGCACCCGTCTCGCGGTCGATGAGATCAACGCTGCGGGCGGCATCATGGGGCGGCAGATCGAGCTGAAAGTCGAGGACAACGCCAGCACCAACCCCGGGACCGTGCTGGCCTACTCCAAGCTGGTCGGGGAAAGCGGCGTGGTGGCCGTTATCGGTCCGCTGCGCAGCACGCAGGTGCAGGCCGCATCGCCGACGATCGCCAAGGCGCGCGTCCCCGCGTTCATCGGCGGCAGCGATCCGAGTCTCACGCGCGTCAACAACCCCTGGATCTTCCGGCTGCGCCCAAGTGATTTCTATTCGTCCAAGGTAATGGCGGAGTACGCGGTGAAAGTGCTCAAGGGGACAAAGATCGCGATCGTTCATTCCACCGACACCTTCGGCGTGGGCGGCAAGAACGCGCTGGTCGACGCGCTGAAGAATGTCGGTGTCGAGCCGGTGCTGATCCAGGGCTACACCAACAACTCGACGGATTTCACCGCCATCGTGCTCGCGATCAAGAAATCGGGCGCCGACCTGCTGGCGACCTACATGACCAACTCGCCCGACGTGGGGATCTTCGCCAAGCAGCTGCGCCAGCTCGGCGTGAATGTGCCGTGGATCGGCTCGGCGTCGCTCACCACAGACACGGCGATGAAGCTGGCGGGCGAATCGCTTTGGGGAACTTACACGGTGGCCGACTTCGTGATCGAAGCCAACGACGAGAGCCGCGCCTTCGCCAAGAAATTCCGCGCCAAGCACAGTTTCGACCCGGATCTCTATTCGGGCTTTCCGTACGCGGCCGTGTTCCTGATCAAGCACGCGATCGAGACGGCCAAGAGCACCGACCCGGAGGCGATGCGCCAGGCGTTGCTGGCCACGCGCGGCTACAAGGACGTCGAAGGCACCCACAACTTCGAGTCCAACGGGGACTCCGTGCACGGCTACAACGTGGTGAAGAACGACAAAGGCAAGGTCGTGTTCATTCAGCGCATCGACTTCCCCGCGCCGTAGCTCCCTCTCCCGTTACGGGACAGGGCGGGGGGTGAGGGGCCTTTGCGGGAGCGGCTTGGGCTCATATGAAGAGGGGGACAAGATGTTCCTGAGAACGCTACTTCACTGTGCTCTGGGCTGCGCCCTTGCCGTTGCTTCGATGGTTCTGGCCGCAGACGCGGCCAAGCGGATCACGATCCTCTACGACGCGTTCTCAACCTCTGCAGATTTCACGAAGGACTGGGGGTTCTCCGCGTACATCGAGTACCGGGGCAAGCGCATATTGTTTGACACCGGTAATGATGCGCAAATATTCGCGCACAACGTCAAGGCCGCGGGTGTAAATCTCGCGGAGCTGGACTTCGTGGTGATCTCGCATCGGCATCTCGACCACACGGCCGGTCTGAGTTATCTGCTTAGCGTCAACCCTCACGTCCGTATCTACGCACCGAAGGAAAGCTTCGGCGTGTTCGGCAGTTCGTTGCCGAGCAGCTTCTATCGCAAGGACGAGTCGCTGCCAAGTCAAATGCGTTACTACGATGGCGTGCCCCCCGAGACCATGACCTTCGGCTCCGCTTGGCCCGCTGCGAAGTTCGAGATGATCGACAAGACATTTGAGGTCGCACCCGGCATCCACGTCCTGTCACTGGTGTCAGATAAGCCTGGCACGCGCGAGTTGCGGGAGCTGTCCTTGGCGATCGAGACTCCGGAGGGCATGGTAGTCATCGCGGGCTGCTCTCATCCCGGCGTCGACCAGATCGTGGAAGCGGCGGCTGCGATAGATTCAAGAGTAGCCTTGGTCATGGGGGGATTTCATCTGCCAGCGGCATCCGATGCGGAGATCGCGCGCATCGCCAGTACGCTCAAGGATTCACGCAAGGTCGATCGGCTCGCGCCAGGGCACTGCACGGGAG